>MDTD01006088.1_pt1 | contig 28124 bp, 26 predicted proteins | sample 811221 | NCBI WGS metagenome assembly MDTD01 (sample SAMN05326646, study PRJNA326480) | marine metagenome | isolation source: seawater | place: Pacific Ocean: South West | collected 2011 | reverse complement strand
TTTCCAGTCGCCCGGGATGACGCTCGCGCACCGAACCGCGATCAGAGCTTCGCCGGGCGCGGGTACCGGATCGTCCAGTTCCAGATACTCCAGAACTTCGGGGGTGCCGTATTCGCTGTAACGGATCGCTTTCACGGTCGATGCCTTTTACTCAATTCGCTGCTTTCCGTCCGAGAATGTCACCCGCAGATTGAACCCGCCCTCGTTCATTAGTCATGGCCGGATGTTGAATTTTCGTGCGCCCGAAGAATGCATCGGATCTGCCTCGGCGATCTTGGTTGCTTCTTCTAGCGAGTCGGCACGGATAATGACCATGCCGTCGCCACCCCAGCTTTCGCCGCTGTTGTCGGCCAGCGGAACCGCGGCAAACATGATTCCTTTTTGTTCGATCTCTACCTGATATTTCAGGTGCTCGGCTCTGGAGTTCTGAACCTTGTCCAGACCGCCGGTCGGTTCGGTGAACACGACGAACAGCTGCTTCGCAAGCATACCTTTCGAGCTTGCGGTTTCGATCATCTCTCTCCAGCTCGGTGCCGACATTATGGTTTCCCGCGAAATTTAAGGTATATCTTATCGTCCGGTCCGCAAAAGAAAACGGTCACCCCGCAATAGCGGTCGTCTTTGTCTGGTCTGTCCCCCGGATTCACTTGCTGAAAAGTTTTTTTAGGTGGTCGGTGGCGCCATTGGCGGCATCTTCCGCGCCTTTGGACAGGGCCTTCACCATGTTGTTGATGTCGGTTGCGCCTACTGCCACGGATACCTCCTTTTCGAGGGCATCCATGATCTTGTTGACCACCTCGGCCGGGCTGGCACCGTCCTTCTTGTCCTTGCCGATGTCTTTTAGCCGGATCGTGGGCAGGCGGGAGGCTAGTTTCTTGCCTTTCAGCAGCGGGTGGCTCAACGAGACCTTGCCGTTGATGATGACGAGGCTTTCGATCACCATCTTCTTGCCAGGGCCTTCGTTTTTTTTCGGCTGGTCGGACTTCGAGCCGTCGGCAGCCTTTTCGACGTTTCTGCCGATAATGTCCACGTTGCTCTCACCGCCGCTAAATTCGTAGATGACGTCGGTACCGCTGATGACGATCGATTTGATAAGAATTGTTTCGCTGGTGACAGAACGCAGATCGATGTGCATCGCAATGGTGCCGAGCTTGAAGGCGGCGTCGGTCTGATATCCGGACGGATTACCGACGATCAATCCGGATATCAGACCGACGCCGCTTTCGGGCGACAGCTCCACCTTGTCCAAGGTCACTGAAACACCCGTGAACTGGGGACCGTAATCTTCGACCGTATCTTTAACTATCGAATCTAGGCTCGAATACACAAAAATTGCGGCTCCCACCACGGCGAAGACAACGACGGCGATGAGTCCTCCGAAAATCTTGAAGCCACGAACCATGTTCAAAAACCTTTCTTTCTTTTTACTTCAGGAGATGAAACATCGACGGGCGCTCGAACATACTACCGCTTCGACGCGAACGAAATTGCTTACGTGAGTAAACCTGCGGCAAGTCTAAGCAGGGTTTCGTCGCTGCCCCGAGGACCCACCATAGAAATACCTACCGGCGCCGACACCGTTGCGAGGGGAAGACTAATCTGGGGGCAGCCCGACAGGCCGGCAGGACAGGTAAGTCCCATCGTGCGGGCGCGAAAATCCTCGACTTCCGCGTGGCTGGCGTCTCGTTTCGGGCTTACCGGTGCGGTCGGCAAAACGAGGATGGTGCGGCTGTCTTCCAGAAGATCGTCCATCCGGTTGCGCGCGTTATCCCGAACCGGCTGGTGTTCTTTTCGATGCGCCTCGGTCATCGTGGCTGCGTAGGCGAAGCGTTCCTTCACCCCTCGGCCTAATTCGGGGTCGTTCTCGGTCACCCGCTCGGCATGATTTTCCCACATTTCCAGCGCCTGTAGATGCCGGACCGCTGCGAACCACCGGTCAAGGCCTTCCGGTGCAAGATCCAGGTATTGGGTTTCCAGGCCTAGGCGGCCGATCAGGTTTGCTGCGGCGGTGTCTGCCGCCGCCCGTTCCCGATGGCGAAGCCGCGCGAACGCATCTTCGGCGACAATCGCCTGTATCGGCACAATACTTGTCGCGCCGCCCTGCAGGAGGACACCGCCCACGGTCTCCAACAATGATGGATCGCGGGCAAACCAGCCGACGACGTCGAACGAGCCCGCAAGTGGGGCGACGCCGGTATCGTCCACCCGGCCGTGGGTCGGCCGAATACCGTATATAGCCGAAAAACTGGCGGGGCATCTCACCGATCCGCCGCAATCGGTGCCCAGGGCAAAATCCACCAATCCGCCTGCGACGGCTGAGGCGGAGCCTGACGAAAAGCCCCCGACGGCACGGTTCGGAGCTGCGGGGTTTACTGGCGCGCCGTAATGGGCGTTGTCGCCCGCGAGGCTATAGCACATTTCGTCGCAGACGGTTTTGCCTTCAAGGGCAGCGCCCGCGTTCAGAAGTTGCTCCACCGCGGCGGCATGGGTGTCGGGCAGGGGGCGCGTTTTAGCCCAGGTCGGCTGACCGTTGCTGGTGGGATATCCGGCTATATCGAATACATCCTTTGCGGCAAATGTCTTGCCGGCTAGAGGGCCGGTTTCGCTACTGCATATCTTCAGTCGGTCGCCCGGCATAAAGGCACCGTAATCCGCTTGCATCTGTCTGGTTCCCTGTTTTTGTATACGAAACCATACCGGGCTGGGTCAGGCTGCGCCGCGGGCGGACCACAAAAGAGCGGCCCCCGCGTGATGGCTGAGGCCGGTTTTCGAAGTTACATCCTCGGTATCGCCTCCAGCGCGTCTGGGAAGCTTTTTATTTCTTCAGTTTTTTCCGATATATGCGATGGCAGCCACCGCAACCCTGCTTTCCAATCATGCCGAACTTGGCACCAAGGTCGCTTTTACTGGCCCCGGAGCCTGCGGCTTTTGCCAGACCTGCGGCAAGTAAAGCCATTTCCAGAGACACAGCCTTAAACCCGGCGGCATCAGAATGCACTGCGGGTTTCGCGCCGGTGACCCCCGGATAGGTCGCCATTCCGGTACCCGGTGGGAATAGCCCGGGAATTGTCTTTGCGATCGCCTCGATCCTCATCGCCGCGGTTATGACGTCGGCCGGATCGCCTTCGTTCCTCTTCACGTAGCTGGCGATTTTCTTCATGCTGCCGCCAAGATCTTGCATGGCGTCGCGGCGCTTGGTTATGACCGCAGCATGTTCGGCGTTGCTGACCATCTTCTTGATTTCTTCCACCAGCTCTCCACTGTGTTTGTGGCGGTGCCCGTCGGCAAGGACCGGGGAAGCCGCTGATACGGCTACCAGCGCAAAAGTGCCGGTCACCAATCGGGTAGGTATTTTCATCTTTCTGTTGCCTCCTGAGAGCATGTTGGCGTTTACAAATCGAGCACGTAGCAGGGACAGTAGCGTTGTGGCGGTGTTTCGAAAATCTCATTTTTTTGAGACATGTTTGTCACTGTATTATCGACAACAAGAGCCTCTATTCGATCGTCTTTCAGGTATGGAGGTGTTCGTCAACGTTGCCGAGACTGCGGGTTTTCGCTGGCTGCGTGGCGTTTGGGTACGTCGCAGGCCACGGTAATCGGTACCTTGGCGCCCGATTGTTGAACCGGACGATCCGGCGGTTCAGTGAGACCAAGCTGGGCGGAGCGTCTGAATTCTGAGCCGCGCGGCACATTGAGCGTCGGCGCTCCGATGTCACTCGTGTTCGCGCATTCCGGGGATTCGAGTTTCGTCGCCCCGCGCTTGGCGCCGCTGAAATGCGTCATGACAGCAAACCGGGGGTACCTCAGTGATTACGGAACGCCGGAGCGCTCGCAAGGTGCGGGCGTTTCTCTTCAACCGGTTCTGTGACGCCGATTTCTGAAAATCAAATTCCGAATAATCGCCGGGCGTTGTCTTCAAAAATCATCTGACGGTCGTCGTCGGTGCACCGCAAGTTTTTCAAAACCTCCAGCGTAGAACGGATATTGTAGGCGCCGCCCTCATGATCGTAGGGCGCATCGGTTGCGAACACTGAATGATCGGCACCGAAGAAATCGAATCCGGCCTGGCTTGCGGCCTGGGCCCCGAACATCGCGGTGTCGCCGTAGAAATCCTTTTTAAAGTAATCGACCAAAGGTTTTTTGAGTTTGCCCGCGAAACCCTGTTCGTCGCCCATGACCGCATTGCGGCTTTCCCATGCGGGCGTGAACCGGCCCTCCGCATGAGGAGCGTATGCGCCCCAGTGATGGGCGATGATCTTGAGGTCGGGAATCTCGTCGAACATACCCGAGCAGACGATCCGCGCCATCGCGACGCTGGTTTCGTAGGCCCAGCCGAAACCCCAGAAAATTTCGTAGAACGAACGGTCCTCCGTCAGGTAATCCGGATGCGTCGCCGGGCGGGTGGGATGCAGCCAGATAATTTTTCCACGCTCGGCGATCTTTGCGAAGATGTCGCGGAATTCCGGCTGGTCCAGCGCTTTGTTATTCACGTTCGTGAAAAGCTGAAAGCCGACGGCGTTGTGTTCGTCGATCACCCGGTCGACTTCCGCGACGGCGGCGGCGGTATTATTCATCGGTAGGGAGGCAATAAACCAGGGCATTCGGTCGGGGTGCTCGCGGCAGATGCGTGCCATTCCGTCATTGGCGACACGGGTAAGCGCCGGGCTGTCGTTCGGGCCGGCGATCGCGTCGGTAGGCGGTTGCGACATCGAAATTATCTGCTGGTAGTCGTCGAATTCGTCCAGCATGCGGAGACGCGCATCCATGTCGTAGATCGTCTTGATCGATTTCCACCGCTTCACAGCGGCGTCTGGCATCAGCCCGTCCACCTGCTCGAAAAACTCGATCGGAAATACGTGGTTAAATACGTCGATTTTCATAGTAGCTCCCCTGCATCGGTCGGTTAGTGATTAGTCTGACTGTACAACAGCGGTGTCCGTGGAAAACCTACTATTTGCCCGTATCAGATACCGCCGTGACTTTAATGGGTTGCGGCAGGGCGCGAATTTCGGGACAACGCAGTCATGCACGATTTACAAGCCGCTTTTATGCTAGCCGCGAGCTTGATTTATACAGGCGATGCCGATCTGGCGGAAATCATCGGGCTATCCATGAGCGTCAGCCTGACGGCGGTACTGGCGGCCTGCGTGATTGGGATGGTGCTTGGGGGCGCCGTCGGCGTGCTGCGGTTCCGCGGTCGCCCGGCGGTGATTATTCTGCTGAATGCGATGATGGGGTTGCCGCCCGTCGTGGTCGGGCTAGGCGTTTACCTTTTGCTGTCCCGGGCGGGGCCGCTCGGCGTATTCGGGCTGCTTTATACGCCCACCGCGATGATTATTGCCCAGACCATCCTGGTTACGCCGATTGTTGCCGCGCTGACCCGGCAGGTCGTGGAAGATCTTTACGAGGAATACGACGAACAGCTCAGATCGCTTGGCGTATCCGGTTTAGGGTTGGTGCGGACCTTGCTGTGGGATGCGCGTTACAGCCTGATCACGGTAGCGCTTGCCGGGTTCGGCCGGGCGGTGGCGGAGGTTGGAGCGGTCATGATCGTTGGCGGCAATATCGACCACCTGACCCGGGTCATGACGACTGCCATCGCACTTGAGACATCGAAGGGCAATCTCGCGCTGGCGCTTGCCCTCGGCGTGATCCTGGTCGGCATCTCGCTGCTGGTGAATGGGGCCGTCGCGGTCTTTGGCGGCCGGTCGGGAAGGTCGAAACATGACTAAATCAATCCTGCCGCTGCGCGTCGAAGATTTGCGGTACTCAGTAGACGGAAAAGCGCTTGTCGACGGCATTTCGTTGACCATCAACCCGGCAACGTTCACCGTCGTGCTCGGCCCTAACGGCGCAGGCAAGAGCCTGTTGTTGCGGCTCCTGCATGGCATGCTGGCGCCGACATCCGGCACGGTGGCGTGTACCAACGGAGTTAACGGCGACCTTCGACGGCGCCAGGCAATGGTGTTTCAGCGGCCCGTCCTGCTACGCCGCTCGGTCGAAGCGAATATCGCCTATGCGCTCGGCGCTCTGGGTGTTCCGCGAGGACAACGGCCCGCGATGATCGAACTGGCGTTGAGCCGTGCAGGCCTTCGCGATGCGCGGCGGGTCCATGCGCGCCTGTTGTCGGTCGGGGAACAGCAGCGCCTGACCGTCGCCCGCGCGTTGGCCTGCGAGCCCGATATCATGTTCCTGGATGAACCCACTGCCAGCCTTGACCCGGCGTCGGTCCAACAGATCGAGACCCTGCTGTTGGATGCGAACGCCCGCGGTATGGCAATCGTTCTCGTCACCCATGATGTCGGCCAGGCGCGCCGCCTTGGCCGTGATATTGTGTTCGTGCATACTGGCAGACTGGCCGAGCAGGGGCGCGCGGACTCCTTCTTCAGCACGCCGCAGTCCGACGTCGCGCGGGCCTATCTGGCGGGAGAAATCATTGTCTAGGGTCCTAATTGCGACCGGGCTGGCCGCAGTGGCGTTGACTGTGAGCGGATTTTTAAACGTGTCCGGCGCAGCGCCGCGGGAGTATATTGTTCTGCAATCGACGACATCGACCCAGAACTCCGGTCTGCTCGATTATCTGATCCCAATTTTTAGGAACAAAACTGGTATAGGAGTGCGAGTTGTTGCCGTCGGAACGGGGCAGGCGCTGAAAAACGGCCGCAACGGTGACGGCGATGTGCTGTTGGTGCATGCGCGGGCGGCCGAGGAGCGGTTCGTCGCTAAGGGTTTTGGGATCGAACGCCGCGATGTGATGTACAACGATTTCGTTGTCGTCGGACCGGCGGCGGACCCCGCCGGCATACGTGGTACCTCCGACGTCACGGCCGCCCTCGCGAAAATTGCCACACGGCGCATAGCGTTCGTCTCGCGCGGCGACGAGAGCGGCACCCATATGCGAGAGCGCAGTTTGTGGGCGTTTATAGACATCGATCCGGACGGGTTCAGTGGCGGCTGGTATCGGGAAACGGGCAGTGGCATGGGGGCGACGTTGAATGTCGCTGTCGGCATGGGGGCCTATGTGATCACCGATCGGGCGACCTGGGTCGGATTTCGAAACAAGGCCGATTTCGGCATTTTAGTGGCGGGAGACCGCCGGTTGTTCAATCCATACGGCGTCATTCTCGTTAACCCGTTGCGGCATCGGCACGTAAATGCAGTCGGGGGCAGGGCGTTTATCCGCTGGCTGACGGGACCGGAGGGGCAGGCGGCAATTGGTTCGTTCCGTGTCGACGGTATCCAGCTCTTCCACCCTGCGGCGGCGCCATAACGGTCGGACGGAGGACATAAAAAGGCCGGAGCTTCTGAGCGGGCCTTTTTATTCGTTGGGGAGGATGGGTTCGGGCCGCGAGGCGGGTTTCACTGTGCCGGGGTTGGCGGGCATCTAATTGGTCCCGTTCGAATGTGATCCGTTTGACAAGGTCGGCGTTTCGCGTGAAGACACTCTGGTCCCTGAGGGCGGCTTCCTCCGAACGCGCATTCTCCGCTTCGCGAAGGACTTGCGCTAGCCGCTTTTCCCCTTCGGTGGGTGTTGGTTAGAACGATTAGATATTGCTGTTCATATTGGCTCTCTTGATGTTGGGGGTAGCATGACGCTGCGGTAGCGATGCATATGGTTTGTGTTGTGAAAGAATACAATGATTATATAATAGCAATGATCTTTGCAAATTACGCAAAGAATGGGATACAAACGGACCAATTTGAGTAGGAGGGCGGCGCATGGACACACTCACGGGCATGCGCTTATTCAACAAAGTCGCTGAAACCGGCAGCTTTTCGGCGGCCGGACGAGCGATAGGGCTGGCACCATCCTCGGTTTCCCGACAGATTAGCGCGCTGGAGGACCAGCTCGGAACGCGGCTGTTCAACCGGACGACCCGAAAGCTGCATCTGACTGAAGCCGGCGAAATTTATCACGGTCATACGGAGCGGATTCTCTCCAACATCGAGGAGGCGAACGCGGCCGTCACGGAACTGCAGGAAGAACCGAGGGGAACTTTGCGTATAAATATCCCAGTTGTTTTCGGGCGTCGCTATATCGCGACCACGCTGCCGGATTTTCTGGATCGATATCCCGAACTTTCGGTCGAACTTCAGGTGACCGACAATTTCGTCGACCTGATCGAAGAAGGTGCCGATTTGGCGATCCGGGTAGGCGGCCTGACCAATACCAGCTTTATCGCACGAAAACTGATTGGAATTCAGCGGCTGTTGGTGGCAAGCCCCGCCTATATCGAAAAGCACGGCATCCCAAAATCGCCGGGAGATCTGCTGAACCACAATTGCCTTCGGTTGCGCTTCAGCCCGGGAGAGAGCCACTGGGAACTGGAACAGAAGAGTTCCGGCACAGTCACCGATATCCACGTCCAAGGAAATATGCAGTCGAACAACGTCGAGGCAATTAACGCAGCGATGCTTAATAATGGTGGCATCGCGTTGCTACCGTCCTGGGTGGTGGGCAAGGATATCCAGCGGGGAGACGCGACTGTGATCCTGCCAGAATATCATGCCAAGCCGCAGCATGTGGATTCGGCCGTCTACGCCGTCTATCCCTATACTCGGAACGTTTCAGCGAAGGTGCGCGCGTATATCGATTTCATTGCGGAAAAGTTCAAGACGGAGCCGGATTTTCGAATGGATGACGGGGACTGATCCATCCGAATGAAAACCGGGGGCCCGTGGACCTGAACGGCCCGGTCGTATCAGGACTTGGCAGGCGGACAGATCTGTGGTCGCCGCTAGGGTTCAAAGGTCCTGATACGAAGATAAGCAGGACGATGTAAGTCAATGATATTGATCGATAAATTATCTGGTATGAATTTTTCTTAACCACTCCTCAACGATTAACCACTCCTAAACGATTACGTTCGGGAGTGAGTCATGATCGATATACACGTTTCTCGTTATCCTTTCGTCGGCGTTTTTTCGCGGCAATCTGACGTTGCTGAACCAGACACTGACGTCGAAAAATCAGGTGCAGACCGATGAGGATGACGATTTCAACGGTTTTGCGATCGGATTCGACTTGGGCGATACCACCAGCCTGGCGGCTGATTATCTGCTCCCTGACTGGAAACGGTCTCTCAAAAACACAGTGTCCCTCAGTTCTGTTTTCAGTACTTTGCCGTAGTTATTCTTTGGTAGAGCGTCGATTAAAAGATAAGCCTTCGGGCGTTTAAACCGGGCGATGTGCTCAAGGCAGAGCGTGTCGAGATCTTTTTCCGCCACTTCGGCGCCGTCTTTCGCTACCACAAAAGCAACGACTTCCTCGCCCCATTCGGGGTGGGGGCGGCCAATGACAGAACACTCCAGCACGCTGTGGTGTCGCAGCAGAACCTCCTCGACCTCCCGAGGATAAATATTCGAGCCACCCGAGATAATAAGGTCCTTCGACCGGTCTTTCAGTGTTAGGAACCCGTTCGCGTCGAGAGCGCCCATATCGCCGGTATGCAGCCATCCTCCGCGCAGGGTCCTCGCGCTGGCTTCAGGGTTGTTCCAGTAGCCTTTCATGACCACGTCGCCCTTCACCAGGACTTCGCCAATCTCGCCCAAGGGCATGTCATTATCATCTTCGTCGACGACACGCACTTCGACGCCGTGTTGTGCCGTTCCGACAGAAGCCAACCGTTCGTGATAGTCAGGGACACCCGCCTGGCTGTGAAGGTTACGGGACAGCGACGTAATCGTCATGGGTGCCTCCCCCTGGCCGTAAATTTGCACCAGTTTCGCACCGAGCAGGTCTAGCGCCTTCAGACAATCCTCCAGGTACATTGGTGCGCCGCCATAGACAATGGTCTTCAGGTTGCCGGTATCGGCTTCTTGGGCACCCGGATCATTGATCAGTCTCGTCACCATGGTTGGTGCCATGAAGAAGGTCACGCCTTTCCATGTGGTCAGAAGGTCATAGACTTCCGCCGGATCAAAACCACCCGACGCCGGGATCACCTGGCAAGCGCCGCGTTCGACGTGCGGCAGCAGGTACAGTCCCGAACCGTGGCTGTACGGGGCAGCGTGCACAATGCATCCATCCCCGTCGATGTCGTCGACGCTCTTGAAATAGGCAGCGTTCATGGCGCGGAGATTTGCATGCGTCAGCATCGCACCCTTGGGGCGACCGGTCGTGCCAGAGGTATAAAACAGCCATGCCAAATGGCCCCCATCAACCGCAGCGGGCTCGACCGCTTCGCCCGATCGCATTTCCTCGTATCGTGCGGACCCCGCTAGCACGATGTGTTCCAAGCAAACGATGTCGCCCGCTATTTCCGATATGCCGTCTGCAAGGTCATCGCTGACGAAACAGACCTTGGCGCCAGCATCTTCGAGGATATAGGCGAATTCCCGGGGGTGCAGACGCGCGTTCATCGGCACGACGGCGAGCCCCGCGTGCCATGCTCCGAACATAATCTCGGAATATTCAGGGGCGTTTTTCATCGCGATGGCGACCCGATCTCCGGGCTCGATGCCGGGCAGCGCCAACAACGCCTGGGCAAGACGGGCGGACCGACCGGCATGCTGTTCATAGGACGCGACGGTTTTTGTGCCGAATGCTAGCGCCGAGGCATCAGGAAACTGTCGTGCGGAATCGATAAGGAGGTTCGCGAGGTTCATAACCCCGTTTTTAGCACCACCGAGGCATTATCGGGAGGGGCTACCTCCGAAATAGGGGCCTTTAACTGTGATTGTTTCGATGCGTATCTCAACTATGTTCTGACCATGAGACGGTTTTTTTCTCTTTCATGCCAGCGGTACTGGCACCGACGTTTGTCGCTGGCGACCCGGTGCCGATTGCGGGGTCGGGTAAGTTGACTGTGATCGACCCCAGCGCGCAGTCGCCAAAGTTATCGTCGACGCCGTTGCCAAGCCCCTGTCTAACCTATGTGACAAGGGGCCGTTTCTAGACATCAACGCCTGCTTTCGGCAATCACGGGACCAGCTGGTGTCGGCTCTGGATGTGTTCGTCGTGCCGGACCTGAAAAAAGGGCGGCTTAGCGTCACGTAGAACAAGCCCGAGCCTTACGAATCTATCGTCCTGATGCCGAACTAGGTCGCGGTTTGCCCTTGCCGGCCTACCCCCATAAACGTACAGCTAACGCACGGCTTCCAAGATGGAGGCGTAGTTGGCGACCGCCGATCCGCCCATGTTGAACACGCCGGCGATTTCCGCGCCGTCGATCTGCAATGCACCGGCATTGCCGCGTGTTTGCATCGCCGCCATGACATGCATGGAAACGCCCGTCGCACCGATCGGGTGACCCTTCGATTTCAGTCCGCCGGAAGGGTTTACCGGGAGCTTGCCGTCCTTGGTTGAAACGCCGTCAGCGATCACCGAGGCACCTTGGCCCTTTTCGGCCAGGCCCATCGCCTCGTAAATCAGCATTTCGGCGATGGTGAAACAGTCGTGGACTTCGACCACGTCGAGGTCATCGACGCCGATTTTCGCCCGGTCGAATGCCTGGTGCCAGGCTTTAGCAGCTCCTTCGAACTGGGTGACGTCGCGCTTGGTCATCGGCAGGAAATCGTTCACGTGGGCGGTTGCGCGGAACAAAACCGCCTTGTCCATGCCCATCGCCGTCTTTGTATCAGCCAGCACCACCGCGGCGGCACCATCGGTCACGGGTGAACAGTCGGACCGTTTGAGCGGGCCAGAAATCAGCGGGTTCTTATCTGACGGTTCACGGCAGAACTCATATCCCAGGTCCTTCTGGAAATGGGCGAGCGGGTTTACCGCGCCGTTGGCGTGGTTCTTCGCCGCGATCTGCGCCAGGGCGTCCGACTGATCCCCGTATTTCTGGAAATAGCTTTCGGCGATGCGAGCGAAAATATCAACAAATGAGCCGCTCTCGTCGCCTTCTTCCTTGTAATAACTCGCTTTAGTCAATACCTCGCCGATGGCGGCGCCATTCAGTTCGGTCATTTTCTCGACACCGACGCACAGCACGATGCGGGCTTGGTTCGCGGCGATCGCCTTCAATCCCTGGTGGATCGCGGCGGTTCCGGTGGCGCAGGCGTTTTCCACTCGGGTGGCCGGTTTGAAGCGCAGATCCTTGTGCGCCTGCAGTACCAGGGAGGCGGGGAAATCCTGCATCACGAAGCCGCCATTGAAATGGCCGATATATATCTCGTCCACGTCGACCGGAGCGACCCCGGCATCGACCAGCGCCTCGGTGGCGGCGTCAACGATCAGGGTTTCAAGCTCAACACCTTCGTGCTTGCCGAATTTGGTATGGGCCCAGCCCACGATGCAGCCGGTCATGGCGGATCCTCAATGGCGAACGTTAAAGCCTAATTTGGCAGGTAAAAGGACAGGGTCAAGAACCCTGCTCGGCATGTCGAGCTTACATTCGATCATAATTGGCTCCCGTTTCCACTTATGGGGAAGATCGCTGAGTATATACTCATTCAGCCACCCGGATGTAGGATGGATGATCGATTATTCATCCCAGATAGACGAACTTGCTCATGGGGAAGAAATCCGTAATCTTCTTTTGGCGGATCAATAACACTGGGAGAACCCGATGCCGCGCCGTTTCGTCGACATTTCGGTGGCGCTGGAAAACGGGATCAAATCCGACCCCGATTTCATGCTGCCGGAAATCACCTATTATGTGCACGAGCAGACGGCCAAGGAAATCTGCGGCCTGTTTCCTGGCCTGACGCCCGACCAGCTTCCGGACAGCATGGGCTGGGCGATCGAGAAGGTGAAGCTGAGCACCCATAACGGCACCCATGTCGATGCTCCCTGGCACTATCATCCCACGATGGACGGCGGCGAGCGCGCCATCACCATCGACGAGATCCCTTTAGAATGGTGCTATCAGCCTGGTGTGAAGTTTGATTTCCGCCATTTCGAGGACGGCTATCTGGTAACGCCCGATGATATGCATGCGGAACTCGACCGTATCGGTCACGAACTGCAGCCGCTCAATATCGTCGTGGTCAATACTTCTGCGGGCGAACGCTATGGCGAAGACGATTATCTGCTCAAAGGCTGCGGCTTCGGCCGTGAGGCCACACTGTGGCTGACCGAGCGCGGCGTGCGCGTGGTCGGTACCGACGCTTGGACCTGGGATGCGCCGTTCCCGCAGACACTGGAACGGTGGAACGAGACGAAGGATCCGTCCATTATTTGGGAAGGTCACAAGGCAGGGATGGAAAAGGGGTACTGCCAGATTGAAAAGATGGGAAATCTGGAACAACTGCCGTCGACCGGTTTCGACGTCATCTGCTTCCCGACCAAGATCAAAGACGCGTCCGGGGGATGGACTCGCGCTGTTGCTGTTATCGACGAATAAGAAATTCAATAAAGGAACCCATGACTTATGGCCAAAGGCGGAAAAGTCATCATCACCTGCGCGGTAACCGGCGCGATCCATACGCCGACCATGTCGCCGCATTTGCCGATCACGCCGGACGAGGTGGCCAAGGATGCGATCGCGGCGGCCGAGGCGGGGGCGTCGATCCTGCATCTGCATGCGCGCGACCCCGAAGACGGCAGTCCGACCCCGTCGCCCGAAGTGTTCATGGAATTCTTGCCGCGTATCAAGCAGGCGACGGATGCGGTGGTTAACATTACCACCGGCGGCGGCCATGGGATGACGTTGGAAGAACGCTGCCAGGCGGCGCTGGCGGTCAGCCCCGAAATGACCTCGCTGAATATGGGGTCGATGAACTTCGGGCTGTTTCCGATCCTCAACAAAGGGTATGACTGGCATCACCAGTGGGAGCCGGAATATCTGGAAATGACGCGGGACTTCATCTTCCGCAACACGTTTAAGGATATCGAATGGGTACTGAAGACACTGGGCGAAGAGCATGGCGTCCGCTTTGAATTCGAATGCTACGACATGGGGCATCTCTATAACCTTGCTCATTTCGTTGACCGCGGGCTGATCAAGCCGCCGTTCTTCGTGCAGACGATTTTCGGCATCCTCGGCGGCATCGGCGCGGATCTCGAAAACCTTGACCACATGCGCCGCATCGCCAACAAGCTGTTCGGGGAGGAAAACTACGAGTGGTCGATCCTGGCTGCCGGACGCCACCAGATGAGCTTCGTGACCACCGGCGCCATCATGGGCGGCAATGTCCGCGTAGGGCTGGAGGACTCCCTCTATATTGGCAAAGGCCAGCTCGCCGAATCTAACGCCGATCAGGTTGCCAAGATCAAACGCATCGTCGAAGATCTGTCACTCGAAGTCGCGACGCCCGCCGAAGCCCGTGAACGACTGGCGCTCAAAGGTGGCGACATGGTGAAGTTCTAGCTCTTTCCCGCGGGCTTTCGTCCGGCCTTCCGGTAAACTCGCGAAGGCGGAGGCATTCCACCCTAGTTGCGTATAGTGACAAACCTCTCGCCGTCTCACATATGAACCTGCTCTGTATGCGCGTATTGGAGACGCGTAAAACAACCCCATGCAACCGAAGTCTCGGTAAAGGCTTTTTGGGGAAACGGCATGGTTGGCGGCGGGGATCCCCTGTAATCGGCTGCCCTTTCACAACATGTCACCGGTTAGTTTTCCGATAGCTATGTCTTGCCGTGGCGGTGTGTCGCTACGAATAGATATCGCGCTGGGTAGCGCAAGCGCACAAAGAAAACGCCCGCGCAAACGGCGCAGGCAGGCACGCGGCATCGAGGGTGAAGCACCCTGCATCTGTGCGAGTGGCGAAGGCGTTGGAGGGTTTGATCGGTTCCCGCGCAAAGCCCAGAACCCCGAAATTGATGTCCGCTGCCGACATGCTAGCCCGGAAGCGGTATGGCGGGTTGAACTGTAAGTTGCTTTCCTTTTTCAGCCCCCTGTTCCGGCGCCACCTGCCCGAGAAAGACGGCATAATGCTGCGCAATCACCAATACGTCCCCACGTTTTTATTTCCAGCAACTCTCCGCTATGGTCCGCGCGTCCTTTTTTACGGAGCTCTCTCATGCAGCGTCTCGATCCCCCGGACCCTTCAACTTATACTGACGATCAGCAGCGTATCGCTGCATCCATCGCCGGCACGCGCGGATCGATCCGCGGACCGTTTGGTCCGTGGCTGCATGCTCCGGGACTTGCGGATCCCGCGCAGCAGGTCGGCGCTTTCCTCCGCTACGGATCGAAGATGCCCGGAAATCTGCGAGAACTCGCGATCTGCACGGTCGGCCAGCACTGGCAGGCGAATTTCGAATGGTTCGCTCACGCACCGCTAGCGATCGAAGAGGGGGTCGATGCGGGGGCAATCGAACTGCTCCGCACCGGCAATTCGCCGGCACCGCTGACCAATGAGGAACAGCTGGTTTACGACTTGGCGCGGGAAATTCTCACCGGCGGCCACCTGTCGGACAGCTCTTATGCCCGCGGCATCGATGCGCTCGGCGACGAACTGATGGTCGAACTGATTGGCATCTGCGGCTACTACTCCCTGATTTCGTTCACGCTGAACGTATTCGAAGTACCGGTGCCGGATGGGGAAGACGTGCCTTTCCGCGGCTAGGACCGTTCACTCGCCCTTGAAAACCGGGTCGCGTTTTTCGAAGAAGGCAGCCATGCCCTCCTTGTGGTCTTCCGACTGCACCAGGCAAGACTGCGCCATGCGTTCGATGTCTCGGCCGGTTTTCATGTCGGCATTGACGCACATATTGACTACGTGCTTCGCCATGCCCATCGCAAAGGGCGAGTTCTTCAATAGCCGTTCGGCATAGGCGTAGACGCGGTCCATGAATTCCTCGTCCTTGTATACTTGGCTGATCAGTCCGATCCGCCGGGCTTCGTCGGCGTGGATCGGGTCGGCGGTAATGATGAGTTCCTTCGTCTTCGCTAGGCCCACATGGTGGATCATGCGGTTGCACGCTCCCGACGCAGGGATTGCGCCAAGCTGGTTTTCGACTAGGCAGTAGGTTGCATTATTGGAAGACAGGACAATGTCGCAACTGAGCGCCAGTTCGACACCGCCGCCGTAGCATAGCCCGTTGACCGCGGCGATTACTGGTAACTCCAGCGCTTCTAGGTCATCAAATGCTTGGTGGGCCTGCCTGTAATAGAAGCGGAAGGCCGGCGGTTTCAGCTCGTCGCTACCCAGTACCGTCAGGTCGACACCGGATGAAAACGAACGGCCTTGGCCGGTGACGATCAGCACGCGAATATCGTCGCTGAACGCGCAATGGGCGACGACGTCGCGCCATTCGTCGAACATCCGGCGGCTGAAACTGTTTAGCCGTTCTGGCCGGTTCAGGATCATCGTGGCGATGCCGTCTTCGCGAATGTCGAACTTGATCTCGGTGTAATCCATGGGTTTCTCCGGTTCTGTTTGGCGGGATGGTATGCGCGACGCACGGAACCGGCAAGCGAGCTGCCGACTTGATTTCGGCGTTCTTAGCCCGCACTCTTGGGCCAAGGTAAAAGAGAGCGATCCATGTATCCGGCACACCGTATTCTTGACCGGGCGGTCAGGTATTTCCCAGACCGGTTGGCAATCGTTGACGGCGATATCCGTTGGACATACCGGGAACTCGGGGCGCGGGTTAACCGCCTTGCCAACGCGCTGGCCGGGCTGGGCCTTCGAAAAGGCGACCGGGTGGCGATCCTTGACTGGAACTCGGCCCGCTATGCCGAAGCCTACTATGCCTGCGCGCTGTCGGGTCTTACGTTCTTGCCCCTGAATTCGCGGCTGGCGGCGCCGGAACTGGAATACATCTTCGATGACTCTGATGCCCGCGCTCTGTTGCTGTCGAAACCATTCGCCGGGATCTACGACGAGCTCAAATCCCGCGCCCCTTCGCTTGAAATCACCATCGGGATGGGGCTAGACGAGCTGTCTGACGGCATGCACGACTACGAGGCGCTGCTGGCGGCTGCGACCGACCAAGCGCAACCGGTGGCGGCATCTGGCGACGATATTATCCAGATCTACTACACGTCCGGCACCACGGGGGATCCCAAGGGCGTCTGCCTGACCAACGACAATATTTACTGGTGCGGCGTCGACTGCGTTTCGGTAATGGATTTCCGATTGGGATCCGTGTGGCTGCATTCCGCGCCCATGTTTCATTTGGCCGACGCCGTTGCATTCTGGGCTGTGCCCCTAGTCGGAGGGGCGCAGGTCTGCGTTCACTTCGAGCCAGAGCGGGTGCTTCATCTGATCGAGAAGGAGCGGGTGACGATCACCTCACTGCCGGCGACGCTTATCGCTTTGATCGCCAATCACGCAGACCTTTCGAAATACGACCTCTCCAGCCTGACCCAGATTATGTATGGCGGCTCGCCAACGCCGCTCGGCGTTCTGCAGAAGGCGGAGGAATTCTTTCCAGGCGAAATGTTACTGCATACCTACGGCATTACGGAAACGGCGGGGCTAGCCTGTTGCCTGCATCCGCAGGATCATGACCTGACCATTGGAGAAGATGGTCATTACCGGGCGGCTTCCTGCGGCCCGCCGACACCGCTGATCGATGTGCGCGTTATCGACGAAAACGACCGGGATCTGACTGCCGGCGACATCGGCGAAGTCGTTTTCGGCGGCCCGAAGATCATGAGGGAATACTGGCGCAAGCCGGAGATAACGGCCAAGGCCCTGCGCGGCGACTGGTATCATACCGGCGATATGGGATATCTCGACGAAACGGGTCATCTTTACTTGGTGGACCGGAAGAAGGACATGATTATCTCCGGGGCCGAAAATATCTATTCGGTCGAAGTAGAAAACGTGATCTCTACCCACCCGTCGGTGCGCGAAGTCGCGGTGATCGGCATTCCCCACGAAGTCTGGGGCGAGCAGGTGCATGCGGTGATCGTCCCACTGGAGGGAGCGCTGGACGTGTCTTCAGAGGACATCATCGAATTCTGCCGCGGCAGGATCGGCGGGTATAAAATTCCCAAGTCTATTTCGTTTGACGATGGTCCACTTCCGACCACCGGACCCGGTAAAATCGCTAAACGACGGCTGCGCGACCCGTTCTGGGAAGGAGCGGACCGGCGGATTTGATTCCCGAAGGAGATGGAATACAGTCCCGCTATGCAGGATAAAGGTACATGACGACTTTCATTCATAATGCCTGGTACGCCGTCTGCTGGTCGCACGAACTAGTCGACAAGCCGCAGGCGAAGCGGGTTTTGGGTGAAGATATCGCAGTGTATCGGACCAAATCCGGACTTGCGGCGGCGGTCGAGGATTGCTGTCCGCACCGTTTCGCTCCGATGTCGCTCGGTCATGTCGACGGCGAGAGTATCGTGTGCGGCTACCACGGAATGGAATTCGATCGTGCCGGGTGCTGCAAGTCGATTCCGGGACAGAAAAACGTCCCGAGCCGGGTGAAGATAAAAACCTATCCTGTCGTCGAAAAACACAACCTTATCTGGGCCTGGACGGGTGCCCCTGAACGAGCCGACCAAGCCCTGATACCGGAGGTCCACTGGCTCGACGCGCCAGGCTGGACACCGGTAACCGGAACGACGCGCTACGAATGCAATTGGATCTTGCTCGTCGACAATCTTCTCGACTTAACACATACGACGTTTGTCCATCAGTCCACGATTGGTACAGAGGATGTCGCCAGCACGCCTATAACAACCGAGCTCGGAAACGATCGTGTCTACGTCGTGCGCGATATGAAAAACACCGTACCGTCCAATTTCTATAAGCGGGTGGGCGGTTTCGACGGCATGATCGACCGTTGGCAGCGTATCTGGCTCGAACCGCCGTCGGTCGTCGTGATCGATGCGGGCGGTGTCCCCGCTGGCGGCAGCAGGAAGGAAGAGGCCAGTGACGGTTATACCGGGATCGACACCCGAGTCGTTAGCATGCTGCTGCCCGTCGACGAGGGGACGGTCGACCAGATCTGGGCGTTCGTCCGGGATACGCAGCCCGACGATAGGGAACTGGACAGTGATATCAAAAAATCGCTCACCGTCACCTTCGGCGAAGATGCGGATTTTCTGGCCGGACAACAGGCTAACATGGAACGGTTTCCCAACAAGCAGATGTTAAATAACACCGCCGATGCAGGCGTGGTTCAGACCCGACGTTTGATTGAACGCTGGATCGAGTCTGATACCGCGACTGCCGAGGCGGCGGAATAGCGTCGGGCAAATTGAACACGTGCATCAGATAAAATTAATGCGTTCGTTAGCCAGTTTCGCGCTGGGGGCTGGATCGGAGAAGCCATTCTGCAACGCTTCGCAAATGCGCGGTCGCTCATTTGACGGATCAACGTGCCGCTGGTCGTAAAGTAATCAATGACAAACAACACAATACATATCGGGTGCGATATCGGCGGCACGTTCACTGACATCGTGGCACAGCTTGACGATGGAGCGTTGCATGTCCGCAAAGTCGCTTCCACACCTAACGATCCGGCACAGGCTGTCGTAGACGGTCTTGCCGGTCTACTCAAAGATGTCGGCGCGTCGTTCAAAGACGTGCGCGAGGTTGTCCATGGCACCACGGTGGGCTCGAACACAATCCTCCAGAAATCCGGCGCCCGGACGGGGCTGATAACCACGCGCGGGTTCCGGGACATTCTCGAGATCGGTCGGATCCGGACGCCTACTATGTTCGACCTCACATGGGAGAAGCCCGAACCGCTGGTGCCGCGCCGTCATCGGCTGGAGGTTGGGGAACGCATGGGGGCAGACGGCCTCGCTGTTGCAGACCTGCCCCAAGACGAGGTGATCGTCGCGGCAGAAATGCTTGTGGAAGAGGGCATCGAGTCTGTCGCCGTCTGTTACATCAATTCCTGCATTAATCCGGCGCACGAACGCCGGACTGTGGAAATTCTGGAGGAGAATTTTCCCGACCTGCTCGTAACGGCATCCTGCGATGTCTTGCCGGAGATGAAGGAATACGAGCGCACCTCGACGACGGTTGTGAACGCCTATCTATTGTCGGCAATGCGTCGCTATCTCGCTAATCTGACCCGCTGCCTTTCGGATGTTGGGATGACCGCGCCGCTTCTGGTAGTGGCGTCGTCGGGTGGGATGATGCGGGTTGAAACCGCCAGCGATATACCAGTCTTTGCTGTCGGGTCGGGACCTGCTGGTGGGGTGATGGGGGCAGCCCGCCTAGGGCAGGCGAACGGACACGAAGATGCGATTGCCTTTGACATGGGTGGTACGACCGCCAAGGCATCGATAATCGAGGGCGGCGAGCCCATACTGACGTCGGAATACGAGTTCCGCGACGGCATTTCGACCCCCAGCCGGTTTATCAAGGGCGGCGGTTACATGCTGAAGGTTCCCGCTATCGATATCGCCGAGGTCGGTGCCGGCGGCGGATCGATTGCATGGATCGATGACGGGGGCTTGTTGCAGGTCGGACCGGTTTCCGCCGGTGCCGACCCAGGGCCAGCATGTTACGGACGTGGGAACGAGCGGCCGACTGTGACGGACGCGAACGTGGTGCTAGGATATCTCAATCCCGGGGGTCTTGCGGGCGGTAGCCTCGAGATCGATCCGGGGCTATCGGAAAAAGCGGTTATGGACCATATCGGAACGCCGTTGGGTCTCAACGTGGTGCAAGCAGCGGCGGGTATCCGAAAGATTGCCAATGTCGCGATGGCGCGCGCGATCAGGTCCGTGACGGTCGAACGAGGCCGTGATCCCCGCGACATGGCGCTGATTGCCTTCGGTGGGTCCGGACCGGCCCACGCGGTGGAGGTAGCTGGGCTGCTCGGGATCAGCAAGGTGATCGTGCCGGCGATGTCCGGCGTTTTCTGCTCAGTCGGAATGCTGGCGTCGGATGTGGAGCACAATTTTGTGCGAAACCTGCTGCGTCCGTTGGCCCGGCTGGATGCAGCACCCTTCGCGGAGGCCGTAGAGGGATTACGCACGGACGGTGTCGACCGGCTTAGTTCGGACGGGTTCCCCGACGACCAGATAAGGCTGTCATTCGGGGCAGACCTCCGCTATCTCGGTCAGTCGTCGGAACTGACAGTGACGATGGAACCCGACGGCATCCTTGATCAGGGGTTCGAGGCACTGGAACAGGCTTTCCACGCCGCTTATCAAGATACGTACGGATACACCAACGACGAGCCAGTCGAACTGGTGAATATCCGGCTGGCAGCGCGCGGCGTGCGCGAAAACCGGCTCAGCTTCCAGGGGATCGACTCCCAGATTGTTGCGCTTGATATTGCCGACGGAGAGCGTTCAGCCTGGTTCGCCGCCTCCGGGGATTACGCCGCGATCCCCACTCGGGCACGAACGGTGATTGCCGCTGGGCCGGTTTCCGGCCCAGCCATTCTTGAAGCATATGACACCACGATCGTGCTGCCGCCCGATGCGACGGCCGGATCGGACGGATGCGGTAGCATCGTCATCGACGTTCCTGCCAGCGCGATGGAGCAATAACAATGGATGCCAAAATCGATCCAATCACCTTTGCCGTCATCAAGAATGGTCTGGATGCCATCGTTGACGAGATGGCGTATGACGTCATGCGCACTGCGCGTTCCGAAATCGTTAAGGACGTCATGGATTTCTCAGCCGCCATCTGCGAGATGTCCGGGAACATGATCGCTCAGGCAAAGACCGTTGCGTTGCATCTTGGAGCGGTGCCGGAAGCGATGGGCGTAGTGCTGGAACATTACGGCGACGATCTTGCACCCGGCGATGCCGTCGTCCTTAACGACCCCTATCAGGGGGGGATGCACCTGCCAGACATTTTCATGTTCATGCCCGTTTTTCACGGGCCGGACTTGCAGGGATTTACTGTGGTCATTTGCCACCACACGGATGTTGGCGGCAGGGTTGCCGGATCGAACGCCAGCGACTCCACCGAGATATATCAGGAAGGCCTCCGCATTCCCGCGCTGAAGCTGTTCGAAAAAGGCGAGATTAACAGCACCTTGGTCAAAATGATCGACCTGAACGTCCGGTTGCCGGACCGCGTGATTGGCGATCTTAAAGCGCAGTTCGCGGCTTGTCAGACCGGCGCGCGCGAAATGGGCAAGCTATTTGACCGGTACGGCGCGGAGACCGCGCAGGTGTACTTCACCGAGCTTCTAGATTATGCCGAACGAATGACCCGTGAGGAAATCCGTGAGTGGCCGGACGGCACCTACGAGTTTACCGATTACATTGACGATGACGGTTTCATCGACACGCCGCTGCCCATCGCCATCGCGATTACCGTGCACGGAGACAGTGTGACGGTTAACTACGAGGGAACGGCGCCGCAGGTTCCGGCAGCACTAAATTCGACCAAATCCTATACCAATTCCTGCACGTATCTCTCAATCCGTTGCGTCTTGAAAGGCGATGTTCCAAACAATGCGGGTGTGTTTCGCGCAATCGATGTAAAGGCGCCGGATGCGTCGATCGTAAATCCCAAACTTCCGGCGGCCGTTGCCGCGAGGGCGTTGACTGGCTACCGCATCGTAGATGCCATGTTCGGCGCGCTGGCGCAGATCGTGCCTGATCGCGTGCCTGCGGCGGGCGAGGGCGGCAATACGGTGGTTTGTCTCGGTGGATACCGCGAGGACGGATCCCCGTTTATCATCGTCGACATGATCTGCGGCGCCTGGGGGGGGCGGCCCGACAAGGATGGGATCGAAGCCATCACCAATCCGTCGCAGAACCTTTCGAACACGCCGGTGGAAACCATGGAGTCGCAGCACCCGGTGCGGGTGGAGGAATATGCCCTAGTCCCCGACAGTTGCGGCGCCGGTGAATACCGCGGCGGGCTCGGCGTTGCGCGATCCTATCGGCTGCTGGCCGACGAAGCGAGCTTGCAGCTTCGCGCCGACCGGATGAAAATCAGGCCCTACGGTCTCGCTGGCGGGAACGAAGCGGGGCCTGCAGTTAACGAAATCACGACGAGCGACGGCAATTACGTATCGTTACCGAGCAAAATCAATCGCAAGATGGACCGCGGCGAACTTGTCCGCCACGTGCAGCCGGGCGGCGGCGGATTCGGAGATCCGTTTATGCGCGACCCGCAGCGGGTCGCGCGCGACGTATGGAATACGAAGATATCAGCCGGTTATGCCCGTGAACATCACAGGGTCGTGGTAGACCCGGATACGGGTGAACTTGACGAAGCGGCGACAGCGGTGCTTCGTGGAGAAGGTTAGGCGGCTCAGTTAAAAAGCGACTGCCAGGTGCGGTCACGACTTATTTCGGAACAGCCCGAATATCAGTCAAGAGCAACGATATTGTCGGCGGCGTTCCTGCCGTCACGGCTCGGCACGAGTTCGAACTCCACTTTCTGGCCTTCGCGAAGTCCCGGAAGACCGGCTCGCTCAACCGCGGAAATGTGTACAAACGCGTCTTTTCCGCCTTCGTCGGGCTCGATAAAACCGAATCCCTTTGTTGGATTAAACCACTTAACGGTACCTGTCGGCATAGCAATTCCTTCATAGTCGTCTACACGTTTACCGCAATGTTGTGCGGATTGCGCTATTACGATCGTACTGTCCGGGAGTCGCTATGTCAGGCGTCGAAAGCGTCGACAAGTACGCCTGGTCAAGTACCAATCAAAATAAGCTTAGCGTTATTACTGGCTTGAACGCAAACGGTTTAATTTTTCGCTTTTTTATCAAAGAACGATGCCGGGACAGGTGTCCGGCGCGATTAAACCTTGCGTACGGTACTTGAATGCCTCCAGGTGGGTGCGAATACTTGGTTTTTTCAGCCAAAGCTGCACAACTCGGTGTTGGAAAGCCTTAAATCCGTGGCAGAAGGTGCCTTTATTGGTGACAAAGCTGACTGCGTTCTGCGACGTCGCGGAACGCCGCGGCGTCCCGTCGCCAGAACCGAACGTTATGTCCTGTTTCCGATGCGTCGGCCGCGGCCGCATAACAGGCGTGCCCGCCGCCCAGAACGGCTACTTCCATGATCTCCGCTTCTGGTGTGAAGGAAAAGGCTTATATTCATCTTCAAATAAATGACGCAAACGGGATTATTTAATACGCAGCACAATTTTCCCGCGGGCATGATTGGTTTCGCTCAAACGATAAGCGTCCATTGCGTCCGAGAAGAAGAAAACGGTTCCTACGCTTGGCTGGACAGCGCGGGTCTGGATCAGTTGGGCGATCCGCTCCACGCCGGCGCGGTCGTACTGGACCAGCGGAGTCTCGACCCGGATATCGTCGCGCGGCTTTTCGTCGGGGATTGGCTCCGCATTCAGACAGACCATGAGGCCGCCCGGCTTTAGCACGTTGTACGACCTCAGATGCGTCTCGCCGCCCATGGTGTCGTAAACGACGTCGATATCGGATGCGACTTCGGTGAAATCCACGTTGCGGTAGTCGATCGCTTCGTCCGCGCCCAGCCGTCTAACGAAATCCGCATTGCCCGCGCTGGCGGTGGCAAAGACCGTTGCACCCCGCGACTTGCAGTACTGGATCGCGAATGCGCCGACGCCTCCGGCGCCTGCATGGACGAGCACGCGCATGTCGTTCTGGATGGTGACGGTTTTCTCCAGTGCCGTCAGTGCGGTAAGGCCGACGAGCGAAATGGAGGCCGCCTCGATATGCGAAATTTCCGGCGGTTTAATGCCAACGACGCTCGCCTCGACGGCGATCAGCTCCGCATGGCTTCCCCAACGGTTGGGCGGACAGGTTCCAAAAACGGTGTCGCCCTCCTTCAGGTCCGTCACGTTGCTGCCGACAGCGACGACGACGCCCGACAGGTCGCGCCCGGCGACATCGGGGAATTCGAGTTCAAACCGCGCCCGCATGTGGCCGGCACGGACCTTCCAGTCGATCGGGTTAATTCCGGCGGCATGGACTTCGACCAGGACTTCGTCCGGTCCGGGCGCCGGGTCCGGTATGTCGGCGAGCCGCATGCCCTGCAGATCGCAGTAATCGTCGTATACCAGTGCTCTCATGTCATTCTTCCTCGTATGGGTTGGGAGGAAGCGTTATATCGAAATGATTGCGCAGCAGGTTGTCGATCAGGTCAAAACACGACCCGTAGCGGATCACCTCCATTGTGCTGACATTGATCATCGTTGACGAATGATTGTAACGGTTCCAGCGCATTAGTCCGTAGTCGATTACGATGTCGGCGGCGTCGATAATTTCCTGCTCAATCTCGCTGACTCGGAACTTCACCCCCTGCAGCGATACGTTGGCAGACGATCCGATGGCCATCCGGTTGTCGTTAAAAGCGAGCCGCGCGATATTGTCCATCAGCGGCCCGGCGTTTAGCAGCATGGCCAGCGTGCCGTCATATGTCGTCTGGTTCAGCGTGTCTTTCGGCAGACTGGCGATCGCCGGGTGATCCATGTGCACTTTCGCAGCAGTACCCATGGGGAGATCCCACTCCTCCGTGATGGCGGAGACAATTGCGCGCCGGTCGTCCGGCAGGTCATGCAGCGCAATGTGCATTTCCCGGCAGCCGCAGACCGCGTTCAGTTTTTCGGGTTTGCGTTTCTTGGCCCTAAAAATCCGCCAGATGGCATCCGGGTCGCAGGCGACTACAACGTATCCGACATGGCTGGGAATCACGCTAATCCCGCCGTTCTTAAGAATGTCGTATACGCGTCGCGCATCGAGCTCGTAGTTGTGGATTGTCACCGTGTCGAATCCCCGGTTTTCTTGTTAGTCGTATTATAAAGGTTGGGCATCGCAATTCTACGTGCGGCGGCGGAAACTCATGCTATACAGCCGCAAATTTGACCGGAAAACACTATGACCACAGATTTAAGGGCCCCCAACGGACTGCGCCGAAGCCTTGAAGACCTGCCCGGATCGCTGATCCGCCACGTTGCCGAGCCCAACATGGGCCGCAAAGGGCTGTTGAAACTTTGGTTCGGCGAACCGGACGTGCCAACGCCCCAGTTCATCAAGGATGCGGCGACTGCGGCACTGGACGACAACCAGGTTTTCTATGCCAAGAACCGAGGTGTACCGGTGTTGCGTGAAACCATTGCAGCCTATGCGTCGAACCTTCACGGCCGTGACATCGCTATTGACCGGATCACTGTTACGGGGTCCGGCATGAACGCGATCATGATGATCTCCGAGGCGCTGATGTCGGCAGGCGACAACATGGTTGCGGTTGGACCGGTCTGGCCGAACTGCAAGGAAACCGTCCGTATCATGGATGCCGAGCCGCGCCAGGTGGCGCTGAAACTGAGTGACGACGGACGCTGGAAACTGGATATCGACGAATTGTTCGCCGCCTGCGACGAGCTGACCCGGGCGATATTCGTCAATTCGCCCGGCAACCCGACAGGGTGGGTAATGCCGCGCGCCGAGCAGCGTGCGGTGCTCGACGAATGCCGCAGACGTGGCATCTGGCTGGTCAGCGACGAGGTCTATATTCGTCTGGCGTATGAAACCGATCTGCCGCTGGGCCGGGCTCCGTCGTTCCTTGATATTGTAGAGCCCGAGGATCGGGTGATTGTCATCAATTCGTTTTCGAAATCCTGGTCGATGACCGGCTGGCGGCTCGGCTGGATCACGCACCCCGACGATGCCGGCGAAGGGTTTGAAAAGCTAGTCGAATACAACATCGCCAACCCAACGACATTCGTGCAGTACGCGGGCGTTACGGCAATTCGGGAAGGGGAGCCCTTCATCACGGAAACCTTAGAACGTTACCGGCGTAACCGGGATATTGTGGTCCAGCGGCTGGGCGCTATGAAACGGGTGACGTTGTCCCGCCCCGAGGGTGCGTTCTATGCGTTTTTCGCTGTCGACGGCATGACGGATTCCGTATCGTTTGCCCAGAAACTGATCGACGAGGTTGGTGTTGGACTGGCACCCGGACTGGCCTTTAGCGAGGACGGCGAAGGATGGATGCGGCTCTGCTTTGCCGCTGATACGCAGACGGTGTCGGCCGCGATGGAGAGGTTGGAGCCGGTTCTGGGGTAATGCCCGCCGACCGATCTAACCCGTCGGCCCGCTACTAGTCCTTGTTCAAAGAATGTTTCTTAGATTGCTGCCGTTTCGAAACTGAAACGGTGGCTCCCCTTTTGCCGGACGTGGATCGCAATATCGCGGCACCGACGAGACAACTGTTTTTGGCAGCGCATGCCAAGGCCAAGCATGCCGCAGTCGTGTGGATGCTGAAACAGGCCGGGCACTTGGTGAATTTGATTTCCGACGGCACCAAGGCTGTACAGGCGATCATACGCCGGACTTACGATTCGGCCCTGACCGGCGTCCGTTTGCGCAACATAGACGGGGCAGATACGACCGCCGCCATCCGCGATCTTCCGGGTGCGCACACGCTGACAACGAGCTACGCCATTGTCGGTGCCCTGAAGCTGTCAAATGCGGTGAACGTTATTCTTGTTTTCGCCCGGAGCGGCGACATGGACGGCGCCATATCCCGGCGCGAAGTCCCGTGTAAGGATTCCGACTGTGCCTACAAGGCGCTTTAGGAAATGCTCTAAACCACCGGCGACGCGCCGCCATCGACGTTGATCGACGTTCCCGTGATATAGCCCGCCTGATCCGACGCAAGGAAACAGGCGATATTGGCGAACTCCTCGGTTTCGCCGATCCGGCCCAGCGGAATATTCCGGTCGTTCGCCATGTCCTGGACGAAGACCTCGTAGTCGCCGCTATTATCGGCTTCCGTGAACGCCCGTTCCCACTGGCCGGACTTAATCAGTCCGACCATCAGCGCATTTACCAGCACGTTGTGGGGCGCGCCGTCGCTGGCCAGCACCTTGGTCAGCGCAAGTCCGGCGGCGCGGGATACCACTGTCGGGGCGCCGCCCGCACGCGGTGCCTTCGCACCGATATTAAGCACGTTGATGATGCGTCCCCATTTCCGCTGCTTCATCGCGGGCAGCGCGGTGCGGCAGAGACGGACCGCGGCCATGAGTTTCAGTTCCAAATCTTCATACCATTCCTCGTCGGTAACGCTTTCGAACGGCTTGGCGCGCGACGTACCCGCGTTGTTGACGAGGATGTCGATCTTGCCCAGTGCCTGCTCCGCATCCTTGAATGCCTGAACGGTCGCCGCCGGGTCCAGCAGATCGCAGGGCAGGGCGACGACTTTTCCGGTGCCTGCGGCGTCGACCTCGGCCTTGGCAGACCCCAGAATTTCGGGCCGCCGGGCGACAATGGCAACATTAGCGCCCGATTCCGCGAACCGGATCGCCATGCCCTTGCCCAGTCCTTCGCTGCCGCCGGTGATCAGCGCCGAGCGCCCTTGCAGTGAGATTTCCATCGGTGTGTCTCCTTATGGGAAAGTTTAGGC
>MDTD01150851.1_pt1 | contig 28131 bp, 24 predicted proteins | sample 811221 | NCBI WGS metagenome assembly MDTD01 (sample SAMN05326646, study PRJNA326480) | marine metagenome | isolation source: seawater | place: Pacific Ocean: South West | collected 2011 | reverse complement strand
TGGCCATGAAACAGCCGGCCTGGCCCAGTGGGAGTGTATTCGCCAGTTTATGGAAAACGGCCCCGGGGCCTGCCCGGATCCGAAAGAGGATGAAACCCTGGCCCACTACAAGGCCAAATGCCGCCAGGCCCGCAAAGAGATGTCCCTGTTACCCTGGCTGGGCAAGAAGGTGGGCGACTGGTTCTTCCAGCGATATCTGGCCCACATCATCACCGAGCGCCGCATCAAGACCCTGGCGCTGAAGTGCCTGCCAGAGGAACTGAAAGCCTGGTCCGCGCCTTTGCCCAAGGAACAGTGGGCCCAGCCATCCGAGGCACTGCAGAACCTGAATCAACAGCTCACCCGTGCTTACGAGCGGGGCTTGCGCTTTACCCAGATGGGTCCCGTGTCTGAATGGCAGGCGGGGCGTGAGGAGAAACGGCAACAAAAGCGGGGGAAAGGTCGTTTTCGGGCCCGAGCCTCGTCCTGAACGAATCCCTACATCTTTATGCCCACAGCGCACGGAAAAAGGATCGTGACGATGGAACCGACGTGCAAGTGGACGGACACCCCGAATGAGACGGGTGAACCCCGCTGGGAACCGGGTGTCCGTCGGGTCTCCCAGGCCGGCGAGCTGCTGGCCCTGAGTCCGGCGCCGGCGGGAGCGTGCCCGAACCCGACTGTCGTAGCGTCGGGCCCACGTGCTGGCTCAATGAACGGGGAATTAACGGATCGTATTCCGGTTTTAACCCCCCGATTGGCGAAATCCCGCTAGGGTGGTGTTACGCAATCGTGCTCGGAACAAGGCGATTGTTCGTTTCTATGCAAGGACACCAACCAGAGAGGAGCGACACGTTATGAGCCATAAAGCCGGTTTTGCGTGGGCGACTGTACTGACTGCTGCTGTGGTGACCGCACCTGCGGTCTGGGCCCAGGACGACGTCAGCCGGGATCGGTCCGGTGCGTATATCAGTGGCAGCTACGGCGGCTACAAATCCCACGGCGGCGAGTTCGAGGATGAGAATGACCTGTTCGGCGCCGCCCTGGGGTATCAGTTCAACCCGTATTTCGCCCTGGAGGCTGAATACATCGATTTCGGCAACTTTGGTGATGATGACGATGTGGACAGCAGGCTCAAGGGGCTGGGCCTGAGTGCCGTGGGGCGTCTGCCCCTGACCGAGAGTTTCGGCATCTACGGTAAGGCCGGCGCCTTCGCGTCCGCGCTTGACGTGGACGCGTTCGACGAGGACGAGACCTACGACGAGGTGAGCCCCTTCGTCGGCGCGGGTGTCGATTTCCGGGTGACTGAGCGCCTGACGGCGTTCGCCGAGTATGACCGTTACAACGTCGATATCGACGAGGACGATTTCAACGGTCAGGTGACCAACGATGGCCCTGATTTCGATACCGGGCGCGTTGGCCTGAAATTCCAGTTCTGATGGATCGCGGCGGGGCAGGGACAGCCCCGGCAATCGAAGGGCGGCCCGGCGGCCGCCCTTTTTTGTGCGCTGGTGCGACTTACTGGACGTTTTCCAACTCGCCGAACCGGTCCGCGAAGAGTGCCGAGGACAGATAGCGCTCGGCGGAGTCTGGCAAGACCACCACGATGTTCTTGCCCTGGTGTTGGGGCTGCTTGCTGACCCGGACCGCGGCGGCGACGGCGGCGCCGCAGGAAATGCCGCAGAGGATGCCCTCTTCCTGCATCAGCCGGTGGGCCATGGCCATGGCCTCTTCGTTGCTGACGGTTTCGACCTGGTCCACCAGGTCCAGATCCAGATTCTTGGGTACGAAGCCGGCGCCGATTCCCTGGATCTTGTGCGGCGCCGGCTTGGGCTCCTCGCCCCGCAGCACCTGGGATATCACGGGCGAGTCGGCGGGCTCGACGGCCACGCTGGTGATGGCCTTACCCCGGGTTTTCTTGAGGTAACGGGAGACCCCCGTCAGGGTACCTCCGGTGCCCACCCCGGCGACGAAGATGTCCACGGCACCATCGGTATCGTTCCAGATTTCCGGGCCGGTGGTGTCTTCATGAATGCGGGGGTTGGCCGGGTTCTGGAACTGCTGGGGCAGGAAATAGCGGTCCGGGTCGGAGGTGTAGATTTCCTCGGCCTTGGCGATCGCTCCGGGCATGCCCTTGGCGGCTTCGGTGAGGACCAGCTCGGCACCGAGGGCCTTGAGCACCTTGCGACGTTCGAGGCTCATGGATGCGGGCATGGTGAGAATCAGCTTGTAGCCCCGGGCGGCGGCGACGAAGGCCAGCGCAATACCGGTGTTGCCGCTGGTGGGCTCGACGATGGTCATGCCGGGCTTCAGGGCCCCTCGCTTTTCCGCGTCCCAGATCATCGCGGCGCCGATGCGGCATTTGACCGAATAGGCCGGATTGCGGCCCTCGATCTTGGCCCAGATGGTGGCGCCGTCATTGACCCGGTTGAGCTTGACCAGCGGCGTGTTGCCGATGGACAGTGAGTTGTCTTCGTAAATACGTGACATGGCGTTCTCCTCCTTGTTTTGCTGCCATCTTAGCACCAAGGGTGGCGCATTGTGTCTCAGCGCAGCTGTTGCTGGAGCCAGGCCGACAACTGGGCGGCGGACTGGGCGCCGCTGCTGCGGGCGACCTCTCGTCCCCCGCGAAACAGGATCAGGGTGGGAATGCTGCGAATGCCGAACTGCCCGGCCGCCCGTGGCGCTTCCTCGGTGTTCAGCTTGGCGAAGCTGACCTGCCCGCGCCATTGCCGTGCGGCCTGTTCGAACTGGGGCGCCATCATCTTGCAGGGGCCGCACCAGCTGGCCCAAAAGTCCACCAGCACCGGCAGGTCGGACTGGCCGACGAAGGCGGCCATGGAGGCATCATCCAAACGCGCGACATCACCCGCCAGCAACGGTCGCTTGCAGGCGCCGCAGTTGGGCCGGTCGCCCAGGCGGTCGGCGGGCACCCGGTTGGTTCTCAGGCAGTGGGGGCATTGGATCTGTAACGGCGCGGACATGCGGGGTTCCTCGGTATGGGCCTGCTAGGGAAATGGTAGCGGCCTGGGTGAAATTCAAGCAGGCCCTCCGGAGGCTGCGGTTTTTCCGGCCATTTGCGGTAAAGTCTTGGCATTGACGATGGTAACGGACGGCGCGGCAACGGCCGTCCCGGACGGTGGACAGGAGATGGCACAGATGAGCAGTACCTTTGATTGGCAGGACACTCCGGCGGCGGTCTGGCGCCGTCATCGCTCGGGCCTGCGGGCCATTCGCCGGCTGGATCCGGTACGTTGGGACGCGCTGACCGGCATCGACCGGCAGAAGGCCGCCCTGGCCCGCAACACCGAACGCTTCCTGGCGGCCGAGCCGTGTAACAACGCCCTGCTCTGGGGAGCCCGAGGTACCGGCAAGTCATCCCTTATCAAGGCGCTGCTGAATCGGTACTGGCAGCAGGGGCTGCGCATGATCGAGGTGGACAAGGACGACCTGGTGAACCTGCCGGAGATCGTGGACGACATCTGCGAGCAGCCGTTCCGGTTCGTGATTTATTGTGACGACCTGTCGTTCGATGTCGGCGAGACCGGCTACAAGGCGCTCAAGAGCGTGCTCGAAGGCTCGCTGGAGCTGCCGCCGGAGAATGTGCGGGTATACGCCACCTCGAACCGCCGTCACCTGATGCCGGAGTTCATGAGCGACAACCTGAAAAGCGAGGTCCGGGACGGTGAACTGCACCCGGCCGAGGCAATCGAGGAACAGGTGTCCCTGGCGGACCGTTTCGGTCTGCAACTGTCCTTCTACCCCTTCTCGCAGCAGGTCTATCTGCAGGCGGTGGATGCCCTGTTCCCGGACGTGGAGGATCGGGAGGCCCTGCATCTGGAGGCCATCCGCTTCGCCACCGCCAAGGGCGTACGTAACGGCCGCACCGCGCAGCAATTTTATCGCCAGATGGCGGGCGACGGCCGTTTCCGCTGACCGCTATTGGCGCTTGGCCATCCGGATGAAATGGTGGTGAATGGCGCGCACGCCCAGGAAAACCAGCACCATCACCACCGGAATGGCGACGCCCAGCACCAGATTTTTGGGGAATGCCAGGCCGTTTTCATACAGTGCGTCCAGCGCCAGCTTGAGCAGCCCGATCAGGTAGTAGGAAATGGCCACCACCGAGAAGCCCTCCACGGTGTGCTGCATCATCAGCTGAATGCGTGAGCGCCGGTCCATGGAGCTGAGCAGCTGTTGGTTCTGGCTCTGGATGGCCAGTTCCACCCGGGTCCGCATCATATCCGAGGCCCGGTCCACGCGCCGGGACAGATCCTCCAGCCGCTCGCTTACGGCTTCGCAGGTTTTCACCGCCGGTGTCAGGCGCCGGGTCATGAACTCGGTGAGGGTCAGGTGTCCGGACAGCTCGTCTTCCCGCAGCTCCTCCAGCCGTGACAGGACCAGCTGGTGGTAGGCACGGGTGGCGGAGAAACGGAAGGTGGTGTGGGCCCGGTAGGCCTCGATGCGGGCGGCGATGTGGCTGAGGTCGCCCAGCAGTTGCTGTTCATCCAGATCCTGGTTGTCCGCCAGCGCCTGGGTGATGGTGGCCAGCTGGCGGTCCATCTCGTTCAGGGACGGTGTGATCTCCCGCGCCACCGGCAACGCCAGCAGCGACATCAGCCGGTAGGTCTCGATTTCCATCAGACGCTGGGTCAGGCGTCCGAGCTGACTGTTGGACATCTGGTGGTTCAGCACCATAAAACGGCCGAAGCCGTCGCTGTGCAGCTGGAAGGTACCCCAGACCCGGGCCGCGCCCTCCTGCGGACTGCTGCCGACTAGGCGCATGCCCTCGAAATGCTGGCGCACGTAGGCCAGATCGCCGGCGATATCGTCACTGGCGGAGCGGATGTCGACATGGAAGGCCGCCACCACGGTGCCGGCCAGCGCCTCCAGCCAGCCTTCCGGCAGTGGCGTGATGCCGGTTTCCACGAACGGATCGGCGTCACTGGTGGCCAGGTTGGTGAACGTGTAGGAGGCGAACTCCATGTGCATTTCCCGGCGGATCTTGAAGTCGCCAAAGGTGCGTTCGTAGCAGCTGACTTCCGCCCCCGGTTCCGGGTAGCCGAGCGCCCGGTGCAGCGCCTTGAGGTGTTCGAACTGCTGGCGCCGCTGCTCGGGGGTGGTGAGTACCGCGATCTGGGTGACCCGGGCCGGTGTCGGCAGCACTTGGAACGGGCGCGAATGCAGTTCCCGGTAGAGGTCGTCCCGCAGGGGATGGATGTCGAGGTGTTCCAGTCGAGTGCTCACGGCGAGGTTCCGGTTTGCTTGGGTCTGGCCGGGATGATAACCCGGAAGCACACGCCGTCAATGCCACCCTGGGTCTGATTGCCCGCCTCCACCACGGCACCATGGTAGTCGGCGATCAGTCGTACGATCAGAAGGCCCTGGCCCAGATGGCCCTCGCCGGCGCCGGGCCGGTGTGAGACGAAGGCGCCGAAAATGTCCGCGGCGCGGTCGTCGGGCAGGCGGGAGCCTTCGTTGAACACCGACAGCCGCCGGTGATCGGGCCGGCTCTCCAGGCGGATCTCGATCCGCCCGCCCTCGGGGGTGAAGTCCCGGGCGTTGTCCACCAGTTTGTCCAGCAGCTGCACCATGAGCTCAGGGGAACCGACGACGGTGGCACCCCGGGCCGGGCCCTGGTAGTGGATACGGTGCCGGGGGGACAGGGCCTGATAGGCTTCGGCGGCCTGGGCCACCACTTCGGCGAGATCGAAGGGCTCCTTGTCGGCGTGGTCGAAGCTTTGTTCCAGCCGGGCGGCCTCGCTCATGCCATGCAGGATCTGACGCAGACGCTCGGTGGCGGCCACCGCGCGCTCGGTGTACTGCGTTCGTTCCGCCTCGGAGCGGGCGTGTACCAGATTTTCCAGGGACGAGCGCACCACCGCCACCGGTGTTTTCAGCTCGTGGGACAGGCGCCGGGAAAAGCTTTCGAGATAGGCGTGGTAGCCACTCAGGCGGTCCACCATCTGGGCAAAGCGGGACTGCAACTGACCCAGTTCGTCCCGGGCGGTGCCGCTGGCCAAGCGGCCGGTAATGCGGCCGTCCGGGTCGACGGTGGCGCTGACTTGGGCCTGCAGCCGGGTGATGCGCCAGGACAGCCAGCTGGCGTACCCCAGCAGCGCCAGCATCAGGGTCACGATCACCAGGGCACTGCGGGCGATCACCGAACCCAGGGTGGTGCCCGAGAGCGTCAGCAACTGGTCCAGGGACTGTTCCAGGATCAGGGTACGTTGTCCCAGCACCGGCTGCGTGACCATCAGCCAGCGGCCTTGGCCGGGGTGCCGGATCAGACCGGTTGCCGGCAGCCGGTCCATGGCGACCCGGTGGGGACCGGCGTCGGGCACGGCGGTCGGTTCCGGCTGATACCACTGCACCAGGTGGCGCAGCAGGTTGAGGCTGATCCGCTCCAGAATCTGCAATGGGCTGAGGTCATCGATGTCCGTCGGGGGCGTGGCCGGCGCGCGTTCGGTATCGGCCCGGAGCCAGCCGCCGGCTTCCACCAGCCGGAGCCGTTGGCCCGGGTCCAGGTACGCCGCCAGCTGCCGCTCCAGCGTGGGTTGGCGGAACACCAGCGGCAGGAGGGGCTGGTCGTGCCCGGTCGCCGGGTCGATGGCAAACCCCAGCTGACTGCCGTCCGGTGGCCGGGGCAGTTGCAGTTCCAGCTGCCAACCGCCCCGGACGGCTTCCCAGAAGCCCCGGACCCGGTGGTCCGGTCCGGACTCGCCCAGCCCCCACAGGCTGCCCGGGGCAAACGGGCGCAGCAGCCAGCTTTGACGGGCGGTGGGCGAGTCCAGGGCGGTTCCGGGTTGTTGCAGCCAGAGCCGGACCCGGTCGTACGGCCGCTCCGGCTGCGCCGGCGAGTAGAAGCGGGTGGCTTGGCCGTCGTGGCGAATCAGCAGGAACAGCGAGGCACCGTCGCTGGCGGCATGCCAGCGCGCGCGACCGTCGCCGGCCCCCGGCGTCGATTGCCAGGGCAGGGCGCCGGTCTCGTCGTCGAAGCCTGGCCATTCGGCGCCGTAGCCGTCCAGGTGGATGGGCTGGGTCAGGGCATCGACGTAGATCACCGCGGCGTCGGCGGCGACCGGCGGGGTGCCGACCAGGGCATCGCCGGCGCGCTCGGCCAGCCGCTCCGCCTGGCGCTGGAGCTGTTGCAGCGCCTGTTCCCGGAGCGCCGCGTCCAGTTCCAACACGAAGCTGAGCCCGGCCCAAGGGATCAGCAGCATCAGCAGACTGGCCAGGAACAGCTGGCGTTTCAGGGTCAAGGCTCAGACCTCGTGGGCGTTCCAGCGATAGCCCATGCCATAGGCGGTCTGGATGGCGTCGAAGCCTGGGTCCACCTGGGCAAACTTGCGGCGAATGCGCTTGATGTGGGAGGTCACTGTATTGTCGTCGAGCACGGTGTTGGCCGCTTCCATCAGCTGGTCTCGGGTACGGACATGGCCCGGGTGCCGTACCAGCGCGTGCAGCATCCAGAACTCGGTCACGGTCAGGTCCACCGGCCGCTCGTTCCAGGTTACGGTCATGCGGTCCACGTTGACGGCCAGCCGTCCCCGGCGCAGCACCTCGTCTGGCTTCTGGCGCGCCTCGGCCCAGGCGTCGGCGCGCCGCAGAAGGGCGGTGACCCGCGCCAGCAGGTGTTCCAGACTCATGTCCTTGGTGACATAGTCGTCCGCACCCAGACGCAGGCCGTGCACGGTGTCGATATCGCTGTCCCGGGCCGTCAGAAAGATGATCGGCAGGGTTGGGGACAACGCCCGCAAATCCTGGCACAGGATGAAGCCGCCCTCCGGTTCATCGCCCAGGCCGACGTCGATGATGGCCAAGTCCGGCAGTTCCTGCCGCAGGGCCCGGAATGCGGACGGCCGGTCGCCGTGGCTGGACACCCGGTAACCCCGGCGCTCGAGGGCGGAGCGGTAGTTGTCCCGGATAGCCGGTTCGTCTTCGATCAGAACAATGTGCTTTTTCATGGTAGCCGGTCGTGTCCTCGGGGCGAGCCCCTATTTAACCACGGCGAGGGGTCAGTACAAGGTGCGGTCGGCGCTCCGCCACAATTGATCATTTTTCGTCGCAGGAAGGGCCGACTTCGCCATCGGCGGGCCCCGGGGGGCGGGTTCAATGTGAGCCATCACGGAACCGAACGGAGGACCCCCGATGATCCTGACCACCGCCCTGCTACGACTGGACCCGCCCGCCACGTCCGCCGCCTCGCCCCGTTGGCGTCGCTGGCTGGAAGGCGTGACGCTGTGGCTTGCGGTTCTGCTCATGCTGTTTGTGCATCCGCTGTACGCCGAGGCGGACACCCGGGTGTCATCAGACGCCGGTGAGCTGCGTCTGTACGACGACCAGGGCCGGCACCAGGATTCCGCCCTGGTGCTGGACAGCCATGTTCAGGTGCAGGTCCGTGGGCTGATTGCCGAGGTCCGGCTGCACCGCCGTTTCCGCAATGTCAGCGGCGCCTGGCGCGAAGGCGTGTTCGTGTTTCCATTGCCGGAACAGGCCACCGTTCACGGTCTGGACATGACGGTGGGTGAGCGGGTAATCCGGGGTGAGGTCCAACCCCGGGCCCAGGCCCGCCAGGCCTATCAACAGGCCCGTGACAGTGGCCGTCAGGCGGCGGCGGTGGAGCAGCAGCGCCCGAATCTGTTCACCGCCCGCGTCGCCAATATCCCCCCGGGGGGCGAGGTCGATCTGGAGCTGCGCTTCCAGCAGCGGGTCCGCTACACCCAGGGTACCTTCGAGCTGCGCCTGCCGACCACGCTGACGCCCCGCTACATGCCGGGCCGGCCGACGGGGAATGAGGCACCCTGGCAATGGCAGGGCGGCTGGGCCCGCGGGACCACGGCGGTGCCGGACGCCGGCGCCATCAGTCCGCCGACCGTGGCCCCGTCGGAGCTGCCACCGGGCAGCCACCGGGTCGACATTGAAGTGTCACTGGCGGCGGGGGTGCCACTGGCATCGGTGGTGAGCCCGAGCCATCCACTGGATATCCGCATGGACGGGACGCAGGCGTTGCTGCGGCCGGCCGAGGGGCCGGTGCTCATGGACCGGGACTTTGTGCTGCGCTGGCAGCCGGTGCCCGGCCGACAGCCGACGGCGGCGGTCTTCCACGAACGTTTTGACGGCGAGGACTACCTGATGGCGATGGTCGTGCCGGGCAACCTGGAGGTGCCGCCGTTGCCCCGGGAACTGATGTTTGTCATCGACACCTCCGGCTCCATGGCGGGCGAATCCATTCGCCAGGCCCGCAAGGCTCTGGCGCGGGGGCTGGACACCCTGGGTCGCCAGGACCGCTTCAACATCATCCAGTTCAACGACCGGCCCTCGGCCCTGTTTGAACACCCTGTGGCCGCCGATCGCGACCACCTGGACCGGGCCCGCCGTTACCTGGACCGGCTCCAGGCCGAAGGGGGCACCGAGATGGCGCCGGCGTTGTCGCGGGCACTGTCGGCGGACAGTGCCTCCGGAGCCGACCGGGTTCGCCAGGTGGTGTTCATCACCGACGGCGCAGTAGGGAACGAGGCGGCCCTGTTTCAACAAATCCGCCAGCAGCTGGGGGATCGGCGCCTGTTCACCGTGGGTATCGGCTCGGCGCCGAATCTGCACTTCATGCGCGAGGCCGCCCGTTGGGGGCGGGGCACCTACACCGCCGTCGCCGGGCCGTCGGATCTGGAGGCGCCGCTGCAGCGACTGTTCGCGGCCATGGCCGCGCCGGTGTTGACCCATCTGGTCGCAGACTGGCCCACGCCGGCGGCCGAGGCCTACCCCGGGCGTCCCGGTGATTTGTTCCAGGGTGAGCCTCTGGTGCAGGTGGTGCGGGGCGTCCCGCCCCGTGGCCGGTTGCACCTGTCCGGTTCCGGACCCGGGGGCGAACCTTGGCAGGTCGCTGTGGATCTGAGCCAAGCGGTGCCGGGCGTTGGCCTGCATCGGCTCTGGGCCCGGGCCAGGATCGACAGTCTGCTGGATCAGGCCCGGATCGAGGGGGTGGCACCGGACCAAGCGGCGATCGTGCAGCTGGCGATGGCTCACCGGCTGGCGTCCCCCTATACCAGTTTCGTCGCGGTGGACCGGACACCGGTGCGGGCGCCGCAACAACCGCTGCTCCGGACCGCGGTGCCGACGCTGGTGCCGACGGGCAGCAGCGCGGGCATGCTGCGGTATCCACAGACGGCCACCGTGGCGCCGCTGCTCATCGCCCTCGGGACGCTGGGGCTGATGTTCGCCGTTGCGCTGGTGCTGCTGCAACGGAGGGTGGGGGCATGAGACGGCTGGGCCTGCTGCTGCTCACCGGCTCCGCCACCTTGCTGGTGTTCGGGTTCTGGATCCCGCTCAAGGCACTGTTGGCCCAGGAGCTGCTGGCGCTGGCCTGGGCCAAGAGTCAGGCTGGCCAGGAAGTACAGCGGCCCTGGCCCTGGGCGGATACTTGGCCAGTGGCGCGGCTGGCATTTCCGGACCTGGGGCAGAGCTTGATTGTGCTGGAGGGCGGTCATGGCGAAAGTCTCGCCTTCGGTCCCGGCCGGGTGCCCACCGGAGCGGCAGGGCCATGGATCATCGCCGGTCATCGGGATACCCACTTCCGGCACCTGGGTGAACTGGTGCCGGGCAGCGAGGTCCGGTTGCAGGGGCGGGACGGCCAGTGGCGACGGTTCCAGGTGGCCTCGACGCAGGTGGTGGACAGTCGGCGGGCGTGGATCGATCCCAGTCGGCTGCCGGAACACAGCCTGTTGCTGATCACCTGTTACCCGTTCGACAGCTTCGACTCGGGCGGCCCCCTGCGCTACGTGGTGACCGCCAAGCCCTGGCCAGCGTCCGGCGACCCGGGGGATGGCCCGGATGACAGGGTTGCCCGCCTGTGATTTTAGCGTACACTTGTGCGCTGAAAATGACCTGACGAGGGACCCGGTTCCACCATGGGATTGCTAAGAAAACTCCTGGCCTGGCTGAGTGTGCCGGTCATCTGCCTGCCGGCGCTGCTGCTGTACCTGGCTCGCCCCTTCCATCCGGATAACAACCGTTTGCTGGGCTGGGCGGTGGCCCGTACCGGGCGCTGGCTGCTGGGGATGGAACGGCGCCTGGAAGGCGCTGAGCATTTGCCGCGGCAACGGCCGACGGTGGTGATCGCCAACCATCAGCACAACGATGATCTGTTTGTCATGGGCGACCTGCTGCCGCCGAGGACGGTCACCGTCGGCAAATCCTCGCTGGTCTGGGTCCCGTTCTTTGGCCAGGTGTTTCTGCTCGGCGGCAACGTCATCCTCAACCGGGGGCAGTCCCGCAAGGCAGTTGCCGCCATGCAGGCGGTCAGCCGTGCCCTGGTGGCCGAGCGCAAAAGCCTGTGGGTTTTTCCGGAAGGGACCCGAAGCCACGGCCGGGGGCTGGGGGCATTCAAGAAGGGGGCGTTTCACGCCGCCCTGGCGTCTGGCTATCCGATCACCCTGGTGTGCGCCAGCGAGTACGACGGCCAGACCCGGGGGCTGTTCGGCCGGCGGGCACCGGTGACCGTTCGCATCCTGCCTCCGGTGGAGACCCGGGGACTGTCCACCGAGGACCTGCCGGCATTGATGGCGCAGTGCCACCGGATGATGTCGGAGGCGATCCAGGCCATCACGCCGGTGTGTCGCCGGGAACGGCTTGAAGCAGGCTCGGAAACAGGGCAGTCTTGCGGAGGTTACGATTGCTCTTGAACCGTCCGCAGGGAGAGGTGAACGATGAATCTGATACTGTTTTTGATCATTGGCGGCGTGGCCGGCTGGCTGGCCGGGCTGATCATGAAAGGTCGGGGCTTTGGGGTGCTGGCCAACATCGGCATTGGTATTGTCGGCTCCTTCATCGGCGGCCTGGTGTTTAGCCTGCTGGGCTTGGCCGCCCGGGGGGCCGTTGGCGAGCTGGTGACGGCGACCGTAGGTGCGGTGCTGTTGCTGGCCATCGTCAACAAACTCAAAAAGGGCTGACCATGATCATTCCTGTCACCGGGGTTTTCGCAGCGGTCCTCGGCCTGCTGCTGCTGGCGTTGTCGGCGCGGGTGGTGAAATACCGGCTCAAATACCGTAAGGGACTGGGCGTGACCGACGACCGGGACTTCGAAGTCGCGGTACGGGCGCATGCCAATCTGGTGGAATACGCGCCGCTGGCGTTGCTGATGCTCGCCATCGCCGAACTGAACGGGGTGGCCAGCGGTCTGATCTACTGGCTCGGCATGGCGCTGGTGGCCGGGCGCATCCTGCACGCCTGGGGTATGATCCAAGGGCGTGGCGGCCCGCATCTGGCGCGCATGGCCGGCATCGTACTGACCTGGCTGGCGATCCTGGTGACGGCCATCCTGCTGTTCTGGAACGTGTGGCAGGTGTACGGCTGAGCCCGTCTCGGCCGGGAGTGAAAACGGGGGCTTGGCCCCCGTTTTTCGTTTCCGGTTACAGCGCCCGGGCCATTTCCTGGCTCAGGTATTCCAGCTCCACCCGGCGGTTCGCCGCGTGGTCGTCCGGGGTGGCCAGGGGGCGGCACGAGCCCCAGTGGACCAGCAGGATCTGGCTTTCCGGCACCCCTTCGCGCATCAGCAGGCGCGCCACGGTGCTGGCCCGCAGCCGGGACAAAAAGCGGTTGTAGTCCTCGGAACCAAAGTTGTCGGCATGGCCGTGAACCCGGACCTTGAGGCCGGGGTGCTGGCGCAGGTAGGCGGCGTGCAGGCACAGGAACTCAACATCCTCGGCGTCCAGCGCGTGCCGGTTGAAACCGAAATGGAACTTCATCCGGTGTGGGCGTTGTCCCGCCGTGCCCGGCATCGCCGGTGTCAGGCCCGACGCCAGGGTGGCTCGGGTCAGCAGTTCGGGGTTATCCAGTACAAGAGTGGTCATGGGCAGTATCCTTGGTTCCTCGATCCGGTTCTTCTTGTTGTTCCCCTCCACTATTGGCGGCGGTGGGAACAACGGCAATTGGCGGATGGTCGATAGCGCGCCTGTCCGATGGCCCGTGATTAAAGGTCATGGTCATGACCGCCATGTGACCGGCGGACCTCTCCGGCTGTGCGCTGGGGCACACCCGGGGCCTTGACTTGCCCCGGCCATCGCCTCATTCGTCATTTCAGCGCGAAAAGCGGGCATCGCTGTGGTAAAAAACACCCGTTCAGGGACCGAAAATGACCAATTGTGACCGCCCATGCTGATCATCCCCGCTGAGAACACCGTCAACTGGAAGCGCCCGCCCTGGGTGACCCTCGGACTGATGCTGGCCTGCCTGCTGGTGTTCATCCTGTACCAGGGGCGCGACCCCGCCAGGCTGGAGCAGGCGGTCACGCGCTACCTGCAGGACGACCTTCTGACCCTGGAGGCGCCGGTGTACGAGGATTACCTCGAGCGCCGGATCCGGTTCGGCCAGGAAACCGGGCGGGTCCACGAACTGCAGCGTTTCCAGACACTGCGGGAGCAGGACGAACGGGGCTGGCAGGCGGTGACTCTGCTGCTGGACCGGGACTTCTACCAATATCTGCTGGCGAACCGCGACCTGCTGTGGGCGCCGGCGGAGCGGGACCGTTGGCAGGAGCAGCGGGTGGCTCTGGACGAGGCCTATGTCCAGAAACTGAGTGCCCAGGCCCTGGGCCTGGTGCCGGCACACCTGACCCTGCATACCCTGATCAGCTACCAGTTCCTGCATGGAGGCTGGGGCCACCTGCTCGGCAACCTACTGTTCCTGTTCCTGCTGGGCTTCACCGTCGAGAAGGCCCTGGGTGCGGCTCGGTTCCTGGTGGCCTACCTGCTGTGTGGGATTCTGTCCGGCCTCGTGTTCGCCGCGTTTTCGCCGGGCAGCCTGACGCCGCTGGTGGGGGCCTCCGGTGCCATTTCCGGGCTGATGGGCATGTACGTGGCCATCTACGGGCTCCGGAAAATCCGTTTTTTCTATTTTCTGGGCGTCTACTTCAATTATTTCCGGGCTCCGGCGCTGGCCCTGTTGCCGGTGTGGCTGGGCAAAGAGATCTATGACTACTGGTTCGCCGGCGCCACCGGGGTCGCCTACATGGCCCACGCTGGCGGGTTGCTGGCCGGCGCCGGTCTGGTCGGGCTGTTTGGCCGAAGCTGGCTGCAGGTCCGGGAGGTGTTCTTCGAGGGGCCGGAGCCGGAGCAGGCGCAGGATGCCCGCTTCACCGCCGGTTACGCCCAGGCCATGGCGAGTCTGGGGCGTATGGAATTCGACCTGGCCCGGCGCCAGTTCGAGGCCCTGAGGGCCCACTACCCGGATCGCCCGATTCTGTTGCGGCACCTGTATCAACTCGCCAAGCTGCGGCCCGACCTGCCCGCTTACCGGGAGCTGGCCCGCGAATGGATGGCTGAATCCCTGAAACGGCAACAGCCGGAACAGATGATTGCCATCTGGCAGGAGTTTCTCGGCCAGGGTGAGGCTCACCATCCGCTGGCGCCGGAGGATCACAACCGGGTGCTGTTCGCCAGCCTCCGGCTTGACCAGTTCAAGGTGGCGGAGAAGGCGTTCGAGCGGTTGCGTTCGGCGGGGGACCCGGTGCTGGTGCGGGAGGCCTGCCGGCTGCTGGTGCAGGAGTTCGAAAAACGCCAGATGGAGCCCAAGGCCCGCCACTACCGTCAGCAGCTGCAGGCCCTGGACGCCGGCTGAGTCACTCGCCCGGGAAAACGGTTGTCCCGGGACCCTTCAGTGGCTGCTGCGCGGCGGCCTGGGCCAGATAGGCCTCGACCTGGTCATGCATGGGCTGGCCGGCACAGCGCGTTTTCACGAAGGTCAGGAACGCGGTGGCCTTCTGCCATTGCCCGAGGCCGTTGGCCAGGGCCTGGGCTGCCAGTAGGTAGGCGCCGGCCAGCCGGTCGCTGTCCGGGAAGCGCTTGTGGAAGTCCTGCAGCAGGCGCAGAGCCGGCTTGTAGTGGCCACGCGGGTACAACGCCCGGGCGCAATCGACCGACAGCCCGGGGTCATCCAGACGGAACATCGGATCGGTTTCGGTCAGGGCTGCCAGCAGCTCGGCGATGGCGTCACCGTCGTTGCGGTCGGCGAGCCAGGACAGAATCCGGGGGTGATACCGATACAGCTCCCGCAGGTCCCGCCGGGCCGCCAGCAGCCGGTAGAGCTGGCCGATCCTGACGGGGTTGTCGGGTTCCCGCTTCAGGGCATCCTTGAGCAGCGCCAGGACCCGGTCGTAGTGACCGTCCTTGAGGTTCATGTCGATGTCCGCGTCCAGACGAGTGCTGCGGTCCCGGTCCCCCGGCGCCGCGGTGGCTTCCGCCGGCTCCGGCGCCAGGCCCAGCTCGTCCCGGTACTGCAGCAGCAGGTAGCCGAGCATGTGGAACAGAATCAGGGTGAAGGTGCTGTTGAGGAAACCGGCCAGCGCCATCGCCAGCCAGGCCGGAAAGTGACTGAGGGCGAAGTCCTGGGCGGCGCCGGAAGCGAGGATCAGCAGAATCAGGTAACCGTACAGCAGGAAATAGGGTGAGCCGATCCGGGAAATCAGCGCCGTTAGGTTCAGCGGATGGAGAGCGGCCGCCACCGACTGTTCCATCGCCAGCACCATGATGCTGGCGGGCAACGCCAGAATCACCAGGGCCATGGCCAGCAGCATTGCCAGTGCGCCACCGAAGATTGCGGCGGCCGCCACCAATCCACCCAGGGCCACGAACACCAACAGCTGCAGGAAGACCACCTGGAAGCCCTCGCCGGTAAAGGCGACGGCGGCGGGGGGCGGTCGCAGGTGGCCGTCTGCCGTATGCCGGATAACCGCGTAGGTGTACTTGAACAGGCACACGGCCAACGCCAGCGCCAACAGCAGTCCGAACAGGTTGGCGGGGGCCGCCAGCGGCACCAGGGTGCAGATGGCGATTACCAGCAACGGATCGAGGTGGAACGGGTAGCGGAAGAAGGCGCCCAGCCGGTTCCAGAACGGTGTGACCTCGGTGCCGGCACTCAGGTAGCGCATGGCCTGACTGCACTGGGGGCAGAGCGCCCGGCGCCGGCGTGGATCGGCGTCCGGCATGCAGCGGCCGCAGTAGTGAATCTGGCACTGGCCGCAGTGCCATTTGGCGGGATCTCCGGGGTGGTAGTGGCAATCGGGTTTCACGCGGGGTTCAGGTCCTGATCTGTCGGATGGAAGCGGGTTCCATGATGACAGATGCGGGCCGGAGACGCAGCTAACCCGTTATCAGAACAGTGGAACCCATTCACCGCGGGAATATCGAACATTCACGTAGTCGCGGTTGAAGTCTGGTCAATCGGTGCAATAGTAATAGGTGACTTCACGTTGCGCGGTGTTTCCGCCACCCTGAGTTCAGCATCACGGACGCCCCGCCCGGTCACGCTCCCCGCGGGGCCCGTTCCAAGCCTTCCGCAAGGTTCGCGTATCGACGATTTAAGGAGGCACACATGTCGCAAGAACGTCTTGGCAAAGACAGCCTGAATACCCTCTCCACCTTGACAGCGGGTGGTACGACCTACCACTACTACAGCCTGTCGAAGGCCGCCGACACCCTGGGTGACCTGAGCCGGCTGCCCTTTTCCCTGAAGGTGCTGCTGGAGAACCTGCTGCGTCACGAGGACGGCACCACCGTCGACCGTTCCCACATCGACGCCATGGTACAGTGGCTGCGGGACCGCCGCTCCGACACTGAGATCCAGTTCCGGCCGGCACGCGTGCTGATGCAGGACTTCACCGGCGTGCCCGGCGTGGTGGATCTGGCGGCGATGCGGGAGGCGGTAAAGCGGGCGGGCAAGGACCCGGCCCTGATCAATCCGCTGTCGCCGGTGGATCTGGTCATCGACCACTCGGTGATGGTGGACCGATTCGGCGACCCGTCCGCGTTCCGGGACAATGTGGCCATTGAAATGGAGCGGAACAAGGAGCGTTATGAGTTCCTGCGCTGGGGCCAGCAGGCGTTCGACAACTTCCGCGTGGTGCCGCCGGGCACCGGCATCTGCCACCAGGTGAACCTGGAGTATCTGGGCAAGACCGTCTGGCAGAAGACGGTGGACGGCAAGACCTTGGCCTATCCCGACACCCTGGTGGGTACCGACTCCCACACCACCATGATCAACGGCCTCGGCGTGCTGGGCTGGGGCGTGGGGGGCATTGAGGCGGAAGCGGCGATGCTCGGCCAACCCGTGTCCATGCTCATTCCCGAGGTGATCGGCTTCAAGATCACCGGCAAGCTGCGCGAGGGCATTACCGCCACCGACTTGGTGCTGACCGTCACCGAAATGCTGCGCAAGAAAGGTGTGGTCGGCAAGTTCGTGGAGTTCTACGGCGACGGCCTGAAGGACATGCCGGTGGCCGACCGGGCCACCATTGCCAACATGGCACCGGAGTATGGCGCCACCTGCGGCTTCTTCCCGGTGGACGAGCAAACCCTTACCTACCTGCGGCTGACCGGCCGCGACGACGCCCTGCTGGCGCTGGTGGAAGCCTATGCCAAGGCCCAGGGGCTGTGGCGCGAGCCCGGCCATGAACCGGTCTACACGGACACCCTGGAGCTGGACATGGGCGATGTCGAGGCCAGCCTGGCCGGCCCCAAACGGCCCCAGGACCGGGTGCCGCTCACGCGCATGAAGGCCACCTTCGAACTGCTGATGGCCACGGCCGAGGGGGCGGCGGACAGCCGTGAGGGCAAGCTGGAGTCCGAGGGTGGGCAGACCGCCGTTGGCGTCCAGGACAGCTACTTTGAACATCCCGCCAGCCAGCCGCTGGAACTGAACGGCGAAACCTGCCGCCTGGATCCGGGCGCGGTGGTGATCGCCGCCATCACCTCCTGCACCAACACGTCCAACCCGAGCGTGATGATGGCCGCCGGCCTGCTGGCCCGCAAAGCGGTGCAGAAGGGGCTGAAAACCAAACCCTGGGTGAAGACCTCGCTGGCGCCGGGCTCCAAGGTGGTCACCGACTACCTGAAGGTGACCGGCCTGCAGGATGACCTGGACCGGCTCGGCTTCAACTTGGTGGGCTATGGTTGCACCACCTGCATCGGCAACTCCGGGCCGTTGCCGGAGGCGGTCGAGAAGGCCATCGTCGATGGCGATCTGACGGTGGCGTCGGTGCTGTCCGGCAACCGCAACTTCGAGGGACGGGTGCATCCGCTGGTGAAAACCAACTGGCTGGCGTCTCCGCCCTTGGTGGTGGCCTACGCCCTGGCCGGCAACGTGCGGGTGGACCTGACCCGCGATCCGCTGGGGCTGGACCGCGAGGGCAACCCGGTCTATCTGAAGGACCTCTGGCCCAGCCAACAGGAAATCGCCGAGGCGGTGGAGCAGGTGCGTACCGACATGTTCCGCAAGGAGTACAGCGAGGTGTTCGAGGGGGATGACACCTGGAAATCGATCCAGGTTCCCGAGAGCAAGGTGTACGCCTGGTCGGACGAGTCCACCTACATCCAGCACCCACCGTTTTTCGAGGGGCTGGGCGAGGAGCCGGAGCCGGTCGAGGACATCCGGGATGCCCGGATCCTGGCCCTGTTGGGGGATTCCGTCACCACCGACCACATCTCCCCGGCGGGTTCCTTCAAGCCGGACTCTCCGGCCGGTCGCTACCTGCAGTCCCGTGGCGTGGCGCCCAAGGATTTCAACTCCTACGGTTCCCGCCGGGGCAACCACGAGGTGATGATGCGGGGCACTTTCGCCAACGTCCGCATCCGTAACGAGATGCTCGACGGCGTGGAGGGCGGCTACACCCGCTACGTGCCGACCGGCGAGCAGATGCCGATCTACGACGCGGCGATGAAGTACCAGGCCGAGGGTACGCCCCTGGTGGTGATTGCCGGCAAGGAGTACGGCACCGGCTCCAGCCGCGACTGGGCCGCGAAGGGCACCCGGTTGCTGGGCGTGCGCGCGGTGATCGCCGAGTCCTTCGAGCGCATCCACCGCTCCAACCTGATCGGCATGGGGGTGATCCCCCTGCAGTTCCCCGAAGGGGTGGACCGCAAGAGCCTGAAACTCACCGGCGAGGAAACCATCACCATCGAGGGGCTGGCCGGGGACATCCAGCCGAGACAGACCCTCACCATGACGGTGACCTACGCGGACGGCTCCAGCACCCGGTGCGAGCTGATATCGCGGATCGACACCGCCAACGAGGCCGTGTACTTCCGGCACGGCGGCATCCTGCACTACGTGGTGCGGGAGATGCTGAAGTCGGCCTGACGCCCCGGGTCGGTCAGGTGGGCGCCCTCCGGGGCGCCCGGTTTCCCTCCGCCACGGTCTCCACCGTGGGTATCTCCAGCCAGAACAGGGCGCCTTGCCCTTCCACCGACTCAAACTCCACGTTGCCCCCCATGCGCCCGATGATTTCCCGGGTGATGGCCAGGCCCAGCCCGGTCCCGCCCTGCACCAGCTGGATGGGCCCGGTGAAGACCACGTTGCGGGACGATTTCAGCAGCCCGACCACCCGGGCCAGCCAGATCAGTCTGCGGAAGGAATGTTGCCAGCGGGAGGAGGTCATCGGCTATGTCCTGTATCTATGGCGCCCTGGGAATGTCCAGCCAGAAGGTCGAACCCTGTCCCACCCGGGTGCGGAAACCGACCTCCCCGCCCATCTGGGTCATGATTTCCCGGGTGATGGCCAGACCGAGTCCGGTCCCCCGTTGATCCCGGGTGGTGGAACTGTCCGCCTGGGCGAATTTCTCGAACAGCTGGGGGTGAAAACTGGAGGGGATGCCGGGTCCCCGGTCGCTGACCTCCACCCGCAGGTGGCCGGGCCGTGGCCGGATCCGGATGTCCACCCGGGCCTGCCGGGGGGAGAGCTTGATGGCGTTGGACAGCAGGTTCATGACCGCCTGCTGCAACCGGTGTCGGTCGAACGCCGCCCTTCGGTCGGGGTGGTCCGGGGCCAGGGCCAGGGACACCTCGCGGTCCATGGCGTAGGTCCGCAGCTGTTCCACCGCCTCCGCCAGGACCGGGAACAGGGGCGCGGGTTCGATGCTCATGCGGATCCGGCCGGAGACCAGTTTTTCCATGTCGAGCAGGTCGTTGATCAGGTGCTTGAGTTGGTCGCTGTTGCGGGCGGCGATCTGCACCATCTGCGCCACTTTGTCCGGCAGCTGGCCCAGGGCGCCGCTGGCGATCAGGCCCAGGGAACCGGCTATGGAGGTGAGGGGCGTTCGCAGCTCGTGGCTGACCGAGGAAATGAATTCGTTCTTCATCCGCTCGACTTTCTTGCGCTCGGAAATGTCCTCCACCAGGGTCCAGATCAGGGTCTGGCCGGCGTCCCCCTTGATCACCAAGCCCTGGACCAAGGCCGGATAGTGGGAGCGGTCGTGGCGGGTGATGGTCAGTTCGTAGGGGCCGAACCGGCCGGTGTCGTTCAGCTCTCGCATGACTTGGCTGCGGAAGGCCGGAAAATCGCCCGCCATCAGAGCCGACGGGTGCAGGCCCAGGAACTGTTCGCGGTGGTAGCCGGTCGGCGCCAGCAGGGCGTCGTTGACGGCCAGAAAAGCGCCGGTGTGCAGATCGTTGAGGGCGATGCCGATGGGCGACAGCTCGAACAGCCGGCGCAGCTGGGCCTCGCTTTCCTGAAGCGCCAACTGGGTGCGCTTCTTGTCGTCGATGTCGGTGATGTAGCCGTGCCAGATGATGCTGTTGTCGGCCAGCTTCTCGGGGGTGGCCCGGCCTTCCACCCAGCGCCAGCCCCGGTCGCTGCGAACCCGGTACTGGTGTTGCCAAGTGCTCAGGTGGGTGGAGGAGGTCTGGATCGACTCGGCCACTGCCGGCAGGTCGTCCGGGTGGATGCGTTCAAACACCCGGGAGGCGTCCTCCGCCACTTCTTCGGGGCTGCAGCCGTAGATGTCCCGGATGCCGGGGCTGGTGTAGGGGAAGGCGGAGCGGCCGTCCGGCCACTGCCGGTACTGGTACAGCATGCCGGGCGCCTGACGCACCAGCTTGGTCAGGGTACGGGCGGTGATCTGGCCCTCCAGCAGGCTCGCCAGCCATTTGGTCAGCAGGGTTACGAAGGTGATTTCGGTGTCGGTGAACGGGTGCGGCCTGGGGTCCGGGGAGGAAAAGTTCAGGGTACCGAAGGTGCGCCCCTGAATGATCACCGGCGCGGCGATGTAGGCCTCCAGACCAAAGGCCCGATAGCATGGGTGGTTCCGGTAGGGTGACTGGCTCATATGGTGGATTGCCAGGCAGCCTTGCTGTCGCAGCAGAATGGAGCAGTAGGTCTGGCCGAGCGAAAACAGCTGGCCCGGGTACAGGTCGGCCGATTCGGGAACATTGGTGGCCCGGACCAGGTACGCCTCGCCGGTGATCTCACTCAGGATGGCCACCGGCAGTCCCAGAAAGTCGGCGCCCCGGATCAGGGCCGTGCGGATTTTCTCCTCGTCGGTCCCGGACTGGTCGAGCGCCAGTTCGTTGAGAATGCTCAGCGCCTGGTTTTGCTGTTCCATGCGGTGCAGCGCACGCTGTGGTTCGCTGCGGTCGGACACCGTGTCGTGATCGCCGTGCTTCATCGGTGGCTCTCTGTTTTCCCCTCAGGATAGCGCAGGGCGGCGGACCGGGCAGGCCGGGCCGCCGCCAGCTCCAGCCAGAAATGGGCCCCTGCCTCGAAATAGTAGCCGATGCGTCCCTCCATCAGCTCGGCCAGCTCCTTGCAGATGGCCAGACCGAGACCGGTGCCGCTGACCGACCGGTTGGTGCCGGTCTCGGCCTGGGCAAAACGTTCGAACAGCTGCTGCTCGAAGGCCGCCGGCACGCCTTTGCCCTGATCGCTGACGATCAGCCGGACGGTGCCGTGGTTGCCTGGGCGGGCACTCAGGGTCACGGTGCCTCCGGGGGGAGAGAACTTGATCGCATTGCTGACCAGGTTGTCGAGGACCTGGCGCAGCCGGTGCGGGTCGGCCTGTGCCGCGAGGTTGCTGTCGCCGTGTCCGGTCAGGGTCACCTGATACTCCCGCGCCAGGGCCTGGTTGCCGTCGATGGTGTCCCGGATGACCTCGGCCACGGGTACGTCCAGCATCCGCACCGACATCCGTCCGGAGGTCAGTTTGCTGAAATCGAGCAGGTCGGAAATCAGCCCCTGCAGGCGCTCGCCGTTGCGCAGGGCCAGGCGCACCATGTCGCCGGCCCGTGGCGGCAGCGGGCCGGTGGCGCCGGAGTGCACCAGGCGCAGGGCCCCGTTCATGGAGGTCAGGGGGGTTCTCAGCTCGTGGCTGACGTTGGAGACGAAATTTTCCTTCAGCGTGGCCATGCTGTCCCGTTCGTCCATCAGGCGGTTGAAGGCCCGGGCCAGATCGCGCACTTCCGGCGGTCCGGACTCCTCCAGCCGCACCCCCTCCGGCGAGCGCACCATGCGATCGATCCGCTGGGTCATGGCTTCCAGGCGGCGGGTGGCGGATCGGGTGGCAATCAGGCTGAACAGGGCGATGGCCAGGGCGATGCCGATGCTGATGCTGAGGAACTTGAGGAATGAGTCCTGGGCCGGCGCAGTGGCCCAGCTCATGGGCACGGCACGGATGAACAGCCAGCCCAGAGGTTCGAGGTAGCTGGTGGCATAGACCAGCCGGCGGCCGTCCGCGGTGGTCAGCTGACCGAAGGTGATGCCAGAGAGCGCGGCGTCGATGAGCGGATCGGCACCGGGTGGTGGCAGGCTCTGAATGGCCTTGCCGAGCCCCTCGCGGCCTTCGATGAACAGGAAGTTATTGGGGTCGACGACGCGGAAGAGCGCGCCATCCTTCTGCATGGCGTGCAATTCTTCTGGCGGCAGCAGGCTGGCGTCGCCCAGCCTCAGAACGCCCGAGACGATACCCAGCAGAGCGCCGTCGTCGGATTCGATGGGCGCGGAGAACGTGACCAGGGGAACGCCGGTGGCCCGGCCGATCATGGGCCGGCTGATCACCGGCTGGCGGGTGCGCATCAGGCGCTGGAAATGCTCCCGGTCGGCGTAGTTGGTGCCGATGCGACCGGGCACGTGAAGGGTTTCCAGTAGCGCCGTGGCGTTTTCGTCGAACACCACCAGGCCATCCGGGAACAGTTGCTGGAGCATCTGCTGGCGCGCCAGCAGCTGTTCCATCTCGGTCCGGTCGCGCAGCGACCCGCCGTCGGACAGATTCTTTGCGAATTCCGACAACAGGTCCACGCGCAGGTTGAGCTTCTCATCGACGGTCCGGGCGATGCGCTGGGTCTCATACCGCTGCTGGTGAGTCAGGATGCTCTCGAAGTCCTCGACCAGCGCGGAGTAGGCGATGAGCAGCACCGAGGCCACCGTGGTCAGGGTGCCGGCGATGGTGATCAGCGCGAGCCGGGTACCCAGGGAGAACGTACGCAGCACAAAATACCTCTGGTAACTTGGGCGGAATCCTGCTTGTATTCTTGAGGATGCCTGGGGAATCCAGATGTCATGATGTACCAAGTTGGCCCGGACAGCTATGCCCAAGACAAAGATATCCGACGTGAACCAGAAACTGGAAATCCTGCGACAGCGGTTTCGCACCAAGGCCGCCGTCGAGCTGGCCCATGTCCAGGCCCGGGCCTCCGGCATTGCCGCCGGCAGTTTCATGGCCGCGGATGTGCTCTCCGTTTACCAGTCGCTGCACCGCTTGGCGGGGTCGGCGGGCACCTTCGGCTTTCCGGAGCTGGGCAAGCTGGCCCGACAGCTGGAAATCGCCCTCAAGCCGCTGGCGGAGGCGCTGGCCACCGATCCGGATGGCACCGTGCGGGCCGAGCCCATTGCCCGGGTGGTCAACGCCGAGTTCCTGCGGGAGGTGGATCGCCTGGTGCAGTGGCTGTCCGAGGAAGGCGACCGGGACGATGCCAGCGCGGTGACGACGGAGCCTGGCCGGGCGCCGGTGGCCCGGGCGGCGGAACCGGTGGTGCTGGTGGTGGCGCCGTCGTCGGACGTCAGTCGGGACCTGTGCCAGGGCCTGTCCCTGCATGGCTTCCAGCCCCGTCTGGTGGATCAGCTTGAAGCGCTGGACCCGGCGGTGCTGGCGCGGGAAGTGTCGGCGGTGGTGCTGTACGACTGGGAGCTGGAGGCGGAGCTGCCGTTCCTGGCGCTGGGGAACGACCGGCCACCGGTGGTGTGCCTGGGTCAGGAGGACACCTTCCTGGAACGCTACGTGCTGGCGGAAAAGGGCATGGACGGGTTTTTCACCCTGCCCCTGGACCTGCCCCTGTTGGTGGACTTTATCGAACGCCTGATCAGCGAGCGGGATGAGCTTGACCGCGGACGGGTGATGATCGTCGACGACGACCCCGAGCTGCTGGAGCACTACAGTCTAGTGCTGGAAGAGGTGGGCCTGGTGGTCTGCCGGGTCAACGACCCCTCCACGCTGCTGACCTCGTTGTCGGAATTCCGCCCCAACCTGGTGCTGATGGACATGCAGATGGGCCGCTACTCCGGCGCTACTCTGGCCCGGATGATCCGGTTCGACCCGGAATGGCTGGGGCTGCCGATCGTCTACCTGTCCTCCGAGGAAAACCGCGAGCGGCAGCTGGAGGCCTTGTCCCATGGCGGTGACGACTTCCTGACCAAGCCGGTATCGGACCATTACCTGCAACGGGCGGTGCTGGTGCGCTGCTATCGGGCCCGGCAGCTGGAGAAACTGGCGACCCGGGACAGCCTGACCGGCCTGCTCAAGCACTCGCTGGCCAACGCCGAGATCGAGAATGCGTTCGCCCGCAGCGTGCGCACCGGGCAGGAGTCGGTGGTGGCGATGCTGGATCTCGACCACTTCAAGCGGGTCAACGACCGCTACGGCCACCGGGCCGGAGACATGGTGATCAAGGGCCTGGCCAACCTGCTCCGGCACCGGCTGCGCAAATCCGACATCCTGGGCCGATACGGGGGCGAGGAATTTATTGTCGCGCTGGTGGACTGCGCCCTGGACGATGCCCGGGCGGTGATGGCGTCGGTGTGCGAGCGGCTGTCCCGGATCGTGTTTAACGCCGGTGACCAGGAGTTTTCCGTCACCGTCAGCATCGGGCTGGCCCGGATGAACGACTATCCCACGGTGGAGGCGGCCATCGAAGCCGCGGACAAGGCCCTGTACGAACGCAAGCAGTCCGGCCGCAACGGCGTCAGCCTGGCCCCGGATTCCAACCTGGGAAGGACCGGTTAAGCCGATGCAGACCCTGATCGTGGAAGACGATGACCTGATGGCCGACCTGATGGAAACCGTGGTGGCCGGATTGCAGCCGGGCATGCGGGTGGTGAAGGCCGCAACCCTCAGCGAAGCGGTGCAACGCTGGCAGCAGGACGCCCCCAACCTCCTGGTGATTGACTGGAACCTGCCGGACGGCGACGGTCTGCAACTGGTCCGGGCGGTGCGGGCCCGGGACCCGGACGTACCCATCGTGATGATCACCGGCCGCGCCGACCGCCAGTCCATCCTCACGGCGGCGCACTACCACATCAACGGCTACATCACCAAACCGTTCAAGGTGGAGATGCTGCACTCGCGTCTGCAAGCCCTGGTGGCGGCGCTGGCGGAGCCAGCCGTAGGCGACGAGGACGCCGGCGAGGCCCTGGACACGGTGCTGGCGGAGGAGCTGGAAAACGTGATCCAGATGCCCGCCAGGACCGACGCCGCCGAGATCCTGGCGCTGATGTCCCGTACCGAAGAGCTGTCCGCCGGCCAGCTGGCCGAGCGCTGGCGGAAGGACGTGGCCCTGTGCACCCGGTTGCTGGAGGTGGCCAACAGCTCTTCGTTCCGGCGCACCGGCAAGCCGGTGGGCGATGTCCGGGACGCCATTTTCCTGCTGGGGGTTGGCATGGCCCTGAACTACGCCCTGGCCATGGCGCTGGATGTCGCCGCCCGGTTCCAGGATGGTCACCTGCGGGCGCTGGCCCACGACTACCTCGCCCAGTCCGAACGGGTAGCGGCGGAGGCACAGCGGATCGCCCTGGCGCTGGGCAAGCGCCGGGCGTCGGTCTACTACACCGCGGGCCTGCTCAGCCGGATCGGCGAGCTGGCGGTGCTCAAGGTCATGGACCAGCACGTACGCCAGGGGCACGCGGTGACGGAGGAGGAGGCCCGGATTGGCCTTCAGGACTGGGCTCAGCCCTACGGCAACAAACTCAAGGTCCAGTGGCACCTGCCCCTGGAACTGCGGCAGATGATTGGCGCGGTCCATTACCTGCCCCGGGAAAACCTGACCCAGGACCGTATCATCATGCGAGCCGCCGGCCTGCTGGCGGACGAGGGCGAGCCCGTGGACGAATGCCGGCGCCTGCTGCGCCTGCTGGGGCTCGAGGAATGGTTGGGCGACCGGGGCACCGGCGCCGGCACACAGAACGACTAGGAGCAACGACGCCATGGATTCTCTGTCAGGGCGACTCAGCCGTATCATGCTGGTGGAAGACGAGGAAGACATCCGAACGGTGGCCGAGCTGGCCCTGGAAAGCGTGGGCGGCTTTCAGCTGAAGTCGCTGGCCTCGGGCGCCGAGGCTCTGGAGGCGCTGCCCGGGTTCCAGCCCCAGTTGCTCCTGCTTGACGTGATGATGCCGGGCATGGACGGCCCCGCCACCCTGAAGGCCATTCGCCGGACGCCGGGTTTCGAGCGCACGCCGATCGTGTTCATGACCGCCAAGGTCCAGCCCGAGGAAGTCAGCGGCTACCTGTCCCTGGGCGCCGCCGATGTGATTCCCAAACCCTTCGACCCGATGACCCTGTCCGAGCAGATCCACGACATCTGGTCGCGTCTGGTCGACCGCTGAATCCGGCCCGCGGCGGCTGGAGTCGGCGCGGTGGATCGGCTACCCTGTGCCCCCCCCTGGTTTTACCGAGCGAGACGCACGATGGCATCCGAACTGTCCCGGGACGAACTGAAGGCAAAACTGAATCTGGAAACTTCCCGCATTCACTGGCATGACCTGCAAGTCCACTACGCCCGCGGCCAAGTGGTCCGGGTGGCGCCGGAGCTGGATCTGCTGGAGGTGGCGGTGGAACTGACCGCCGACAACAAAGCCCGCTTCGAGTGCTGGATGGCCGACGGGCGGGTGGGGGACGTCAGCCCCGATATCGCCCGGGCCTGGTACGACCGCAACGCCGAATTGTGGGCCGTGGTGGTGGCCCCCTGGGTTCTGGTCCAGGACCGCTCCGGTCACACCCTGCACTGACGCCACCGCGGGCGCCTCCGCGCCCCTTCCCAGTATTCGATACCGAGGATGCCATGCTGTCCGGAGCCCTGCTGATTCTGGCCCCCCTGTTCCTGGGGTTCGCCATCGCCCTCGACAACCGACGGCTGATGACCCTGGTGCACCACACCGTGGAGGCGTTGGTGTACTTTATCCTGGCCCTGCTCGGGCTCGGCCTGGGGCAGATGGAAGGGCTGGCGTCGCAGCTGGGCACCATGGCGCTGCAAGTGTTCGCCCTGGTGTCCACCCTGCTGGTGTGTAACCTGGCCGGCCTGTGGCTGTTCCATCGTCTGCGGCCGATGACGGTGGCGACCTCCGGCGAGGCCGGGCGGCCGGGTTATCGGCGCCTGTTCCTGGCGGGCCTGAAGCCGTTGCTGGCGGTGCTGGCAGGGCTGCTGGCAGGGCGCTTCCTGCTGCCGCCGGTACCCTGGGCGGAGTCGCTGGCGACCTGGGCCCTGATGCTGCTGCTGTTCCTGATCGGCCTGCAGCTGAAGAACGCCGGGCTGCCATTACGGCGGCTGCTGGTGAACCGCCAGGGGCTGGGCATCGCCCTGACCGTGGTGGCCAGTTCGCTGCTGGCGGGGCTGGTCCTGGTGCCGGTGCTGGCCTTGCCCTGGCACGATGTTCTGGCCCTGAGTGCCGGGTTTGGCTGGTATTCGCTCTCTGGTATCGTGATTGGCGATGCCCTGGGGCCGGCCTGGGGCGGCGTTGCCTTTCTCAACGACGTCATTCGGGAGATCATCGCCCTGGCGCTCATCCCGTTGCTGATCGGTGCCCGGCCGGCCATGGCCATCGGCTACGGTGGCGCCACTGCGATGGATTTCACCCTGCCGGTGATCCGCAGCAGTGGCGGGCTGGCCTGCGTGCCGGTGGCGATTGCCTCCGGCTTCCTGCTGTCCTTTCTGTCGCCGGTGCTGATGGCGGTCCTGCTTTCGCTGGGTTGAATTGACCGTGGGCAAGTCGGCTGGGGCATTTGCCGATAAGATGAATCAGAGTGAGGGAGCATGTACCGAATTCTAGCCCGGATTTCTCATAGGTCCCCGGCAAGTCTCGCAGACTGTGCAGGTTACCGCCATTACCGCTCATTTGCGGCCGAG
>MDTD01081922.1_pt1 | contig 28131 bp, 18 predicted proteins | sample 811221 | NCBI WGS metagenome assembly MDTD01 (sample SAMN05326646, study PRJNA326480) | marine metagenome | isolation source: seawater | place: Pacific Ocean: South West | collected 2011 | reverse complement strand
TGCTGGGCCACATCGGTGACGGCGGACACCAGGCCCACCCGCCACATCATGGTTTCCATGCGCCCCATTGCCCTGCTGGTGCAGGAGCTGACCCAGGGGCTGCCGGTGCAGGTCACCACGTTACTGCCGCAAGGGGCAACCCCCCATGACTATGCCTTAAAGCCCAGTGACCTGCGTGCCCTGATGGAGGCTGATCTGGTGGTGTGGTTGGGTGAAGCCGGTGAGCCCTATCTGGAAGGGGTGGTGGCCAGGACCGGGGCACAAATCGCGTGGTCCGCGCTGCCCGGTTTGGTGCAGTTGCCCCCACGGCCGGCGCTGCACGAGGATCATCAGGGTGGCCATGATCATCACCATGTGGATTCGCAGCAGGGCCATCACCACTCCACCACCTTTGACCTGCATTTCTGGTTCAGTGTGGACAATGCCGTTACCTTGGCCGATGCGGTGGAACAGGCATTGCTGGCCCGTGACCCCAAGCTGAAAAACGCGCTGGCGCAAAACAAGGCGGCGCTGGTGCAACGTCTGCAGCAGCAACGGGATCAGAGCCGGCTGCTGCTGGCCCAGGCGGCGGGCCCGTTTATGTTGTCCCACGATGCTTATTACTATCTTGAGCAGGATCTGGGGATTCAGTCTGAAGGCGCTATTTCATTGGATCCCGAAATCAAGCCCGGGGTCAAACACCTGATGGCCATCAAGGAGCGAATCGAAGACCACAAAGTGCGTTGTGTGATTTCCGATCCCTCAGTGTCCAATGCGTTGCTGAATAAAGTGGATACCCAACCACCCTTGGTGCGGCTTTCCATCGATCCCCTGGCCTGGGATTACCAAGGCAATGGGTTTTCCGAATGGCTGTCCAGTGTGTACGTAAAAATGGTGGTCTGCACCACTGCCGGTTGACCCAGCAGGGAATCAACCGTCCAGCAAACCCAGCTCCTGAAACACGTGATGTTGACGGAGCTGTTCCGAAATAAAATTCTTGAACAGTACCAGGCGGGCACAGCCTCGCAAATCCGGATGCATCAGTATCCAGATTTCGCTGCGAAACGCATCCTGCAGACTGAACAGCCGGTGCAACTCCGGCTTGAATTGATCATCCGGCAATAAAGCGATGCCGCAACCGGCCTGGGCCAGTGCCGACATCGCCATCAGATCATTGCAGCGGGCCACGACCTGGTGTGGTTCCAGATGCTCCTCCGCCCACTTGAACACCGCCAGATGCTGCAGCGATTGATTGGCGCAGATAACCTGCTGGCCAACCAGATCAGTAATGGGATCCGGGTGTTTTGCCAGGTACTCGCTGCTGGCGTAGGCTGCCCAGCGCAGTGAAAACAGTTTTTGCCCGATTAAATGTTCCGGTGGATTGGCGGTGGCCCGTATGGCCAGATCCGCTTCCCGCCGGGACAGGTTGTAATCGGCGTTGCTGGCCATCAGGCTGATGGTAATGTCGGGATACTGTGCGTGAAAACGCTCGATCAAAGGCGGCAGGTAACGGTAGGCGAAGTTATGGGGCGCAGTGAGGTGGATGGTGCCTTTCAATTCATCATTGCGATTGAACAGCATCCGTTTCATGTCATCAATGGTGGTGGCAACCCGCTCGGAATAGGTGACCAGTTCCTCACCCAGCACCGTCAGGCGATAGCCTTCCGGCAGCCGATCAAACAATCGCACTGACAAGTCTTCTTCCAGGTGGTTGATGCGTCGAAACACGGTGGAGTGGGTCACCCCCAGGGACTGCGCCGCTTTGGCCAGAGAGCCGTGCCGGGCCACGGCGTTGAAATAGTGAAGGTCGCTCCAGTCGAGTTTTTCCATGGTTCATTCATCCGTGACGGCGTGCTGATCTGCAAAGGTGGTTTGCATAAATAGCGCTGTTCACACCTTGGTAAATCACTATGGTTGATACTGATGGATGTCATGAGTAACGAACAGGAGCCGTCATCATGCAACAACATGAGTTTACACTAATCAGTCACCATTTGTGCCCCTATGTACAACGTTCCGTTATAGTGCTGACGGAAAAAAACATACACCATGAACGCCGTTATATTGATTTGTCCGATAAACCGGAATGGTTTATTGAGCTATCTCCCACCGGCAAGGTACCGGCCTTACGGGTGAATCACCAGGCGACGTTGTTTGAGTCCGCCGTAATCTGTGAATACCTGAATGAAATCACGCCGGGCAGCCTGCATTCTTCCGATCCATTGTTGAAAGCGCAACATCGGGCCTGGATCGAATACGGCTCACAGCTGTTGAACGACATCGGCCGCCTGTATAACGCCCCCGATGAGGTGGCTTACCACAGTCAGGCCGAGGTGATTGCCCGTAAATGGCGGCGCCTGGAGCTGGAAATCCATGGCGATTATTTTGCCGGCTCTGCCTTCGGTATGGTGGATGCAGCCTATGGACCGATATTCCGTTACTTCGATGTGATGGACCCGTACCTGCCTCTGGATGTGTTCGAAGGCTGCGTGCTGGTGCAGCAGTGGCGCCGGCATCTGGCTGCCCGCCCCAGTGTGCAGAATGCCGTGGCGGCAGATTACCCGGAAAAGCTGCTGCGCTTTCTGAAGCAGCGCAACAGCCATATCAGTGGGTTGATCGCCAGTGAAGAAATGGTTGCCTAATCCTGCGCTGGCGGGAAATCCACAGCCTCTCCCATGCCCTGGGCAAACCGCGCCAGGGTGTGGCCGTTGCGTACCACACTGCCGTGCCAGAAGTACTGTTGCCGAAACCGGGTATCGGCCGCCAAAGGATAACGGCGCTCAAACGTCAGGATCACCTCATCACCTTTAATGACATTGACGGGCTGCTCGATGGGAAAGAAACTGTGTTTCCAACTGTCGGAGCTGAGCCGGTTTTCAATGTCGCCGGAGGAAATGTCCAGCACCACGTCCGCTGACAGGGTAGCGCGAAAATACCCTTTGAAACCGGTTAGCACCCAGGGCTGTTGCACCGTGAAGCGCAGCGTTTTCTGGTACTGTGGGGGCTGATCCCATCGTCCGCAGAAATCCTGCACGCAGCGGGGTATGGAAAGGTGCCGGGCGGTTGGGATGATGGTGTCGTAATACAGATTGAATGGGCTCTGAATGTTCTTCTGTTGCATGAGATCGTGCAGTTGGTAACGATCATTCAAGGTGAAGACATCACCCCGGTGCAGGCTTTGATGGGCTTTCAACGCCGCCACCGGTACCAGAAAGGTTTGCACGGCAGAGGGAATGGCACAGCCTCGGGGTTTTAGAAAGCGCGCCAACCCATCCTGAAGAATCGGTTGAAAATCTTCGTTGTCGCCGATATTACCGATGATCTCGGAAATCAGTACATCGGCCTGCTGCGGCAGCTTCACGTTGTAGGAAAGATCGTTGATCGCCACGAAGCGATCGGCAAAACCCCGTTGTTGTATACGGGTTTTGGCCAGCGCCAGAATGTGAGCATCCATATCGATGCCGTACACCCGCTGGGCACCGGCTTCCAGCGCCCACTGGGCCAGAATGCCGGTACCCGTACCAAGATCCACCACCGTATCACCGGGCTTTACACTGGCCTTGATGGCAGTCTCGTAGGCTTGCATGCGAATGTGATCGCACAACATCAACTGATGAAAGTCCTCATCCCAGTCGCACAGCACTTCAGAAAAAGGCAGCCAGGGTTGTTCCGGATAATAGGGTTTAAACGGTTTGATCATGGTCGGGTACCTGTTGCAGTGCGAAGGCTCAGCCGCGGGCCAGCGTGCCGGGGGTGGGCATGCCATTGCCGGCGGCGGCGCCGGTTTCCTCGCTGTCGGGTTTAATGGCGTATTCGCCGGAGCCGATCAGCATCAGGGCGGTGGACATAAAGGCCAGAAACAGCGGGTATTCCCAACCGCCATTGGCGTTGGTGAACAACCAGCCATTGGGCAGGTGTGCCCAGGTGGCTCCCAACAGAATGGGGATCATGGCCAGTGCAAACTGCCGGGTAAAGATACCCAACAAAATGGCAACACCGCCCACCGCTTCAGCAGCGAATACCACATAGGCTAACCAGCCGGGCAAGCCGATGGAGCTGAAGAAGCTGGCGGTGCCTGGCAACGTAAACACCACCAGTTTTAAATACACGCTGTGCGACAGCAGGACCGCCGCCAGTGCAATCCGTAGTAACAGGGCACCCACACTGGGGTTGTGTAACAGGTTCATAGTGAACTCCTTATTTAAACGACAATGAATGCCTCTATAGTGTATTGAGATCGGCGTCAGTTTTGATCCAATGAATCTGCAAGGGGCGTTTGCACGCTTGCGCAGGGGCGCACCGGCAAATCCCCACAGGGCGGCCCACTGAGCTGACGTCCGTCCTCCAGGCTGAACACAGAACGGTGCAGGGGGCAGCTCAGGGTCTTGCGGGCAGTATTGATGTGCCCGTGATCCAGGCGCCCGCCGCGGTGCGGACAATACCGGGGCACCTGCACCCGCTGCTGTTCCAGTTCCACAATGAAGAATCCGCTTTCTTCATGCTGCGCTATGGGCATGTTGCAATTCCTTTTGTGTGCGAGCTTTATGGACGGCCTGTTCAAACGCATCCAGGGTAATCTGCTGACTGAAGCGCACACCGTACCAGGCCTTCTCCAGGTCCAGGCATTGCTCCTGCGCCATGGCCAGCAGCAGGCGCTTGCCTTCCAGGGCATGAAAGTGATCAATGTGGCAGTGTTCGCTGTAGTAGTGATGGGCGGCAATGCCCAGCCGTTTGCAGGCATCCACGTAACAGGGAAAGAAAAACGGAATCGCACTTTCCAGATAGGTGATGGCGCCGGCAAAGTAAGAAGGATCTTCCGCCCGCAGCGTCAACCAGTAGAATTGATTCACAAAGGCGAAACTGCTGTCGGCGATGCGCTCAACATAGTGCAGCCGGTCCAGCGGCATGGCCAGTTCCCGTAACAGATTCAAATACAGGGTGGTGTGCATGCGTTTGGGATTGGCAGAGCCGAACTCGTCGATCAGAATCCGCAGCATGGGCAACTGCGCCGCCAACGGCAGGCGCGGCATAATAAAATAAAAGGCCTGCGCCTCGGTGAGGCCGTCCAGGGCAAACTCCTGTACCAGAATTCGGAATTCCTCCCGTTTCATGCTCTGTGCCACATAGTCCACGGCAGCGGATTCCGAATTGGCCTCCACCTGTACCAACTCGTCGATGGCGTCCACCAGATCCTGCACCGTGTTCAGGCAACCGGATTCATTATCGGTATCCTGCAGTGCCTCCATCACACCTTGCACCCAGTGGGATTCAAATTGCCGGTATTGGGCATCGAACGCGGTGATGTCCTGTTGCAATGCCCGTTGATTATGCTGATACAGGTGTGCTTGCGTGAGCATGGTGTTTGGCCTCCTGTAGGGCGTCCAGTGTCAGATCCGTTGCGATAACCCCTTGCTGAAACAAGATGGTTTTTACGCGTTTATACCAGTCGGGTTCAAAGATACCCTGCTGCCGGCAGCGCTCCACCAGCAGCGTGTTTTCACCGTAGTCGCGGTGGTTGATCACCTGTGCGCAGTGGCCCGGATCCAGGTTGCAGTACGATGCCATGACACCGTCGTGATCATACTGCAGCAGCTTGTCTTCCCAGCCCTGATACACTTTCACACCCATGCGGCGAATGTTGCGCAAATGGGGTGCCAGTTTCTCCTCGCCGTTGGATTCCTTGATGGCCACTACCCGGGGCAGGGCACACAGGGTCAGCAGGGTGTCGACTTCCCATTTGTTGCGGCAAAGTTCGGATTCAAAATACACGTGAATGTCCAGTTCGGTTTGGTCGTGCACCTGAACGAAATGGTTGTAGATGGCAGCCTGGGGCAGGTCCGGATAGAACGGCGCGGTAAAGATAATACCGGTGGCGCCCAACCGTGCCGCTTCATCGGCGTAGGTAATCACTTCGCTGGTACTGGGCCGTTCGATGCCCGCAATGACCGGTTTGCCGGCGGCAAACTCAACGCAGTAACTCACCATATCCTGCCATTGACTGGGGGACAGCAGCCACCCTTCACCGGAGGTCAGGCAGGGCACAAACCCGGTGGCGTGTGGCTGCAGTTGTTGCATCAGTTGCCGCACGCTGTGCCGGCACACATCCCCTTGTGGGGTAAACGGGGTGATCAGTGGAATAAAAACATCCTTGTTAAACATATCGGCTTCCTTTCAAGTCGAGCATTAAAGTGACGGACTGCTGATACAGGGGTTGCAACGGCGGGGGAAACTCGCCGTTGTGATACTCCGCAACCGGGGCCAGCCAATCACCGAACTGGGCCAGGTTGCGTAACTCTGGATCATGGGTGGCCAGGTATCCGTTGCAGTTGATGACCTGTGCCAGTGTGCAGGCCTGTTGCAGACTGAGTCCGGCAAAGCGTTGCTCGCCGGTGGCACACAGCAGATCCTCCGCCTGGTAGCCAATGCGGCGAATATCCATCAGCGTGTGCAGGTTATCCATAAACGGATAGTAAGCATCCTGCTCCGCCCGCTGCCGGGCCCAGATCACATCATCGCACAGGCCCACCTGTTCCAGATTCATGTACAGTACTCTGTCCATGTGCTGAATAAAGAACTGTACCGATTGCCGGCGCCGTGTTTCATCTGCATCGTGCATGCCCAGAAAAAACGTGGCATCAATAAACAGCGGGCGCTTATCCAAGTTCATTGAGGGCGGCCTCCATACGCTCCATGGCTTCGGCAAACAGGGCCTGCTCGCGGGCAAGGGCCACGCGAATGAAACGTTGTCCACGATCGGGGTGTTTCCAGTAAAAATATTGACCCGGCAGCACATAGATCTGATGTCCCAGTAGAAAGTTTTGTACGTCGTCAGCACGCATGGCGGTGTTCTGTATTTCAAACCAGGCCACACTGGTGCGAATCAGGGGTGTTTGGTATTTCAGAATGCCTTTGTCCAAATGACGGATGGCCACCTCCCGGTTGGTATCCAGCAGGGTGCCCACCGAAGCAAAGTCATCCTGCATGCTGTCTTCCACATAGGCCGTCACCAGGCTCAGGATAAAAGGTGAGACGTTAAGCAGAACGCTGGTTACGATGGGATAAATATCATCGTTCAGGTCACGGCTGGTGAGGATGGTGGAACACTTGGCATCCTGCAGGGGCCAGGTTTTGCCGGTGTCCTCCATGGCAATGTAGCGCACGCCGGAATTCTCCAGGATCTCATACACATCGGGCCGCTTACCGCCGGAGGCCAGAATGAACGAGGCAAACGAAAAATCCAGAATCAGAATTTTGTTGAAATCACAGCAGAACCGCACCAGTTCCATAAAGGATTTGGTGCCATCGGCAAACAGGCTGAATCCGGTGGGGTTGTTGGGATCTACCAGCACGATAGCATCCAGCGTCAGGGCGTGTTTCATCAGGTTGTCGTAGAGGCTGCCCGCTGCGGTGAACAGGGATTCATCCAGCGCTTGCATCGGCACCTGCATGTGCTTCATCAGATCGTGCAGATTGTCAAAGCAGGGTTCGATCAGACCCACCCGCAACTTGTTTTTCATCAGATAGGTGGCGGTGATCTGCATGCCGATGGAGGCAGCGTACACCAGGTAGATGTCATCGGCCCGTTGCAGGGCGGTGTGTTGTCCATGCAGTGTATAGAACGCGTTGATGAAATCCCGTTCCGCCGCGTACTGGGTGCGTTGCTCCGCCAGGTACCATAGCTGATCCAGATTACTGACGATCTGTTTCTGGGTTGGGCTCTGACGCTGATGGGTATGGGCATCGGCCAGGTTAAAACGGGTTTTCAGGGCATCGATTTCATGCTGGGTAATGTCTTCGTGTTGATCCAGGTACCCGGGTGCAAGTGGTTCGGGCAAAGTAATAGTGTTCATAATGATATCCTTATTCGGTTTAGTCAGTTGCGGTGCGGGTTAAGGTTCGATGACAACTTTCTCCATCATGCCGTGGTCTTCGTGATCCAGTATGTGGCAGTGGGTCACAAAAGCGCCGGTAAAATCTTCGTAGCGGGAACGGATTTCAATGTTATTGGTTTGGGCATCGTTCAGCTCATCCACCAGAATGGTGTCTTTCCAGATACGGTCCACGATCACGCCGGATTCGTTGCGAAAAATCACTTCAAACGGATTTACATGAATGTGATAGGGGTGGTGGGAAAACACCGAGCTGATTTTCCAGGTCTGGGCGGTGTTCAGTTTCAGAATGCGCGGTTGATCGGGATCGTAGGGCTTGCCGTTGATCAATCCCAACCACGGGTCCACCGAAATATCAATGTCGAACTCCAGATACTCCACAATACTGGAGAGCTCACTGTCTGCTATGCTGCGCGGGCGATTGAGGCCGGCCAGCGCGGCATTGGCCGGGAAGCGGTCATACTGGCGTGCGCCCCGCACCACCACCCGCGCCAAAATATTCTGGGCACTGCCGTCCAGGCTGAATTGTTGGTTTTCGGGATTCAGGAAACAGTATTGCGCACCCAGTACCACCGGGCCCACTTCTTCATCCACCAGGTAGTAGGTTCCGCGGCGGCGAACTTTAAGCATTACATCACTGCGGTAGCCCGGCGCCATCAATACACTGTTGTCATCACTGAGCCGTTTGGTGGTGGAGGGAATACCATCTGCCGCCACCTGTACCAGTGGCAGCCGATCACCGGAGCAAGGGTCCAGCAACGCCAGTTTCACGTTTTTACGCACTCCGGCGTGAATGAAACGCCACCGCTCCACCTCACCGGGCTGCAGGATGACTTCCGGCATCACCTGGCCATTGATGGAAATATGCCAGCCCCGGTCGGCTGCCTGCTCCGCCCAGGCCAGCGGCGCAAACGTGTCGTTGTTTTCGATTTCACCCGTGTCGTTAAAGGCAATTTCCTGCAGCATCATGATCCTGTCGTCGGCATCGCGCATGGCCGGCAGGCGATCATAATCTCCCTCGATGATCAGGGCACCGCTCATGCCGCTGCCCACCTGCACTGAGCTGCCGCCGTGCACATGGGCGTGATACCAGAACGTACCCGCCACATGATTTTCCGGAATTTTAATTTCGTAATCAAAACTATCCCCGGATTGCAGTTTGATAAATACGTTGTCGCTGTTGCCGGTGGGGTCCACGTGCAAGCCGTGGGTATGGAGGTTGGTGGTGTTGAAATTATGTGGCCGGTTGTGATTGCACTCACCGTCTTCGCTACAGGGCGGATTGGTTTCCGGCGGCAGTTGATTGTTCAGGCGAATGCGCAAAGTATCTCCCGGCCGTGCCACCAGCGTGTCACCCACGGGTTGCTGGTTGTACTTGCGCAATCGCAGGCGCTGGGTGAACGCCTGGTTATCCTTGAACGAGGTAAAATCGTATTCCAGGTAGCCTGCGGTTAACGTGGTGGTGAGCTCACCGGTGCGTGGGTTCACCCGCTTCAGAGGGGCCTGCTGCAATGGCGGGTGTTGATAGTTATCGGGGCTGCGGAACCGGTTCAGGTTAAAATACTGTGCCGTTTGCAGCGCTGTGAATCGGGTGGAATCCGGATTTTCAACGAGGGTGTCCAGTTGCTCATCACTGACTGGATAACCATTGATCGGGTTGGCGTGGGCGTAAGAGCCGAGCAACGCGCTTAAGGACAGCGCACAACACGCCGTTTTCAAATAAACAGCCATAGGACTTTCCTGTTCTCATGTGGTTAGGCCGAATCAGGTTATCCAGCCAGCTTGAACAAACTGTTGCAGGCAAGACTAAAATTACGAAAACCACGTTTGCACATATGCAAACAGAAACCGGATTGGGGTGAGCGGGGGAATTTCGTAATCAGGAGGTCAACAGTGCGCGTTAATGGGTGAAGTGAGTCAGGGTAGGGCCGCCTGTTCCCGGCGGATAAACTCGAACGCGTCGGCGGCCAGTAACTCAGTAAGGCGCTGTGTTGAGTGAATTTGATCATAGGCCTCGTAGATCTGGCGGGCAGCCAGCCAGGATGAATGGGCTTGCCGCAACAAGGGCTGGGTTGCCTCTGCTGCAACCAGCGTACTCATGTGATAATACAGGTTGCCCAGCCCGCGATTGGCATCGGCTGCCATCGCCGGGCCGAATTGATCCTGATGTTGTAGCAGCGATTGGTAGTGGGATTCAGCCTTTTGCAAAAAAGCCACGTCATCATTTTGGAAACCCAAGGTGTAAGCCACAGCGGCAAGGTACTGGGTTGTATTGCTCCATTTTGCGGGAAAGTGTTCCAGTGGGCGCTCTTGCAGCGCCAATTCAAACGCGGCGTAGGATTGCTGCAGTAAATTGGTGTCTCGGTGTTTCATACCCAGTAATCGCAGTGTTTTGCCCCGGTTACTCTGCAGGCCAGACCAGCGTATTGGATCCCGCTCACGGGTGCATTTCTGCAGGGCCAGCTCATACAGTTCAACGGCCTCCTGCATGGGGTCTGTGGTAGCGTTTTTTAACCCCAGGTCCGTCAACGCACTACCCAGATTGTTCAACACACCAGCCCAGTCGATTGGATTGCTGTCACCGCTGTACACCTCCAGGGCGGATCGATAGGTTGCAATGGCCTCTTCCAAGTGGTGTTGGCCAGGCTCCAACTCTTCCAGTTTCTCCTGCACCAATCCCAGATTGTTCATGGTAATGGCCCAGTCTAAAGGTTCACGGGCCCGGGTCCGTTCTTCCATGGCCGCTTCAAACGCGGCAATGGCACGCCGGAAGGAGGCGGGATCATGGCTGCGTTTTCCAATCAGGTAGTAAACGGTCGCCAGGTTGGATTGTACGCTGGCCCATTCCAGGGGCACCCGCTCCCGTGTCCACTCCTGCAAGGCAAGCTGGTTGGCGGCCACCGCTTGCTGCAACCGCTCCACGCCGGATTCCCGTTCGGCTATCAAGGCCAGCGCCGAGGCCAGGTTGTGCTGGGTGGTGGCCCACTCCAGTGGGTTGTCCTGTCGGTTCAGTGTATCCAGCATCTCCTGATACATGGGCAGTGCCTGCTCCATGACGGCGCTATCGGTTTGACGCTTTCCCATCAGCAGTTGAGCGGCCACCAGGTTGTTGCGGGTAGTGGCCCAACTGGCGATGGATTGCTGCGGGGTGCGCACCTTCAACGATTGCTGCAGTGCGGCCATTCCCTGTTGCAGTAAGCGGTCGTCGCCTTGCCGCTCCCCCAACGTAATCAAGGTTGCGCCCAGGCCATTTTGTGAGGCGGCCCAGTCTTCCGGCGCGTTGCTCTGAGTCTGCTCCTGCAATGCCTGTTCAAAGGCTGCCCTGGCCTGCAGTAATCGCTGTGGATCACTTTCACGCTCGCCCAACAGGCCAGTGGCCCGGCCCATCTGGCTGTGGATCAAGGCCCACTGCAGGGGGGCATCCTCCCGGGTAACGTAGGTTAATGCCTCCTGATAGGTGTTGATGGCCTGTTCAAGAATATCATTGCGGCCTTTGTGCTCACCAAAATCCGACAGGGCATCGGCCCATTGCAACAGATACTGCCGCTTTATTTGCGGCTGTGATTCCGGTACCAGAGCAGTGGCCTGTTGCAGGTGAGTCACACCGGCCGCAAACTGAAAGCGGGCCAGGGCGGAGGTGCCCAGCATGGCGTTGGCAGCGGCAATATTCAATTGGTGGGAATCGGTTTCCTGCTGGATGTACTGTCTGATCAATGCGTCAGCCTGTTCGTGCTGCCCCTGGGCAATGGCCGTTTCCGCCTGCCCCAGCAGCGCTTGATGGCTGCTGGCGTTGTGCTTCAAACTCGCCAGTTGTGCCAGCATTTCGCGATGCCGCTGGGCGATTTTCTGCAGTGCCGCCGGCAACTTGTCCAGCGCAATCTGCTCCTGTTCCAGCGTGGTAAAAAAGCCACTCAATGCACTCTCGGTAACACCCAGTTGATGGCTGAGGGTTGCCAGCTTGGCGCTGTCTTTCTCTTTCTGATTGATCAGTTCAAGCAGCAACCGGGAATCATTGATGTTGACGGTGTTGCCGCTGCCGGATTGATTGATCACGGTACCGCCGGCCGCTGCCTCGCCTTCCTGAATCACGTCCGGCTGATTCTGCACGTATTGCAGGGTTACTCCGGCAACGATGATCAGTGCGGCAATCCAGAAGCCGTACTTCAGCAATGCATGTACCACAGAGGCACCATCCTGCTGGTTTAGGGGCGGAATAATGCCGGACTTGATGAGGGCGCGGTGCACGCCGAAAAACAACATCAGCACATAACCCACCAGCGCCAGGGGGTGGGTCAGATAAGGGATTACCTCGGTAATCGATGGGTCCATGGGGTGTCCTTATGTAATGAACGGCACAGCATGGATCTGGTTATCGCAAAATATTAGAAGCCCGTAAAGGCTGGTTGCGCATTTACGGGCTGTTCGGGATAAAAACCGGTGCCGATCAGTAATCCTTGGCAGGAAGCCCCCCACCCGTGCTAAGGCGCATCGCCCGCAGATTATTGGAGGTCGCGGGTACATTCTCCACTTGTTCCTCGTCCACCAGTTGCTGCACGGTTTCCACGCTCACGTTCATGTCCTCTGTCACCACCAGGTTGAACACATGCCAGGCTTCTAAGTTTGGATCTCCATTGGCTTGTTCAGAGGTGAAAATGTAAGTCTCGTCAATGAGCTGTAGTTCAACCCGCGCCGGCGAGGTTACGATATTACCGGTGCCGCTGTAGTGGTGCACAAAATACTGATAGGTTCCGGCGGCGGGAAAGTCCGGAATGGTGATGATTTCCGGGCCAAAGCTGGTCGTATCATCCACATCCAGATCAATGACAATATCGTTGATCACGGCGGTTTCGTCTGCGTAGTACACATGAATGGTGGCGTTGGTGCCCACCAGATCATTGGCAATCAAGTGCGAATCCAGATCCGCAGGATTGGCTCCCCAGCTGAGCTTGATGGTGGTACTGCTGCTGTCGTTCCCCAGCACCAGACATTGATCCAGTGTGGCCATCGTGGTGCCGGTGTTGACCACCAGGGTGTTGCTGTTACCACCACGGCGGGCTGTGAGCAGGACGCGGGAATCCTCCCGTACGGGAATCGTGAATTCGCCAAGTTGATTACTGATGGCGGAACTGGAGCCGATGTAATCACTGCCCACGGCCATGACACGGGCATCCGCAATCCGGCGGCCAACGGCGTTTTCTACACACCCCACAAGATCAACGCTGGTGTAGTAATCGTCTGCATTCCAATAGGTGAAGTGGGATACCGTTCCGGCGTACACATAGCCGGCGGCTGTGCTGGTGAGTGTGGCGCTGCCATCCTCCACCCAATAGCCGGTGGTTTCCTCAAAATAGAACAATGGAATGCTGGCCGGTGCCGTGTCCGGATCCACACTACTGGCCAGGGGAATGTTAATGGTGGCACTCACCCCGTTCGCCAGTTGCAGGGGATTACCGCTGCCATCGGTAAAGTTGTATTCCACTGCGCCGAACGACTCGATTGGCCGGAGCTGGCCGTTACCGGGGGATACTACCTGGTAGTCACCAGGCATCAGCGCCGGATCGCTGGAGGGGTCGATAATGGTTGCCGTGGCGGAAACAGCACCGGAATAGGGGTTGTTATTGCGATCCACAAACGCGTTCGCCGGCAGGGTTGCCAGGTCATAACCGTCAACCGTCAGCGTAAAGGGCGCGGTTCCGGAAAACACCGCATCCAGATCATTGTTCAGCATCAGAGGATCGGCAATCAGATCAGGATTGGTAAGGGAGTTGGATAAAACCAACGTACTGGAACCGTACTGGGCCAGCGTGGCCGACAGCAGAAAACGCTCAGAAACACCGGTGCCGGTGATGCTGAACTCGCCGTTGGCATTGGAGCGGGTGCGCTCGATTTCTGCCATGCCCGAACCGGTATCCGCCACCAGCACCACAGTGGAATTGGCCAGGGGCGCGCCGGTGGAGTAATTTTTTACCACACCGCGCAGGGTGCCCAGCGATGAACAGGTTACCATCAGGTTGTTGATGTCATTGCGTATCACAAACTGGTTGTCGCTAAAGTAGCAGCCCTGGCGAAACGGCCGGTCCTCCACCTGCAGGTTGATACTGGTGCCGTTGCGGAACGATTCACTGAATTCAAAGGCCCCATCGCTGTTGAGTTCAATGGTTTCCCCGTTGGCGCTGATGGTTAACGAGCCCTGCAGCCCGCTTACCGTACCTCCTACATTGAACGATTCACTGTTGCTGCGCGGGCCTACAACCTGCGCGCCACCGTTGTTACCACCGCCACCGCAAGCGGACAGCAGAACGCAAGACGCCAAGGCGATTGATATCAATCCTTTGCTCATGGAAATTCCCCGATTTTTATAGATTTATATAATTGTTGTTGACGATTCAGTTGCACAAAGGCTGATCAGAGTGGATTCAGCGCCCGTGAATAATCTATCCCCGCGGCCGATTATAGGGGAGGGCTGATACCGGGGTAAAGCCCCCCGGCGGGCCTGCCATGGCGCGATACAGGTTCACCATGGCCAGGGTTTGTTCGGTGCGGCTTTGTACCCTGGCGCCTTGAATCTCGATCAGCTCCTGCTCTGCCGCCAGCACTTCAAAAAAGTCGATGTAGCCTTGGCCGTAGCGGGTGCGGGCCAGCTGTGCTGCCGTTGCCGCGGCGTTGGCAGAGCGCTCCAACGCGGCAGTGCGGTGCTGGCTTTGTTGGTAGCGAACCAGTTCGGTTTCTGTTTCCTCCAGGGCAATCAATACGGTTTGCCGATAACGGGCCAGGGCGGCGCGGGCATCGGCGTCGGCGCTGTCCACCAATGCACTGACCCGTCCGAAGTCCAAGAGTGGCCAGTGGATACTGAGGCCGGCGCGGCGGCTGGCACTGGCTCCGGTAAACAGGTCGCCGGGGTCGGCGGCAACGCTGCCCACCAGGGCACTTAACTCCAAGCGTGGGAACCACTGGGCTTGGGCGGCACCAATGGCGGCGGTGCGTGCCGCCAGTTCACGCTCGGCGGCACGCACGTCCGGGCGCCGGCGCAACACCTCCGCCGGCGTATCCAGATCCACTGCGGGCAGCTGCCGGGGCAGATCCTGCACCAATTCCAATTGAGCATTCATGTGCCCGGCGGGCAGGCCGCTGAGGGTGGCAATACGATGCATCAGGGCGGCGATATCGGCCTGCAGTTGCGGCAGGATGGCGGCGGTGGATTCCATTTGCGCCTGGGCCCGTACCTGATCAAAACGGGTACTGCGGCCGGCCTGCACCCGCGCTGTTACAATGGCCAGGGATTCCCGCTGCAGCCGGAGGTTTTGTATGGCCACCTGCAGTTGCTGCTGGCGCCCGCGCAGTTCAAAGTACTGAGCGGCCAGCTGGGCCACCAGGGTAATTTGCAGGGCTTCCAGATCCGCAGCGGATGCATCCAGCTGCGCCTGCCGGCCCTCACGAATGCGTTGCAGGCGGCCGAACAAATCCAGCTCCCAGCTCAGGGCACCGGCCACCTGATAGCGTTCAATCCGCTCTGCGCCATCGGCAGACAAACGCTCCACCTGGGGCAAATGGCTTTCGGTAGCATCGGCAGCCACGCTGCCCCGGGGCAACAGATTGCGTTTGGCCGCCTGCAGTTGCGCTGCTGAGCGCTGGTAATGGGCCAGTGCCGCCGTCAGCTCCTGGTTATTGTCCAGCGTGTTCAGCACCAGCTGCGCCAGCATCGGATCGTTGAAGCCGTTCCAAAAGCGGGCCTGCATTTGCAACGCTGTTTGCGGCGGCGTGGCTGCTTCGGTGGCCGGTGGCTGGTGAATAAAGTGCTCCGGCGCCGTATCCGCAGGTGGTTGATAATCCGGCCCCACCGCGCAGGCGGCTAACAGCAGGGCCAACAGGGGCGTTGAAACAATACGATCAGGCATGGGATTCTCCCGGGAATGAAGTAGAAGCGGTGGAATCGGATTGCGCGCCGGCTTCGCCGCGCTGTGCCAACCGGCGCAGTGCCACGTAAAACACCGGGGTCAGCACCAGGCCAAACAGGGTGACCCCGATCATACCGGTGAACACGGTTACCCCCATGGCGTTGCGCACCTCACTGCCGGCTCCGCTGGCCAAAACCAGTGGCACCACGCCGGCCACGAAGGCCACCGAGGTCATGATGATGGGGCGCAGCCGCAGGCGGCAGGCTTCCAGGGCGGCCTGCACCGGATTCAAGCCGTCGAACTCCCGTTCGCGGGCAAACTCCACAATAAGGATGGCGTTTTTGCAGGCCAGCCCCATCAACACCACCAGGCCCACCTGCACAAACACGTTGCTGTCACCCTGGTTGAGCCAAACCCCGAACAGGGCGGCCAGCAGACACATGGGCACGATCAGAATCACCGCCAGGGGCAGCACCCAACTTTCATACAGGGCCGCCAGCACCAGGAACACCAACATTAACGCCAGGGGAAACACCACCAGGGCGGCCTGGCTTTGATTGATCTGCTGGAAACTCAGGTCCGTCCATTGAATGGCCATGCCGGGGGGCAACACCGACTGCGCAACATCCTCCACCGTGGCCAGGGTTTCACCGGAGGACAAGCGCATGGGATCCGATTGGCCGATCAGATCCGCCGCCGGATAGCCGTTGTAGCGAATCACCGGGTCGGGGCCAAAGCTTTGTTCCAGCGTCACCATACTGCTGAGGGGCACCATATCGCCCAGGCGGTTGCGGGTGTACAAATGATTCAGATCCCGCTCCTCATCCCGGTAGGGTGCATCGGCTTGCGCCATCACCCGGTAGGTGCGGCCGAAAATATTAAAATCATTAATGTAGAGTGAACCGAAATACAGTTGCAGCGTGCCGAACACGTCATCCAGTTGCACCCCCTGCGCCTTGGCCTGGGCGCGGTCCACCACCGCATCCAGTTGCGGCACGTTGGCCTGGTAGGAGCTGATGGGAAAACTCAAACCGGGGGTCTGGCTTAAGGCACCGGCCAGTTGATGGGTGGCGTTCTGCAACGCCCCATAACCGGCCGCGTTACGATCCTGCAGATACAGGGAGTAACCGGAACCGGCCCCCAGGCCGAAAATGGGCGGCGGCATAAAGGTGAGGGCAAAGCCTTCCTTAATGGCGGCCAGCTTGCCGTTGAGTTCCTCGGCAATTTCCTGGGCGCTGCGATCCCGCTCACTGAAATCATCGAACAGCACAAACACGGTACCCACGTTGGGGGTGTTGGTGCGTTGCAGGGCATTGAATCCCACAAACGCCGCCGCGTGGGAAACCCCTTCGGTGTTCAACGCCAGTTCGCTGACCCGGCGCGCCACCGCCTCGGTACGATCGAGGGAAGCCCCTTCGGGCAACCGGATACTGCCCACCAGATAGGTTTTATCCTGGGTGGGAATAAACCCGCCGGGCACCTGATCAAACATAAACAGGGTAGCGCCGAGCAACACGCCATAGAGGGCGAACACCGTACCCCGCCGTTTCAGGTTGCGCGCCACCATCGCCTGGTAGCCATCGGCACTGCGCTGAAAAAAGCGGTTAAACGGGCGGAAGATCCAACCGAACAGAAACTGCAGGGCACGGGCCGGACGATCCGGCTCTGCGTCGTGGGGTTTCAGTAAGGTGGCCGCCAATGCCGGCGACAGGGTCAGCGAGTTGATCGCCGAGATCACCGTGGCAATGGCGATGGTGACGGCAAACTGGCGATAGAACTGGCCGGTAATGCCATCCAGAAACGCCATGGGAATAAACACCGCGCACAGCACCAGGCTGATCGCAACAATGGGGCCGCTCACTTCCCGCATCGCCTGATGCGCGGCCGCCAGCGGCGCCAACCCCTGCTCGATATTGCGCTCCACGTTTTCCACCACCACGATGGCGTCGTCCACCACGATGCCGATGGCCAGCACCATGCCAAACAGGGTCAGGGTATTGATGGAATAACCCAGCAACAACAACAGGCCAAAGGTGCCGATGATGGAAACCGGCACCGCCAGTAACGGAATCAACGAGGCGCGCCAGGTTTGCAGGAACAGAATCACCACCAGCACCACCAACACCACCGCCTCCAGCAACGTCTGGATAACTGCCTTGATGGAGGTACTGACGAACACCGTGGGATCATAGGCCACTTCCCAGTCCAGGCCTTGGGGAAACTGATCGTCCAGCTCCGCCATTTTGGCGCGCACCGCGCGGGACACTTCCAGCGCATTGGAACCGGGTGCCTGGAAGATCGGCAGCGCCACCGCCTGACGCCCATTGAGCAGAGCCCGTAACGTATCCTGGGAAGACGCCAACTCAATGCGGGCCACATCCTTCAGCCGGGTCAGGGCGCCATCGGCACCGGTTTTCAGCACCACATCACCGAACTGCTCCGCGCTGTCCAATCGCCCCTGCGCGTTAATGGAAAGCAGGTAATCCGATCCATCGGGCATGGGGGCGGCCCCCAGTTGCCCGGCGGACACCTGAATATTCTGCTCGCGCACGGCGGCCACAATGTCGTTGGCGGTAATGCCCAGGGCCGCCGCCCGTTGCGGATCCACCCACAGGCGCATGGCGTAATCGCCCGAACCAAACAGCCCCGCTTCACCCACCCCGGGCAATCGCGCCAGCTCGTCCCTGATGTGCAACACCGCGTAGTTGCGAATATAGGTGGCGTCGAAGCGATCATCCGGTGACAGCAGGTGCACCGCCATCATCAGGCTGGGGGACTGCTTGCGGGTGCTCACCCCCTGGCGGCGCACATCCTCCGGCAGCCGTGGCAACGCCTGGGTGACCCGGTTCTGCACCTGCACCTGGGCCTGATCCGGATCGGTACCCAGCTCAAAGGTCACCGTCAGCACCAGGGTGCCGTCACTGCCGGCCACGGATTTCATGTAGATCATGTCTTCCACCCCGTTGATGGCTTCCTCCAACGGCGTGGCCACGGTTTCGGCAATGGTCTTGGGGTTGGCGCCGGGATAACTGGCGGTGACCTGCACACTGGGCGGTACCACCTCCGGATATTCACTGATGGGCAGCAGCGGAATACTGATCAGCCCCAGCACGAAAATAATGATCGACAACACCGAGGCAAAGATCGGGCGATCAACAAAAAAGCGGGAAAATTGCATGACAGAGCCCCTCGGCGCACCGAGTTGTGCGCCAGTCATTAAAGAATAAACGTGGGTGATCCGCTGGGGATCGGTGGCGGTACTACATCAACAGATTGCCGGTGCCGCCGTGGTTGGCCACCCGGGAAGGTTCCGGCTCCTCCACCAGCTCCGGCGCCACCTGAATGCCCGCCACCGGAATCCGCTGCAGGCCATTGACGATCACCATGTCGCCCACCGTTAAACCCTCATCGATTACCAGCTTGCCCTGAATGCGATGCCGGGTGCTGACCTCGCGGCGGGCAACGGTGTTGTTGGTGTCCACCACGTACACAAAGCGGCGATCCTGATCCGTCATCACGGCTTTCTGATCCACCAGCAGGGCCTGGTTCAGGCGTTCAATGGGAATTTCCACCCGCGCGAACTGGCCGGGCTTGAACGCGCCGTCGGGATTGGGCAACAGGGCGCGGTACTGCAGGGTGCCGGTTTGGCGGTTGAGCTGGTTATCCACAAAATCCAGCACGGCCTGATGAGGGAAGCCGGTTTCACCGGTTACGCCCACCCGGATGGGGGAACCGGGGGCGAACACCGCAACCCCCTGCTGGCGGTTTTGATAATCGGTGGCCTGGTCAATCTCGAAATAAACGTGCACCGGGTCCACCGACACCAACGTGGTCAGCAGGGTTTGATCCGCCGTGGCCAGGTTGCCCTGGGTGATGTGGGCACGGCTCACCCGGCCATTGATAGGCGCGGTGATCCGGGTGAACCCCAGATCCAGACGGGCGCTGTCCAGCTGGGCGCGGGCCGCAGCCACATCGGCTTCGGCGTTGGCCAGGGTGGCCAGCCGTTGGTCCAGCTCCTCCTGGGAGATCGCCCGGTTCTGCAACAGGTTTTGGGCGCGGGTGGCTTCCGTGCGGGCCAGGCTCAGGATACTTTCGGCGCGCTGCAAGGCCGCCTGCGCCGCCCGTTGCCGTGCCTGGTAGGGGCGTGGATCAATCACAAACAGCAACTGCCCCTGTTCCACCAGTTGCCCTTCTTCAAAGTGGATGGAGTCGATATAACCGCTGACCCGGGGCCGCAGGGCCACACTTTCGGTGGCGGCAACGTGGCCGGTGAACGCATCCCACAGGGTGACGTTGCGGGCCTGCAACCGGGTCACATCCACCGCCGGCGGGGGTGGCTCGGACTCGGTGGCCTGCAGATTATTGTTGCAACCGGACAGGGTGATGGTCAGCGCCACAATACTCGCCGCAATGGCGGTTTTCAGCGGTGGTTTTCTGTGTGCAGAAGCATTAATACTCATCTCAATTACCCCTTTCGAATCGGTACAGCTCAGGGTGTACAGAATAGGGGGCAGGGGCTGGCCGGCGGTAGTCGGTTTCTCTATCGTGATTGCCTATTCCTGCTTTGGTTGGGGCTATACATCGTATAGCTGTAATGTGATTGACACAAAATTGAATAGTATTACGGTGAAAACGCGATAAATTTCGACAAATAAAAGCATTTGGTGGCGTAAAACCGGTTTGCGAATACTCGCTGATTGCCGAATCCCATCACATTCTTGCCTAATCCTGCATTTCGGGGGTGGTTCCGTCTGGCGCAACCCGCAACCGGGCGTATACTGATTGCAGCTTTCAACCCGGCAGGAGAACCCCGTGATCAGCGAAACCCTGACTGACGAAATGGTGAGCGCCCACCAACAGCAAACCCTGGCCAACGGCATTCTGCGGTGGTCCAGCGGGGATGGCATCACCGAGTGTGCTTTGCCGGGGGTTCACCTGATTCGGGCCGACCAGCCCACCGCCACCTGCAATCCCACCGTGTACGAACCCAGCATTGCGTTCCTGATTCAGGGGCGTAAAACCGTGCACTTGGGGGATCGCGAGATCGTCTACCACGAGCTGAGCTATCTCACCACCAGCGTTGCGCTGCCGGTGTTGGGCCATGTGGTGGAGGCCTCGCCGGAAAAACCCTATCTGGCCATCAAGCTGAAGTTCACGCCCCAGGAAGTGGCCGACATGATCCTGCAGGCGCAGATCAACGAACCCATGGAGACCGGCCCCCTCTGCAACTGCGGCCTGCAGGTGGCGGCCATGGAGCCGGATTTGCTGGATGCCCTGACCCGTTTGCTGGGGCTGCTGGAGCGCCCCGGCGACGTGCCGGTGTTGGGGCCACTGATCCGCAAAGAGATACTGTACCGGGTGCTGATGGGCGAGCTGGGGTTCAGCATCCGCAAGTTTGCCATGGTGGATCATCAGGCCAGCCGCGTGTCGAAAGTCACCGCCCTCATCAAAGAGCGCTTTACCGAGCCCATGCGGGTGCGGGAGCTGGCCGAGGCCGTCAATATGAGCGAATCCGCCCTGTTCCGCAGCTTCAAGGATGTCACCCGCATGTCCCCCCTGCAGTACCAAAAACGGTTGCGCCTGTACGAGGCCCGCCGCCTGATGTTGAGCGAAGGGCTGGACGCCGCCACCGCCAGCTTCCGGGTGGGCTACGAAAGCCCCTCCCATTTCAGCCGCGAATACAGCCGTGAATTCGGCGATTCACCCCGTTCGGATGTGCTGCGGCAACGGGCCGAGCAACTGGAATCCATCGGCTGACACGGCAGGGGGTTTAGAAGCCCCCTTTCACCCGGAATAAATAAAAGCGCAGGCTGCCTGCATTATTGACGCCCATCTGGGAGAACCAAAAAGTTTGGTCGTCAGTGGGGTCAACCGTTGCCCAGGAATAATCGATATTGCGGCTTTTCCAATCCGCTGACGACAGATGCAGGAGCAGGCTATCCGCGGGAGCGGTTCGTGTCGGCACCCAGCGATGCACCCGAATTTGCGCACCTCCGCCACGTACATACGGAATGATCAATTTACCTGCAGAGTTCACCGCCACGGTGGGAAACAGATTCAATTTGTCCACATAGCCGGAAACCCAATGGCGGGCTTTGTTGCGGGTGCTGATGGGGAAGGTAATGCCTTTGGATGAGGCACTGATGGGAAGATCCAGGTAACGCAGCTGACGATTCTTGCTGGCGCTTTCAACCGATTCCCAAGACACATGCACATGGCCGTCACGATAAACGCTGTGCATCATAAAGCCCGGCAGGAATGCATCCTCTGTTACGGTTTCCCCATAGACGACTTTGGGTTTGACACCATGGGCCGTGGGTTTTGGATAACCAAAGACCCGCAACGAATCCGTTTGCGACGGGGTGGTGTTTTTTTCGGGGCTCTTGGACCAGTGGTCGACCCTGCTCAGTATCAGGGTGTAGCCGTGCAGACTTTGCGCTGGTCCATGGTGAGCGATGGGTGCTGGATTATACAAGCCCTTGGAATAGGGCCCATCTGCGGTGTTCACACCCGCCGGGTGAGCGGCAATCAGATCATCCCTGGTCAATTGGAAATAACGCGGTTGCGGGGTACCGCTACGCATATCCGATAGCCGTATCACCGTTACGGCAGCACCGATATCCATGGCTGCACTGGCGTGGCCGATGGTGAAGGTGTCTCCCGCCGGGTTAACCGCGCCCCAGGGCCAGTCCTCGTAGTTTTGTTTTTTCAGGGCGTAAATATAAAAGCCGTTTCTGGGATCTTCGGTTTTGGAAATGGCAAAAAGCTGATGGCGCCGGGCCAGTTTGCAATAGCTTGTACTGGTTAAAGGGACTGTCTCGTTCGATCCCTTTATGCCTTGCTTGCCGCAGTATCTCACGCCGTTCTCAACACCGGAAAATTTTGTCGCGCCGTTGGGGCGCCAGGTATCGCTCCAGATACGATTCCTGGCCTGACTCAATATGATGAAGCGCTTGGCGCCCTGATCGAAGAAAACGCGAGTATCGTAGAATTCATCGATGCAGAATTTGTTACCACTGGTCTCGGGGTATTCCGGAAAATCGCAGGGTTTGCGAAAGCCGGTGTGCTTGTTGAGATCAAGGGGCGAATCCCGATCGATGAACTCGCCAAACAAGGTGCTGGCCGAAAAAACTGCGTACACACCATTCTTACCTGGCACGGGCTTGGCGTTTTTGTCCAGAATGGATATGGAGCCGGTGTTGGTCGTTACAATAAAGTTTAGCCCCACGGCCACCATCGGATCTTTCTTGGCTGATATGGACACTTCGTATTTTGCGATGCCCAAACCATTCAGATAGGCGGTTTCCTTGTCCGTGGGAAAGGTTGACTCAATGGTGCTGAAGATCTTTTCTATTTGCTTTCTGTCGTGAGAAACCTCCTGTTCGGTGCGTTCCGGATAAACATTTTCAAGAGTGGGGGTTTCATTAAACTGCAGGATGGGAACCCCCTCTTTTGGCCATTGGCTGTGTAAAAACAGGGTATTGGTAGCAGCTGTGCTGATAGTGGGTAAAGTCGCTAAAAACAAAACGACCGGTATCATGTTCAATCGTCGCAGTGGATTATTTGAGCGTTCCATTCTCAGTTCCTTTCATCCGTGGGCCAGGGTTGCCGGAATTTATTACGAACCTGATCGTGGGGTATGTAAAGTGACTTTGCTACATTCGGAATCGGTCAAACCTGCCATTCATCTCACAATTACTGTTCCCAATTAATGCTCCGCCTGTCTCTATACCCTCTTGGGCGACGATAATTCATCCAATCCATCGAACACCGAATCCCCCGGTGGCGGACTATGGTGATAAATCGTAATCGGGCTGTATCTTTAGATTCGGGTGCTTTTGAAAATATTCCGCAGAACCAAAGGGAAGATAGTAACCCGTCACCTTAACGGCATATTGCGAAACTGTTTCCGGTAACGGTATCGCTCGATCAAACTCCACCAGCAGCTCTTCTCCACGTTGAATGATCACTTCGTTTGCATCCTCATGCGTTAATCGAACATCCATGGCTGGTATGCGAATGGAGCGTCCATCACGGGTGGTTATTTCCAGCTCTACCTTGTCGATGTATGACACTTCGGGTTCGTGTTCCACCAACTTGATCCTGCCGTCAAATACCTGCAAAACCGTTGTTGCGGTGGTTTTGGCGTGTTCACCCAGGGCGTAAGGCAACGTGATACCTTGATTCTTCCACTTATGGGTGTGCTGATCAAATGCATACACAAAGGGGCAACTGCCTTCATCTAGCCCCGCATACAGACCTATTTTATCCGGATCGAACTGCCTGATTGTGTAATTAACCCCCTTGATGTCAACCGATACAGGCTGCAGGCTCGTACCGTAATGGAACGTCTTTTCAAGGTAGGGGTGCGCCATTTCAGGAAATGATTTTTTGCGGATTTTTGGCGTGTGTTCTTCAATCCAGCCATCAGGATCGGTTTGCTCGGGGTGATGATAAATGGTATGTGACTCATCCCAGTAATAGATACGATCTTCTTTTACCATGCGCTTGTATATTGCCGCTTGATCCGGGCCACACGCAGGGGAATCCCGTGACTCGGTTAAAGCGGGATTATGGAGATAGGTGAAACCTAAAGACAGAGGTACAACCACCTTTTCGCCAGGCCGAATTTGAAAATCAGGAAACGAAGCTATCATAGTTTCCTTCTTTGAATAGACACGCTGGGTTTCCGCCTCGGGCCGCAGGGCCTCATCAGCAAGTTTTGCGTGCAGCGCTGCCACCCTGATTGGGCTTGAGGAAGTGTTTTCAAATACCATAATCTGAATTTCCAGTTCTCTCAAAAGCGCACTTACCGAAAAAGAGCCGTGGGCCTCGTCCAGAGAGGCTCTGATCAACATGAAATTCTCCGGTACCTGTCCTTCAGTGATGTGTTGAATGGATTTCCACAGATGAGAGTCGTATTTGGCTTTGGTAACCGCGACCTTCAGGTCTGCGTTGGTCAATGGTCGATACAGGGTGGGGAGTCGAATGTAAGTATGGCTCACGTCGTCATCGGTCCAATGACAGTCGGTGTAGAATCCCTCTGGCCATTGGTTGGATCTTAACATGACGTTGTGCAGGTCACCGAAAAGTGAATCAACCCCCAGATAAATGGTCGGCTCTCTGTCGGTGCCAGCCAGATAAGCCTTGCCAACCTTTTCGATAAATTCGCTGCTCTGGGTATCCCTAGACGAGTAATTCACTAACTCTCCCTCGGGGATATAGCCAAATAACGGCTCAGAGTATGCGTTCAAAAAGTCCGCTGCCTGGCGGTAAACGTCGTTTTGAACGATATGGTATTTGCCCTTGAACAATCGGTCCCAGTAGGGATCATCTCCACCCAGCACCAAGCTGTTCAGCAAGATTCCACGTAAGGTGTAATAAGTGACACGAAAAGGCGGTTCGCCCGCCGGCAAACGAATATTCAGTTCCTTGCCTGAGGTAAAACTCGTGAACAAAAGCGGCAGATCGAATGGTTTACCGTGGGCTTTCCAGGACAGCACAGCCTGATCAGCGGATATCTGATGTTTCTTTGCACTAATGATAAATTTGCCGTTGTTATCGGTTACCAATCGGGTTGCGTTTTCACCGCTGGTAAAGGTTAGAGAGAACGATGGCATTAACTCCCCCTGAACGTTCTCGACGTACCCTGTTAATTGGTATCGACTGTTGGGTAGGTATCCCGTTCCGTACAGAACGACAACGAATGAGAGGCCCCACAGTGTGATGGTGACGGCCTTTGCATAATGACCGATGCTCAGAATCTTCTGGATACCGCCCACCATAAGGCCGTGCGGATGGCTTGAAGTGGTACTGAACAGGGCATTTAACGACAGGCTGATAATTCCAAGGGCGGATGCCAGTGTGGTGATCCAGTAATCGTTGATGTAGAAGTGCGTCAAAATGACGAACGCGGTGAATCCGGTTACAAAGCCGATTCTCCAGAAATTCATGTATTGCCCCAATGCCCTATAAGTGTCTCAATCGTATCGGCGCCGCTTGAGAAATCCCGAGCTGGCAAACCTTATTGTGGCAAATGCTTAATACCCTCGTCCAACCGTTTTCCTGCCTCATTTAACGCCCCGGTTGTCTTTATAGCAGGCATTCTGCGCAAGGACTCAGTACCCCATGGGTGACGACAACCAATCCCGCTCCAGTTCCCCCTCCGGCTCTGGCATCAGCGTACACATCCCTAAATGTCGGGCGGCGGATCAGTGGGTGGATCTGCACTACCGCTACGACGATCTTTACCTCACCCCCATTGCCAACATGCCGTTTGAAGTGGTGTGCAAGAAAGATCCCTCCATCAGGCAGCGCGGCACCACCGATGCCGAGGGCAAGGCCCACGTGGAAGGCTTGGTGGCGGGCCCGCTGGAGATCCACTTCAACCCCGACAGTGACGCCGCCGACCGGCAGCAGGCCGAACAGATCCGCAAAGAGCTGAAGCAGACCTTAGACAGCATCGTGGCCACCGTGCAGCAGGATGCGGTGTACAAAGAGCAAGCCTGGGAAGACACCCCCGACATCATGAAAGGCGTGATCTACGCCGGCGCCGCCGCCCAGGGGGTGTGGGATGGGGCCACCGAATTTGTGGATTTCATTGCCCAGGCCGGGGCCATTCTGGCCAAGATGGGCATGGCCTATGCCGATGTGTGGGGCAGCATTGTCAGTGGCGACATCAAAACCCTGCAAACCAAGCTGGAACAGGCCCGGGCCAACGGCGCCGAGTTGGCCGATGGTGCCATGGAGACCATGGAAAACCTGTTTTTGCTGCTCTCGGACGAAGAAGTACGTGACCTGCTGTACGAATTCCCCGGGCGCTACTGGGATGCCCACCACAGCGTGGATCAGGTGTACATGGCGGGCTCCGCCGGCAGTGATCTGGTGGTGGGCATCGTGCTGGGGGCGCTTACCGGGGGTGCCGGCGCCGCCGCCATGGGGGCCAAAGCCCTGGCCAAGGGTGGCCAGTCAGTGAAAAAGGTGATGGAGCTGCTGGAAAAACTGGTGCCCATCCTAAAACGGGTGAAAGGCAAACTCAGCTTTAACGGCACCACCAAAAGCAACAAGCAAATGACCTTGCCGGGCAGCCGCAGCAACCGCCCCCACAACAGCAGCCACGCCGGCGACAGCAACCAAACCGGCCGCAACGGCAACGGCGATCTGTGCCAGCCCGCCAGTAAAACCTGCACCAAGGGCGAACCCATCAGCCAGATCACCGGCGAGGAACTGCTGGAACAGGAAGACTTCACCCTGCCCGGCTTGATCCCCCTCGCCTGGAAGCGCCTGTACCGCACCAGCAACCCCCGCAACCGGGGCCTGGGCCATGGGTGGACCTTTCCCACCTGCGAAACCCTGCAGATCGGCAACGATGCCATCCTTTACCACGATGCCGAAGGCCGCCAGATCCAAATGCCGGTGCCCGAGATCGGCCAGTTCACCAGCAACAGCGCCGAGGGCCTGTTTTTGCACCGCGACTGGCACACCGTGTTCTACCTCAAACAACCGGGCCAGCCAGACAAACTCTTTGTGGGTAAGGGCACTTTAAAGCTGGCCGCCCTCATGGACACCGTGGGCAACCGCTGGGATTGCTTTTACAACGAGGCCACCCAGCAGATCGAACGCATGGAAGCCAGCTGGGGCAGCGTGCTGGAATTCGAAACCGGCGGGCCGGGCCTGATCCACGCCATCCACAGCCGCCATAACGGCCACCACCAAACCCTGGCCAGCTACCACTACAGCGCCGACAACGATCTGATCGCCGTGGAAGATGCCGGTGGCGATGCCGAACGCTTTGCCTACCAGAACCACATCATCACCCAGCGCACCCTGCGCACCGGCTTTAACTTTTACTTTGCCTGGGATCAGCTTACCCCCAAAGCCCGTTGCCTGCGCCAGTGGGGGGATGCCACGGATGGCAGCAGCGGGGTGGCCACCTACGATTACCACTTTGAATGGGATACCCAAAACCGCATCACCCGCAGCACCGATTCCAACGGCGGCGTGACCGAGGTGGAATACGATCGGCGCGGCAACGTGGTGCGCGAAACCGATCCCCTGGGCCACAGCACCCATCACCACTACGATCGCTGCGGCCGCAAAATCAAAACCATCGATGCCCTGGGGTTTGAACACAACTTTTACTATGACGATGTGGGAAACCCCACCGGCCACACCGACCCGGCCGGCGGCGGCTATACCCTGCTGTACGATGAACAGCACCGCCCCCTGTGCTTTACCGATGCCGTGGGCAACAGTTGGAGCCGGGAATACAACCGCGATGGGCTGGTAAGCACCACCACCGACGCCGAAGGCAACCAAACCCAATACTTTTACAACCCCCAGGGCCTGCCGGAACTGATCATCGGCCC
>MDTD01085764.1_pt1 | contig 28132 bp, 22 predicted proteins | sample 811221 | NCBI WGS metagenome assembly MDTD01 (sample SAMN05326646, study PRJNA326480) | marine metagenome | isolation source: seawater | place: Pacific Ocean: South West | collected 2011 | reverse complement strand
TTCATGGGAGGTAAGGAAGTGGTTCTGTGAGTGATCTAAACATCCTGTATCACTTGAAAGAAAAGTGAAAAATTCCCGTCAAATATTATTTCAAAAAAAAGTAATCCTCGCCGCAACGTTTAGTAGACACCTGGAGACATTTGAATTCCGAAAATCTAATTGAGGGCGCTCCCTCTTATCGAACTTTTTTTCCAAGATCGAAATTCCATACTTCCAGACCCGTCCGTCCATGGACTCACAATCATTTTCCTTTCAGGAAAAACGCATCCAGCTTGATTGAGGTCTGTCCTTATGGATTTTCGATCTTGAGAAGAGACATGCACGAAACCTCTGTTCAAAAAAATTCTAGGCGCTTGGAAAAATAAAACTTTTGAAGTGTTGTTGGTTTCTCACGTTCAAAGATCACATTGAGCAAACCTCAAGAAAACAGCAAGTGATTTTTCTGAAAGAAAAATTCTTGTGAGCCCATGGAGGGGCGAGTGGATTCGCAAGAGTTCTAAAAACTGTTTTTAATGATGTCCGGTCTGACCCAGAGGATACCCTATTATATTGCGTGGGCGTTTTTTCTTCGCTGCAACGTTTAATAGACATTACGAAATGATGTATTAAGGACTGCAAATGTTAAAAGTTGATCATACTGCGTAGAGGCTCTTGTTTCCCAAATCCATATTTCATAGACAAGGACCTCCAGCAAGCGGGATGCGTTTTGCCTGAAAGGCAAATGCTGGAAGAACCCATGGATGAGTGTGTCCGGTGCTATGAAATATGGATTTGGGAAATAGGAACTTATACACAGGAACAGACCTCAAGAAAATAGGACGCGTTTTGCCCACGAAGTTTGTAACAATGATTTTCTAATTTCTTTTGAGAGCTCACCACCATCGAGTTTTTTCCAACGAAAACTTCCAAAGTTCAAAGAAATGGTAATTCCACAGTTTCAGTTCCTTTCATGAAGACCTCCCGCAAGCAGGATGCGTTTTGTTCACCAAGACTGTAAAAACGATTTTCTAATTTCTATTTAGAGTTCACCAGCATCGAGTTTTTTCCAACAAACACTTCCAAAGTTCAAAGAAAGGTAATTCCACAGTTTCAATTCCTTTCATGAAGACCTCCCGCAAGCGGGATGTGATTTTTCCACCAAGACTGTAACGATGATTTTCTAATTTCTATTGAGAGTTCACCAGCATCTATTTTTTTCAACGAACTCTTCCTAAGTTCAAAGATCTATGAAAACAGACCTCAAGAAAACAGGATGTGATTTTTCTGAAAGAAAAATTCTTGTGAGCCCATGGAAGGGCGTGTCTGTTTGAATAGATCTTTGAAGGTTGGAAGTGTTGGAGAAAAACTGGATCTCTAAAGAAACTAGAAAAAGATCTCGACCCAGGTGATCCCATCGCCGCCTGAATTGGGAGTGCCGGCCTTCCAGTTTTTCACATAATTGCTTCGAGACAAATAACTGCGAATGGCCTTCTTCAAAGTGTCGGTGCCATGGCCATGGATCACCTTCACACGATCCTCTTTGTTCAACACAGACTGATCCAAAAAAGCCTCAAGCCGTGACAAAGCATCCTCCGTGGACTTTCCACGCAAATCAATCTCGGCGTCTTTTTCCAAAAAGGTCGACGTGTCACTGCGGTGTTTTAACACTTCACGGGTGGGATTGTTGGCCTGATGGGGCGCCTTTAAACTTTCCCAATGCACCATCAACCGCATGGATTGAGAAAGAATGGGAACTTCACCTTTTGAGTTTGGTGCCCCCTGAACCACTCCATCCCGCCCAATGGTGGGAACAAACACACGAGTTCCTGGCGGATAGGCGCGACCGAAATCTTCTGGAGTGCGCACTTGATGGCCTTCCGACCGTGAAACCTTCGAAGCTTTGATGATTTCAGGAAGTTCCGATTTGACCTTTTCAAGCTCCTCGTGACGGCGAAACACATTGGCCACTTTCGATTGCTCGATGATTTCATCCACTCGCTTTTGTGCCTTCTTCAGAGAATGCTCTAAGCGCTCGGCCTTTTCTTTTTCGAACTTTTCCAGCATCGCATGATAGCGACTTTGATCCGCCTTGGCCTTTTTGACCTGATCTTTCAACTCGGTTTTGATGTGTTGAAGATCAGATTTCATCTTTTCGACCTCTTCAAGACCGGCATGATACTTTTTGGCATCCGGACTTAAAGCTTCCATGGCCAAATCCAAAACTTCGGAACGCACGCCAACCCGTTTTGCGGTTTGCAAAGCCAAAGACTTTCCTGGAATTCCCATCAAAAAGTGGAAGGTGGGTTTTCCCGCCTCATTGTCGTAGGCCAAACTGCCGTTGATCACTCCAGAATCTTCCTTCCATCCCACTTTCAAAGGACTCAAGTGAGAGGTGACCACTCCAAAAACATTTTGGTCCGAATACTTTTGCAAAAAGGCACGGGCCAATGCAGCTCCTTCTTCGGGGTCGGTGGAGCCACAAATTTCATCGATCAAAAGCAAGTTTTGATGGCCGGACAAATCTAAGGATTCGTTTAAAATTTTCAAATGAGCGGCAAAGGTGGACAAGTTTTCATCTACCGATTGGGAGTCCCCGACAGCCACTTGAATTTTTTTAAAAAACGGAATCTTTGACTGAGGTTCGGCACAAACAAAAAGCCCACAACGGGCCATTTGTGCCGCCAATCCCACCGATTTTAACAAGATGGTTTTTCCGCCCGCATTGGGACCGCTTAAAATCAAAATTCGCTTTTCCGGATTTAAGTGAACGGTATTTGAAATCACCTCCACATTGTTCAAAACCAAAATGGGGTGGCGAACCTCATGAAGCTCCAAATCTTCGGAAAACTCAATGGGATTGGCGGAAAGCTGAGCCGCCAATTGAGCCTTCGCCCAAATTTGATCGGACTCGAGCATCAATTCTTTAGAAGCGTTCATATCAGACAATTGGGTGCGCAAATAATCACTCAAATCACTTAAGAGTCTTTCGATTTCTGCTTCGATCTCCACTTCCACTTCGCGAAGGCGGTTGTTCATGGGGACAATTTCTTGAGGTTCCATAAAGACCGTTTGGCGACTATGGCTGGAAGCATGAATGATTCCTGAAAAATCATGTTGCTTGCCACTTTTTACCGGCAAAACCCAGCGGCCTTCGCGATTGGTCACATAGCGGTCTTGAAGGACGGGCTCCATTTCATGTTGGTGAACCAATCGGTCTAAGGTGTTTTGAACCTGTTTGACCAAATTCTTTTTCTCGGTGTGGAGCTTGTACAAAAGTTCACTGGCATCGGTGCGAATGGCACCATCCGAAGTCATAATCTGATCGATGGCAGAAAGAGGCTCCTCGGCCTCCATCAACTGTTGATTCAACTCCTGCATCCAATCGGACTCTTGCAGGGAAACAATTTCTTTTAAGGCCAAGCACTCAATCAGAAAGTGTCGGGTGTCTCGAAGTTCTGTGGTCTTTAAAACCGCTTCTTTCTCCAAGCGTGTGGCCCAGACAGAATACAAATCCAAAGACTCCATAAACGGGCGGCGTCCGGCGCGAAACACATTAAGAGCTTCAAAAGTTTTTTGATGAAGCTCTTTGATTTCATCCACGGAATTTAAGGGAGAAAGGGCTTTTAAAGAAGACCTTGAAAGTTCACAAGTTCCCAGCTGCGAGAGTCTTTCTTTGATCTCAATCCAATCTAATCCTGCGAGTCGGTTCTTCTTTTCCAGATCAGTGCCCATGCCCATAGAGCTACCAGAAGAATGGGAAATACCCAATACCCAAATCCAGAGAAAACAGTCAGCGGTGGGTTTTTCCGGTAGGGGACCGAGTAAACATGTTGCCATTCTTGATTCATGGGGGACTGGAGTTCCAATTGCCCCTTGGGAAGTTGAACGGTTGAAATGCCCGTGTTGGTGGAGCGAATCAGAGGAAGGCGAACTTCAATGGATCTGGCCAAGGTCATGGTCATGTGTTGATAGGGCTCCTGCCAAGTTCCAAACCAGGAGTCATTGGTCACATTGATTAAAATTTCAGCTCCTTTTTGAGCCAAGGATCGACTGAAGTTATCAAAGAGTCCTTCGTAGCAAATTTGCATTCCGGCTCGAACCTCTTTGACCTCTAAAACGGTAGGTCCATTGCCCCTTGCGAAGTCCGCCACCATGGGGAGCCAGGACTTAAGTTGGGGAAAGATGTGGGCTCCAGGGATAAACTCACCAAAAGCAAGCAAGTGAGTTTTGTGGTAGGGCAGTTGTTCGTAGCCATTTTTGGACAAAACAACGATGGAGTTGGTGATTTTGCCTTCAGGGTTTTTGCTGTAGGTGCCGGTGACTAACCAGGTAGGATCCTTTTCTTTTAAAAATCCGCGGACTTGGTTCCCATAAAAACCTTCTTGAAAAGTTTCTGGAGTGAGGAAGTCGGGAAAGGCTGTTTCCGGCCAAAGAATAAAATCCGGTTGTTCTTTGGAGGCTTCAAGGGACAGCCTAAAATAGCGGTCCAAGATCGACTGACGAAATCGAAAGCCTTTTTCGGCCATTTGCTTTTCAAGGTTTCCAATGTTGGCTTGAATGATGCCCACCGAAACTTGCTTTTCAGGATTCCATTGAGGTTTGTGAGCCCATCCCCAAAGATTTAAAACAGCAAAAGCCGCCAAAGAAATTCCAAGGCCGGTGTAGGCCTTCCAGTTGGAGTGGCGAACCAAGGTGTAGAGAAAAATCCCTTGAAAGATCCAAGTGAGAGAGCTCAAACCAAAAAATCCTATCAGATCCGCCAACTGATAGGCGGGGAAGCCTGCCCATAGCCAGGGATATCCCAAATGCCAATCGAAAATCATTGGGAACAGCCGCTCCAGTAAGGCCAAGCTGGTGATCAAACCTAAAACTCGAACCGCGGGATTTTTTGACTTTCCAAACAACAGAAACCAAATCCACCCAGCCAAAGGGATCTGCAAATTTGCGAAACTAAAAAAAGCCAATGCTCCAAGAAGCGCCAGTGACCAATGAAGATTGCCAAATTCCCGAATGGTGTAGAAGACCCAATTAAAACCAATGGCGGTGAATACAAATTGGCAAATCCATCCACTGATTAAAATTTTCTTTAAGGAATTTGTGCGCAACCAAAAAAACAAAAGTGGGATAAAACTAAAAAACATCGCCCAAGGGAGAAACGGAATATAGCTTGTACCCATCATGATTCCTGATATGATCGAGGAAGCATACAAGGATTTAGTATGCGATGGATCTGTCGATGAAAGTTTATGAAACATCGACACTGAGACTATCATGATCAAGGAGAGATGCCACGTGGAAGTCGATTTTCAGGATCGCGAACGTCTAGGGGAGAGCCAAACGGTTCATTGCCCCACATGCAATAAAAGTTATTTGATCTACCTTCAGGATCTTCATGACGAGTCCAACCGCTTTGTCTGCAAAGCCTGCACACAGGAGTTTTGGCTGCGTCGGTCCGACTTTCTAAGCACAGCCCTTGGGGAAATTCCGGCCAACACCTCGGATCAGTATTTGGGGAATTTGCCCAAAGAAAAGTGCCCCAAGTGTGGGGAGGGCGTGGATTCTTTGGACAAGGCCTGTGAGGCTTGTGGAGTGATCGGGACCAAGTATTTGGCTTTGAAAGAGCCCAGTCCCTATTTAAAGGTAAATCCTGAGCTTAAAAATCTTTGGCAACGGGTCTTAAACCACTTGGAAGATGATCAAATTCACAACGAGTTTATCTCTCAATGTTTAAAGGAAAAGCAGCTGCGCTATGCGGCCCAGCAGTACAAGCAATTGAAAGAGGCCATTGGACCCGACGAGCGAGTCATGGAAGCCATCGACAAGATTCAAAACTTGGCGGAGCTTTATATGACAGAGGGGCGCACGCAACCCGTGCGAAGAGCAACAGGTGCTAAGTCCTCCTCAACCAGTAGAATCTATCGGTCTTTTTTGCGATGGGAAGCGGGGCTTGTGGGAGCCGGTGCTCTGTGCATTGTTTCGGGGCTGGCATCTCCCATGGCCCGCAATCTGATTGGCTTGGGAGTGGTCTTTTTGGCCTTGCCCCTGTTGATCAATCTGTTTTTCCGCGAAAGAAATTAGTTTCTTTTGGCCACGTCACTAGTGTGAACAAGAGCTCGCAACTGCTTTCCGAAAGAGGAAATGGATGCGGGCTTTTTACCACCAATGTCTTGAGCCCCAATGGTGAAGCTTAAGTTTTGAGTGTTGTCCACTTTAGAGCCGGCCAAGTTCAAATCCATGTCTTGAAGAGCCAACGCCTTATAGGTGTTCAATCTTCTCATGTACATAGTCTTTCCGATCAAGTTGGTGTCGGTGTCTCCCGTTTGAGTCAAATACTTGATGATGCGATCCGCTTTTCGCATTTCGCTGTTGTTGGCCATAATCAAAGCGGCAACTCCAGAAACGAAAGCTGTCGCTTGAGAAGTTCCGGTCATCATTCCGTACTCCCCATTGGGAAGAGTGGAAAGGATGTTGTTTCCTGGGGCTGCGATGTGAACCGTTGAAACTCCCCAGTTGCTGGAAGGAAGAACTTCTCTTTCTTTATCAATGGCCGTTACAGAAACAATGTTCGAAAGACCATAATCCGCAGGATAGTACTTCTTCACATCCGAGTTGGAGCGCTCGTTTCCTGCAGCAGCAACCACAAGGATTCCTTTTTTCATGGCCATTTCAATGGCTTGTTTTTCTGCAGGTGAAGGAGAAAGTCCTCCTCCAGAGTAGTTGATGATGTGAGCGTTCATTTTTACAGCATACTCAATGGCTTTTACAGTGTTTGAAAGGTTGTCTGAACTTCGCGAAGAAGGATCGTAGTATTTCAAAATCATCAGGCTGACTTTCGGAGCCACTCCACTGATTCCAACGCCATTTCCACCCTCAGCACCGATGATTCCCGCAATGTGAGTTCCATGTCCGTGGGTGTCTTTCAAGTCGTTGGTGTTGTTGACAAAGTTCCATCCGTGAACGTCGTCCACGAATCCGTTGCCATCGTCATCAACTCCATTGGAAGCTTTGTCTTTTCCATTTTTATCCAGGCCGGTTTCTCCGGGGTTCACCCAAAGGTTGTTGGTCAAATCGGGATGGTTCACGTCCACGCCGGTATCAATTACGGCAACGCGAATGTCCTTTGAGCCCTTGGAAACGCGCCAAGCTTTTTGAGCATCGGTCATGTTCAAGCCCCAAGCTTGAGAAAGTGCAGGGTCTTTCAAGATGACTTCCAATTCTTTGTCCGAATTGGTTTTGCTCGGAACAGCTTTTCCCACTTTGGTCGATCGTGATTGGCTGGGGAAGTCGGTTTGGTGCATCTCTTGGGACACCCCATAAACTCCTCCAACAGCAAGTACAGATGCGGCGGCAAGTAGGCTTAAGTTCAATTTGTTCATCCTGATCCCTCCAAGGCTTCTTAAGGGATACTTAGAGCAAAACGGATGCCTAACTTAAGCTATTGAAATCACGTAAAAAATTCCAATTTGAGACGGAAAAAGTGTCTAAATTTTAGTGGGCTGTCGAGGAATCATTAGACGCCAGCAGGGTTTCGGGGAAAAGAGCCTCATCCTGAGAAGAAAGCAGGAGGTGGTAGAACGAGAAATTTCGAATGATCAAGCGCACATAGGCCTTGGTTTCTTCATAGGGAATTTCCTCGATAAACTCCGTGGGAATTGGCCGTGAGCGGTGTTCCTTCCAACCTCGAATGGCAGCGTCTGAGGCGTTGTAAGAGGCCACGGAAGAAATAAACTCCCCTTTGAATCGTTTGCGCTGTTGAGCAATCAAACGTGCTCCCAGCGGAATGTTGATTTTGGGATCAAAAAGATCCGTGTAATGCTTCACCGAAATTCCAATGTCTTTTCCAATTTGCCGCGCCACTTTTGGAAGAAGTTGCATCAGTCCAAAAGCATCGGCCGGAGAGCGCGCTTCTTCGTTGAAGGCCGACTCTTGGCGAATGATAGAGTAAATCAATTCGGGTTCGATGCCATTGGATTTGGCCGCCGCCTGAATTTCATTTTCATAAGGCGTTGGAAACAGCAGCTCTGGATGAATTTCAAGCAAGCGGTCGCGGGTTTCTGGGGACAGGTCATAAAGCTTTTGGAAAAGTCCCAAATACTCGCCGGCCTTTGCATAGCTTTGAAGAAGCACCAACCAAACCTCATCATCCTGGTCGGGTTGCTTTGCATAGGTTTCAGTCACTTCTGCCATGTAGTTCTTTAAACTTTCCTTTTCCTTCATTTGTGTCATCCAGTCCACCCAGTCTGGTTGGAAGACTTTGCGAAGCTTTCTGCGAAAGAAATAAGAATGAGAGTTTTGATTTTGCGGTTGAGGTTTTACAAGAGGCAAATTTAACTCTCTTCGTGCCAGCAGGCCGTAGTATCCCAAGGGGTCAATTTCGACCAGGCGTTCGAATTGCTTTTTCGCTGGATCTGCTTTCTCTAATTTTTGAAGGCTCACCGATTTCCAATAAAGTGCACGGGCCTTTGAAAACTCTTCAGCAGATTCGGACTCTTCAAACCAAGTCAAAACATCAATGGCCTCTTCGTAGTTCTTCGCCTTATAAAGATTCCAAGCCAAAAACCAACGGGCTTGTCCTTCCAGCTCCGAACTGTCCTGCACCTCTTTGATGGAAAGGCGCAGCCACTTTAAGGACTCGTCCAAATTCTTTTTTTCTTCTTCGATGCGACCTAAGAGCCAATAATGAGTGGCGTAGGAAAAGGATTTGGTTTTTTCTTTAATTCTGCGGTGAAGAATTTTTTCGGCCTCACTGCGTTTTCCAAGGGTCCAAAGAGCGCGGACCAAAGTGATTTCGTTGTTCTTTTTCTTTCGAACCAAAAGGTTCTTGAGCTTTCGAAATTTCTTCTTTGAAATTCGGCGGTCTAAAAACTTGTCGTAAAGTTTTAATTTTTTGATGTGCTCTTCTTTGTGGTGGAGGAGTTTCTCTATGCGGATCAACTCTTCAAAGGCGGCCATCTGTTGGTGCACACTGGACTTGTTGGAATTTAATACTTTCAAATTGATTTTTTGCGCTTCCGGAAACTCTCGAGCCTGGCGAAAATCCTTCGCCACCTTCAGACTGTCTTTAAGGTCGTAATTTTTTTGCAAGCGGGGGGCGAGCAGAAACAATCGGTCTTGAATTTTTTGAATCTCGTCTTTTTCAAATTTATTTTTTTGAGCCAAGTCTAAAGCCCGTTGAACCAGCTGAACTTTTTCCTCGCGGCGCAAATTGTACAGGGATTTTTCAAGCAGCAAGGGAACCAAAATTTTTGGATCTTTGTTTTTTTCAGCCAATTCCAATTGAACCTGAGTCCATTCCTCTTTCATCCAGGGTTCAGGTTCTTCCGTGAGGAGCAATTCGCCACAGTGTTTTGAACCTCGAAGGGCGGCAAAACTCCTGAGCTCAAAATCTTTTTGCAAAAGTTTTTTAAAGCCTTCGCAAGTTTCAGCACTGGGAGATTCTTGATTGAGTCTTCGGTACTCGCCAATCCACTCTTTGACCGAAGACGCACTTGTGGACGGTGAAAGTGTTTGGCACCCCAAAAAAAAGCTCAAAAATAAAAATGAAAAACCAAGGAGCCTACGCATAGGCTCCCATTGTAACCTTAGATTCTTGCAGATTCCAGTGCTCGAATGCGTTCTGCAAGTGGAGGGTGAGTGGCAAAGAGTGCCGCAAAAGATTTGGCTGGACGTCCGGAAATTTTTAAAGCGGCCAAGCTTTCATGGTCGCGGTCCACGTGTCCGTAAACAGAGCCCAATGCTTTTAAAGAGGCGAGCATTTTGTCTTTTCCAGCCAAACGAGCCCCGCCGGCATCTGCGCGGTACTCTCGAGCGCGGGAAAAGAAGTTCACCACAATAGATCCTAAAAGACTCAAGACAATTTGAAGGACAATGTACAGCCCAAATTGAACGGAAGGGCGTGCGCGTTCGTCCACATTGGAGCTTACGGCCACAGCAATCAGTCGGGCCACAATCAGGACCAAGGTGTTGATCACCCCTTGAATCAAAGTCATGGTGACCATGTCTCCGTTGGCAATATGAGCCACTTCGTGACCCAAAACACCTTCAACTTCATCCCGGTTCATGCGATCGAGCAAACCGGAACTTACAGCCACAAGGGATCGTGACTTCGTGGGTCCTGTCGCAAAGGCATTCACTTCGGGGCTTTGGTAAATTCCAACCTCTGGCATTTTGGGCAATTGGGCTTTTCGAGCCAATTCATGAACCAAAGTCAAAAGTTCTCTTTCTGCACCAGAAGCATTCTGAGGATCGATGACCTTTACACCCATCATGGTTTTGGCCATAATTCGGGAAAGCCCCAAAGAAATAAAAGCACCGCCCATGCCTAAGAAGGCATAAAAGGCGAAGATGGCCTGTTGGCCAGAAAGTTGAAGTCCTAAGGCATTCATCACCAAACTAAAGGTGATAGACACCGTAAGCAGGACAAGGATGTTGACGATAACGAACAGAAAAATTCTTTTGGCAATCGCCATGGTTTTAACCTCCAATAAAGCAGGGGTGTTAAGTGTTTTCAATTTTGGGTGCCCCAGGCATTCTGTCAAGGAAGATCGACATTAAATGTTTTTAATAAGCCCGTCTGAAAGGAATGAATTGGTATGAGTTTGCGCGGTTGGTTTTTAATCGGTTCGTTGGTTGCATTTATTTGGGCGGGGGCGGTTTCTTGGGTGCAGCCGGCCTACTTCACCGTGTTCTTTGTTTTGGTTCCACTTTTTGTTTTGGGCGTGGTGGACATGACTCAAAAAACCCATTCGGTTCGGCGCAACTTCCCGGTGATTGGAAATCTTCGCTACTTTTTCGAATTCATTCGACCGGAACTTCAGCAGTACTTTGTGGAATCTGATTTGGATGGTCGCCCCATTCCCAGAGAGCTTCGATCCCTGATTTATCAACGGGCCAAAGGGCAGGACGAGTCCGTTCCTTTTGGAACTCAAAAAGATGTTTACGCCGAATCCTATGATTGGGTGAACCATTCGGTGTTCACTTCGAAACTTCCTGAAGAGGAGTTGAGGTACTTGATCGGTGGAGACCAATGTAAAAAACCCTATTCCGCAAGCCGTTTGAACATTTCGGCCATGAGCTACGGATCTCTCAGTCCTAATGCCATCATGGCATTGAATAGGGGAGCACAAAAAGGGGGATTTTATCACAACACCGGAGAGGGGGGGATTTCTCCTTATCACCGACAGGGTGGAGATTTGGTGTGGCAAATTGGCACTGCCTATTTTGGCTGTCGCACTCTTGATGGGGAATTTGACAAAGAATTGTTTCGGAAAAAGTCTCAATTCCCAGAGATTAAAATGATTGAAATTAAGCTTTCCCAAGGTGCAAAGCCGGGGAAAGGCGGCCTGCTACCTGCCGCAAAAGTATCCGAGGAGGTTGCGGAAATTCGCAACGTCAGGCCTCATGAGACAATCATTTCTCCAGCTTCACACAGTGCCTTTGATTCTCCAGATGGATTGATTCATTTTGTTCAGCACTTGCGGGATTTGAGTGGCGGAAAGCCGGTGGGTTTTAAACTTTGCGTGGGCAAGCGGCCCGAATTTTTAGAAATTTGTCGAGCCATGATTCGAAATAATATTTACCCAGACTTTATCACCGTGGATGGCTCTGAAGGGGGAACCGGGGCTGCACCTTTGGAGTTTACCAATCACATTGGGACGCCCTTAAATGAAGGACTTCACTTTGTGGTAGAAACCTTGAGGGGCTTTAACATTCGGGATCGCATTCGAGTGATTGCCTCAGGCCGTGTGTTTGATGCCTTCCAACTTTTGACGAAGCTTGTGATCGGAGCAGACGGGGTAAACAGTGCCCGAGGAATGATGATGGCCTTGGGTTGCATTCAAGCGCTTCGCTGTCACACCAATCACTGCCCTGTGGGTGTGGCCACAACGGACAAACGTTTTTACAAAGGGCTTCACATTCCATCAAAAGCCGACCGTGTGGCCGGTTTCCATGAGCGCACCTTACATGCCTTAAAGGCCATCATTGAGGCCATGGGAGTGAAGAGCATTGCCAATCTTTCCAAAAGAAACTTCTATCGCAGAACGGATTCTGAAAACCAAGATACATTTGAACAGATTTTTCCCTCTGTAGAGGCGGGAATTCTTTTAAAGTCCGATGACAAACTCTCTCCGTACTGGAGAGAGTTCTTTTACGATGACGATTCTGCGGCTTCGGATTTTCCTGGGAGCGCATTGGTTTGAGTGCGGCCTTTCAGGCTTCGTTTTGAGGAAAGTTCACTTTGAGAGAAAAATTCAAAGTGAATTTTTCCTTTGTGAAGAGTGACCTTTACCAACCCTCCTTGAGTGAGCTTTCCGAAAAGAATTTCATCCACCATGGGCTTTTTCAAATGCTCGTCTACCAGGCGGGCAAAAGGCCGTGCTCCGTAGGCAGGATCGTAGCCTTGATCAAACAGCCAGTCGTAAACTTCGGGGTGAACTTCCATATGGATGTTTCGCTTTAAGAGCTGTGCTTCCAACTCCATGACAAACTTTTGCACCACACGAAGAAGCAAATCTTTTCCAAGGTTTTTGAATTTCACCACGGCATCCAAACGGTTCAAAAACTCCGGTTTGAAATTCTTTTTGATGGCATCCAAAGACAACTGAGACCCTGTGGTTTTGTTGATTCCTAGCCCACCTTTGCTGGCTTCAAAGGCGCCCGCATTGGAAGTCATAATTAAAATCACATTTCGAAAATCCACCAAACGTCCATTGGAGTCTGTCAGGCGACCGGCATCCATCACTTGCAAGAGCACGTTCATAATGTCCGGGTGAGCCTTTTCCACTTCATCCAAAAGCAGAACCGAATGGGGCTTTTTAAAAATTTCTTCTGTGAGTAAGCCCCCTTCTTCAAAACCAACGTATCCGGGAGGCGCCCCGACCAAACGAGCCACGGCATGTTTTTCCATGTACTCACTCATGTCGAAGCGAAGAAAGTGAATGTTCATGTAGTGCGCCAATTGCTTGGCCAATTCGGTTTTTCCCACACCGGTGGGACCGGCAAAAAGGAAATTCCCAATGGGCTTGTTTTCTCGTCCAAGACCACTTCGAGAGATTTTAATTGCGGCAACCACTTTTTCAACAGCATCGTCCTGTCCAAAAAGGACGGACTTGATATTTTTCTCCAAGTCTTTCAAAGACTGAGAGGCTGTTGCTGTGGAAGAGCCTTCTGAAACGGGAACCTGGGCCATATGTGAAACGGTTTGCTCCACATGCTCGGGAAGAACTTTTAGAACTTTCTCTGAATCCGCATCTTTGTGATAGGTGCGAAGCCGTGCCGCGGTTTCGTCGATCACATCAATGGCTTTGTCCGGAAAAAATCGATCCGCTAAATAACGGGCGGAAAGATCTACGGCACTTTGCAAGGCCTCGGAGGTGAATTCCACCTGATGGTGTTTTTCAAATCCTTTTTTGATGCCCTGAAGGATCTGTAAAGTTTCTTCTTGAGTGGGTTCGTTCACTTCCAATTTTTGGAACCTGCGAGCAAGGGCCCGGTCTTTTTCGAAGTGGGCTCTGTACTCTTTGAAAGTGGTGGAGCCCACGCATCTTAAAGTTCCATCCGCCAGAGCGGGCTTTAAAAGATTGGATGCGTCCATGGATCCGCCGGAAGTTCCACCGGCACCAACAAGGGTGTGGATCTCATCGATAAAAAGAATCACATTTTCTTTTTCTTTGATTTCATCCATGACTTTTTTGAGGCGCTCTTCAAAATCTCCGCGGTACTTGGTGCCGGCGAGCAATGCGCCCATGTCCAAAGAGTAGACCACTTTGTCCAAAAGAGATTTGGGAACCTCTTCGTCGACAATTTTCTGAGCAAGCCCCATGGCAAGAGCCGTCTTTCCCACCCCGGGCTCACCAATCAAAAGAGGATTGCTTTTTGTTTTGCGACTGAGAATTTGGCAGATTCTTTCAATGATGGCTTCGCGGCCAATCAAAGGGTCGTATTTTTCGGCCACCTTATTGAGGTTGGTGGCGTAAAGTCCTAGGGCTGATTTGTCTGGAGCTTCCTCTTCGGTTCCATTTTCTGAAAACTTTGTGGTTTCGGGAAGTCGTCCTTTGCCGTGGGAAACATATTCGATGATGTCAAACTGGGTGACGCCATTTTTCTCGAGGAAAAATTTGGCGTAACTCTCACTTTCGGCAAAAAAAGCAATGATCAGGTTGGAGCTTTGGACCACTCGCTTGCCCGCACTCTGAACTTGAATGGCCGCTCGTTGAAGCAAACGGTGAAAGGCCATGGTCAGCTCGGGTCTCCAGCTGGGATCTTCATCTAAAAAGTCTTGAGTGACTTTTGGGAAGTGTTCCTCCAAAAAGTCGGTGAGATCTTTTTCGAGTTGTTGAAGGTCAACGCCGCAGTTGGTGAGGATTTCTTGAGAGGAAGGATCCTTTTGAACCAGGCCCAGTAAGATGTGTTCCAGGCTGACATATTCGTGACGATTCTTCATCGCCTCTTCCACGGTTTCGGTTAGAATCCTTTCTAATCGAGGTTCAAGCATGTCAGCTCCCTTCGGTTTCGGTCTCTTTCTCCATTATACACTTCAGTGGGTGTTCGTTGCGTCTAGAAAATTCGTTCACAATAAAAACTTTGGTTTCAGCCACTTCGAAGGGGAAGACGCCAGCCACTCCTGCGCCTTTATTATGGACTTCCAGCATGATTTTCTCCGCTTCCACCTGAGATTTTGAAAAGAAACGTTTGAGAACGAGGACCACAAAGTCCATGGGCGTAAAGTCATCGTTCAAAAGAAGGACTTTATAGAGGGGAGGTCTTTTCGTTTTTGCTTTCGGCTTCACCAAAGTCGAGGTTTTCTCATCGGTCTCCATTGGGTCACTCCTGGACTTTCGTCTTTTTTTGAGATTTTTCTGAAATCATATTTCTTTTCTCCCCTCAATGAGAACCCCATGGGCTTGAAATGTAAAGTTGTGGCAAAATTTTCTTTCACGTCTTTCGGAACATGAGCTAACCTGTGAGAGAGTAAGTGGGTTTCATAGAGAGAGCCGTTCTTTGCAGGAATCTCTCTCAAGAGAATTTAACTCACGACAACAGTTTATCTCTTACTCAGATTAACGAGAAGGGTGTTTTGACAATGGATCTATTTAAAATTGATCAAGGAGCAGATAGAGTGGCAAGCATCAAAGCAAACGGAAAGAGCAATCAGAAGGGATTTTCATTGATTGAACTCATGGTTGTTGTAGGCATCATTGGAATTTTGGCGGCCATTGCAGTTCCTAACTTTCAGAAATTTCAGGCCAAATCCCGTCAGAGTGAGGCGAAGGCAAATTTGGGCGGACTGTATACGGCGCAGAAGGCCTTCTATGCTGAGTGGAATCGGTTTTTCACAGATTTTCGTCACATTGGATTTGCTCCGGAAGGTGTGCTGCGCTATCACGTCGGCTTTTCGGCCGCTGGAGGTGCGATTCCCGCAAACTCCGGCTACACGGGACCAAACTGTTTAAACCCAGCGGCGGCTTGTCCTGCTCAGATGTTCAATTCGGCCATTTATTGCCCCATTACAGCCGGTTTGGCTTCCACCTGTACGATTTCGCCCTTCGCAGTGGCATTGTCTGCGGGGACGGTTCCTGCAAATGGTCAGTCCTTTATTGCACAGGCTTCCGGAAACGTGGATGCGGATGCCACGGTTGATCGTTGGACCATTGACCAGGGAAAGAACCTGATCAACACCAGTCCGGACCTCGTGGATTGAGGGCAGTTCCTCAAAAGGTTTCATGAAGATCTTGAAAGTGGGGGCCTTTTGGTCCCTTTCTTTTTTTGTGTTTGCAGTTCTTGTGGGAGCCTCCCACGGATTGGCTTTCTTGCGTGAGAGGCAGATAGAGAGCCCTCACCCAGAGGCTTCACGGTTTTTTGCGCCTCCGAAAGGTCTCAAATATTTGACCTTTGGTTTTCAGGAAGTGGTGGCCGATGGTTTGTGGCTGCGTTTCATTCAGGATCTGGACCGTTGCCAAAACTTTCAACCCGTTGAAGATCCCAAGCAGTGTCACAAAGGTTGGGGCTACACGATGCTTTTGACCATTCATGAATTGGCGCCTAGATTTCGCATTCCCATGGCAGTGGGGCCCATGTCCTTGTCGGTTCTGCAAAATGACTATGAGGGGGCCGGCGAGCTGTTCGTGGTGGCGGCCAACTCCTTTCCGAACGATTGGCCCATTCTCTACCGGGCGGCCTATCATTTTTTGTATGAGGGGAAGGATCCCGCAAAGGCGGCTGAGTACCTGTCACAGGCATCAAAGGCGGGAGGCCCTTGGTGGTTGGAGTCCCTGGCCGCTCGCATGTACGAGAAAGACGGGCAGCTGGAGCTGGCTCTGAGGACACTCACCGAGTATCGCAAAGGCCTTGAAGATCCCGAATATGCTCAAAAAGTGGACGAGCGAATAAAATCATTGAAAGAGGCCCTCTCACCTTGACCGAAGCAGGGATCCGCCCATATTCAAGGGCATGCCACGTGATTACTATGAAGTCTTAGGGGTTGAGAAATCAGCCGACGCCACCACCATCAAAAAAGCCTATCGCAAATTGGCGCTGAAGTTCCATCCGGATCAAAATCCCGGGGATAAAGAGGCCGAAGAAAAATTTAAAGAGGCGGCCGAGGCCTACGAAATTTTGGGCAATGAAAGCAAAAGAGCCCAGTACGACCAGTATGGGCATGCAGCCTTTCGTGGCGGCATGGGCGGCGGCCCAGGAGCCGGCGGCTTCCACGACATCTCGGATATTTTTGAGCAGTTTGGGGACATTTTCGGAGACTTCTTCGGCGGCGGAGGGGCTGGCGGTGGTCGTGGGCGATCACGATCCACAGGGCCTCGGCGCGGTTCCGATTTGCGCTATGTTTTGCAAATCGATTTGGAAGATGTGGTGGAAGGGGCAAAAAAGCCGATTGAGTTTGAATGTGAAGACAATTGTGAAGTGTGCAATGGCTCCGGTGCAAAGGCCGGTACGGGTCGAAAAACCTGTGGCACTTGCGGCGGTCGTGGGCAAGTGGTTCGCCAGCAGGGCTTTTTCTCTATGGCCACTCCTTGTCCCACCTGTCATGGTGCCGGTGAGATCATCGAAGACCCTTGCGATGCCTGTCATGGGCAAGGGCGGGTTCAGAAAAAGCGCAAGCTATTGGTGAATGTTCCTGCTGGGGTGGACACGGGCACTCAACTTCGCCTTTCAGAAGAGGGCGAGGGTGGGTATCGCGGAGGGCCTCCCGGTGATCTTTTTGTGGAGATGCGGGTGAAGCCTCACCGCCAGTTCGAACGGAACGGAGACACTCTGTTCAGCCAAATCGAAGTGCCTTATTTGAAGGCAATTTTAGGTGGGCCCTTGGAAATCAAGACGATCCGTGGAAAAAAGCAGATCGAGATTCCTCCAGGCACTCAGCCCTACAATGAAATTCGCATCCCCAAAGAGGGGCTTCCCTCATTGAGAGGCACACGCATAGGAGATTTGATCTTGCGTGCAAAGGTGGTTTTTCCTAAAAAGCTCAAAAAAGAAGAGGAAAAGCTTTTGCGACAGATTGCCAAAAACAACGGAGAAGAGGTTTCAGAAGGAAAATCCGGCCTATTTGGCTTTTAAATCCCTTCTGGACCTTGACGAGAGCGCTTGGGTTCTCAAATTAGAAGAGTGTTTTGTATATAAATTTTTGATTTTGAAATTGTTATTGAAAGGGGCTGAATATGTCTAAAATAATTGGAATCGATTTAGGAACCACCAACTCTGTGGTTGCAGTGATGGAAGGTGGAGAGCCTAAAGTTCTTGTGAACGAAGAAGGGGCGCGAACCACTCCTTCGGTTGTCGCCTACAACAAAGACGGCGAAAAGTTGGTGGGCCAAGTGGCGAAACGCCAAGCGGTCACCAACCCAGAAAACACGATTTTTTCTGCAAAGCGATTCATCGGTCGTCGCTACGACGAAGTGAAAGATGAGTTGGAATACATTCCTTACAAAGTGGTTTCAAAAGGACCCAATGACTGTGCTTTTGAAGTTCGCGGAAAACAAATTTCTCCGGAAGAAATTTCAGCGGGAATTTTGGGAAAATTGAAAAAAGTGGCCGAAGATTATTTGGGCACCGAAGTCAAAGAAGCTGTGATCACAGTTCCAGCTTACTTTAACGATGCTCAACGCCAAGCCACTAAAGATGCCGGCAAAATTGCGGGCCTTGATGTGAAGCGAATCATCAACGAGCCCACGGCAGCGGCTTTGGCTTACGGCTTGGATAAGAAAACCGATCAGAAAATTGCCATCTACGATTTTGGTGGAGGAACGTTTGACATCTCCATTCTTGAAGTGGGTGACAATGTGGTCGAAGTGAAAGCCACCAATGGAGACACTCACTTGGGTGGTGACAACTTTGACTCTGCAATTTTGACTTGGATGATTGAAGAGTTCAAAAAAGACCAAGGCATTGATTTGAAGGGCGATAAAATGGCGCTTCAACGATTGAAAGAAGCTGCGGAAAAAGCAAAGATTGAATTGAGTTCTTCTCAAGAAACCGAAATCAATCTTCCCTTTATCACTGCGGATCAATCTGGTCCTAAACATTTGGCTTTGAAATTGACTCGATCCAAATTCAACCAGTTGACCGAAGAACTTGTGAAGCGCTCTATGGAGCCTTGTAAGAAGGCTCTGGAAGACGCAGGCATGAAAGCTTCGGAAGTGGACGAAGTGGTTTTGGTGGGTGGATCCACTCGAATCCCAGCCATCCAAGCGGCGGTGAAAGAGTTCTTCGGAAAAGAGCCCAACCGCTCTGTGAACCCGGATGAAGTTGTGGCCATTGGTGCTGCGGTTCAAGGGGGAGTTCTTGCGGGTGATGTGAAAGACGTTCTTTTGTTGGATGTGACTCCATTGTCTCTTGGAATTGAAACCCTTGGCGGTGTGATGACCAAGTTGATCGAAAGAAACACCACGATTCCTACCAAGAAATCTCAAGTGTTCTCGACCGCAGCGGACAATCAATCGTCTGTGGATGTGCATGTGCTTCAAGGGGAGCGTGAACTGGCAACCGGAAACAAATCCCTTGGCCGATTCGAGTTGGTTGGAATTCCACCAGCACCTCGAGGAGTTCCTCAAATTGAAGTGACCTTTGACATTGATGCCAACGGGATCTTGAACGTAACTGCGAAGGACACCGGTTCAGGAAAAGAACAGGCCATCAAGATCACTGCGAAAAGCGGACTGAACGAGGACGAAATTGATCGCATGGTGAAAGAAGCGGAACTTCATGCCGAAGAGGACAAGAAGAAGAAAGAAGCCATCACTCAGCGAAACAACTTGGACAGCTTGGTTTATCAAACCGAAAAATTGGTTTCTGAAAACAAAGATAAGTTTTCTGAAGACGATTTGAAACCTTTGAACGAAGCCATTGCCGCCTCTAAAAAGGTTTTGGAAAACCAAGAAGCGTCGAGCGATGATTTGAAAAAGTCATTGGATGAGTTGACTCAAGCCAGTCACGCCTTTAGCTCGAAGCTGTATGAACAGCAAAAAGCTTCTGGTGAGGCGTCTGCAGAAGCCGGATCCACCGGTGGAGCTGAGGCCAAGTCTGGCGACGATGATGTGATCGATGCCGACTACAAAGATGTCGACTAAGATGCGCTAGAATTTGATCTTTAGAAATAAAAAAGGAAGGCTCGTAAGCCTTCCTTTTTTTTATGTGTAAATTTTGTGTCGCGGATTTATTCAAACGAGAGGTGAAAGCCTTCGTTGTCAAAATCCAAAACGGCGGCAATGGAAATGTAATTGGTGGAATTGTCCAAGTTGATTCCAAATTCAGGCATCAACCGAAGGCCCTTCCAGCTGTTGATCATGATTTCCATACCTGCAGCCACTTGAAAGGCCACGTCGTTGCGGTCATTTCCACTGGTTCGGTGTTTGATCCCCACAGGAAGGGATCCGTAAGGCAGCAAATATCCAAATCCCGTGCTGAGCTTTTTGCTGACGATGGGTTCGAATCGCGCGGTAAAGGTGCTCAGTCCCGCATCGGCAGCGTAGTTCAAGCCGCTGTTCAAACCTACAGCCGGTTGTCCTTCCACATCGGGAAAAGGAATGAATTTGAAGTAAGCGCCAAGGAACATGTCTGTGGTTCCCACTCCCGCTTCGGCGCGAAAGGCGCTGCCTTCGTCGATGGGCAATTCCAAATGAGCCGCCACATCCACTCCACTGGGATCGCTTAAAAACTGAAGTTCTGGAGTCAAAGTGTATTCGCCCACAGGCTTGATTTCTCCAGTGGTCATCACCGTTTCATAAGCAGAGGCTGTTGTTCCAATGATTCCAAAAACAAATGCTGCAAGAATCCACGATTTCATAAAAACCCCTTTTCAGTGGAAGTGGTCAAAACCACTCAAGGTTAGCCAAAGTGAAACTCTTTGACAATGGATGAAGCCCTGTTGGACAAAGGAAATGACATGTCATCACCCATCTCCGTTGTTTTAATCACGAAAAATGAAGCTCAAAATCTTGAGACCTGTTTGAAGTCCGTTTCTTTTGCGGAGGACATTGTGGTTTTGGATTCTGGAAGCAGTGATGGGACTCGAGAGTTGGCCCAACAATTGGGCGCCCGTGTTTTTTTAGAAAGCTGGAGAGGCTTTGGTCCCATGAAAAGACGGGCTGTTGAATTGGCCCGGCATGATTGGGTTTTGAGTTTGGACGGCGATGAAGCCTTGGATCCCAAAGCACAAAAATTTGTTCAAGAGTTGTTTCAAAAAGGGGAACCTCAGGTTTCGGCCTACAAGTTTTCACGGATCAGTTTTCATTTGGGCCGCTGGATTCGACATGGAGGTTGGACTCCCGATTATCAGCTGCGTTTGTTTGACCGTCGAAAGGCCAACTGGAACCAAAGTCAGATTCATGAAAAGGTGGAGGTCTCTTCTGGAGAGGTGAGTGTGGCCCGCGGAAAGATTCAGCACTGGGTCTTTCGGGATCTGAGCCATCAGATCGAAACCAACAACCGTTACTCCAGCCTGGGCGCACAGGCGCTTTACGATAAGGGTGTGAAATTTTCCTTCAGTCGCCTGATTTTTAAGCCCATTTCCAAATTTTTTGAGACCTATCTGGCCAAAAAAGGCTTTTTGGATGGTCTTCCCGGATTCATTATTTCGGTGGGTGCCGCCTATTCGGTCTTTTTGAAGTTTTCCAAGCTCTGGGAGCTTCAGAAGGGCCTCAAGGCGAAAGATCAGGGTTGATCTGAGCGCCAAATCAGCGTATCAATTTGGGTTCTTGTCTCGCATGTGGCGGTCGTAGCTCAGTTGGTAGAGCATCGGATTGTGATTCCGAGTGTCGCGGGTTCAAGCCCCGTCGATCGCCCCAATTAAAAAGTTTCAAATACCAACTGAAACACAAGTATTTGTAATCATTAACCAGTCTCAGATTAAACTCATTTCTTCTGACAAATTTGTGAAACACAAAGCAACACAACGAAACACAGTGACTTTGTGGAATTTACTGATGACTCACCTATGACTTTTCGGTCGGCTCGATCATCGCACTCAATCCTGATTGTCCCTTATTGGGGACAGCTTTGGGGCTTAAATCCTGGGGTTGTCGCTCTTTTGGGGGACCGCTGTCCCTGAATAGGGAAACCTGTCAAAGAACTTCATTTTATGGATCAGAATGGAGTTTCGATGAAATTAGGAGCCACACTAAATCTTTTAGCCAAAAAGAGAAAGCTCACGCTTTCAGAGCTGGCAAGACGCTCTGGAGTGCCGAAGCAAACCCTTCACAATTGGGTGACCGGTCGGAAATCCGTGAACCCCGATCAGCTTAAGAAGGTCGCCACCGTTTTAGAGGTTTCTGTTCACTACCTCACTTATGGGGAGCCAGATCCTTATGAATCACCTTCGGAGCTGATTTTAAAGGAACTTTTTAGCGGAGATGTCCGCATCACTTTACACCGAATCGAAAGACATAAAAAGTAGGAGACCCCATGCCTTTCAGACTAACCATTTTAAAATTTATTGCCCTTGGAACAATCCCATTTTTTCTAAGCTGTGGTGTACTTGGGAAAAAGCAAAATACATCCATGGTACATCAGTTCTCAAAACAGTTGGCTTCTCTGGTTGAGGATAGAGACTTTGAAGGTGCAAGGGCTTTACTTGAAGCCCACAGAGAGGACAAGTGGTGCAAACGAGTGAATCAAGAGGGCTTTTGCTATAGGACCGCTGAACCTGACACTTTTCAAAAGTTCACCGCAGCCGTTGGTCGCTATGAGAAGTGTTTTGCTGCCTATGATCGCTCGGCTGATCCAGGTCACACCAAGGAGAGCGCACAGAAGTTATCAGTCCAAATGAGGACCAATTGCTTTGATGGAAAAGGATTTTATATCTCCGGCAGAGATGAAATCTCTAAGAATCTGGAAAATTTCGAGTCAAAGATTGTTTCATTCCCACTGGAGGAAAACCTTGAGAGCGGCGCTGCGAATCCAAAGGCCATCGCAATGAATCAGTGCCGTGCTGCTCAAGTCTGGAAGTACGAGATAGTGAGCGAGCCATCAAAGAATATGGTGAACACAGGAGCCAATGCGGGGAGATCCCGCTCCTATGGAAAGAAGGGCTTTAAAGGAGATTTCAAAGAAAAGACAAAGTGTGAGGAGTCTCGACTTCAAGACAAAATGGCGAAGGAGAGCTGGCTTCCCGAATGTCGGCTGTTTTCATCTAGGTCTGTCACCCTTCCGACCTTTCAGCTCGCCTTCATGGGGGAGGTCGAATACAAGGGCGTCTCGAAGGGGACGATTTACTTTGGCAAGAAGTCTTCCTGTGAGTCAGCAAGAGTGAATGGACTAGAAAATCTTAAGATAGGAAAAGTCGGTGGCGATCAAACTCGTCGGTTCATTGGTGATTGTGAGGAGAAAAATCTCACCATTTGTTCGGAAGGGGGCGAAAAGGTGTTTGGCGATTTTGAGTTTGTTCCTTGATAGAATGTAGCGAGGCCGAGTAACATTAAATGTCACTTTGGTTCTCATAGTCTGTAACCATTTCACCTATCTCCATGTCAATTTCAGTTTTCCCCGGAATATGCTATAAATCGAGACAGGCTTATTGGAGGTCTCTAGTGATAAATTTATATCTGGCTTCTTTTTTATTCTTATTCGCTCACAACAGTTCCGCACGCATCTCCCCATTACCCAATGACTACATGCCATTGATCATGACCTGTATTGATCTGACTTCAGGTGAGCCTGTCGTTGAGGTCTATGAAAGGGGTGATGGCTCAAAAGCTTGGATAGGATTTATAATGGATGACGGTAGTCCAGGTCTTCTAAGTGTAGTTAGAACTGATGATGGTTTTAGAACCAAAAAAGGTGAATTTAATAACCTTAGCCTTTCAAGAAAAGATGAAGCCACCTATCAGTTTTCTCTTTATGCTGCTAATTTAGATGGCTCAGATGGTGAGCCAGTGATAGCTCCTATTGATGTAACCTGTTCTGCGGCATCAAACTAAGATAACATTCTACGGGAAATGTTGGACTACTTAGCTGCCTTATTCCGATGTGGATTTAATATTTAAATCAGAGAAAGAAGTGCCGCAAATTTTGATCTCTAAAATCAAGGAAGACATCGAAGAGTCCTCCTTCCCTGATGCCCTGATGCGGTTGATCTTGTTTCTGAGAAAGACCTTGTCGAGTCCTACCGTCCGTCCGTATTTTCGCAAATGAAGCTTTTGAATCAGTGAAACCTCGGGGGCTTTACGCGCTAAGAATGGCTCAATCAGAGTCTTGGCGGAAAGCCTCCAGCTCCAGAAACTTTTCAACCGAACCTAAATGTCCTTGCGATCTGATTTGAACTTATGTATTGGCACGAAAACTTCCGGCTGGTCACAAAGAGGAAAAGGAATGGAGACTCATTTATTCACCCAATTTGGAAAGTTCCGAGTATCTAGATAAAGAGACAGTCACCGTAAATGGTACCCCTCAAATTGTTCAGAAGGTGCCTTTGGAAAATGTCGGACAGAATAAAGAAATTGAAACAGGGTCTGACCTATCAACTCTTTTGCACGAAGTTATAATTGGACCAACTCTTTTCCCAAGGTGGAATGCCATTTTACGCACCCCCTTTGACACCTCAAATGGCCTCTGAGCCCGATAAATTCGATTTGAGTCTGGTATCCGTATTGCTATATCAAAGAGCTTGAAGGACAGTTCCAGAATCTTGAAATCATAGAAATCCCTTCGGTTTTGGAGCATTACATAGAGGAGCCCGTAATATGAAAAAATTTTTTATTGCAATTGTCTTTGTTTTCGGCCCCTATCTGGCGTCAGCTCAACAAGAAGTGCGCATTGTTGAAAATAATGTAGAAACACGAACGATCGAATTAACTATCAATACCTTTAGTTTTGGAAGATCAACTGAGTTTCACAGAGACGCAAATCGAGAATCTCCGCAAATAATGGTAGTTCACCCAACGCTTGTTCTTGGAGATCACGCTCCATACACGAATGAGCATTATATCATTCATGATTACCCTCATGACGGAGTAGGCTTTTGTACTTTCTTAAAGTTTAATGGTTTTCCTGAACTCATCGGAATACCTGTCGAAAACTCCGCGGATACCAGACGGTATTCTGGAGACGTCAGCGGCAAAGCAGTTGATTTCAACAATTCACTTCGTGAGCCAGGTACCTTCTCCACGACTCTTGCTGTTGGTAACAAAGTTTTAAATTCAATAACTTGTCGCTAAGGTTGGTGGAGTTTGATAGTCGGAAGAAAATGCCTTGGTAGAAAACTATCAACAAAAGACACATTTGATCTAAATCAGTCGGCTTTAAGAGGCATAGAACTTCTTTAAAAGAATATTAAGTGCAATGTCCAAAGATGCTTTTGCCGGTTCCAATGATATAACCTTTAAACCTCGCTCACTCAAAAGATTTGCGAAACAGCCAGTCCCTCTCAATCATCACTTAATTTGTAAAAGTCCAGGCTGTAAACATAAGCCACCTCTTCTGCTGATTTTGATATAACTTGAACGTTCTTTTCCAAATTGCCTAAGAGTGATTCTTTCACTTGAAAGGCATCTTTATGAGATAGACTGACACACGCTGAATAGTGCACATCTTCTTTATTGAGAAATTGCAAACGAGAAATCGTGTGTTGCCTCCAATTTCGGTGATGACTCAAGACCAACTCGTTTTCATTACTCAAGTGAATATGATTTTTACCAGGCTCTACTTTGGAGTCACTTCTCACTAAGACACCTAATTTTACAAGGAATTCAACAAGCTCCACAACTTTTGAGCGGGGAAGCTTCAGTGCTAAGGAAATCGCCTCAATCGTATTTTGTCCAGGGATTGAAGCCAAAACATGAACAGCTCCATAGTGATAACTTGAATAGAATTTTTGCTGATCCTCTTTATTAATCGAACCTTCGGCTTTTAACCGATCCTTTATCTTTAGTCGCTTTTCTTTCAGTAATCTAACTTTCTCCACAAATCGGTTCTTTAGAACAGGAGTTCCAGCTCTCGCGATCATGACCAAATAAATAAAAAATTCCCCCTCATCAAAAGAGTGCTCAAGGAACTCATTCGCCACTTCGGCTTGCTCCAGTGAAAGCTCTGACTGCCCATTTAGGACTTGAGAAATAAAAGTGGTGTGGACTCCCATGTACTCGGCAAGCCTCTTTCTCGCTCCTGACCGAGTCCCCTTTTTACCTAGTTTCTCTTCTAAATAGGCCCTATAGTCCAAAAAATCAAATACCATAACCACCTAATATTATTAAATTTATTCATTTAAATAGAGTAAAAACTCTTTTAAATATATAGTATTAAAGTAATTAAATCTATCAAAATTATACGCTTAGCATTATTTTTCTTGAGGTGGCAATGACGCCCAAAAAAGGAGATTTTATGAACCCCCGAAAAATTAAACTCTTGATCGCCTCAATAGTGCTTGCCTGCTCAAACATCGCTTGCGCAAAGAGTTCCGACACTGATGAACTGAGAATCGACGAAAATCTTGCTGCCTATTTCGCAGGAGACAACTTTGTAGAAGAGGAAAATGGAGGAGAAAACAACGAAGAATTCCGCATCAGCAAGGATTCCATCACCCAAATTCTCATCCGCCAAGTTGGTTCTAATAATAACCCAGAAGTGCCTTACCCCACTGTGTGCAAATACAGGATAAATGGCCGTCTCATGAGTCTATTTGAACGCTCGCCTGAAGAGGTTGGCTCTTACATGCCTTATGCCTCTCATGAGCTTTCATTTCAGACGACTTCAGTCGAACTCCTTCCCGACGCCAACTCCACTGACAAGTACTTAGATAGATGTCAGGCCATGGTAAATAAAATGAACAGCACCCAGCCCTGGTACTCAATCTACTTTGAGGTGTTGTCAGAAAACAGAGTCCGATTTCACACATCTGGAGGAGGTGACTATGAAAGCGGTCAGCCTCGCACTGAGAGCACTCTGGATGAAGTTTACACTCGATTAAAATAGTTCTAAATAACGGCCCGCGACCCCATTTTTGGAGCGGGCCTTGCAAATTAAACCCACGGCAGGGAGATACTGTGAAAAACTCGCTCTACATTCTATTAATGGTGACATTTTTGGGCTGCACTCAGCAAAAAACGGTACATCACTACGACACAGCGCCTCAGTCATCTCCATCAGGTGAAGCTGGAAATGAGGCCACCTTCCAAGGCACGATCAATGGCGGCGGTGGAAAAGGAGTTCTCTGTGCTTCCAATCCTGAGAACGTTGAAGTTTTGGACATTTACGAAGGCCGTGAACTCTACAATCTAAACTACTCTGGCAGCATCGCACAGTCGGAAAAAGAAATGCACGCTGTGGTCCTTAAAAAATTCATCTCTCACTTCTATCCCCAAAGTGAGCAGACTGAAGAAAATCTCAAAATTATATCTGAAAGTATCTTCAACCCTTTATTAAAAAACATCAAATTTACCGCCAAAGGACAAAAGCTCAAACACACCGTAGATGCCAGTGAGCCTTTGATCTCAAGTGACTGCAAGGTTGTTCAATTAGCCGTTTATTACGATGAAAGTGTTTTGATTATTGATAAAGAGTATTGGGACAAAATGGACTTGAGAAACAAGGCGGCACTTTTACTTCATGAGCTTGTTTACTTTATGGTTCGACAGCAAGGGGAAAGTAACTCCATACAGTCACGTAAATTGGTTGGACACCTCTTATCTGACTCAGGAATCAGGTCACGATTTCAAAGACTGCCAAAAGAAAAATTTGCCACTTGTGAAATTAGTGACAGACAGGCAACAAGCAAGAACACCAAAATTTATCTATTCAACGAAATCAACGCTGAAGGCTTTGAACAGGCTGTGCTGTTGTTTGACCAAATTGAAGGTAAATACTCGCTTTTTGAAACTTTTGCTGAAATTAACGTACTGAAAGATTTTGATTTCTTAAATCCCAAAGAAAGCCAATTCAACAGAATTCAGTTTGGGACCAAGATTGATACCTACGCAAATGAATACAACCAGGGAACAATTCGATTGGACAGAGGTTCAAGACATGAGTTTTCAATTATGTTCTCTTCAAAAAACAAAGATCGGGATGAGAAAGAGTATTTGTTCACCTGTAAAGATAAAAAAGGAAAAGCTCCTGCTCCACAGAAAGAACCTGACCTTGATATTACAAAAGAGTTCATTAGCGTCTATGGAGGAAAGAAGTTTCGCGAGAGTGAGCACGGTGAATACTTCGAAATTGGAAAAGATGGTCAAATTCTCGTCGCCCGATCTAGGCAAGTCGGTCATGAAGACGATCCCGAGGTGCCTTACCCCACAGTATGTAGTTACGCAGAAAAGGGTGAAATAAAATCCATAAAAGAGAGGTCCAAGGATTCAACTCTAGAGTATATGGAGTATGCAAGTCACAAAATTGAGATCAAGGTCACTGACGTATCACTCATTGATCCTATCAGCTGGAGCAAAAATGACCCATCCTGTGGAAAATGGATTGAGCGATTAAAATCCGGCCTCAGCTACCTCAACGATACTTACATGGAACTTGTGGATAAAAAATCCTTTAGGACTCACACCTCAGGTGGTGGGGACTATGTCAAGGGTGGCTCGCGAACTGAGTCCACTTTGGATGAACTTTACGAACTCACTAAATAGACAGAGAGCCATTCTTAGCGCGTAAAGCCCCCGAGGTTTCACTGATTCAAAAGCTTCATTTGCGAAAATACGGACGGACGGTAGGA
>MDTD01117075.1_pt1 | contig 28139 bp, 21 predicted proteins | sample 811221 | NCBI WGS metagenome assembly MDTD01 (sample SAMN05326646, study PRJNA326480) | marine metagenome | isolation source: seawater | place: Pacific Ocean: South West | collected 2011 | reverse complement strand
GCCTCCGACTTGCTCGGGCGACATGTAGGGAACGGTGCCGACGAGCTGACCGATGCGTGTCTTGGATGAGGTTTCGTGCAGGTCCGAGCCGACGGAGCGCGCAACGCCGAAATCAAGGATCTTGGGCTGGCCCTCTTCGGTGACGAGGATGTTTGCGGGTTTGAGGTCTCTGTGGACGACGCCCCGGGTGTGCGCATGGTGGACGGCATCGGCGATGCGTTGAACGAGGACGAGTCGTTCCTGCGGCGTGCACTTGCGGGATTTGGCATACGTGAGCAGGGGGGTGCCACGGATGTACTCCATGGCGAAATAGGGCTGTTCACCGAAATCAGATTGTGTAGTGCCGGCCTCGTAGATCTGGGCGATGCCGGGGTGCTGGAGGCGTCCGAGGACCTGGGTCTCGAAGTTGAAACGCTCGAGCGCATGACGCGTGAGCATCTGTGGCTTGATGACTTTGAGGGCAACCGTACGGCGCGGGCGGTCCTGCGTGGCTTTGTAGACGACACCCATGCCGCCTTCGCCGATCTTGTCGATGATGGAGTAGGGGCCGATCTTGCTGGGCGGCGGGATGTCGATGTTGGTCTGAGTGGCGGGTTGATCTGCTGAGGGCGAGCCGACGGAATCCGTAGGCAGTTCGAGATGTTTGAGAAGTGACTCAACCTCGTGTCGCAGGTTGGCGTCGCCTTCGCAGGCTTTGTCGAGGTAGACCGATCGCTCGGCCTGGCTGAGGTCCGCGGCCTCATCGAGGATCTGTTTGACTCGGGATTGACGGTTCGAATCGCTCACTCACTCTCTCCGCTGCCGAGCTCCCGGCGCATGAAGGCCTTGGCGTACTTCCAGTCACGTTGCACGGTGCGCACTGTGACGCCGAGCACTTCGGCGATCTGTGGCTCGGCCATGCCGAGGAAGAAGCGGTAGCGCACGACCTCGGCTGCGCGCGGGTCGGCGTTCTCGAGTTGCGTGATGAGTTTATCGAGCGCGACGACGTCGCTGACCGGTGCGTCACCTGCGACCTGGATGTCGTCGAGCGGGACGCGTTGCTGCCCGCCGCCACGTTTGAGTGCGTTGCGGCGGCGAGCGGCGTCGATGAGGATCTCACGCATCGCGCGGCTGAATGCGCCGTAGAGATGGCGACGATTTTCGAAGTCAACGTCGGCTTTGCCGAGGACCTTGAAATAGGCCTCGCCCACCAGCCCCTCGGCGTCGAGTGTCTGCGAGGCGATGTATCTTTTCTGGTGCTCGGCGATCTGGCGCAGCGTTTGGTAGACGGCGTCGACGAGTTCGTCTTTGGCGCCGGCCTCGCCCACGCGGACCCGATCCAGAATCTGCGTGACAAAGTGGCCGTCGGAGGTGGGAGAAGAGAACTCAGACATCGTGTGCATCCCCTGCTGAATGATCCCGGGCGGCCTGGCTGATCGGCCTTCGAAATATCATCCGTGATTTCGGACGATGTAGCGACACTTAGGTACCGAACTGAACCCGTCCATGGCCGTGATTTTGGCCTACTTCAGTGACTCTGTGTCCAATCCGGGAGCGATCACGTCACAATTGTCGTGGGTTTCCCCATCCCACGGATAGATCCACGACTTGGCGGGGGAATTTCTGGAGGCGCTTGTGCGGATTGCATCGAAACCAGTTTGGATGGTGGCCCGGCGTGCGCGCTTTGGAGTATGCGTGTGCGTGGCTGGCCTATGCGCTGCGCAGGACCCGGAGTTTGCCCCGAGACCCAATGTGACTTCGATACTTGTGGGGGCGGCCTCTGTGGAGTCCGCGGACCTTGATGGCGATGGAGACCTCGACTTCCTGGTTGCGACGGGCAACTCGGGGTCGATCGTGTGGTTCGAGAATGACGGGAACACGAACCCGGCGTTCCCGGTGATGCATGTCATTGATGACCTGGTGATCAATGCGGCTCACGCATCGTCGGCTGATATCGATGGGGATGGCGATCTCGATGTGATGGCTACGGTGCGTGGGATCACGCCCACGTCGGTCACCTGGTACGAGAATGTCGGGGGTATGCCGGCGGTCTTCGAGCCCAGGACTCTGGGCGGATTGCCCGCTAGCGATATCGGTCAGCGAGTCAACGCCGCTCGGGCTGCGGATCTTGATCATGATGGCGACACCGATGTTGTGGTCGCTTTCTATGCGAACGCCGGCTCGTCGCAGGGGCATGTCGTCTGGTATCGGAACAACGGCCAGCCCATTCCGACATTCACTGCGATTCCGCTTAGCGCTCCGACGGTCACGCTCGAGAACGTCAGCGATCTGCAGGTCGCGGATCTGAATCTGAGTGGTTCACAGGATGTGATTGCTGTCTCTGAGACGCCGGGTACTTCGAGCGGCAGGAACCGTGTCGTTTGGTGGAGGAGCAGTGGGGGAGGCAATCCGAGTTTCCAGTTTCAAAGTATCGATAGCACACTGGTTGATCCTGTCTCGGTGACGGTTGCGAATCTTGCGGGTTCGGCGGAACCCGATATCGCGGTCGCGGCGGCGGGGAGTGATCGCATCTCGGTCTTCCGGAATAACGGAGGGTTCGCCCCATCGTTTACGAATGTAGCGAACATCTTTCTGAACGATCCGCGATCGGTGATCTCGATGGATATCGACTCGGATGGCGACATGGACCTCGCGGCGGGGCTGGGAGCCGGGGCAGATGCGGTGCTGCTTGAGAACACGAGCTTTCTGACGCCGATCTTCCAGACACGCCCACTCGGTGCGGCACAGGGTGCGTGCGCGGCCATTACGGCTGGTGACATCAGCCAGAACGGAAGAGTCGATCTGGGGGCAATCTTCCCGAACGCGGGGCGTCTGGACTGGTTCGAGCAGGTACGGCCGATCGAGAATCTGACTACGACGGACTTGAGCTCGACGTTCGCAGATGCGGTGAGCGCAGCCTCATCGGGACAGACGCTGCTTATTCCAGCTGAGCGTCTAAGTCAGGACCCGACCATTCTGCTGAACGGGAAAGCACTGGCGCTTGTCAGTGATGACGCGTTCATCCTCGGTCAGGATTCACGCGTGCTGCTAGCCGACAACGCCTCACTGAACGCGGCAAACAATCGCCCGGTTGTTGTTGATGGTAATTTCTCGGTGCCATCCGGGTCAGGATTCTCGATCTTCGGAAACGCCGGCGTGACGGTCCGCACTCCGCTCTCGATCACGGGAGGGGGAAATCTGCTGATCGGGACCGATACAGAGCTGGACGGGCCACGCGAACTGAAACGCACGGTCATTGATGGCGACGGGACGCTCGGGTCGTTCTTCAACCTGATCGGTCGGCCACAAGAAGTTGAGGACATCGTCTTGCCCGATGGCCAGACCGGGTTAGTGGTCTCGGGGGAGGAGTATGGTGGAACCGGTCAGAATGTGCCGGCTTCGCTCGCGGTCTACGCACCGGATCAGTCCTCCAACACAGGCTGGACAGGGCACGCCGTTGACGCCAACGTGCCGGCTTCACGTGGGCCCATTGCGGTCGGCGACTTCACGGGCGATGGCCTTGAGGACATCGTCTCGATTCGATATGACTTTGCTGTTCCGGTCCTCGTGTTGCACACGGCGGTGAGCGGCGGCACGCCGACCTATGTTGATACACCGATTCAGACGAGTATTGATGCGCAGCATCTGGTCGCGTCTGACCTTGATTTCGACGGGGATCTCGACATCGTTTCCGGCCAGGGATGGTTCAGGAGCAGCGGGGGGAGCACGCCGACGTTTGCGTATATCCCCTTCCCGGCGGTCAGTGGCCTTCAATCTTTTGGCGTGGTCGTGTGCGACTTTGATCTGGACGGCGGCCGTGATATCGCGATCCATTGCGAGAAAGTGGATGGCCAGTCGGCCGGGCGGGTCGGGTATCAGTTATACGTCTTGCACAGCGACGCGGCTCCCACCCCGTCGTTCACGCCCATCCTGATCCAGGAGCGCGACTATGTGGCTCTGGGGCAGTGCGATGGTGAAAGCGACTGCTATCCGATCCTGAGTATCGAGCTCATGGGTCTGAACACGCTCAGCCGAGAAGACCAGAACATGGACGGCTTGACGGACCTGTTCATGTCCGAAGAGGACGGGATCACGCTCTTCATGAATGAAGGCGGGACGCCCTCTTTCAAGGCGACTGTTCTCAGCCAGGAGTATCCGTACTGCGAACTCGTGCCGACGGATATCGACGGCGATCACGACGTTGACTTCATCGCGTCGTCGAAACGGGCCAGCAGGGTGCATCTCATTGAGAACATCGCCGGGCTGACGTACCAAGAGGACGAAGCGGTCAAACCGATCTTGCGGGCTTCGGGTGCTGTCGTGCTCGCATCGGACGCCGACGGTGTCTCCGAGTTTGCCATCATCGGGACGGGCCATGATCGCGTCGAGGTGATCCGGCGTACAAGCAAGCCTGCAATCGATGCCATCTCGAGCATCTTGGAAGTTGACGGCGATATTCGCGTCACGAATGGGACGATCTCTGTTTCCGGCGCGCAGGTTGATACCGGCAGCAACATCTACATCCACAAGGGCGGCGTGCTTACGGGCAGCGGGAGTGTTGATGCGAATGTGCACAACGGGGGGCTCGTCCGTCCGCGGGGCACGCTGTCGATCGATGGGCTCTATGCCCAGTTCACCCCGAGTGTGCCCACGCGACCCGGGACGCTGCGCATCGATCTGCGTTCAGCCCAGCCGCTGGATCTTGATGTGCTCGAAACAACGGGAACAGCGTCGCTGGCTGGTGATCTCATTGTCCAGGCGTCTGATACATTCACGCCACAGGCAGGCGCGTTGATTGAAGTGCTGCGTGCGAACGATCTGGATGATACTCGCTTGGAGTTCGATATCGTCCACACGCCTCGGATCACGCTCCTCAAATCGGGCGACCCGATGCCCGGGACGCTGTGGCCCGAGTACAACGACATGCCAGCGGATTCGTGGGTGCGTCTGGAAACCACGCCCGTCGAGCCGCCGCCTTTGGGGGGCACGGATTTCCTTGCCAGTTCGACGCCTGCCGACGCGGTGGTGGTTGATATTACTGGCGGACCGAATGGCGAACCCGACGGATTCCTGGACACGGTTGTTGTGTACCCCGAGATTCCGGGCGGCGCGCCCGGTGGGGGAGTTGCCGTGTTTATGGGCTCGGCCCAGACGCAGGGCAATTACGACTTTGACACGCTTGGTTTCTACACGGGGCCATTGGTGCAGCGGCCGATCGCTGTTGAAGCGGGGGATTACGACGGCGATGGGCGGATCGAAGTTGCGGTGGCCAACAGTCTCGTCTCGAGCAATCAGACTGTGATCTTTTTGCTTGAGGTGGATTCATCGCAATCGAACCCGGTGTTTGAGTCGACTGCGCCGCCGCTGCTCATTCGTGCGGGGGCGGGGGTCTTTGATCTTGCCACGGCCGACTTCATGCCGGCGCAGTTGCGCGGACCGGGCGTGAGCCGGATCGGCAGCCCGACCGGTCTTGTTGTGCTTTCAGACGCCGAAGACTCGGGCGTGGCGACGGGCGCGGTGCTGAATGGCCCGGTGTGGGAAACCTGCGACGTCGATGTCTGTGATGATCCGGACAGTGTTGACCCGATCGATGTTGATGGCGGAGCGGCGGCGTATATCGCCGGCTTTGTTGCGTCATCAAACGATGATGACAAGGTGAGCGTGGCCGCGAACCCCGTGTCATCGCCCGGTATGTTCGAGACCGCGATGTATTCTGTGGGCGATGCGCCGACCGAGGTCCGTTCCGACGATCTCAATAACGACGGGTATCCCGATATCGTTGTGATCAACGAGCAGGGGGGGAGTGTCTCGGTTCTTCTGAATATATCGAACCCGGACACGCCTTCGGGCAGGGACTTTTCGGAGCAGATCGAGCTGCCGCTGAGTGAAAGCGAATCCGATCCGCCCCCCCTGCCGAGTTCAGTGGCGCTTGCTGACCTGGATGACGATGGCGATCTTGATATCGCGGTGGTCTCCACCAACGCGTCCGACGTTCGGGCAGTGCGAAAGCTCATGAATCAGTTCGTGGAGACGGGCGCGGTCACGTTTGAATCGGTGGTGGATCTGGAGGTTCAGCCGATCGGCGTGCCTCTGTTGGTGCGCGAGGCGGATCTTGAGGAGGGTCTCGGGGCTGTCTCGCTGACGGATGACCTGGTGGTCTACATCGATCCGATGGCCAGTCCGAGGCCAGCCGGGCTGATTCTGGGCACGCCGGGCCATCTGGCGGTCACGTCGCTCGCCCAGCCGTACTGCCTCGCCGATACGAATGGCGACGGGATCCTGAGCCCGGCCGACTTCAGCGCGTGGGTGGCTGCATTCAATGCGAACGCGCCGATCTGCGATCAGAATTTCGACGGCTCGTGCACCCCGGCCGATTTCAGCTCCTGGGTGGCCAACTACAACGCCGGCTGCCCGTAAAGAGTCCGGCTTCAAGCTTGAGAAGTCCAGCCCAAGACAAAGAGCCGATAATATATGTTATGTTAAATACGGTGCTGCTTTTGGCCCGTGCAGGTCCATCGGGCTGGCTCTGAAAGGGTCAGGCGGGGTCAGACGAGTTTGGACAGGGTTTCCTGCACTGCGTCCGCGATGTCGACGAGTCGGCCCTTGCCTTCCTCGCTGCGGAGCTTGAACTCGACGCAGTTCTCGGCCATGGCCTTGTCGCCGATGGTCAGACGGACTGGCAGGCCGATGAGGTCCGCGTCCTTGAACTTCACGCCGGGACGCTCGTTGCGGTCGTCGATGAGGACGTCCGCGCCGGCCTCGACCAGTTTGGTCGCCAGCTTCTCTGCCAGGTCGGCCTGCTCCTGCTTCTTGGGGTCCATGACCGTGATCACAACGTGGTACGGAGCGATCGGGACGGGCCAGATGATGCCCCAGTCGTCGTGGCTCTGCTCGATGCTGGCGGCGATGGTCCGGCTGACACCGATGCCGTAGCAGCCCATGATGACCGTGGTCTTCTTTTGTTGCTCATTGAGGACGGTGAAGTCGAACGCCTGGGCGTACTTGGTGCCCAGCTTGAAGATGTGACCGACCTCGATGCCTCGCTTGGCGACGAGCTTTGCGCCGGGCGATCGGGGGGATGGATCACCCTCGATGGCGTTGCGCACCTCGGCTACCCGGATCTTGCCCCCCTGCTGGTCTTTGGTCGGGAGGTCAACGCCGAGATCGCGGTGCCAGATGAAGCCGGTGACGTGGTGGTCTTTCTCGTCAGCCCCTGTGGCCCAGACGCCTCCGGTGGCATCGGGATCGATGACGAGTAGCGTGTCGTCGCGTTCGACCACCATGCGCGGACTGACGTAGCCGATCGCGAAACCGGCTTCTTTGGCTTCTTTCTCGTCGGCGAGTGTGATCGGGAAGCCAACGGCGTCACGGACCTTGCCCTCGTTGACGTCGTGGTTGCCGCGCACGGTCGCGAGCACCCACTTGCGTTTGTCGCCACCGACCTTGGTGAAGACAACTGTCTTGAGCATGTTCTCGGGTTTGACGCCGAGGTGATCGGCGACGAGATCGATGCCGGGCATGCCGGGAGTGTGCATTTTCTCGAGATCCGTAGTGGCGTCGGTCTCGAAGGACCAATCGCGCTCACCGATCTCGCATTTCTCGACGTTGGCGGCGTAGCCGGTCTCGGGGCAGACGAGGATCGTGTCCTCGCCCGTCTCGGCGTTCACCATGAACTCGTGTGAAGCCGAGCCGCCGATCGGGCCGGCTTCGGCTTCGACGACGGTGAAGTCGAGCCCGCACCGCGTAAAGACGTTCATGTACGCTTGGTACATGCGGTCGTAGGTCTCGTTGAGCCCCCCATCGCCCTCGATAGCGGCGTGGAAGGAGTAAGCGTCCTTCATCAGGAACTCACGACCGCGGAGCAGACCTGCGCGGGGACGGAACTCATCGCGGAACTTGGTCTGAATCTGGTAGACGTTGAGCGGGAGTTGCTTGTAGCTCGTGATCGAGCCCTTGGCCATCTCGGTGACGGTCTCTTCGTGTGTCGGGCCGAGGGCGGCGTCGCGTCCGTGACGGTCGGTGAGCTTGAAGAGCAGGTCGCCGTATTCCTGGTCACGCTTGGTGCCGGCGTAGAGCTCGATGGGCACGATCGCGGGCATGAGCATCTCGCAGGCGCCGGCGGCGTCCATCTCCTCGCGGACGATCTGGCTGACCTTCTGGAGCACACGCATGCCCAGCGGGAGGAAGTCGTAGACCCCCGCTCCGACCTGGCGGATGCAGCCGGCGCGGAGCATGAGCCGGTGGCTCGGGGTCGAGGCCTCGGCGGGGGCGTCGCGGAGGGTCGGGATCAGTGTCCGCGACCAGCGCTGGAGTGTGCCCTTGCGGCTGTTGGTGATGGGCGAGTTCGGTGTGTCAGTCGTGCTCATGGGGCCAACTCTAGCCCGAAGAGTGTGCGATCAGGCCCGTCCGGAGACAACGGTCTCCGCCGGCTTCCAGAGGCCCGTCTCGCGGAAGAGCCCGAGCCAGCGGTCCCGCTGACGCTGGGCCTCATCGGATTGCCCCCCCCACCACCAGAGCGTCTTGACCGGGACCGACAGGTCGGCGGCAAGCTCGGCGAGCTGGCGGTCGGTCAGGTCCGCGTGGGGCGTCTCGATCGTGGCACCAGACGCCTCTGGTCCGGCGTCGAGTCGGGCGAGCTGCTCGACGAGCAGGGAGCGGTCGATGATCGACGAGGCGAGGTCGAGATTGATCGCGGCTTCGTCTTCTGGCCGCCCGGGGTGAGCAGGCCAGACGACACGCGAAGAGCCCTGAGCCGCGGCATGGGCCAGGGCGGCCATCAGCATGGGTGTCTCGGCAGGGCGGTTCTGCGGCACGACAAAGGTCTCGTCGATCTCCGATTTGGAGAGTCGGCGGGCGTTGTAGAGGGCGATCTGGCGGTCGCAGGCGCCGGAGCGGTCCCGCTGAGAGTCGCCAAACATGCTCGGGATCCATGCGATAGCGCACGGACCCGGTGTTCGGCCCGAGCCGATAGAGACGGCTTCGTCGCTGGCGCAGGCGAGAGCGACGAGCGAGGCGAGGTCGCCGTCGAGGATGATGATCGGCTCCGGTGTCCCTGGCATACCCGGATTATCGTACATTGGGCCCCGGGAGGATCGGCAATTGGACGCGAACCAGACGCGAGAGATCGAGAAAGCCGCCCTGCTGCTCCGCGAGGCCCGCTCGGTGGTTGTGCTCACCGGGGCGGGTGTGAGCGCCGAGAGCGGGATCTCCACCTTTCGGGATAAGGAAACGGGCCTCTGGGCCAAGTACGACCCGATGGAGCTGGCCCATATCGATGCTTTCCATCGCGATCCGGAGCTGGTGACGAGGTGGTATCACTGGCGGTTCACGCGGTGCAAGGACTGCGAGCCGAATCCGGGGCACGCTGCTCTTGCCGAGCTCCAAAGGCAGACCGAGGCCCGCGGCGGTTCGTTCAGCCTGCTCACTCAGAACGTCGACGGGCTCCACCAGAAAGCCGGCTCGACCAACGTCTCCGAGATACACGGCACGATCCTCACCTGGCGATGCACCAAGACGGGCGAGCACTACGAGCTTGACGAGATCGACTTCTCGTCCTTCCCCCCCGCTTCCAAGGCGGGCGGGCTGTTGCGCCCCAACGTCGTTTGGTTCGGCGAAGCCTTGCCCGAGCGAGAGCTTGAGCGAGCGTTCCGTGACTCGAGCTCGTGCGATGTCTTCATGAGTGTCGGGACGAGTGCGGTCGTGCAGCCGGCCGCGAGCCTGATCGAATTGGCGAAGGGCGCGGGCGCTTCGACGATCGAGGTGAATCTGGAGCCGACACCGATCAGTGAGATTGTGGATGTGTCGGTGTTTGGTAAGGCGGGAGAAGTGCTGCCAAGGCTGCTGGCCACAGAAGGATAAAAATCATGTACATCAGATCAGCTTGCGTAGCGGCGTCGGTGCTTCTCATGGTGTCCTGCACAGGGTCTCGCACGAAGCGCGTTTGTGACCTCCCCCCGCTGGCGCATTCGCCATCTCCGGGGCTCATCAATCACGTAGTGTTCTTTGACCTCAAAGAACCAGCAGACACGGACGAACTCATCGGCGACTGCTACGAGTTACTCATGCTTCCCGGCGCGACTTCGGGATACGCGGGAAGGCACTACGACATCGGCCGCGACAGCGTGCTGCGCGATTACGACGTTGGCTTCTTTGTCGCGTTTGAGAGCGAGGAAGACTACCGCGCGTACGTCGAGCACCCGGCGCATGTGGCGCTTGTCGAGAAATGGAAGCCGCGCTGGGATTCCATCCGTGTGTACGACATCGGGGACGCCATTTCGCTCAGACGCACGTCTGATCAGTAGTTCGGCGTCGGCGCGCGATACTCGCTGAGATCGATCGTGCGGAACCACTCGATCGTCTTCTTGAGCCCCTCAGAAAGCGGGACTTTGGGTTCCCAGTCGAGGTGTTTGCGAGCGAGCGTGATGTCGGGCTGACGCTGCATCGGATCGTCGGCGGGCAGGTCGCGGTAGACGATCTTGCTCGGCGAGCCGGTCAGCTCGATCACCTGCTCGGCGAGCTCTCTGATCGTGAACTCGCCCTGGTTGCCGATGTTCACGGGGCCCACGAAATCGTCGGGCCCGTTCATCATGCGGATGATTGCTTCGACAAGGTCGTCGCGGTAACAGAACGAACGTGTCTGCGAGCCGTCGCCGAAGATCGTGATGTCCTCGCCCTCGATGGCCTGACGGATGAAGTTGCTGACGACGCGTCCGTCGAAGGGGTGCATGCGTGGGCCGTAGGTGTTGAAGATGCGCACAACACGGATGTTGACGCGGTTGCGGCGGTGGTAATCGAAGAACAGCGTCTCGGCGGCTCGTTTGCCCTCGTCGTAGCACGCGCGGGGGCCGATGGGGTTGACGTTGCCCCGGTAGCTCTCGGGCTGGGGGTGGACGTCGGGGTCGCCGTAGATTTCGCTTGTTGAAGCCTGCAGAATTTTGGCGCCGCACCTTTTGGCCATGCCGAGCAGGTTGATCGCGCCCATGACAGAGGTCTTCATGGTCTTGATCGGGTTGTACTGGTAATGCCCCGGGGCAGCCGGGCAGGCCATGTTGTAGATCTCGTCGACCTCGAGCCAGAGCGGGTGCGTGACGTCGTGTCGGATGAGCTCGAAATTGGGCTTGCCGATGAGGTGGAGAACGTTGGACTTCTGGCTTGTGAAGAAGTTGTCGACGCAGATCACGTCGTGGCCGTCGTCGACAAGCCGCTCGCAGATGTGCGAGCCCAGGAAGCCGGCGCCGCCGGTGACGAGGATCCTCTTGATCTGTGACATCGCGTATCGGCTCCGGTCGTTGCTCTGGCGTGCCCTTTAGGCCTGATTATCGGCCAGCCAACGCGCATAGCTGCTGACAGACTCGGCAGGATCGCAGGACGGCTTGAACCCGAGCCCCCGCTCGGCCCTGGACATATCGGCGCAGGTGAAGTCCTGATAAAACCGGCGAATCGCCGGCGGCATGGGGATGAACTCTGTGGGCCGCTCTTCGTCGGCGATCCCGAGCCCTTTGCGGACCGCCATGGCGACCGTCTCGAAGCTCGTGACCTGCCCGGAGCCGGCGTTGTAGACCCCGGGGTCGGGGTCGGGCCTGCCCCCGATGCCCGCACCGGCAAGCGTGAGGCCGACGATGTCGTCGACGTAGACCTGATCGCGGGCCTGCTCACCGAACTCGAAGAGCTTGGGGCGCTCGCCCCGCAGAATCTGCTGCGTGAGTTGGTAGGCCATCGAGGCCATTTTGCCCTTGGCCTCCTCTCCCGGGCCGAAGACGTTGAAGTACCGGAGCCCGACGATCCAGGGCTTTGGATTGCCCGCGGCCTCGCACTGGCGCTCGTAACGGGCGTGCGCTTTCTCCATGAGCCACTTGCTGAAGCCGTAGACATTGTTGGGCTTGCCCGCGGCTTCTTCGGGGAACGGGACTTTGGATTCGGTTTGTGGTGGAGTGCCGTAGGTCGCTGCGCTCGATGCGTAGACCAACGGAATCTCGCGGTCGGCGCATGCGTCCATGATCTCGGGCCAGGTCTCGCCGGCGTTCTCCTCGATCATCTCGGACTCGTCATCGACGGTGGTATCGGTGATCGCGCCGAGGTGAAAGACCGCCGAGGGCGTGAACGTGTCGATGAGATCGGGCCAGTACACGTCGCGGATGCTCTGCCCGATGACCTGCCCTTCGAATGAATAGCCTTTGCGCTCACAGGCGCTGACGAGGTTGGCAAACGAACCGGTGCGCATCGAATCGAGCACGACCACATGGCAGCCGGGCTTGCGTTCCTGGAGCGCAGCGACCAGGTTGGCTCCGATGAACCCGCAGCCGCCTGTGACGATGTACGTTTGCTCGGTCTTGGACATCGTGGAATCCTACTCCGTGCGTCTCAGGCCGGGCAGATCGGAGACTTCCGGAGCGGACCGCCTGGGCTCACTCGCGGCCGGCGTGTCTCGATCGTCGAACGCATGGTCGGGCGCGCGGCGGTTGATCCAGTACACGAGCGCTGCGCCGATGATGAGCACCGCAGCAAAGACATCCTTGCGTCGGTGGGTCCGTGCCATCTCGCGTTACGCCCCAGCAGGTTTCGTCTCGGCGAGCTCCGCCTTGGCTGAGCGATCGTGCTTTGCCGACCAGACAAGCGGCGCCGCGACCGCGACCGAGGAGTACGTACCGACGAGCACGCCCACCAGAAGCGTGAACGAGAACGCCCGGACACCCTCGCCGCCAAAGATGTACAGGATGACGATTGCCGTGAGCGTCGTGCCCGAGGTAATCACCGTTCGGCTGATTGTCTGGTTGATGGAGAGGTTCACGACGCTGCGTGTGGCGTAATCCAGCTTGCCTCTGTTCTCACGGATGCGGTCCATGATGATGATCGTGTCGTTCAGCGAGTAGCCGATGATCGTCAGCAGTGCCGCGATGAGCGCGAGGTCGATCTTGAAGGGCAGGATGTAGAGTGATCGCGCCAGGCTCTCGGTCGACGGGTAGTGGTACATGATCTCGGCGAGCGCGATCAGGCCCACCGCCGTCAGAACATCGTGCATCAATGCGGCAAGCGCCGCGAGCGAGTACCGCACGGAGCCGAATCGCACCCAGATGTAGATCGTGATCAGCAGCAGACTGATCGCAACCGCGGCAATCGCCTTGCCTCGGAACGAGCTTGCCACCGCAGCGTCGAACGTGTCCGTGCCCGCGAGCGATTCCGTTCGGCTCAGCGCCCGACGCACGAGTTCCCACTCGCGCCCGGCGACCTCGGCCTCCCAACGGTCGCGGCTCTCGAACACCAGCAGCCCAGGATCGAGCACGACGACCGCCGCTGACTCGATGGCTTCGGGCGTGCCCTCGATGATGCGGATATCCCACTGCCTGGAGAGCAGGCTGCTGAACTCGCGGTCGCGGCGCATGTAATCGAGACGCTCTTTGAGGTCTCGCTCGGTCGGTTGCGGCTCGAGGTTCTCAAGCACAATCGCAACGCCGCCGTTGAAGTCGGAGACGTCCGCCAGGACTCCCGGACGTTCGATGTTGTCACCCAGCCTGGGGCGCGTGATCGGATAGACGGGTGCCAGCCGGAGATCCGAGTTGTCGCTGGCGTCAAACTCGAGGCGAGGCTTGCTCGGAAGCACATCCGCGAATTCGGCGTTGATCAACCCAGCGATCGTCTCGGCGTTCGTGGCGAGGGTTTTGATACGGAACGTGGAGGAGGTAATTCCGTCGTCCTCGGGGTCGATCGGGAGAACTTCAGCCGTTGCCAAAAGCTGTGTTTCGTCTGTTTCGTTTGAATCTTCGGCGATTTTGGCGACGCGCTCGGCGACTTCGGGGCGGGTCAGCGTGACGCGTTCGCCGTTCTCGTCGAGCTTGAGCCGCATCGTGATGGCTGTGCCGCCACGGAACTCGGTGTCCAGCAGCTCACCCCGCTGGGTGATGATCATTCCCACACCGAGGCCGACGTAGCAGATTGAGATGACGATGAAGAAACCACGAAGCCTGAGCCAGTCGATTTTCGGCTCGAGCGTGCGCTCCAGGGCGGGCAAGACGGTCGGGAGCATCTTGAGCGACTTCTTGCCGAGCTTCTCGGTCATGAGGCCGAAGATGAGGCGGCTGATGACCAGGGCGCTGAACATGGTGCCGATGACACCGATGCCGAGCGTGATCGCAAAGCCCTTGATCTCCTGCGTGCCGATGTTGGCCAGCACGAGACACACGATGAGGTTGGTGACGTTGCCGTCGACGATCGAGGAGAGAGCCTTGGAGTATCCAAGACGGATCGCTGGCCGAAGGTCGAGCCCCGCTCGCTGCTCTTCGCGGATGCGTTCGAAGATCAGCACGTTGGCGTCCACGGCCATACCGAACGTCAGGATGATGCCCGCGATACCCGGGAGCGTCATGGTGACGTTGCCGAGTACGACCATGCCCATGATCAGGAGCGCGTTGCAGAAGAGCGAGAAGACCGCGATCGCACCGGCCGTGAAGTAGTAGAAGACCATGAAGACGCTGACTGCGGCCAGCGAGATCACGCCGGCGATCAGGCCCGCGTCGAGGTTGTCCTGCCCGAGTTCCGGGCCGAGGATCGACTGGCTGATCGGCTGCGGGCTGAGCGTGGCGGTGAGCGTGCCCGCGTTGAGCGTGCGGATGATGCTCTCACGCTCGGCGGCGTTGTCGATGCCGGTGATGATGCCGTTGCTTGTGATCTTGGAGTTCAGGTTGGGCCAGGTGTAGACCTTGTTGTCGAGCAACACCGCCATCGGCTTGTTGATGTTGGCCTCTGTGAGGTTGCCCAGGAGCACGGTGCCGTTGGCGTCCATGCGGAAGCCGACGGCGGGTCGTCCCGATTCGTCCGAGGTCTCGAACGCGCGGGAGACGCGCCAGCTCCGCTGCGACGGGCTCTGCGTGAGCGATTCGCGCGGCGTGTCCCAGAGCAGGATGTAGAGCAGGCCCTCGTATTCCTCCACCACAACGGGACGTCCCGATTGAGCGAAGTAGCCCGACGGGTTCTCGAGCATCGCACGAGCCTGCTGAATGGTCTGAACCTGCGAGGTCGGGTCGGCGATCTGGAACCATCGAGCGTCGCGTGTGCCGGCGAGCCTCGGGCCCTCTTCGCGCAGACGCCTGCGGAGTTCCTGCTCCTCGGGGTGCTCGCCCACAGCCGGGACGATGCGGAACTCGAGCACGCCCGAGCCCTGCAGCAGACGGATCAGGTCGGACGGGTCGTCGAGTGATTTGCGGTTGGCGTGATAGTTGTCGTAGATCGCGACGAGCTCATCGATCCGCTCGGCTTCGTTCGGGATGCTCGCCTTCAGATCGTCGAGCGCCTGCTGACGCTGGCTCGGGATCGGGAAGGGCTCATCTGAATCGGCGTCAAGAACGTACTTGGTCTCGTCCGAAAGCTCGAGAATCTGCTGGAGCCGGTCGGCAAAGAGGACGCTTGAGAGCAGCGCCTCGCGCGTCTGGTCGATCTCAATGCTCTTGGCTGCGATCTCGGCGACGATCTCGTCGATCGCCTCGGCCGGTGCGCCGTTCTCCGTCGCCGACCGGAGCCGCTCGCTCGCTTCACGCTCCTGCTCGGAGAGCTCGATCAGCGTGTTCAGTTGTGCGCGGCGTCCCTCGTGCCCCTGAGAGAGCTTGTCGATCTCGGCCTGGCGTTCCTCGCCCTCGAGACGAAGCACGCGGTCGATGTCCCGGCTCGTCATCTCCTGGCTGCGGATCTCGTCGAGCTTGGCCATGAACTGCGCCCGCAGCTCCTTGACCTTGTCGTTGGGCACCGGCATCGTGATCTCGATGCGGTCCCGGCCCTGCGGGACGATCGAAAGGTCCATCGTCCCTTGCGGGTCGACGCGGTCCTTCAGCACGGTGATCGTCGTCTCCATCACCTCGCCGGCGTTCATGGAGGGGTCGATCTGGAGCTGGTAGGTCAGGCTGAAGCCGCCGCGCAGGTCCTTGCCCTGCCTGACGGTTTCATTGAGTGGCCAGATGTACGCGGCGAGCAGAACAAGCAGCGCGAGGACGAGGCACGAATTGCGAACGAGGTGACGCATTCTGTATTTCCGTTGGACTCTCGGTTAGTTATCGATGGCCGACGCGAGTTCAGGTTCGTCGGAAGTGTCGTTGTCTGATTTCGAGCCGACACCCTGGCGGATGACCTGCTGGATCGCGCTCTTAGCAAAGTGCATGCGGGTGTTGTTGGCGTCGTCGATCCGGAGGATGACCTCGTCGGACTTCACCTCGGTGATCGTGCCGATGATGCCCCCGATCGTCTGCACGCGGTCGTGCTTCTTGATGCCCGCCAGCAGGGCTTCCTTCTTCTTGCGTTCGGCGCGCTGGGCGCGGCCGCTGAGGAAGATCATCACAACGAACATGATCGCGATGAGCGGCAGGAACCACGCGCCCAGTCCCGGGCTGGCGGGCTGCTGGGGAGCGCCCGTTCCGTTGCCGCCCGGCTGTGTCGCGGTGCCCTGTGTCGGAGCGGCCCCTGCTTCCTGGGGCATGCCCGGCACGCTCGGCTGAGCCTCTTGTCCGCTGAGGTTGCCGACGTATCCCGTTTCAAACCATGCAGTCATGCGTTCTCAATCCCGTAAGCCGACCCATACCGGGCTCCCGCCAGATCGTCCGAGTGGTCAGAGGCCCAGACGATCACGCAGTCCGCTCGGAAGCCCCGTGACGGCCACGGGCCACCGCTCGGCGAACGAGAGCCAATCATCATCGCGGACGGCCCGGCGAATGTCCAACATGAGCCTCTGAAAGTGCCTCACATTGTGCAGGCTCACCAGAATCGGCCCCAACATCTCCCCCGCCATGAACAGGTGCCGAATCGTTCCTCGGCTGAAACCTTGACCATCGATCGTCTCCAGCCCGTGGCGACCCGGATCGCAGGCGTGGCAATCGCACCCCGGCTCGATCACTTCCCGGTCCCGGGTGAACGTCGCGTTCCGGAGCCGCTTCTGCCCGGTGCGCGTAAATGCATTGGCGTTCCGACCGTTACGTGTGGGCAGCACGCAATCGAACATGTCCACGCCGCTGAGCACCGCGGACAGAATGTCCCGCTCATAACCCACACCCATGAGGTATCTGGGCTTGTCAGTCGGCAGCAAAGGGGTGGTGAACTCCACAACCCGGTCGATCTCGTCGGGCGACTCCCCCACGGCTACGCCGCCGATGGCGTACCCGGGCAAGTCGATGCCGCAGATGTGCTCGGCCGACCATCGGCGTTCCTCGAGGTCTGTCCCGCCTTGGACGATCCCAAAGAGGGCCTGCTCGTCCGGTCGCTCGTGAGCCCGCTTGCACCGTTCGAGCCATCGCACCGTCCGCTCGTTCGAGGCTCTGACGCGTTTGGCGTGGTCGTAGTGCCCTTTCTTCGAGGCGTCCCGCTGGGCGGCGAGCCTGATCCGGGTCTGGTTCGTCGGTCCCGCGTCCGGATCGATCGAGGGCGGGCAGTCATCGAAAGCCATGATGATGTCCGCGCCGAGCAGGTTCTGCGTGTGGATCGCCTCTTCCGGTCCGAGGCGGATGGATTTGCCATCGACGATGGAGCGGAAGGTCACGCCGTCGTCGTCGACCGCGTTGATATCCGCCATCGAGTAAGCCTGGTAGCCGCCCGAGTCGGTCAGGATCGGGCCGTTCCATCCCATCATCGCGTGGAGTCCGCCGAGGTCGCGGACGATCTCAGGGCCGGGCCTGAGAAGCAGGTGATAGGTGTTCCCGAGCAGCACTCCGCAGCCGGCCTGCTTGAGCAGCGATGGGTAGAGGCCCTTGACCGTCGCTCGCGTGCCGACCGTCATGAATGCGGGCGTGTCGTACGAGCCGTGCGACGTCTCGACTTTCCCGACCCTGGCGCCGGTCCTCTTGCAGGTATGCGAGATCTCAAACCGGATCGGCCCGCTCAAGGACGCCCCCCCGCTTCGCGCGAGCTTTTCTGCAGGATCTTCTTCTCACGCTCGGTCAGGCTCTGCATGCCGTGGTCGCGCACCTTGTCGAGAATCTGGTCGGCTTTCTTCTGCAGGCGTGTCTCACGGGATGTGGGCCGGCTTGAGCCCGCGCTGCTGCCCTTGGGTGCGGGCCCGATCCCAAAGTCGAGGAAGCCCCGCAGCAGGTGCACCCTGCGGATGAAGAAGAACCCCGCGATCGCGCCCCCGATGTGAGCCGCGTCGCCGCCCGCGTTCTGACCGCCCAGGATCAAGTTGCCCGCGGCAATCGCGACGTAGCCGTAAGCAAGCCATTTCAGCTTGAGAGGGATTGGCGGGAAGAGCAGCATGACGCGCTGGTCGGGGCTGATCTTGGCGCAGGCGATGATGACCCCGAACACCCCGGCCGAGGCTCCGATCAGCGGCGTCCTGATACTGGTCGACGCGAGCGAGCCCGGCAGAGGGACGCCCATCGCCGCGAGTCCGACAAACAGCAAATAAAGCAGGCCGCCCGAGATTCCGCAGAGCAGATAGAACGAGAGGAACTGCTTGCGTCCCAGATACTGCTCGACCATCCCGCCGAAGATAAAGAGCCCGAACATGTTGAAGAACAGGTGGGAGAGATCGACGTGCAGGAACTGGTACGTCACGACGCGCCAGACCTCGTAGCTCAGGAATCCCTTCAGTAGCGAGAAGTGCCCGTAGCCGTTGAGCAGGTGCCACGTCCTGTAGTGCTCGATCTCGATGACCCGGTTGGCGGGATCGACGTTGACCTTCGTCCACGGCTGCCCGAGAGCGTGCTGCCTCGGGGGAGCCTGAGCGCTGATCTGAGCTTCGACGAGCTGCTGATCGGTAGCTCCGTTGATGCGCTGCGTGTAATCAAGGAGCGTGACCGTTGGGAGCGCGAAATCGACGAGGAAGACCGCGACGTTGATGATGATCAGCCAGCCGACGATGGAGAGACGCCCCTGGCCGAACGAGCCGCGACCCATACCGCCCCCGCCTGAGCGGCCGCCGTTGTCCCGGATGTACGCTCTGTCTGCGATGCCCATGTCGGGGTGTCTTCTCGCTTGGGGTCTCTAGTCTTTCTGTGAACTGGCTTTGCCCAGTTTCTTCTTCTCGCTCCGAGTCAGGCTCTGCATGCCCTGGCTCGATATTTTGGCCAGGATGCGGTCGATCTCCTCTGGATCGACACCGCCCCGCTCTTTCTTCCCCCGGCTCGGGGGGTCGGGCTCGGGTTCGAAGGACATCGACCAATCCTCGTCCGGCCCTTCGAGAAACCTCGCTCGGACCATTTCCTGATAGCTCACGAACCCGCCAAAGAGCGCGATGCCCAGCACCATCATCTGCCCGCCCACGATCGCCAGTGTGCCCAGCACGAGCGCGGTGACGAGGCCGGTCCGCGAGATGATCTCGTCGGCTCTGCGGCGACCGGCTTTGCGCCAGATCAAGGCATGCAGGATGCGCGAGCCGTCGAGCGGGTACATCGGGACGAGCAGGTTGAACGCGAGCATGAACACGTTCACGAAGTGCATCGACCAGGCTGCCCAGCCCGCAAAGCTCAGACCCTGCGCCTCGATGATCGCGCCGTTCAGGTCCAGCGGGTTGAAGAACACGAGGTTCCAGCCCCCGCCCATCGCCAGAATCGCACCGGCAAAGATCGGGACGAAAAGGACATTGACCAGCGGCCCGCCTACGACGGTGATCAGGTTGGCCCGCCAGGTATTGGGCGGCAGGCAGTACGCCAGACCGCCAAGAGGCCACATCAGGATCTCGTCGGCATCACCCCCGACCTTCCGGCACGCAATGCAGTGACCGTACTCGTGCAGCAGGACAAGCACGAAGAGCCCGCCCATCCAGACGAGCATGAACGGGAAGCCGATCGCGTCCTCGCGAACCGTGCCGATCAGTCGGGCCAGGATGATGATCACGAAGATGAGGTGAATCCGGACGGCGATCCCCCACGCCTTGTAGAGCGGGAGCGACCACTTGAGCGGGTTCTCGCCATCACCGAAAATGCGGGCCCACCGCCCCCGGTCCGATGAGCCGCCCCAGTCTCTGTCGTGAATCCCCATGCGCTTCCCTGCTGCCTGCTTCGTCCTTCATCGGCCCATCCGGTAAGCCGCTGCGGCTTCATGTCACGAAAGCGGATACCGGGATCTCCCCGATCGGGCTTCAACACTCCGGAACACGCCAGCGGTGGACACCGGCTGCCCCGTGGTCACAATCGTATGTGCCCAGCCCAGCCCTCAACCCGGAGAGCGCCCAGACGGACGATCAGGCCGAGCCGATCCTGACGATCCGAGGGCTCGAGAAGTCCTTCGGAGGTCAGAAAGTCCTCAGCGGCCTCGACTTCGATCTCCCGGAGGGGCAGACCACCGTCGTCCTCGGTCCGTCGGGCTGCGGCAAGAGCGTGATGCTCAAGCACATCATCGGGCTCATCCGTCCAGATGCCGGCGAGATCGCTTTCGAGGGTCAGCGGATCGACAACCTGGCCGAGCGCCAGATGAAATGGGTCCGTCTTCGGATCGGGCTGCTGTTTCAGCTCAGCGCCCTCTTCGACTCGATGACCGTACGCCAGAATCTGGAGTTCCCGCTCACAGAGCACAAGAACCTGAGCGCCGAAGACCGCGCCCAGCAGGTCGCCGAGGCACTGGATATGGTCGACATGGCCGGTTCTGAGCACAAGCTCCCGGCACAGCTCTCGGGCGGCCAGAAGAAACGCGTCGCGCTCGCCCGCGCCCTGATCATCCGCCCCTCGGTCATCCTGTACGACGAGCCCACCACGGGCCTCGACCCGGTACGCGCCAAGGGCATCGATGAACTGGTCGTCCGCCTCAAGAACCGCCTCGGCGTGACGAGCCTTGTGGTCACGCACGATCTTGTGAGCGCCAGGCGTGTCGCGGACCGAATCGTGATGATGAACGAGGGCAGAGCCGTCGCCGAGGGGAGTTTCGACGAACTCCGTCACTCGGGTGATGAATTTGTCTCTGGCTTCTTCGACTCCGCCGGCAGCGCCGCACAGCCCTCTGGAGCACCGCATGAACACAAAAGCACGCGATAGCCTCATCGGCCTGACCGCGGTTGTCGGCCTCGTCCTGCTCGCATGGATGCTCCTGAGTTTCGGAGAGCTCTCGGGCATCGGGCGCGAGTACCAGACCCTTGTCATCCGCACTTCCTCGGCCAGGGGTGTGTCGCCGGTCGCGCCGGTCACGCTCAACGGCGTCCGGATCGGAGACGTCACGGGCATCTCCATCTCCTCCGACGGCTCGGGCGAGGCCCTGATTGATATCCGCTACTGGGACGACGTGCAGATCCCCGAGTCGTTCGAGCTCTTCCTCGACGCGGGCTTCATCGGGAGCGCATCGCTCGACTTCGTGACGGGCCCGGGGCCCCACTCGTCGTACGTGACTGGTGCCGGCGAAGAGTACAGCCGACCCATCCTCTCGATGGTGGACTCCCTGGCGACTGAAGTGACCAGCCGACTCGAACGTCTCGACCAGACCGCCGCGAAGATCGAGACCCTTGCCGAGACGTACACCGACGTGGGCGAGCGTCTGGCAGGCGTGATCGATTCGGAAGATCCCGAGACCGATGATCTGCGATCAGTGCTCGACCGGATCGATGCTGTCCTTGTCAAGACCGAGAGCTGGTTTGACGAGGGCGCGATGATGACGCAGATCAGCGATTCGGTGAACGAATGGAAGACCGCCGCGACCAGCATCAACGAGCAGACAACCAGGCTTGGTGATCGCACGGATGAAACGCTGACCAAGCTCGATTCTGCCGTCGTTACACTCGACGAAGCCGCTGCGGAAGCGCGCGACCTGACCGCACGGATCAACCGCGGCGAGGGCACGCTCGGGCAGCTCGCCACGAATGCGGATCTCTATCGCTCGCTCGATGCGAGCATCAAGCAGCTCCAGCAGCTCATCCGTGACGGCCAATTGCTCATCGAGAAATTCCGCGACGAGGGCGTGCCGATCAATCTGTGATCCCTTGATGGACTGAAGCGTCAGCCGCCTTGCTCGGCGGCTTCCTGCTTGCCTTCAGAGACGATCTCGCGAGCCTCTTCGTCGTCGCCGGAACTGGCACGCTCCCCGTTGGTGTCGTCAGGACTTTCGCCCTTGGGGATATGGATCGTGGCCAGCACCCCGAAATGATCCGACCCGGGCACACGCACGCGCTCCAGCCGAGAAACTGCGATCTCGTCTGACACGAAGATGTGATCCAGCGGGTAGCGGAACAGCGGCCGCTGGGCGTGATACGTGTTCAGCAGGCTCCTGCCGATGCGTGGGTCACGCAGGCCGCTGAGCCGACGAAAGAGCCTTGTCGTGTGCGACCAGGCCACATCATTCAAATCACCCATGACCACGCGGTGCTGGGGTTCGGATGCCTGAATCTCTTTCGCCACGATCACGAGCTCTGCGTCGCGCTTGCGGCTGTCGTGCCGATCGCCCTGATCTGATTTCAAGCCGGGCGGTGTCGGGTGCATCGCACTGACGCGGACACTATCGCCGCCAACTTCGATCTCGGCATGAACCGATGCCCGCTCCTCAGATACGAGATGCCTGACTTCCATGTCGCGCATCGGATGTTTACTGGCCAGGACGATTCCCAGCCCGTCGTCCCGAACGACTCCATGGCTGCGCAGATAACGGTCGAGCACATCCTTGAGGCTCTGCTCCCATGGCTTATCGATCTCGATCAGGAGAAGCAGGTCGACATCGTGCTCCAGCAATGACTCACGCACACGATCTTTCTGATCGTTCTGGTAGTCGAGGTTGACGATCATCACCGCCATACTCTGGCCTCGCGGCGACTCTGCCACCTCGCAGGGCCAGAAACGTGTGTATCGCACGACATGGCTGACCTGCCACACCGCGACCCCGGCAAGCAGACCAAGCATCGCAAAGCGCATGGGTGTGCTGCCATCCAGCCAGATGGCCAGAGCCAGACAGACAGCCGGCAACAGACACATCGCCAGGATCTGCACTCGCGGAAAGTCACAGACCCTGGCGACCCAGTGCCCTGTTTTCAGGATCGGGAGTAGACTCAGAAAGAGCAGCGCTCCCGTCAGCACGACACCGAGCCATGACAGGAACGCAGCCACGATCACCTGTTCCAAGTGCTCGCGCCGTACACAGCGTTCTCACCGAGTACCTCGGCGATGCGGATGAGCTGGTTGTACTTGGCGTTGCGATCGCTCCTGCAGGGCGCGCCGGTCTTGATCTGGCCGCAGTTGGTCGCCACGGCAAGGTCGGCGATCGTCGCGTCCTCGGTTTCGCCCGAGCGGTGCGAGAGAACACAGGCGAATCCGTTGCGCTGGGCGTAGTTGACCGCGTCGAATGTCTCACTGAGTGTGCCGATCTGGTTGACCTTAACGAGTACCGCGTTGCCACTCTTCTCGGCGACGCCCCGCTCGACGAACTTCTTGTTGGTCACAAAGAGATCATCGCCCACAAGCTGAACCTTGTCGCCCAGCTTGGCGGTCAGCTCGGCCCAGCCCGCCCAGTCGTTCTCGGCAAGGCCGTCCTCGATCGAACGGATGGGGTACTTCTGGCACCAGTCTGCCCAGATGCCGATCAGATCGCTTGAGCTGATGATCTCCTGGCTGCTCGAGAAGAACTTGTAGCCGGTCTTGCCGTCTTTCTCGGCTTCGTTCCAAAGCTCACTCGTCGCCGGGTCGAGTGCGACGAAGATCTGCTCGCCCCACTTGTAACCGGCTTTGTCCACGGCTTCTTCGATGACCTTCAGCGCGTCCTCGTTGTCCTTGAGATCCGGTGCGAATCCGCCCTCATCACCGACCGCGGTCGACATGTTGCGGCCAGAGAGCACCTTCTTGAGGGTGTGGTAGATCTCCACGCCCGCGCGCATGGCTTCGTGGAAGTTGTCGAAGCCCCAGGGCTGGATCATGAACTCCTGGAAATCGACTGTGTTGTCGGCGTGCTTGCCGCCGTTGAGGATGTTCAGCATCGGCACGGGCAGCGTTTTGGCTGACGAGCCCCCGAGGTAGCGGTAGAGCGGGAGGCCCGACGCCTCGGCCGCGGCTTTGGCGACCGCCATCGAGACGCCGAGGATCGCGTTGGCGCCAAGCTCGGCCTTGTTGGATGTGCCGTCGAGGTCGATCATCTCCGCATCGATCGATTCCTGATCGCGGGCGTCGTAGCCCTCGATCGCCGGGGCGATGCGTTCGTTGACGTTGTCCACGGCCTTGCTGACGCCCTTGCCGAGCCACTGGTCGCCTCCGTCGCGGAGTTCGACGGCTTCGTTCTCGCCCGTGGAAGCACCAGAGGGGACCGCAGCTCGCCCGGTGGCGCCGCTTTCGAGGACGACCTCGACCTCAAGGGTCGGGTTGCCGCGGGAATCGAGGATTTGCCGGCCGTGGATAAGGTCGATCGAGAACGCCATGTCTTTGCTCCGTCAGGGGCCGTCCCGGCCCGGTTTCGTGTCGGCAGACTGTAGCCTGTCGGGTGCGCTGGCCGGGCCGATGCGGGTTGTGCTACTGTTCTCTCTGACAGCGAGGAACTCACGTCCCATGCCCGAAGAAGCCGCTCAATTCGAGACCCGACTCGGCGAGATCCGCCGCGAGCTCGTCACCCAGGCCTGGCGTGTGCTCGGCATCTGCGAAGACGCCTTCGAAGCCTTTTTCGCGGGTGATGCCGGGGTCGCCAATGCCGTGATCGAACGTGACGACGAGGTCGACCGCGTCGATGTCGAGATCGAGAAGCGATCGGTCGCCCTGCTCGAGGACGCCGCCCGTGTGGCTCACGAGGTGCCTGTCGATCAGATCCGTGAAGTCCTCGTCATTGTCAAGGCGAACAACGAGTTCGAGCGGATCGCAGACCTTGCCGTGGATATCGCCAGCAAAGCCCAGGATCGCGCGGGTATCGATGTGCCCGAAACCTTCCGGGTCATGGCTAACAGCGTCCTCGGCATTGTCCGCGACACCTGTTCGGCGCTCGAGAAACGCGACGCCGCCCTTGCCAAGGTCATCCTCCGCAGCGAGGACACGGTCTGCGGCTTCAAGGGAGCACTGCTACGCGAGGCCGAGAACGACATCGCGGGCGGCTCGATGTCCGTCGACTGCGGCTTTCTGCTGCACGAGATCGCCAGCCGATGCGAAACCATCTCCGACCACGCGACCAACGTGGCCGAGCAGATTCTCTACGCCGTGACGGGCGTCATCTTCCGCCACGCCGACGAAGGCTGGGTCGAGGTGAAGGACAAGGACGGGGCCTAAGCCCACTGCTTGTGGTTTACTTCTTCGGCGCTTTGTAGAAGGGCAGCGGGACGATCGTCGCCGGCAGCTCGTTGCTCCCGCTCTTGATCACCAGCGACGTGCCCACCTCGGCCAGTGCCGAATCCACGTATGCCATCGCGATCGACTTGTTCAGCGTCGGGCTCTTGCACCCGCTGGTGACGATGCCGACCTCGGAGCCGTCTTTGGTGATGGGCATGCCCTGACGCGCGGTGCGGGGGCTGTCGACCTCCAGGCCCACGAGCATCTGCTTGGGCCCGCCCTCGGCCTGGATCTTGCGGAGCGCCTCAAGACCAACGAATGATTCGCCGTTCTCGTCCTGATCCTTGTCGAGATTCATGGCGAACCCGAGGCCGGTCGCTAGGGCGTTCATGTCCTCGGTCAGCTCGTGCCCGTAGAGCGGCATGCCCGCCTCGAGACGCAGCGTATCGCGTGCGCCGAGCCCGGCCGGCATCATCAGTGCCTCGGCGTCGCTCATGTCGATGTCCTTCATCATGAGCTTGAGGGCCATGCCCGTCGCGGCAGCGGGCAGGATCACCTCCACGCCGTTCTCGCCCGTGTAGCCCGTCCGACTCACGATGAGTTTGATCACAACGAGGTTCTTCACCACGAAGCGGTACCGCTTGAGCGTCGGCACCTCGCTTGACACCTTCGACGCCAGCTGCATGACGTTCGGCCCCTGGATCGCGATCATCGCGGTCGACTCGGTCTGGTCGTCAATCTTGACGTTGAACTCGCCGGCGGCCTTGAGCTCGTTCAGGTGCGCGACGATCTTCTCGCGGTTGGACGCGTTGACGACCATCATGAACTCGTCGGCATCGAAGCGGTAGACGAGCACGTCGTCGCGGATGCCGCCGTTCTCGTTCAGGACGAACGAGTATCGACACTGCCCGGGCTCCATGTCTGAGATGCGCCTCGAGCACGCACGCTCGAGCAGACGCCGGGCGTGACGGCCCTTGAGCTTGAGCCGCCCCATGTGCGAGACATCAAACACGCCACCCGAATTGCGGACCTGATTGTGCTCGTCGATGATGCCCGAGTAGGACATCGGGAGCGACCAGCCAGCGAAATCAACCATCTTGCCGCCGTGATCGACGTGCCACTGGTAGAGCGGGGTTTTCTTGAGTTCCAACGCATGTCTCCTTGGGCTCATTGAACCTACGCCCGGGCAGAGCCGGAATCCATCACAGGCCCGGGCCAGGGCCCGTTGTCGAGCAGGCGAACACCAGCCGCACGCGCGGTGATCAGGCACCGGAAAGGCCCCGCCGGCGCTTCGTCCGGGTTCTGAACAAGCCCCGCCGCCTCGCGCACCACCGCGTAGTCCACTTCCATCCCGGCCTCGACCAGAATCTCGCGCATCACACGCTCGGCCCGCTGCCAATCCAGCTCCTGGCCGCCCGCTCGGATCGCCCGGCTGATCGCCAGCGCCCGGTCGTGTTCTTCCTTGCTGAGGTGAACATTTCGGCTGCTCATCGCGAGCCCGTCGGCCTCGCGCACCGTCTCGCCCGGGATGATCAGGACGTGCAGGCCAAGCTCACGCACGAGCGCCCGAGCGACCTGGAGCTGCTGCCAGTCCTTCTCGCCGAACACCGCGGCACACGCGCTGCACATCTCGAACAATCGCGTCAGGACCTTGCACACACCCTCGAAATGGCCGGGCCTGTATTTATCCTCGAGCCCGGGCAGCCTTGCCACCTCGGGGATCGGGACCGACCAGTCACCGCCGGGCGGGTAGACCTCGTCGACTTCCGGGATGTAGACCGCGTCGAGCCCCTCGGCCGCTAGGAAAGCCCTGTCACGATCCAGATCCCGCGGATACTTGGCAAGGTCGCTCGGGTCGTTGAACTGGGCCGGGTTGACGAAGATCGTCGCCACGCTCGGCACGCCGTGCTGCTGGCTATAACGCCTGGCCTTCCGGACAAGCGAAAGGTGCCCGTCGTGCAAATAGCCCATCGTGGGCACAAGCACGCAGGATCGGCCCTCCAGGTACGCGTCGAGTTCAGCCTTGGTGTGTGTGGTCAGCATCTGTCCAAGGGTCACACCCCGGGCCCCTCAGTCAAATGCCCCGGCTCACCTATCGTCACCCGATGCCCGACCTCCAGCCAAACTGGCCAGACCGACTCCAGCGAGCCGCCCTCTCCACGCTCGGCGAGGAATCCCCGGCCCATCTCGGCTCCATCGCGGCCCGCCATACAAGCCAATTCCCGATCGCGCGATTTCTGGCCACCGCGCTCGGTGCCCAGACCGAGCCGCCAATTCGCGAGCCGAAGTCTCTCGATGAACACCTTTGGGCCGCCGTTGCCGGGCTTGGCAAGACGCCCAACGCACCCGAATCCCCCACCGGCCCCATCACAGGGGCGTACGAGTCCGGCGCGATCGAGGTCTGGACCGAAACCGAGCTTGCCTGCGTGCACGCGGCCTGGTCGCTCGGCTCCAAATGGCAAGATGCCGCCCGCCGATCAGCCCGATGGCTCCTGGAAAACATCCAGCCCGACAACGCCACCAACCACCCCTGGGCAGTGCATGTCTTCACCACGCTCGCCGCGGAAGCCGACGATATCGAATTTGATCTCTACGCCCAAACGCTCCTGCACAACTGCGTCGTCAGCCAAGGTCAGCCCGACGTGTTCTCGGCTCTGATCCTGCTGCACGCCTCGCGAGCGATTCAGGCCGGCTGAGTGCTGTTTGAATTGAGCGGGCGGAGCCAGCGGGTGTTGGCGCCAAGCGATTCCTCGCCGTGACGGATCGCAAGCGAAGCCGCGATCAGCCCCATGAACGCCGGCTGAGGCCGCAGCGGCCTGCTCGTCAGTTCCGGGTGGTACTGCATCCCGATGAAGTACGGGTGCGTTGGCCGGTTGTCACCCTCGACCCGCTCACGCGGGAGTTCCAGGATCTGCATGATCGGGAACTCGGGATGACGACCGCTGAAGACGAGCCCGGCCTCGGTCAAACGATCGATGAACGAGGGGTCGACCTCGTAGCGATGACGGAACCGCTCGCGGATGCTCGTACTGCCGTAGAGATGATTGG
>MDTD01001360.1_pt1 | contig 28149 bp, 22 predicted proteins | sample 811221 | NCBI WGS metagenome assembly MDTD01 (sample SAMN05326646, study PRJNA326480) | marine metagenome | isolation source: seawater | place: Pacific Ocean: South West | collected 2011 | reverse complement strand
TTCTCTTCTTAGGGTTTCAACCAAAGGAAGTTGTAGCATCCTCAAAAAGAGCAATTACTGGCGTCACCGAGCTTTCCGCCCGGTTAGACGGTGATGTGGGCGCAGCTGAACTGTTTGCAATAGCAAATGAAGTGGGCCCTTTTATTGATCAGATTAGAAAGGCGAACCCTTCGCCTAATTCATTGAAAAAAATGAAAGCTTTACTCAATGAGATGAGACAAAAGACCTCTGGTAAGGTTGCTGAAATTGAGGCGTCCATGGGAGAAAGTGAAGGTCAGTTGGAGAGACTATATCGCTCTCAAGAATGGGATGATATGAGTTTCGCATTGGCTGCCTTTCCTTATTGGAGAGCCTGGATTGATCTAGAGCTGGCTTACAGAGAACAGAATGTAGGAATCATGGGAGCTGAGAAAACGACGGCCTTACTTCCAGCGGAGAAAGGATTCAGAGGGGCGAGTTTACAATTTTATCGCCCCGGTTTGGTCTATGGAGGTTGGTTGGGCTTAGGTTACGTTGAGCTTGCTAAGGGGCGATTTGATAGGGCCAGACAAATTTTTGAAAGTCTGGAGAATGCTCTGGAAGATGATGAATCGCCAATTTTAGAAGTCGTTCAAGCGGAGCTCGAATTGCTCGATGCTCGTAGTGGTAAAGTGTCAAAAATTACCGAGTTAGGGAAACTAGATGATGAAAAGGCCAGGATAATTCGTCTCGAGGCCTTCGGTTTGTTGAAAGAAAGCAGAGCATCAGGGGGCAGACCATTGGAGGCTGCCAAACGTTTAAATGCTTTAATCAAGGGCGGTTATCTAGATCAATCCTTGGTCAACGACATGATGATTTATGCCCAAGAAATATCTGGGGTAAAGGTAGGATACTATACTGATCTAGCCGGAGCAGAATTTGCTTTGAATAATGGGCATTTTTACAATGCGATGCAAAAATACCAATATTTCTTCAGTAATGTCATCGCACCAAGGAAAGTGGATTTCAGTAATTATCGTTATCGGTGGGCTTTGAGTGCATACAAAGCTAAGATTTTTCAACCTGCGATCGATATCTTAGAGAAACTTCAGCGGAAGAAAAATCTAAATCCTGAGCTTGACGTGGCGTCTGTTAAACTACTGTACGCAGTATATTCTGCGAAAGAAGATAGTGGTAGCGGGTCAGCTCAAAATAGAAAGAAACTACGGATAGCGGCAAAACGATTTGTCAGGAAGAGTCCGACCGATCCAGATGCCGATAGTGCGCGACTTTTGATTGCACAAACCACGAGTAATGCGAAGTCAGCTTTAAAATCTTTAAACCAAATATCATCAAAGAAATTAAAAAGTGATGTGGGAAGAACTGCATTCACTATCATAGCAAAGGAATTCAGTCGTCACGTGAGGCGTTCGAAAATTAGTAAAGCTAAAGCGTTAGCCAATGAAGGTATCGCGGCTTTTAAGGACTTGCCAAAGGCCGATAAGTCCGATCCGTTCTATTTCTCGGTAGTCCTTCAAATGCGAGCGTTAGTTGATCCTAAACCAGAGGATGTACTAACAGCTATTTCGCAGATTGAGGCTAAAGAGCCCCAAAACTTGGATATAAGAAGGGCTTTGGTTTGGTCGAGGTTGCAAATTTACGATCGACTGGGTGGAGGCAATGTTGAAAATTACATACGTAAGTTAGCTAGTTCTCCGATTCCAGGTTGGCAAATGGAGTTTCTTTACCCGTTTGTGGCTAATATGAGCAGCCCAGAGATACGGCAAAGTCTTGCAAAGCTATTACACCCTTCTGCTAAGTCGCAGCCTGATATGGATAAAAGAATATGGTCTACCGTCATAGATAGTATGCTTGCATCTGACCAGAATGAAAGTGCTTACAGTGAGTCAATAAAATTTACCAAAGATTACCCATCATCAGGAGATGCTTGGAGGCTCTTAGGTCGAAGTGCTGAGAAGGTAGACAAACCGTTTGAGGCAGATAAAGCGTGGGGAGTAATTACGAAAAAGGCGATACCTACGCAAGAAGTATGGTGGGAGGGAATGATAAGCAAAGCAAGAATCCGTAGCACTAGAAGGCTAGATCAGGCCTGTAATTTAATGAGAAAAATGAAGAGGAGTGAAGAGTACTTACCCAAAAAATTGAAGAATGATTATGGTAAGCTAATAACGAATTTAGATTGCTCGGTGGAGTCTAGTTAAAAGAAAAAAGAATTGGCGCAGCACCATTTCGAGAAATAACCTTATGGAGAGGGAAGCATAATGGCTTACGTTAAAAAGTATGACGTTGATTTTAGTAGGAGAAAATTTCTAGAGAATACTGCGGCAGGCTTTTTAGGTGCGGGGGTCTTGTGCCCAGTTTGGAGTGCTTTGGCTGAAAACGGTGACTTTTCTGCAGCCTATCCAGATGAGCTCTTGTCTATAGAAGATTATACAAAAGGGGCGCTCAAAACAGGAGACACAATCGATTCCAGCAACGTGGACATGTTGCAAGATCTTCTAGATGGTGTGCGGTACACACAGATAAAGCAAATGGGTAGAAAACTTGAAATCGTACCTGTGACTACCGATATCATGAAGTTGAGTCCAGTTGAATATACGGAGGCGACTCTTCGGAATAAAGGGTTGGCGAAGTTCGATGCGAAAGGGAATGTCGTGGTTGGTGATGGGAAGCCTTGGATAGGTGGAACGCCGTTTCCGGAACCCAGAAGTGGAGTTGAATTATTTGCTAACATCACCCTTACTTGGGGTAGGCATGATGTTTCTTTTTACCCGATAAAAAGCTACGAACAAGATAAGAATGGTCGAATAGGGTACAAATATGAGCTTGGCTGGATAGAATTTGCCCCCGTAGGGCGCGTCAAAGTTGAGCCGACCCCCTATTGGCCTGGACACGAGGATAAGTTACGTTATCAATCTGTCTTTTTTACTGTACCTCAGGATTACAAAGGATCAGCATTTCTCAATTCTTGGCCGTACGATCAAACAAAATTTCCTGAGCTGCTTGGCTATTTACCTCAATTTAAAAGGGTCAGAAATTTTCCAACAAGTCAGAGATTTGAACCTTTATTGCCGGGGTCTCATTTGTATTTTTCAGATGCTTGGGCTGCAGGAGATCCCTTTCTTACTTGGGGTAATTTCAAGATCATAGGTCGGGGACCTTTTCTAGCGGGCCTGACTGAAAATTGGGATTCGAGCGATGAAAATTGGGAAGGAAAAACTCACGGAGGAGCAAAAGGAAACACCTTTTGGGATACTAAAGTTGAACTTATACCAGAAGCAATCGTAGCGGAGGCTGAACCGATTGGTTATGCCAGAGCGCCCGTGAGTAAAAAAAGGGTATGGTTTGATGCTAGAACCGGCCTTCCCCTGATGATGCTTACGTTTGATAGGAAAGGGGAAATGTGGAAAACCTTTGATGGTGCTTACTCGGTTTACGATAATCAAGGTAAGCAAGTGATGGATGGAGCTTATCCGTACTGGTCGTGGACACATGTTCATGCTTTCGACATTCAAACAAGTCATATGTCACGATTAAAGCAGGTTAAGCAGATTGCCGGAGGGCACAGGTGGTGGGTCAATAAAGGTACCGACATTTACAACAAATTTCTAACAAAATCTGCACTTCGACGCATGGGAACTTAAATTATACGGATGAAGAAATAGTTTCTAATTCAGTCCAGCGTGCTATTGCTTCATCTAATTGACTGGTCAAGGCATTAAGCTCACCAAGAACCGGTTCTTGCTCCTTGTAGGGTTTTTCATAGAAACTCGGGTTCTCCATCTGAGTGTTTAGCCGAGCAATTTTAGATTCTAGTGCAGAAATACGATCCGGAAGCATTTCTAATTCTCTATTTAATTTGTAGCTCAACTTTTTCTTTCGAGATTTTTCTTCGCCTTGCTGTGTCTTAATATCCTGGGTTTCGGTAATGATTGCCTCTTTGGTTGATAGTTTGCGTCCTTTTTTGAGCCAATCTGAATATCCCCCAGGATATCCTTCAATATTACCGCTGGATTCGAAGACCAGCGTGCTCGTTGCTACATTATCTAAAAATTCGCGGTCATGGCTTACGATTAGCAAGGTACCAGTATATTTTTGTAATTGCTTTTCTAATACTTCGAGTGTCTCTACATCGAGATCATTCGTTGGCTCATCTAGGACCAAGAGATTTGCTGGCTTTGTAAGAAGCTTGGCGAGAATAACCCTATTCTGCTCTCCACCTGATAAAATTTTGATTGGAGTCATTGACCGACTAGGAGAGAACAGGAAGCCTTTAAGGTAGCCAATTACATGCCTGGGTCTTCCGTTTATTTCAATATAGTCTTGTCCATCACCCACTATTTCGGCCACAGTTTTTTGAGGATCTAAATATTCCCGTCTCTGATCAAAGTAACCGATATTTAAATTATCAGCAAACTTGATGCTTCCATCGTTGGGCTGAAGTTGGCCAATTAGTAATTTGAGAAGAGTGCTTTTACCAACACCATTGTTGCCGATTAAGGCGACTCTATCTCCTTTCATGATTTTTACAGAAATATTCTTTATTAATCTTTTTTTGCTATTGAAAGAGAAGCTTATTTTCCTAGCTTCGATAACCTTCTTACTTGATAAGGTTGCCTTTTGGATTACAATACGCGCACTATTGTCTGGTTTTATACGGCTTGCACGTTCTTCTCTGAGTTTCTCAAGAGATCGCACTCTTCCCTCGTTTCGAGTTCTTCTAGCTTTTATACCTTTTCGAATCCACTCTTCTTCTTTATTTAGGTGTTTATCAAATAATGCGTTACTCTTCTCTTCTTCAGAAAAGGCCTTTTGTTTTAGGATAATGTATTTTTTATAGTCCCCAGGCCAGCTCCTTAGGATCCCTCTATCTATATCGACGATTCGAGTTGCTAGCTGTTGTAGAAATTTTCGATCATGAGTGATAAAAATGACACTGCCTTTAAAAGATTTGACGCGGTTCTCCAACCACTCTACCGCTTCTAAATCAAGATGGTTGGTAGGCTCATCTAACAGGAGAACATCCGGGCAACTCACAAGTGCCTTGGCTAGTGAGACTCTTCTTTGCCACCCACCAGAGAGATCGCCTAGCTTAGCGGCCTCTGGTAAATTGAGGCTACTGATTATCTGAGAAGTCTGAGTCTCTATATCCCATCCACCAAGTGCCTCTATACGACGTTGTAGTTTTTCTAATTCTACTAAATTATCCTTTTCTTTATTGTTTGCGCTCAGAATTTTATAGCGTTCAATCAAAGCCTCTTGTTTTGCCAAACCTGTCTTGACGAAACCTCGCACTGATAGGCTATTATCCGCTGGGAGCGCCTGGTCTAATTTCGCGAAATTAACAACCGTTTGGAATAGCAACTCTCCCTCGTCAGGTGCTATTTCTTGTAGTATCAGACGGAATAAGGTGGACTTCCCGGATCCATTTCTTCCTATCAGGCTTACTTTCTCTCCTTCGTCTAGAGAGAAGTTCGCTTCGCGAAAAATAACTTGATCGCCGAAAGATAGCGATACCTTATTGAGCGAAAATAAACTCAACGTTTTCTTGTCGCTACTCGGTGTTGCCTGATAGCAGCGAAACGTTGTTTATAGTTATAGGTGTAGTGGGGACGTCTTGCATTCCGTTAAAAGAGGTTGTGGGAATACCTGCGATACGGTCTATTACCTCTATTCCAGAAGTGATTTCGGCAAATACCGCATAGCCCCAACCGGCTGCGTCTTTACCCGTATGGTCTAAGAAATCATTATTGACGAGGTTAATGAAAAATTGAGAGGTTGCGCTATTAGGATCTGAGGTTCTCGCCATGGAGAGCGTTCCGCGTGAGTTTTTAAGGCCATTATCTGCCTCATTTTGAATCGGCGGCAAAGTTTCTTTTCTATTCATGGGGTGTTCAAATCCACCACCTTGTATCACAAATCCTGGTATGACTCTGTGAAATATCGTGTTGTTGAAGAAACCAGATTCAACATATTTAATAAAATTGGCCGAAGTAATAGGAGCCTTATCGAAATCCAATTCTATGGTGATGTTTCCCTCACTTGTTTCAATAAAAACGAGATTCTCAGACGCTTGTCCATTGCCTGCCAGACATAATAAAATAGTGCTTACTGTTAAGTTTTTCAACATGTTTAGTCCTTAATTGCTGTTATGAAGTGTATTCGTTAAACATTGTTAAGATTGGTCTTCTCTAAGAAAAACAGGAGCGTGGAGGTCGGAGTTGGTAGAATCAAAAAAGTATCCTTGCTCGTTAAATTCGGTTAAATCTGCAGGATTTGTGATTCGATTTTTTATTGCGAACCTAGCCATCATACCTCGGGCTTTCTTTGCGTAAAAAGAAATAATCTTATACTTCCCATTTTTCTTATCCTTGAATATTGGGGTAACTAAATCAAGATTCAATTCTTGTGTTTTTATAACTTTGAAGTATTCCTCGGAAGCAAGATTTAGTAAATACGTAGCACCGCTGATTTTTGCATGTTTGTTCAGCATCAACGTAACCTGTTTGTCCCAAAAGTCGTAGAGGGAGTTTCCTTTCTCGGTCGTGATCCTTGTACCCATTTCTAATCTGTAGGCTTGCATTTTGTCTAGGGGCCTTAAAACGCCATATAAGCCAGAGAGAATCCGTAGATGGGTTTGGGCAAATTTGATATCCTCAGAACTGAACGAGGCAGCATCTAGGCCGGCATAGACGTCACCCATAAATGCGTAAATGGCTTGTTTGCCCTGCGACTTGTTATTCTCTATTGACCAATCTCGATAACGCTCTATATTGAGGGCGGCAATTTTCTTGCTTACTTTCATTAATTGTCTGATTTCCTCCACGTCTTTTCCTCGCATAACACGTATTAATTCCTCTGCTTTGGTCAACATGGGAGGTTTTGTACTTTTTACGGTATGAGAAGCTGTATCGAAGTCTAATGTTTTAGCGGGGGAAAGGATAATTAGCATTTTTTAAACCTGGAAACTTTAAACATTCTCCTATTTTCGTTATTTGTGAAGATAAAGGGAAGTATTTTAAGGTGATAGTGTAATATTTTTTTTGTTACTCTATCCAGACTAAGATTGTAATATAGTTATTTAAGCTTAATAACCGTTTTTCCGTTCTTACGCATGTTGGTATAGAAATGGACAAAAAAAGGGGATCTTAATGAACCTACAAACCGCCCAAAAGTTTTTAAAAGAAAATGACGTAAAATTCATACTAGCGCAGTTCGTCGATATTCACGGAGTAGCAAAAACGAAATCTGTTCCAATAGCGCATTTTAAGACTGTCTTGAAAGAGGGGGCTGGGTTTGCGGGTTTCGCCGCCTGGGGTTTGGGAATGGAACCTCACGATCCTGACTTCATGGCCGTAGGGGATTTAAGTAGTCTGTCGTTGGTGCCGTGGCAAAAAGGCTATGCTCGTATTGTTTGCGATGGAAACGTAGAGGGAAAACCTTACCCTTTAGACACTAGGGTGATTTTAAAAAACCAGGTTGCGGCTGGAAAAAGTATGGGGCTTACCTTTAATGTAGGCATAGAACCTGAATTTATGTTGTTAAAACGTTCAGAGTCTGGAGAAATTAGTGTCGCGGACCCTTCTGACCAATTAGAAAAGCCCTGTTATGACTATAAAGGCCTTTCCAGAAGTAGGGTCTTTTTAGAGCAACTCATTGCCAGCTTACAAGAAGTAGATTTCGATGTCTACCAAATAGACCATGAAGATGCGAACGGACAGTTTGAGATAAACTATACCTATTCAGATGCTCTAAACGCTGCAGATAAATATGTTTTTTTTCGAATGGCCGCAGGTGAGATTGCGCAAGAGTTTGATTTAATCGCGAGTTTCATGCCCAAGCTTTTCAGAAATAAAACCGGTAACGGTATGCACATGCATGTGTCGGCACAGAAAGGGAATAAGAAAAATGCTTTTGAAGATAAGTCTGATCGGCAGGGGTTAGGTCTATCCAAATTGGGTTACAATTTCTTGGCGGGCGTCTTAAAGCATGCTAGAGCGTTAACTGCTTTTTCTGCTCCCTCTGTCAACTCATATAAACGTTTAGTAGTGGGCGAGAGCATGTCTGGCGCCACTTGGGCCCCAGCTTATGTCACCTATGGAGATAATAATCGGAGTGCAATGGTGAGGGTGCCTTTTGGTAGGTTGGAGTATCGATTGGCTGATTCCAGTTGTAATCCTTACCTAGCAATGGCTGCTATGCTTGCTGCTGGCATGGATGGGATTACAAAGGCATTGAATCCAGGGCCAGCTATGAATGTAAATTTGTATGAGATGTCTGAATCGCAGAAGAAAAAGAATAAAATAGAAGTATTACCTCAAAATCTAGGAGAAGCGCTCGATGAGCTGGAGAAAGATAGATTTTTCCGCAATGCGCTTGGGGGATCTATTGTAGATGAATTTTTAAAAATTAAACGAATGGAGTGGGTTGACTATTGTCGACATGTATCAGACTGGGAGAAGGATCGATACATTGAGTTTTATTGATTAATCGCTAAAGTTGGGCAGGAATAAGAAACATCGCTATTGAACAGACGCAAAAACAAATTGCAGCAACCATAAAAGTGTAACCCACTACATCTCCAAATCTAAGCCTAGTTACGGCTAGAATGGGAATAGCAAAAAAGGGTTGGATGAGATTAGTGGTCGAATCTCCGTAGGAATATGCTAACAGTGTAGTTACCACAGAGACATCGAGCTTCTCTGCAGCTGGTAGAAGGAAAGGAGCCTCTATCATCCATTTGGAACCCGCGGAAGGGACGAACAGATTCATGAGACCCGAATAAGCATAAACTACCCAAGGATAGGTAGCGGTAGTGGCGATTTCAGCGAAGAAGTTTCCCAACCAGTCTCCTAAGTTGGTTTTTTGAAGTAGGCCAAATATTCCAGCGTAGAAAGGGAATTGGACAATAATTCCCCAAGCGGAGTCGACCCCGTTTCTGCAGGCAGTTAAAAATGATGGTGCTCTACCGTGAAGCAATAGGGCTAACACTAAAAAACTAATGTTGTAAGCATTTATTGTCCAGCTTGTTCCGAATCCATCAGTTATAATCGAATGCCCTAGTGGGTAAATGAGAAGGACCACCGCCAGCAGGATCCAGCCTCGAAATTGATCGATATATTCAGCCGGAGTCTTGGCCTTTTTTGTTTCTAAAGGGAGCACTGGTATGATTTTTTCTATCTCTTCGGATGACAGAGTCCGAATATTTTCTTTGGGATGTAGCAAGCAAGTGGCGACTAAACCGACGAGTCCAATTACTACTAAAAACGCCAAATTAAAGGGATTAAATAGGGTTTCTGTTACTGGGTAGAGCCTATCTACTACCGCGGTCGCTCCTCCAGTCGCAACCAATAATGGGTTATCGGGGGTGGCTAGAATGAGAGGCGCGGATCCAGAGAGGCCTCCGTGCCAAACGGTGCCAAGTCCTATATAGGACGCACATATGAGAACCCGTACATCCACCTTCGGGTTTTTCTGAAGGATGAAAGGCGTAAATAAAGCGCAAGAGACTAAACAAAGTGCCCAGTTAAGATAGCCCGTTATGAGCGAGAAAATTCCAGCTAGCAAAAGAGCTTGAGTTGGTTTTTCCGGATTCGGTAGGGAGGAAAGCCAACTAAAGAGCCTATGTACTGGGCGAGAAGATACGCACGCAGATGCGGCTACCATAGCAATTGTGAACTGCATGGCCAGTCCCAGCAGATTCCAAACTCCGTCGCCCCATGCGAGAACCGCTTCTTCAACGGTAGCTCCTGCTCCAAAAATACTAAGAAGAACTGCTAAAGCAGTCAGAATCATGCAGATGACCCACGCATCTGGAACCCATCGCTCAGTGAAAAGGGATAGTTTTGCACCCATATTTCTAAAACTTGATAGCATTTGCGACTTTGATCCTTATTTAAAGTTAGGCTACATTTTCCTAGTGTTCTGATTCTTATTCAACCTGTTTAGGTGTTTAGTGTAATGGAAATATCAAAAAATGTTTTGTTCCGTGTGTTGGATGAAATGGCTGTTGCCAGGCTGGCGTTGGAGACGATAACTGGGAGAGTGGATGCTATGCCTATAGTATTTGCTCGTGTTAACGATCGAATTGTGTCGCCGATAGATGAGAAGCCAAAAAAGAAAGCAACCATTTCTCGTCTTTCAAACATAAATGCAAATCCTGACGTTATGGTATTACTAGATAATTACTCCTCGGATTGGAGTCTACTGTGGTGGATCCGTATGAATTGTTTCGCTCGAGTGGTGACTGAAAATGATGAAATCTGGGAAAGTGGGGTTAAGTCTTTGCTCCAAAAATATCCACAGTACCAGGATGTTGGCCTTTTCAAAGGCGCAGTTCCCACTATGATTGAATTTAAGTGGCACAAAGTTCGGGCTTGGGCTTACTCTGGAGAAAAAGGAATCGACCAATGGTTGGTGCGGGACAAAAATTGCTAACTCGCAGAATTTCTGATTACCTGCGCTTTCAGACTTGCTATCTCCTCGAACACGTCGCTAATGTTATTAGCTCTTTCTTGAGGGACAAGGAAGATAAAACCATGATAACCCTCAGAGGCTAAAGTGTCTAAAAGTCTGTGATCGTATGGTGCGCCGAAAAGTAGAACGGTCATCTCTCTATAGTCTCTACCGACTTCTCTGCAACTCTGTTTCAGATCTGAGATCGGATCGTTTTCTCCTTCGTAACGATCGTATATAGGCATCCATCCATCGGCGTAATCCGCTACTCTACTAGCAACCTTTTTATGGTTCGAGCCAATATAAATTGGAGGACCGCCTCTAGTATAAGGTTTCGGAAATTGCTGGATGGTACCCTTCAGCCGAGAAAATTCTCCGTTAAATGCGACGGTTTCTTCTTTCCACAGAGAACGAATGAATAGCGCGTTTTCCTTAACTAGACTCCATCTTTTCTTAAAATCAGCCCCATGATTTTCCATTGCTTCTCTAATCCATCCTCCCGCTATACCGAAGATTACTCGGCCTTTAGATAAATGATCCAAGCTAGCTATCGATTTGGCGGTGATAATAGGATCTCTTTCGGTTAGTAAACATACGCCTGTGCCTAGGAGCAACTTTTGTGTTACCGCCGCGCAAGCGCTGAGTGCGGTGATTGAATCGTACATCCGGGCGAAGGGTTGAACTATGTCATCAGAGTGATACTTGTTTTTACTATGCACAATTGGCACATGGCTATTCTCAGCAAAAAAAAGAGAATCAAGCCCAAATTTTTCAGCCATAATGGCTATGTCCGTGGGAGGAATCATCAGGTCTGTCGGCATAACGCAGGCGCCAAAAGATAGAGATTTTTTATCCTTCATATGCTTGGAAAAATGTTAACTTACTTATATTAATAAGGCTTAGGGTAGCATATGGTTATCGATTATGAATTGATAAATTGAGAAATACACGAAATAAACGATGTTTAGTTAGTTAGGACTACTTTTGGGGAGAGGTATGTCAATACATTTTAAGTTATTGGTCGCGACATTTGTTTGGGGCCTAACTCCTACTTTAGGAAAAATTTTGTCAACCTTAGAAGCGCCTTTTATTATCACGTTTGGACGTTTCTTCTTTGCCTGTGTGTGGCTTTTTGCGATTCTGCTGCTAAGACGGAAGGGGCAATTAGTGGGAAGGGAATTTCTGGGTACTTTTTTATTATTGGGTTTAACTGGAATATTTTTGCATAACGTTTTGATGTATGAGGGTCTAGAGTATATCAGCGCGAGTATGGCCTCCTTGATTTTTGCTTTTATTGTGGTTCAAGTAGCTATCATCGATTCTATTATTAATAAAAAAATCCCACATAAAAAAAGTATTGTAGGTATGTTTTTCAGCGTAATTGGTATTCTTATTGTTGTAACTGATGGGCAAATAGTCACTTTGCCTAGGGAAGAGTTGGGCTGGGGCGCTGTTTTGATTTTTGGTTCGGCTTTTTCTTGGGCCGTTTACACCGTCGTAAGCAGGAAAGCTTTGAAAACATACAGTCCGCTTACCGTTACTACTTACGCATCGGGGGTGGGCTTAATTTTGGTGGCGCCTTTTCCCCTTGCTTCTATAGAGGAAAGCATTCACATTTTCACTGATGCTCAGTCACTACTGTTTTTAATCTTTTTAGGGGTTGTAAGTTCTGCTATCACTTTCATTTGGCACCAACAAGCCCTCGAAAAAATCGGAGCTTTATCAACTTCCATCTATCTTAATTTAGTGCCAATTTTTGGTATTCTTAGTGCCGCGATTATTCTAGGAGAGAATCTTAACGAGTTCATCATAGTGGGAGGAATACTCGTACTTTTGGGGATAATTTTGGTCAACACTGTATCTAGCGTTGATAGGTAGTGGAGAAATTTTCCTTGGCACTTACAGTTAGGACGCCCAGGAGAGCTAGGGTTAAACATATTAGAGTATTCCAACCTTTGTTTTCAAAGACCAATATTGCCAAAAGCGATCCGGTGAAAGCACCTAAATAATACCAGATCATGTATAGAGAGTTTGCTTCCCCTAACCCGGTTTTGACAATACCGTTTAGTCTAGCGGCGGCATTTATATGAACTATGAAAAAACCAACACAGACACAGCTCAATCCTATTATTGCTAGGTAAAGCTCTCTCCCTAAAAGTATTAAAAGGCCAAGTGCTAAGATAATGACGCCTAAAAACAAAGTCTTTTGGTATCCAGATTTTGTTGCTACCTTGCTAGTAAATGGGCCAGTAAACAGTCCAACAATATAAACCATATAGAGCAAACTAATTAAATCAGCTGAAAGTTTGAATGGATAAGAATCTAGTCTGAAAGGAATCGTATTGAAAACCGCTGAGAAAATTCCTTGTCCTAAAAATGCACAAAAATAGGAAGGCCAAATATTTTTATTTCTAATTACTGCTGAATAAGAAGTTTCTTTTAGAACCTTTGAGAATTTTCGTGGTAGAGGGGACAGTTTGGGAATAAAAAAACATGATAACAAAACGAGAAATGCAGACAAAATAAAAGAAAACCTCCAATGATAAAAAATAGTGGTTAGTCCACCGAGTAATCGCCCACTCATACCACCTAGAATTGTCGCGGTGACATACCACGCAATTCCTCGTGAAATATTGGTCCTTGAGACTGATCGGGATAAAGAGGAAGCGACCGCAGAAGTTAAAAAAGGTATGAAAAAACCCTGACAGAGCCTCAAACTATTTAAGACACTAATATTAGAGGTGTTAGCGCAAGCGAGGTGTAATACGATCAAAAGAATGGCGGCCGTAAGACACGCGCCAGTCAAGTTTTTCCTTTCATCTAGAATGCCAGAGGGGATGCATCCTAAGGTAATACCGGCTAATACTAAGGAGACTGTTAAAGAGGACTGAAAGGAAGAGACGCCTAAATCTCGTTCTATTATTGGCAACAACGGTTGGGTGATATAGATGCTCGTGAACGCGCAGAATGCTACTATAAAAGATGATAATATAATTTTATCATCTTTGCCGATGCTCATATTTTTAATAGTCGAAACAGGAAAAGTATTGTTTTCTGGCGACAGCTGTTATCCATCTTATTAATTCAGAGAACACATTTTGCTCTTTTGTAATCTCGACATTGTCTGCCCATTTTTCAGATAACGGCAAGGCCTTTGCGCGAGAGAATAGAGCCGCGCAGCCACTATATTCGCCGTTTTGGAATTGGATGATATTGTCAAAAATTTGTGAGTATCTTTTTACGAGTTGATCGTTAGCACACCAAGTGTACCGATTATCCCTACTAATTAATTCTATATCACTCATTCCGTCCCAGATCATAGAGGCAGAATCTGAGGAGCAGGCACTGGCTAACGAAATGAAGGAAGTGAGGCTGCCGCTACCCAATCTAAAGATGAGCTCTCTGGTATCTTTCCATATATTTTCAATGATCTGACGAGAGGGTTGTTCATTAAAAGTCTCCGAATATGCTGAATCAGATCGCATGAGGAGGTTCCAACAAAGATATATTGCTGTCATTGTTCCGCCAGTTACCAAAGTCGGGGCTTCAGAACTGGGAGCTTTATCCGCTTTATGCTTTTCTGGAAAGAGCATCCGAAGTGAGACGAACTCCTTATGTCTTAAAGTGAAGGGTAACGTGGATCTGGGATTTAACTTCATGGAATGAGCCCACTTTTCGCTGGCTTGGGCGATACTTTTTTCCATCAAGGCGATAGAGGATAGTATGGAACCAAGTTTTAGATTGGAAGATTCCTCGCCAATCCCGCTCTTGTCCTGAATAAAGGCTGTTTTCAGATCTTCAGCCTTTAGTAATCTTTCTTCAGAGTTAATATTTAGCTTAACTGTTAAGCCCAACTGTTCAGGATCTTCATAGATAACGTCACACAAATAAGGCCAGAAGTCCTCAATGTAGGAAACGCTTTTTATTTCTGCGGTAGGTTTTTCTGACTCGCTTAAATTTTGGTTTGAGGGTCTTTTGTGATGAATATCACTTTGGCTCTTGGAAGTAAATTCCTCTATAGAAGATAGCATATTTGGTGGATTCCGATAGTAGAGATAAACAGAACTAGGCTATTTTCTCAAAAGCATTAGCTAGCCTCAAGATAGTTTTATCGTCGTGATTTTTTCCGATAAGCATCATTCCAACGGGCATGCCATCAGATAGACCACAAGGTATAGTAATTGCCGGATGTCCGGTGACATCAAATGGACAAGTATTATTAATCATTTCAAGAGCCCGCATAATGTATTCTTCTCTGGAGCAGTTTGGATTTGGAATTTTAGTTGCGACTATAGGCATAGTAGGCATCAATAAAGCATCGTAATTTTGTAACTGCTCATTATAAGCCTTGGTCAGCATTCTTGATAAATTCTGTGCTATGGAGTAGAACCTACCTTGATAATGATCTGTCATATACTGACCGGTTAACATTACCAGTTTGGTAGTTTCTGACAGATCGTTTGGTCTTGTCAGTCTGCCTTTAGAAAAAGCATCCAGCAATCCAGTATTATATTTTCCTTTCCAATTTGTACCCATGCCATTGCCCTTGATCATGAGGGAGGTCGCACCTTCGATAGCGATCGCATTCCAGATATGAATCCCATCTCGATGCATAGGAATGGAGATGTTTTCAATCTGGACCCCTAATTTCGAGAATTTACTGCTCGCTTGTAGGACCGTCTCATCTACACCTTCCTCTGATAGTCCTTCCCAGCCGAATCCTTCTTTTACGACTCCTATTTTCATTCCTTCACAGGGTTCGTTTAGGGTTGAAAGGTATGATGTTTTTTTGGTTTGAGGTTGTTGTCGAGGATCAGATCCATCCGGTCCAGATATAACTTCTAACAATAACGCGCAATCAGCAACATTTTTGGTAATGGGGCCAAGATGATCCAAGGTGATCTCTATGGGAAAGGCTCCGGTGTATGGTACTAGGCCAAAGGTGGGTTTATGTCCTACCACGCCACACCAGCTAGCGGGCATACGGATAGAACCGCCTTGGTCTCCTCCTAGAGCCATGTCCACTTCACCGGCGGAAACAAGAGCTGCACTCCCGCTTGAGGAACCTCCACTGGATCGAGAGTGATCGTGCGGGTTTTTTACCGGTCCTGTATCGTTAGTATGGCTACCCCCAGAAAAACATAAATTTTCACAGACCGATTTTCCAACAATAGTGGCTCCAGCATCCAAGACTCGATTAATTACCGATGCGTCGACATCGGGAATATATCCCTGGAGTACAGAAGAGCCATTCATCATGGGGACGCCAGCAACACAGATGTTGTCCTTTACGACAATAGTCTTATCCTTTAATTTGCCATTTTTCTTCTCTCGTATCTCGCATTTCTGATACCAGGCATTCAAACTATTTTCTTGATCCGAGGGTCGATAGTAATTAGGTTTACGACCAATTTGGTCCTGATCAGTATGCAATTCACTGAGTCTATCGTAAGATCCTAGAGTCCCAGCCATGAGGTCACGAAAAGATTGAATATCGTTATCATCGAAGTCTAGGCCAAAATTTTGAGCAATTCGTTCGACTTCAGATAGTGAAGGCCTGTGAATTTTCATGCTATTTTACTCCCCTTAAGTATGGGAACAATGTACACCTCTTTGGATGATCGGTATAGTTAATTTTAGTTGTATCGCAAAATAAAAAAACGCGAAAACGAGGATATATGGAGGAAAAAGAAACAGTACTTATCTGGGATATCGCTATTCGGTCATTCCATTTTTTGCTGGTAATGCTTATGGCATTGTCCGTTTGGACCGGCATTCAAGGTGGGATTTATTTGGACTATCATTTCCTATCAGGGTACTGCATCTTGTGTTTGGTCATATTCAGGGTTCTTTGGGGGGTTTGGGGGAGCACCACCGCTCTGTTTAAGTCTTTTGTTAAAACACCTAGAACTGTGGCTAAGTTTTTGCTCGAGATAGTCCGAGGAACTGCTCCACCATCTGCTGGCCATAATCCTGCTGGCGGTTATATGGTGATAACGTTACTCATAACTATTTTCTGCCAAACTATTACTGGCTTATTTTCTGACGACCAAATATTTAACGCGGGTCCGCTACGAAGTTTCATTCAAGCGGATACGGCGGGAATGTTTACCAATTGGCATCATATAACCTTCGATATTCTACTAGTGCTGTCTGTCATTCATGTTTTTGCGATTTTCTGGCATGAGTGGATTTTGGGTGAAAGATTGATTATCTCTATGATAAACGGGAAAAAAGAGAAAGGTACAGGAAGTGAGCGAATTATTTTTGCTTCCCATAGTCGGTTGCTGATTGCCTTAACCATCTCGGCTGTTATAGTTTGGGCTCTGGTTAACTATTAATTAAAGGAGCTAATTATGGTTAAAAAATGGATTTTCTTTTTTTCTTTTTTCGGGCCCTTTCAGTTTTATCAATTGGCAATGGCAGTTTCCCCAGAAGACATTGTGAAGTATCGACAAGGTATTTTATTTGGTATGGGTTGGAATGTTGGTGCCATGGGCTCAATGGTCAAAGGAGATGTTCCCTTCGACAGAGATAAGTTCATTTTTTTCGCGGAACGTACGGCAGCTTTAACACCAATGGTCTTGGAAGGGTTTCAGCCAGAAACAAAAGATGTTGAGTCTTACACTAAGCAGAAGACTTGGGAAAATTTAAGAGACTTCGAAAAAAGGATGTCACAGCTGTTGGAAGAAACTGAGAAACTAGTCGACGTGGCAAAAACCGGAGAAGAATCCGAGGTCAAGAAACAGTTTGGTAAGACTGCCCAACAATGCAAAGGTTGTCACGATAACTACAAAAAGAAAAGCTAACTACTGTATTTTACGAGGGCAGGTTTTATATCCCAGAGTATAGGTTCTGACGATAAGGCGATTTCGTTATCGAAGAGCGCGCCGCAACCAGGACAACAAAAAGATCTATATTCGACAGAATCGTCTATAAATATTTCTGGTTGACCGATCAAAGGGTTCACTTCATTGAAAGTTCTTTTTTCTTGCACGCATTGTTCTTTGTAGTTCTTATCTGTACTGGCGATGTCCATTCCGCAATTAGAACAGGCGAAAAAAGAACCCTCAGAATCTGAGCAGATTTGCAAGGACTCAGAGATGTCCACAACCACAGTACCCTTGCGTGTGATTTTTCTGGTTCTATCTATCCTTTTGTCCCTTCGGGATTGTCTCAATGATTCTGTTTCAACGGTGTTAAGCTGTCCCGTTTCATCAAGAACAACCCCGTAAATATCGCATGCAGCTGATTGACTAACCGCAAAGTTATCCACATCTTCCAACACTTTTTTTGGATCTCTCTTGAGAGGATCTCCGAAACCGCCGCCGCCGCTCCAACGAACTGCATAAACATCATCTGGTTTTTGTTCGAAATTTTCTTGACGAAGTTGAAGCTCGACTTTTTTACCACTTAGCTGGCTAAAATCATCAGGCATATTGCTTTCAATAAGATGCTTTTTTACATCACTATCGGTCATGAACTTGTAAGCATTAGTGGTGGAAGGGTATCCTCCCATCAACCCTGAGGAAGTTGGTATGGCATTGCCCGAGGAAAGCGTATCCTGGGTAATGAGCGCGGTATTGTTAGGTATGAAACAAGATTCGGCAGATAATCCTCCTCGAAATTTTCCTGCACCACCCGAGTCGGTTAGTTCCTTACGATATAAAAATAAGATGGGAAAGTTTTGTTCCGTATGCTCAACGTTTGGAAGCTGGCAAATTGGCGTTCTGGACTGTCCTCCAGTGTTAATCCCATCGGCCGAAGAAAAAGCACCTATGGCTCCTCCAATCGGGTCTATTAAAAGGTATCCATATTGCTCTCCCCACTGGTCGATTCCACGAAAAAGTGTCGCGGGCCATTGGCTTGTTCCGCCGATACACATAATGTCCTTTCTCAAGTTGGGGTTAGGGTAGATCATTTTTGATAGCACGTTGTAGGCTGGATAGAGAGAGATCTCCATCGATTGTATAGGAGCTGTTGAAACAGAAGCGGGATAATTTGCACAATTAAGCGTCCCCGGAGTTGGATCGAAAGTAACGTGTCGAAGAGCACCACCAACCGCAAAATACTGATCCCAGCAGAGCAGCTCATTCAGCGCAACCATGATTGACCCTCTCCATCCAGAGTAAGTTGCATTCATTGCTCCCTCTTGAGGAGCCGATCCATCGTTATAAAAAGTGAGATGGTTTCCGTCCTTTCGTAGCCCAATAATAACTCGATGAGTTCTTCGGTCACCCGGTCTGCAGGCCTCTATATAAGTACGATCCACCCACTCACCGTCTGGCAGAGAATCCATTTTGGCTAGATAAGATTTCTCCGAGTCGTCAATTATCTTTCGCATGACGCCTTTTACAATACTCGGTCCATATCGGTCTAAAAGTTCTCTGATTCTATCTCTTGCCGTTGTATTTCCTGCAATTTGCGCCCGAAAATCTAATGCTACTAAATTGGGTTTTCTCGAAGATCTTAGGTAAACTGCTTCGATGTCTCGTCGAACCTCATAGTTTTCGATTATCTTCAAAGGAGGAAGCATTAATCCTTCGTCGAAAACGGATTCGGCGGACGGGCAAAAGCTTCCAGGAGTTATGCCGCCTATATCATATTGATGCAAACAATTTGCGATCCAGCAAAATAGCTTGCCCTCATAAAAAATAGGACAGAGTAGCATCACATCCTGCTGATGGGCGGCTCCTACCCAAGGGTCGTTTGCTATAAACATATCGCCTTCGTTAATGCCGGGGTTTTCGCTCCTGTATTCCATTGTCCATTTTATCTGGGTATCAGTAACTCCAGACATGTATTGCATATATGGACCAAAGTAAACAAATTCAGCCTCCTCCGTTAGAATTGAAGGATTTAGGTCTAGGGCATACATAGCCACTGGAGAACCCGAAAGCCGCTGGATGGTAGACCCATGCTCCTCATTAATCTGCCATAGGTTATGCCGTATTACTTCATGTGTTACAGGATCAACGTTTGCGTCAAACTCTTTATGGAGGGAAAGCTTCTTTGAAATCTTTAGATTTTTTGGAGGTATATAGGGATTTTCAATTCCATCGAAATTAATATCTTTTAACTCGCTGATCCTAGGCATCACGAAATCCTTTAATTTTCAATAATAAAGTTACCAACGTCATCCATTCTTATTAACTGGTCCGGATGGACCACGATAGAGGTCGTATCCGTCTCTACAACACAAGGCCCATCAAGTACGTTTCCATTTCTTAATCTATATCCGTCGAATATAGGTGTTGGTACTTTTCTTTCTTGCTCAACCCAATAGATATTCCTGGTATCCCTTAAGACATCTTTAGCTAACGGTTTATTTGTAATCGGTTGTTTTATTAATTTGGGTTTTTGAGTGACAGCTGCTGCTCGAGATCTGAATGTTACTATTTCCAATTGTGAACCAGGTAGTGAGGATCCTTTTCCATACAGTTGCTCATATTTTTCAGTGAATTTGCTATGTAAATTTTCCATCGACTCTTTAGTTAGATGACCTTCCTCCAAAGGAATCTCAACCTCGTTGATTTGACCCTTATGTCGCATATCAATAGAATTGCTAAAAATGCGGGAGGTAGTTGGCACAAAATCCTCTTCAAGTTGGTTATTTCCTTTTTCTACCAGTTCCTCGATAGTGTTATTTAAATCGTCTTTGTCGAATGGTGAAGATGTGATTTTTACTTTCTCATTGACGTGACTAATGTCGGCAGAAGCTGCGCCAAAAGCACACCAAACCGCAGCAGCATCTCCAAAAGGGATATAGACTTTTTTTATACCAAGTTCTCTTGCAGTTACGCCCATATGGACAGGGCCTGCTCCTCCAAAAGCAAAGACAACAAAATTTCGAGGATCGAGTCCTTTTTGTACTGTTACCTTTCTAATGAGATCAGCCATTTGAAACTCAGCTATAGTAGTTACACCGCCGGCAAATTCATATTCATCCATTTTCAGCTGTTTGGCTAAACTTCGTATTGATTCAATCGATTTTTGACGGTTGAGTCGGATGCTTCCTCCTGCAAAATTATCTTCGCTGAGATAACCTAAAACAAGGTCGGCGTCTGTTAAGGTAGGTTCTTTTCCTCCTTTATCGTAGCATACTGGGCCTGGAGATGCTCCAGCGCTGTCAGGGCCAACGGAAAGCCTTTTCGTGATTCCGTCAACTTTTATCTTACTGCCTCCTCCCGTCCCTAAAGTTTGCACATCGACCTTGGGTAGGAAATACTCATATTGATGAACTAAGCTCTTATAGGAGACTGTCGGATTTAACCCGTGAATCACACCTACGTCGAATGAAGTGCCACCGAGATCAGTGGTTATTATATTAGCAGTGTCGAGTTCAGTGCCTAGTCTTACAGAGCCGGTTACACCAGATACAGGACCAGAATCTAGTGTTAATAAGGGCGCATCATTTGCCTTAGCGACGGATATCGTGCCTCCGGCGCATTGTGATATTTGCAGCGGCTTTTTGTAACCCAACTCTTTTAACTTGTGGTTTAATCTATTTACGTAACCAACTGTAGTAGGCCCTATATAAGCGTTTAAAGCGACTGCAGTGGTGCGCTCATATTCCCCCCATTTGGGAACAAGTTCGGAAGAGCATGTGACAAAAGCATGCGGATTTGCAAGGGTTACCATCTCTTTGATTTTTTTTTCATGTGCTGGATTGAGAAATGACCATAAACAACATATTGCTATAGATTCACAACCAAGGCTAAATAACTCTTCTATACTATTATAGGTTTCGTCCTTATTCAGTTTTACAACGGTTTTTCCCAGGCAGTCGACTCTCTCAGACACTCCTCTTATGAGTTTCTTCGGTACAATAGGATCCGGCTTCGTGCTTTCAGGAATATGAACTATCAACTTGATATCTTGAGCTGATAGCCCTCTTGAGCCTCGCATAATGTGGATTACGTCATTGTGTCCTTTTGTAGTGATTAAGCCTACCTTGGCTCCCTTCCTTTGGATAATTGCATTGGTCCCTACGGTCGTTCCATGAATAAGTCCATCGATTGAACCCAAAAGAACTTCAAGCGATAAGTTGAGTTTTTTTGCTGCTCCTGATATTGCATTTACCACGCCTATGGAAAAATCCTCTGGAGTAGAGGACGATTTCGATATCGTTATTTTTCCTGAGCTGTTAATTAAGACGCAATCAGTGAAAGTTCCACCAATGTCTAGACCGCATAAATATCCTGATGTAGTCGCCACTATAATACTGTTCCTCTTTTTTCCTATATTTTATCAGAATTGCGCTACAGTATAACTTCTAAAAATTTAGAAGCTGTACAAGTGTGAAACTGGGCACTTCTAGTCAGTATTTCTAGTGTATTTTTTTGGAGGAACCCGATGCAGTATGAATTAATTAACGTAACCACAGATAGGCGAGGAATAGTCAGACTAGAGTTGGATAGGATAAGTAAAGGAAATGCCTATAATGATAAGCTTTTGGACGAACTCAACCTAGAATTTGACCGAATTTCGGAGGATTTAAGTCTTAGAGCGTTAGTTTTAGTGGGAGCAGGGAAAAACTTTCAATGTGGTGCTGACCTTCATTGGCTCGAAGAGGTCAGCCACAATGGGGAAATAGAAAATGAAAAAGCCTCTGTAAAAACGTATGAGGTAATTCAGAAGTTGAATCTACTCCAACTCCCTACAGTTGCCTTGGTTCAAGGCTTGTGTGCCGGTGGAGGAACAGGTCTTATTGCCGCCTGCGATATTGTTTTATCTGAGAAAACAGCATACTTTTCCATCAGTGAAGTTAGGTGGGGATTGAATGCCTCTATAATTCTCCCAGTATTAAACGCAGCTATTGGAACTCGAAACGTTAGGCGTTATGGACTGACAGGTGAAAGATTCGATGCCTTTAAAGCCTTGTCACTAGGTTTAGTGCATGAGTTGGCTGAGCCAGGTGAGTTAGAATCTAGGGTAGAAGATGTCATCCTGGAGCTTCTAAAATCTTCACCATCAGCAATCAGAGCGACGAAAGCAGGGATTATGAAGTCGACTTGGGCACCGGATTCTAAAGTGCGTGATTATCTTGTTAAGGAGCACGCTTCTATTCGGCAGAGTGCTAGTGCTGTCGAGGGTTTTGCTAGTTTCTTCGAGGGAAGGAAGGCACAATGGTGGAAAGATTCTGGCTCGGATAACTAATGGCTGACCGAACGATTAGGTATTTCATTCATGCGTCACTAAAACCTTCAGAGTGGCTTTTAAAGTAAATCGAGTCTGTATAATTTTTAAGTTGTGACGTCTAAGTAGATCTTGCAGATTTCTTTTGTTGAAATAGTAGAGATGTTCAGATGGCTTAATTTCTTTCCATCTTTTTAAATCACTTGGCACTGTCCAATGGTTGAGGTTAGGCGTAATTAAATCAATTAGGCCGTCCGGGGCCAAAAGTGCTTTTAGCTGCGCTGTGAAAGTATGTAGATTTTCAACATGCTCTATAACATCATAGGCGGAAATAATATCGAATGATGCGTCTTCGAATGCAGTATTCTCTATTGTTGTTTGACTGACATTTGTCAGATTGAGCTTATTTTTAGCGTAGTCGAGTCCGTCAGGGTCTATGTCAATTCCGTGGCTTTCAAAACCCTCGTCTTGGCTAGCTTTTACCACGAAGCCTGCAGAGCATCCTACATCTAGCCATCTTCCAGTGTTTTTTATTTTTTTGCTTAAACGCTTTACGTAACGGACAGCCCTTTTTATTTTTTTATCTGCTTTTTTCTCATAAGAATGACTGTAGCCGCTCTGATAGGTCGACAGTACTACTTTGCTATCTGGTTTTGGGTTGATATGGACTAGACCGCAATCCTCACAGCGAACGAATTGTTCTTTCTTCAACGTAAAGAGTTTAATGAGGCGATGAGATCGGCAAAGTGGACAGTTGTCCAGTTTTTGGTCAGTTCTATCACTCATAAATGAAATACCCACCGTTAGATAATTGATTTTTTATCTATGCAATAGTATATCTAATATTTATTACTAACGGGAAATAACGAACATGTCCTTTAAGCCCAGTAGACTAATAACTCTCACAACAGACTTTGGACATATCGGACCGTTTATAGGGGTGATGAAAGGAGTAATTCTAGGACATTGTCCAAACGTCACTATTGTAGATCTGACCCACGAGTGCCTAGTGCATTGGCCAGTAGAAGCGGGCTTTTGGATTGCAAGGTCATACTCGTTCTTTCCGGAAGGTACGATTCATTTGGCGGTGGTTGATCCTGGAGTTGGAACGCAGAGAGGGCTTCTTATTATTCATTTTCGAGGGCATCTGTTCATAGGGCCAAACAACGGACTGTTTTCTGAAATTGCTGCTCAGGATGATGCGTTAGTGAGGTTAGTTTCTCCCTCTGTGATAAATACCTTTAAGCTTGATAACGACAGTAATACATTTCATGGAAGGGATATTCTATCTCCAATTGCTGCGGCTTTAGCCGCTGAAAGACTGCGTTTTGAAGATTGCGGCCCCATGTGTGAGGATTGGGTAGGCGATATTATAGAGATGCCAGAAATTCTCTCAAGAGTTGTGACAGGACAGGTGGTAACTATAGATAATTTTGGGAACCTAATCACTAATATCGCCAGAGACGATTTCAGTCACATTAAGGAACCCCAAGTCCTAGCGGGGGGTGAATACATAAGTCTGAAAAGGACCTATGGTAATGTTGAACCTGGCAAGTTTCTAGCCTTGATAAATTCGATTGAAATGTTAGAAATAGCTTGCTCAGAGAGAAATGCTACTGAAGTCCTCGGCATAGGCCGAGGATCGCCGATAAAAGTTATCGAAAAAAGCATGGGGTAAGGAATGCTATTTCTTCAAATCTCTTAGGTCGATGTAATCTCCAGATGGAAAAGTTTTAATTTGAGGAAGGTGTTGGACCAGATTTTTCGCTGTCTCGAAAGGTGAGGGTAGAGCATCCGTTTCATAGGCTTCATGGAGTCTGCGCAGTGAAGGAAAGCGCATTGAATCCTCCAAACGGAGTACTTGCTGCATTCGCGTATCTATTAAACCTGGTGCTACTGCGCTAATGTGGGAATCTGGAAATTCGTAAGCATAGAGTTTTGCGACCGTGTTTAAGCAGGCTTTTGATATGGAGTAGGCGCTCCAACCAAAATAGGCGTTTAAAGCAGCCCCAGACGATATCATGATGATCTGTTCTGGATGTTTATTTTTCCCAATTAACCAGTCTAGAATAAACTTATTGGACCAAACATTAAGATCCAATGTTTTTTGCAGACTGTGGAGTTTGGTTTCACTGAGGGGTTTTATTTCTCCTAATTCGGCAGCGTTAAGAATTGCTAAATTTATGTTTTGTGTTTCAAGTCCTAAGGAAGCCAAGGCAGGTGCCACCCCTTCAGAAGAGCTTAAATCAACTTTTCTTTCAGATAGTCTAGGGTGTTTCGATTCAGAGAAACTGCGTGACAAGCCAAAAACGGTCGCGTTATTATCTAAATAGTATTCAGCGATAGCTAGGCCTAGACCACTCGTATGGCCAGTTATCAGAATGTTCATGTTTCTAACATTATCATGATTTTTATTAAATGAGTTTAAAAAATATAAAAATATCGGATCTGCAAACAAGAAAAGGTGTCAAGTGGAATAACTACAACGAAGCTATTATACCTGCTTGGGTGGCGGATATGGATTTTCCCGTTGCACCCGAAATTCAAGAAGTGCTTCTAGAGCGAGTGCAGTCTTCCGACCTTGGATACCCTATAGCATTCGAAAAAAGCAATCTCCCTGATTTGTTAACCGAACGTTTGCAAGAGCGTTTCTCTTGGGAAATAAACCCTTCTGAGGTGCTATCACTTACTGACGTAGTGCAAGGTTTGTATCATGCAGTTAAGCTTTTTTCATCTAAAAAAGATGGCGTGATAATTCAAACGCCCATTTACCCTCCTTTTCTACAATGTGTACGTGAATTAGATCGGAAGATAATTATTAACCCTTTGAGACAAGCCTCTAAAAAATACGAGATAGATTTTGAAAACTTGGAGCATTGTCTCAAAGGCAAGCCTAAGATTCTTATGCTTTGCAATCCGCATAATCCAACAGGCCGTGTTTATACTAGAGAAGAGTTAGAGAAAATAGCCTCATTTGCTTGTAGGCATGATCTAATTATTCTTTCAGATGAAATTCACTCTGATTTGGTACTTGATCCTGTTCCTCACATTCCCATAGCGTCAATAAGCAAGGAAGTCGGGGCTAGAACCATAACCTTTTTGTCGGCAAGTAAGTCTTTTAATATGGCTGGTTTATGTCTAGCTTTTGTTCATATTAGTGATAGAAGTCTTTTCAGGGTTTTTGATGAATTACCAAGACATTTGATCGGAAGTCACAATTCCTTAAGTCTAGCGGCGGTTGAGGCGGCGTGGACTAAAGGAGGTGGATGGCTCGATGCAACTTTAGCGATTTTGATGGAGAATAGAAGTTATTTGAAAAACATGGTCGATAAAAGTTGGCCGCAAGTACGCTTTCATCCTGGTGAAGCAACGTACCTTGCGTGGATGGATATGCGTTCTATTGGTAGAGGGGAGAAAATGGCAGAATTTTTTCACGAACGATCGCGAGTCGTGTTGTCGGAGGGAGAGACTTTTGGTTCTGAAGGCAAGGGGTTTGTACGTTTAAATTTTGCCACTTCTCCAAGGATTTTGTCAGATATTTTTTATCGCATGGATCGAGCCATACGAGATTCTTGATCTTCTAACCGTTCGGCTTATAGTCGGGTAATCCACTCGACTAATGCCTCCTGAAACTTTGGACCCAATACACGCTCCACCCTAGGATAATTTGTTATGAGCGCGAATGAGAAAACCTCACCGGATTGTCCAAAAACGTAGCCACCCGCAGAAGATACGTCATTTAAAGTCCCGGTTTTTATTCTTACTTTATTTTCAATTGTCGGATTCAAAAATCTCCTGCGGGTAGTTCCATCCTTTCCGGCTATTGAGAGCGAAGACGCAAATTCGGGCATCAGAGGGCTTCGCCAGGCTCTATTTAAAATCCCGTTTAATAAATTTGTTGATATACGCGAAGATCGAGACAGCCCGGATCCATTGTCTATATGCATTCCCGTTAAATCCAACCCCTGTTGCGTTAAATATTGCTTGATTGCTTTGACGCCTTTTTCCCTACTGCCCGGCGCACCCATGAGTTCGGCGCCAATCGAGTATACAAGTGAGCGGGCCATGAGGTTATTGCTCCATTTGTTGAGTTTTGTAACTATTTCAACTAAAGGCTTAGAATTCCATGTATAATACAATTTACTTTCCAAAGTTTGTAGGGGAGTGGCTTTTAAGTGAACGCCAGTGATGTCTCCTCGATTATCGGATAGTAACCTTTTAAATAGCCCATATAAGTAGGCATCCGAACTTAAAGCAGTTCGAGAAAGAGTATAGTTTCGGCAGGCTCTCGGTAGTTTGCCAGAAATCGTAATCGTTCCTAAGTCGTCAGATGATTCAAGCTGAATACGAGGATGGTTTCCTCGGCAAGGTTTACTGCTTATCTTTAATTTATTCACCAAATTTAAATTATCTAGATTAGGATAAATGTTAACTTGAGCCTTCGTCCCATCTGAGGTGGGGTTGATTATCAAATCAATCCATTTGAAATTGACCATTGTTGCACTTGGAGAAACGTTGTACAAACGGAGAGGGTCCCCATCCATTGGTGTTGAGTTAATGGGAGAGAAATAACTTGAATCGATTAAAAAATTTCCGTCGATGTGGTGGAGGCCTTTACGGGACAAAGCTTGAACTATATGCCACAAGTCTTCGATTACAAGAAAGGGGTCACCTAGACCCTTGAATACCAAGTCCCCATTTAAAACCCCATTTTCTATGTTACCTAACGTTCGAATCTCAGTTTTCCACGAATAAGAAGGACCAAGCGTTTCTAATGCCACCCAAGTCGGAATAATTTTGACTAGGGAGGCAGGAATTCGGTTAGTTGCGGGATTGAGCGCGGCGATTTGTTTTTGGTTATCTATAGAATAAATAACTAAGCTAATGGCATCTTTAGGGATATTTGATTTATCAATTATTTCCGACAAGGATTTCGGTAAATCAGGCTTCTCCGCGAACAATGGGTTAGAAAATGCTGTTAGCGTGATTGCTAGGAAAATAGATAGATAGGGCATAAGGAAGGTCGCCTTTGGCGTTCATTACTTACTTTTATCTTCCCGATTCATGAAATGGTATTCGTCATTAGGCTGCATATCTACAGCGGATGCCATTCTGTTGGTCATGTTATAGAAGGACGCTACCGAAGCAATATCCCAAATTTCTTTTTCTGTGAATTCTGCATCTCTCAATATCTTTCGATCAGTATCATCTATATCGGAGGGGTCAGTGGTTAGTTTGCTTGCGAAATCAAGCATAGCTCTATGCCTTTTACTTAGGTCCGCGCTTTTGTAGTTCATGACTAGTAGTTCACCTAGGATAGGATCCTTGGAATATTCTCTAACTGCATTCCCATGGGCTGTTAGGCAGTAAAAGCAATGATTTTTTGACGACACTACAACAGCAATCATTTCTCTCTCTAATGGGGTAAGTCCCGTGTCTGCAAACATGATGGCATTATACAGTTGACTAAAGGCATTGAATTGTTGCATTTCATGGGTGTATGTCTTTAAGACGTTAGGCACTAACCCCAATTTTTCTTGGCAGATGTTGAGGTACTTTTGAGTTTCTTCTGGTAAC
>MDTD01001579.1_pt1 | contig 28153 bp, 25 predicted proteins | sample 811221 | NCBI WGS metagenome assembly MDTD01 (sample SAMN05326646, study PRJNA326480) | marine metagenome | isolation source: seawater | place: Pacific Ocean: South West | collected 2011 | reverse complement strand
GCGCATTCCACCTCTTCGACGACCGGATCGACGGGAAAAATGATCCCGCCAAGCGCCTCGATCATGCCGAGGATGGGCGCGCAGATCGGTGTTTTCGATACGCCATGACCTTCAACAAATGGGCTGTTGGCCACATCGAGCGTCATTTCTCCCGGTGTATTCGGGCCGAACGCCCAGCCCCCCCCCAGCCCATATCTGCGGCCATATTGACGGCAGCATTCAGCAAGATTTCGCGCGCCGCCGGGCCAAGTTCGTGGCGGTAATGTTTGACGGACTGGCCGGAATGTTCGGCGATCGATTGAGCGAAGGCAGAAAACATGGAGTAGCGGGCATCCTCATCAAGGCGCCTGAAGGCATCCATAAACGCGTCGGCGCGCATCAGGAAGAGCCGGGGTATTGCCGTCGCGTAGTTCTCCCATAGACGGGTCGCGCGAAATGCGGTCGTAAAGACGATTGGAAGTCATCTGCGGACCTGTACTTTGGTTGCGCCAGTTGGCTGCTCTTCCCGGCCACACATAAGGATCATCCTGTGGGTGGCCGGGAAGGAGAGCGGGCCGGTGCCGTCAGACATGTCTATTCCTACCCCGCAATAATATGCGGCACGAAGCGGGCGTCGTCGCCGGTGACGAGCGAGACGTCTTCGCGGATGCAGATACCGCAGGGCTGGCTTGCCACGAGCCACGAGCCGATCATCGGGTAGTTGCCGCCAAAATCGGGTAGGGGGTGCAGCGCTTGGACGATGTGTCCTTCGGCGCCGTAGTCGCCATCGACGCTGATCGTGCGTTCGCCTTCCTGGAAGATTTCCACATTTGCGCCTTCGCGGGAAAACAGCGGTTTGCGGACGAAGTTTCCGCTCAGCGCCGCGGCTGCTGGATCGCCATCGAACCAGGCGGGCAGCAGATTGGGATGGCCCTCGAACATCTCCCACAGCAGCGGGAGCAATCCCTTGTTCGACAGGATCGCCTTCCAGCCCGGTTCTACGAACCGCGTACCGCTCCTCGGGATATGTTGTCCGAAGTCGTCGGCCATCAGCCATTCCCAAGGGTACAGCTTGAACAGGTGATCGATCGGATTTTCCTGCAGGTCGGTAAAAAGGCCGTCGGTATTGATGCCGATATCCTCGATATAGATCAGCCGGGTTTCCAGTCCGCTCTGGCGCGCGCAGTCGGCCATGTATTCGACCGTGCCTTCGTCCTCTTCCGTGTCCTTGCAGCAGGCGAGGTGCAACGTGCCGTCGACCCCCATATTGGCCCACGCGGCGGTCAAAGCCTCGTGCAGCGAATTGAATTGGTCGCTTCCGTCCGGAATCAGGCCGCGTTCGATCGCTTGTTCCAGCCATACCCACTGGAACACGCCGGATTCGTACAGCGATGTCGGCGTATCGGCATTGTATTCAAACAGTTTGGCGGGGCCGGAGCCATCATACGCGAAGTCCATGCGGCCATAAAGATTGCGTTCCTGGTTGCGCCAGCTGTTGGCGACGTAATCCCAAAACGCTTCTGGGATGCCCAGGCGTTCGAGCACGCTATCGTCTGACAGTGCGCGTTCAACGACCTGGAAACAGAGTTGCTCTATTTCGGCGGTCGGGTCTTCGAGATCGTTTTCTATCTGGTCCAGAGAGAACCGGTAATAAACGCTTTCATCCCAGTACCGTTCGTCGTCGATGGTGTGAAAGCGGAACCCGTGCTCCTCTGCGGTCTCGCGCCAGTCTTTGCGCGGCTCGACCGGGATGCGATCCACCGACTATGCCCGACGGGAGACGCGGGCCCGAGTAACCTCGCGAAAACAGGCCATGTTTCAGCCGCCGAAGGATCGCCGCATTGGGCTGCGGGCATTCTTGCCGAAACCGCCGCGCGACGTGGTGCGGGTCTTTGCCGCCGGGGTCCGGGTCGCGCTCTGTGCGACCTTCGCCCGGCCGGTTTTGGAGCCAACGGCCTTGTTGTCGGCGGTTCGGAAATTGGTGCTGTTTGCACCTCGATACAGGGGCTGGCCGCGACCGCCGCCCGACAGCATGCTACCCATCATGTATCCCGCCATCAGCGGCATGAAGACGCTGCCGCCGGATGTCGTCCGCTGCGGTGCCAGTTCGCATTTCTCGGCGCCGAAATCGGCTTCGCAATCGGCCTGCGATGTGTATTTCGGCGCGGCGGCTATATGCGTTTGCCGCGCCTGTTGGAAATTCGCGACGCATTCCTGCTCTGACAACCCGAGACCTGTGCATTGTTTGACGGATTCGAACAACGCGGTGTCGACTTTGGCTTCCTCGCACGCGGCGACCAGCAGCAGCCCAGTCCCCATGGCAACAAGTTTGACGGATTTGGATCTTTTCATGGCGGCGATATCTCTGTTGAACCCGATTTATAGAACTATAGCACTGTTGGGTCGGAATTTCCCGTCCTGGCGATCAAAAAAAACAGTCGCGATGTGCGCTGCACGCTAATTCCCGAAAGCTGGGCGATTACCGGTCCATACAGCGCACATTCTTCGACTTGTTGTTTATGTTCCACGTCTGCTGTGTCGAATGTTGGCACAATTTTGATGATGGCATGATGGTGTGCGGACCGCAGTCGTTTCAAGACGCACCGTGCACCAGTACTCTCCCGATATTCCAGTATATTCGGTACGGTTGGCCGACTGCGTGTTCAAAAACAGCCGATGATGCGGGCACAGATGTCGGCTAGATGTCGAAGGAGGTCAGGACGCCGCGTAAGCGAAAGTACGCGTGTTTTCTGAAAAAAGCCCTCAGGGAGAAGATCAGTAATGCAGGCACCGTTGAAGATGCGGCTGCTCTTATTCTCAGCACGCTTCGTGCCGGGACCGTATTCGATATGAGATATCTCTATGGGCTGTCGCCCGTTCGTATCGAGCGGTAGTTAAGGTTCCTGGTCGAAACGGGGATAGAAGCGGCTTCGGTAAAAGCGGATTAGACTCCGTTTTTTCCGGTTACCCCGCCAGCCGGTCGTCGGTCGGTTGTTCCCGGTCTCCGTCTAGCCCCGCATATAATTTGCCCAGAAGCTGGCGAAGCGTCGCCAGTTCTGCTTCGGAGAAATCACCGGTGGCCTGTGCTTCTAGTTCGGCGGCATAGGGCAGGATCTTTTCCGTTACGCTTCGCCCGTTTCCGGTCAGTTCGATCGTGAAAGAGCGCGCGTCTTCTGCGTCGCGACGGCGGCGCACGAGGTCTCTCTTTTCCATTCGGTCCAGCACCCGCGACAGGGTTGAGAGATTAATGCTGGTCAGGTCCGACAGCGCTCCGACCGGCTGACCACCCCGCTGATATAGGGCGATCAGCACTCGCCAGCTCTGAATATCGACGCCGGCCTCGTTGAGAACCGGCGTCATATCGCCGATGAAACGCTGTCCGACCCGGTTGACGAGATAGGGAAGGTAAGCGCCAAGCTCCATCGAGTGTTACTCCGCCGCCACCTGATAGGCCTCGAAGTTGGGGGCTACCTCTTCCATAAATTTGTACATCTGGTCCTTGACCAGACCGTGCGGTTTTTTACCGACGTTGAAATACAGGATGCATTCGTCGATCCCTGCTTCCTCGACTTCTTTCAGTTGTTCGGTGATCGCTGCCGCGTTGCCAATCAGCACGGAATTCTTGGACAACTTGTCCTTTTCCATGTTGCGTAGGATCTCGTTGATCTGCATAAAATAGTGCATGGTCGGTGGCATGGTTTCCGGGTCGTCCGGGAAGGCCCTCAACACGCAGTACTTGAAGTAATCCATCATCGCCTGGCGGCCGAAATCATCTTCTTCAGGAGTGTCTGCGATATGGATGAAGTAGCTGCACATGGCACGGCCGGGCTCGTTGCCGGCGGCAACGCAGTTGTTGCGGTAACTGTCCACAGCAGCGGCCAGGCTTCCATAGACCATCGAGGCCGCGAACGGCGCGTAAATGATATTGTGGCCTCTCTTCGCCGCCATCTTGGAAGACGTTTCCGAGAACGACGCCACGTAGAAGGGGATCGGGTTCTGTATCGGCTTCGGCGTAATCGACATGTCGTCGATGTGATAGAACTCGCCATGATGCGACCAGAAACCATCCTCGGTCCAGGCTTTCCACAAAACGTCCATGCCCTCTTCGAACATTTCGGCGGATTTCATGAAATCCGCGCCGAAGGGTAAGTATTCCTCCTGGTCGTAGCCGCGGCCGGTGGCGAAATCGACGCGACCGCCGGATAGCAGGTCGAGCGTCGCCCAGGCTTCCGCGACGTGGATGGGGTGGTGCAACGGCAAGACGTTGACTGCAGGCGCGAACCTGATGTTTTGCGTCTCCGGAATGATGCTCGCCAGCAAGATGTCCGGGCGGGAATTGACGCCGAGGCGGTCGAAGTGGTGTTCACCGATCCAAGCGGAGCTGTATCCCAGCTTGTCCGCCAGAATGGCCTGCTCGCGTATCTCGAGGACGAAGTCGCTCGAACTACGTGGATTGTCCGGATAGTAGTTATCGGAAAGCGTGAAATAGCCGAAATCTATTGCCATGGCGTTTTCCCTGATCAAACGTTCAGAACTCAAATGTTAACTTGCAAACTTTATTATTTGCAAGTGCAAATTTCGGTCTTAGTTGATTGCCGCGTGACGGCAGCTACCATGTCCGCGAAACAGGGAGATTGACGATGGCCGACGCCATTTACCGAGACTACGATTCAGAGGCGCTATATGCGCAGTATAACAACCGCGCGCAGATCAGCGAGGCCGACCTGGCCGCCATCAAGGACGACCAGAATGCACGGTCGGCCGACTATCGAGCTAACGCGGCGCGGAAGCATCTGGACGAACAATACGGCGACGATCCGCGCGAACGGGTGGATGTGTTCCTGCCCCACAATGACGGCGCGCCGTTATTAGCCTTCATCCATGGCGGCTACTGGCAATGGAACGACAAGGAAGGCTTCGAGTTCCTGGCCAAGGAACTGAACGCCCACGGCGCGGCTTTCGCCAACATCGAATATACCCTGTGTCCAGGCGTGACACTGGCCGAGCTGACCAACCAGTGTCAGCGAGCTGTCGCATACCTGTGGAAAGAGGCTGCGACTTACGGATACGACCGCGACCGGATCGTGGTTTCCGGTCATTCCGCGGGCGGGCATCTGACCTCAATGATGCAGGCGACAGACTGGTCGTCGCTTGAAGACGGGCTTCCATCGAACCTCGTTGCCGCGGGTCTTCCCATCAGCGGGATCTATGACCTGGAGCCTATCCGCCTGACACCGTTGAACGATGCGGTTCGCCTGCAGCCCGAGGACGTGCCGGGACTGAGCCCAATGTTTCTGCCGCCCCTCACCGGCGGCCCGTCGGTCATCGCCTTCGGTGGTTTCGAATACGACGAATTCGACCGCCAGGCATCGGACCTGGCGAAGACCTGGGCGGAGCAGGGCGTCGAGACATCGACGCTGAACATGCCCGGGCGGGATCACTTCACCGCACTCAGCGCGCTGGCGGAAACGGATCACGATCTTTTCGCGGCCGCGATGAAGTTGATGGGTCTTCGTTGATGTCTGTGCCGAATACTCGGCACACCGTCATCGATGATCGCAAGCTTGCCGGGCGCGAAGCCGGGAAGGGGTCTGCGCTGGTGTTTATCCACGGCATGGGCGGCAATTCCCGCAACTGGGAAACCCAGTACGCGCAGTTCTCGGACCGCTATCGCGTGATCGGCTGGGATGCACCCGGCTACGGCGAGTCCGACAACTGGCCGACCGACGAGCCGACGGTTGCCGATTACACAGCGAAACTGGCGGCGTTGCTCAATGCAGTGGAAGTCGACCGCGCGCACTTGGTCGGACACTCTTTCGGCGCCACGTTAATGCCGGCCTTCCGAAATGATTACCCCGACCGGGTGGCGAGCATGGTGCTGGCCCAGCCGGTCATCGGCTCCGGCCCGCTGGGGGAGGATAAGCAGGCGGAGATCATCGCCGAGCGCGAAAAACTGCTGGCCGATTTGGGTGTCGAGGCCTACGCGCGCGACCACGCGCCGAAATCCTGTGCGGCGACGGCCGACGCTGCGACGGTGCGGAAAGGGGTTGAGGTGATGTCGTGGACGCGGCTCGAGGGCTATCTCGCCCAGTGGCGGGCCATGGCGCGGGCCAACATCATGCAGGAAATCCCGGACGACCCGGGCCCGACAACCGTGGTGGCGGGTAGCGGCGACAAGACAGCGTCACAGGACGTCGTGCGCCGGATTGTCGATGCTCTGACCGGCGCCGAACTGGTGGAACTGCCCGATGTCGGGCATATGATCTATATCGAGCACCCGGAACGGTTCAATGGCGCGCTGAAGGCGCATCTGGCGCGGAGTGGTTGAGTCCGTCGTACCCGCGCCGGCTGGAGTCTTCTGGCGGTAGTAGATCCCTGGTTCAGTTGGGATCATAGCTTTTTGGTGGTCACTCGTTCACGATCGGGTTGCGAAGGACGCCGATCTTGTCGAGCTCGATCTCGATCGTGTCGCCTTCTTTCATAAACACCTGCGGATCGCGGTAGAAGCCGACGCCGCCGGTAGTGCCGGAAACGATCACGTCGCCGGGGACAAGTTCGGTCACCGTGGTCAGGTAGTGGATCAGCTGAGGGATGCTGAACAGCAGGTCGTCGGTGGTCGCCCGTTGCATTTCCTCGCCGTTAAGGCGGGTCATCAGCGTCAGCGCGCCTGGGTTGGGAATTTCATCCGCCGTCACCATCCACGGGCCAAATGCGCCGGACTTGTAGAACGATTTGCCCGGCACGAACTGACTGGTATGGCGCTGGTAATCGCGGATCGAGCCGTCATTGTAGCAGGAATATCCGGCGACGACCGAAAGCGCGTCCGCCTCCGACACATGGCGGCAGGTTTTGCCGATGATTACGGCCATTTCACCTTCGAAGTCGAACATTTCGGATGCGTTCGGCTTGATCATCGCCTGTCCATGTCCGACCTGCGAGTTGGCGAACCGGGTGAAGATCATCGGCCATTCCGGTATGTCCCGACCGCCTTCGAGGACGTGGCTCCGATAGTTCAGTCCTACGGCGACAATCTTGTCCGGGTCGGGGATTACGGGGAGGAACTCAATCTCTTCCATGCTGTGGTCGGGGGTCTTGCCTGCGGCGGCTTCGGCAATTTTGTTCAGCGCACCTGCGGCGATCGCGCCGCGCAGGGTCTGCGGGCCCCCTGCCAGTGGTTTGGCGTCTATGACGCCCTCTTCGGTGACAACGCCGTATGATTCCGAGCCGTTTACTGAATAAGTCGTGATTTTCATGCCGCCCTCCTGTTAAGTGTTTTGGCATGAATAACCTTTGTGCCGCGATATGCAAGTCCGCGCAGGGGGGCGGTTTGCGAAGAGGGCAATGGCCGGCCTAAAATCGGCTTAGGTGCAATGTAATGGGCAGCGCGAAATGGCCAAACTTCCGGAAATGAAACTCGCCCACGTCGGGATATGGGTGCAGGATTTTGAGCGAATGAAGAACTTTTACGTGCGCATGTTCGGGTTCGGCATTGCCGACGAAGGGCTGCTGAACGGCAATCGATATGCTTTCATGTCCCGAGACCCGAAGGATCATCATCAGGTGGTCGTCGCCGAGGGCAGGAAACCGGAGACCGAGCAGACGACGGTCAACCAGATATCGTTCAAATGTGAAACCCTAGGGCAATTGCGACAGGTGCACGACGCGGTTACAACCGATGAAGACGTTCAGAGAGTGTTCGTCACTGATCACGGCAACGCTTGGTCGGTTTACTTCTTCGATCCGGAAGGCAACCGGCTCGAGGCATTCATGGATACGCCTTGGTACATCAACCAGCCGCACCGCCATGATATCGATTTCTCAATGTCCGACGAAGAAATTTACACCGCTTCAGAGGCGCATGCGAAGGCCGATCCGACCTTTCAACCGATCGAGGACTGGCGCGCCGAATTCCAGAAGCGGATTCCCGCTGGCGGCTAGGCTGTCTGTGGTGCGGGCTCAGGTTCCGCTGTCGAATTGGCGATCGCGGCTTCGAGCACAAAGTAGCCCAGCAGCTCCAATATCACTGATCCCGACAGCAAGCCCAACCGGCGCGATGAGTAGCGCGGTTTTGGACAGGTTGCCCGCGTAAAACAGCGCCATGATCATGATCGCGCCCAGGTCATCGATAATCGCGAAGGCGTGTGGCGCCACTAACAGCGGGTCGTTGTTCGCCCATGTGCCCGCGGTCATTTCGCGATCGTGACCACCCGTGATGAAAACCAGCGCAATGCTCGCCATCGCCGAATCGTTCCCGCGTTATAAACTCTGAATGCTCGCTCCGAGTTTCGCGTTCAGATCAGAACAAAACCGGAAAATATCTTTAAAAACAGCAGTTTTTCAGTTTCTTGAAATTGTTCTTGCGGGCGAGAACAAAATAGGTACATTTGTTTCCACACAACGATTTGCACCGACGACAGCCGTATGAAATAAGGAGAGGATGAGATGGCCGAAGCGAACCTGAGAGTAGTCGAGAGAGACAACATGGACAGATCTGACGCGGAAAAGAGCAAGGCGCTTGAAGCGGCGCTGAGCCAGATCGAACGGGCCCACGGCAAAGGCTCAATCATGAAGCTCGGCGACGGGTCCGCGCCGGTTGATATCGACGCTGTCTCGACCGGCTCGATCGGTTTGGACATCGCGCTCGGTATCGGCGGTGTGCCGCGCGGCCGCATCGTCGAGATCTATGGGCCGGAAAGCTCGGGCAAGACGACGCTGGCGCTCCATATCGTGGCCGAGGCCCAAAAGAAGGGCGGGACCTGCGCGTTTATCGATGCCGAGCACGCGCTCGACCCGGTCTATGCTAACAAGCTTAACGTCGACGTCGAAGAACTGCTGATTTCTCAGCCCGATGCCGGCGAACAGGCGCTCGAAATCGCCGATACACTGGTGCGGTCCGGAGCTATCGACGTAATCGTGATCGATTCCGTCGCGGCGCTGGTACCGCGGGCGGAATTGGAAGGCGAGATGGGCGACACCCATGTTGGCCTGCAGGCGCGGCTGATGAGCCAGGCTCTGCGAAAGCTGACGGGCTCGATCAACCGATCACAGTGCCTGATTATCTTCATTAACCAGATCCGCATGAAGATCGGCGTCATGTTCGGCAGCCCAGAAACGACGACCGGCGGCAATGCGCTGAAATTCTATTCCTCAGTCCGGCTCGATATCCGCCGCATCGGTGCGATCAAGGATCGTGACGAAATCGTCGGCAACCAGACCCGGGTCAAGGTGGTCAAAAACAAGATGGCGCCGCCGTTCAAGACCATCGAATTCGATATCATGTACGGTGAGGGCATCTCCAAAATGGGTGAACTGGTCGATCTGGGCGTCAAGGCCGGGCTAGTGGAAAAATCTGGTTCCTGGTTCTCCTACGGCGATCAGCGCATCGGCCAGGGCCGCGAGAACGCCAAAACCTTTCTGCTGGAGAACCCGGATTTGTCCGGCCAGCTGCAGCGCGAGATACTGGAACATGCGGGTGTGTTGAACGAGGCGGCGATGACCGATCCGCCCGGTATCGTCGGCGATGAGGATGAGGAATCCATCGACGCGTAACGCCCACGAAGTCATCACTTGATCGGTAAGGGAACGGGCTCCGGTGACGGGGCCCGTCCTGCGTCTGGACAGTATGGTGATAGGCCGGTAAAAACGAGCGTTTTCCGGCAGCTTTGATACGATCATCCGCCCTTGGCCCGCGCGGTGAACTGAATAGGCGAAAATACGGTTCCATGACGGCATCTACCAATGACATCCGGGCGACATTTCTCGATTATTTCGCCAAGAACGGCCACGAGATCGTGGCGTCCTCGCCCCTTGTGCCGCACAACGACCCGACGCTGTTGTTCACCAATGCTGGGATGGTGCAGTTCAAGAACGTCTTTACCGGACTGGAAACGCGCACCTATAACCGGGCGACCACGTCGCAGAAATGCGTCCGCGCGGGTGGCAAGCATAACGACTTGGAAAATGTCGGCTATACGGCGCGACATCACACTTTCTTCGAGATGCTAGGGAACTTTTCTTTCGGTGACTATTTCAAGGATGTCGCCATCGAGCATGCTTGGAACCTAATAACAAAAGAATACGGGCTGCCGGCGGACAAACTGCTGGTCACTGTCTTTTCCGAGGACGATCAGGCGTTCGACCTCTGGCAGAAAATCGCCGGCCTGTCCGACGACCGGATCATCCGCATACCGACCAGCGACAATTTCTGGTCCATGGGCGATACCGGCCCGTGTGGCCCGTGCTCTGAAATATTCTACGACCACGGGGACAAGATCTCGGGCGGACCGCCTGGCAGCCCGAACGAGGAGGGGGACCGGTTCATCGAGATATGGAACCTCGTCTTCATGCAGTTCGAGCAGACCGACGCCGACACCCGCGAAGAACTGCCAAAACCATCGATTGATACCGGGATGGGACTGGAGCGCATCGCGGCCGTGCTGCAGGGCAAACACAACAATTACGAAATCGATCTGATGCATCGCCTGATAGAGGCATCGGCGGAGGCTTCGGGCGTTGCGCCGGACGGAGACCATGTCTCGTCGCACCGGGTCATTGCCGATCATCTCCGCGCGTCAAGCTTCCTGATCGCCGACGGCGTCCTGCCGTCGAATGAGGGCCGCGGCTACGTGCTCCGCCGGATCATGCGCCGTGCAATGCGTCACGCGCATATCATGGGATGTGAAGAGCCATTATTGTGGAAATTGGTGCCGTCGCTGGTCGACGAGATGGGCAAGGCATTCCCAGAGCTGGAACGCGCCGAGGCGCTGGTCGGCGAAACCCTCAAGCTGGAAGAAACCCGTTTCCACGAAACGCTCGGTCGCGGCCTTCGTTTACTGGAAGACGAAACCGACAAGCTTGGTAAGGGTGAGGCGCTGGACGGCGAGGTTGCGTTCAAGCTTTACGATACCTACGGCTTTCCGCTTGACCTGACCGAGGACGTTCTTCGCGGGCAGGGTAGATCGGTGGACAATGCTGGCTTCGACGCTGCCATGGAACGGCAGCGCGCAGAGGCCCGGAAGAACTGGGCCGGTTCGGGGTCCGCAGCTGATGAAAGCGTCTGGTTCGATATCCGCGAACGCGTGGGTGCATCGGAATTTCTGGGCTACACCATGGAAACCGCGGACGGCGCGATCGTTGCGCTGGTGGTCGACGGTGCCGAAGTCGGTGAAGCCGGAAAGGGTGCCGAGGTCGAAATGATTGCGAACCAGACGCCGTTCTATGGCGAATCCGGCGGGCAGCAAGGCGATGCCGGCGGACTGACGACTGATGGCGCGGAAATCGTAATCACGGATACCCAGAAGAAGCTCGGCGATCTGCACATTCACCGCGGCACGGTCTCCCGAGGGACCGTCAAGGTTGGCGATGTAGGGGTTTTCTCGGTCGAAAACGGACGGCGATCCTCGCTGCGGGCACATCATTCTGCCACCCATCTTCTGCATGAAGCATTACGGCGGCGGCTGGGCGATCACGTCACCCAGAAAGGGTCGCTTGTCGCGCCCGACCGGTTGCGGTTCGACATTTCGCATCCAAGCGCGATCGAAGCTGACGAGCTTCGGGAGATCGAGCGTGAGGTCAATGCGCGTATTCGCCTAAATACACCGGTAGATACCCGCCTGATGACACCGGGCGAGGCCATCGAACAAGGGGCAATGGCGCTGTTCGGAGAAAAATACGGCGACGAAGTCCGCGTGGTGACGATGGGCGGGGACACGAACAGGTTCTCGGTCGAGCTCTGCGGCGGCACCCATGTTTCGCGCACCGGCGATATCGGGTTCTTTCATATTATCGGCGAAAGCGCGGTGGCATCCGGTGTCCGGCGGATCGAGGCGCTGGCTGGCGCGACGGCAGAGGCCTATGCCCTTGAACGGGAAGACCTGCTGGGGCAGGTGGCGCTGGATCTGAAAACCGGTCCCGAGGGCGTCCCCAGCCGCGTGCTTGGTCTCCTCGAAGAACGGAAAAAACTCGAAAGGGTAGTATCCGACCTGCGGCGAAAGCTTGCAACCGGCGGCGGCTCCCCGTCCGACAATGGCAATGTGACCGAAATTGCAGGTCTGAAGTATGCGCCCCGCGTGATGGAGGGAATTCCCGGCAAGGAGCTCAAATCCATGGCCGACGAGATCAAAAAACAAATTGGTTCTGGCGTGACGGCAATCGTTTCGGTGGATGACGGCAAGGCGTCGATTGTCGTCGGCGTCACCGACGATGTTACGGAACGCATTAGTGCGGTTGATCTGGTTCGTGTCGGGTCGGCTGCATTGGGCGGCAAGGGAGGCGGTGGACGTCCGGACATGGCCCAGGCGGGCGGTCCTGACGGAAGTGCCGCACGGGCTGCTGTCGATGCCATCGCGGAGGCACTTTCCAACTTATAGAAATCTTCGTTGTCAACATCACGTCCGCGGCGATCTGGCTCTTTACAGACGTGCCGGCAAATCGCATTTTACAATGCTTTTTCAGCGGGTGGTGCGCTTGCGCCCAGCATCACCACATCACCATCTCAAGAAAGTCCGCTAGGAGACCCGACCATGATTGATCTTATGTCCATTGCACGCACGGAGGCCGATGGCGGCGATCTGTTCAGCGTTTTCGACGGTATGTTCGAAGCCAGCGACGTCAAACCGGATGGATCGCCCGATGCGGTCGTTTGGAAGGGAGGCAATCACGACGGCTCAGTTAACCCTGTCGCGCATTCGCTGACCGACGCTTACGCGCTGCTTGGAACGCTTGCGGCGATCGACATCCTTGGGCTTCCCTACTACGCGGTCCCGATGTGGTCGCAGTACCGTCACGATACGGAACTGGCCTCGCTTTCCTGGTTCGGGAACATGCCGTGCACATCCATCAAGTGGTCGACTGCCGGCGATGCTTACGTGAATGATGGCAAGGGCGGCAAGGTCGTCGTCATGGGTAAATCAGCGAACGCGCCGCTGCGCACCCAGGCAGGCGTTTACTGCAACGTTCGTCCATATGGACCGGTCACGGTTGTCCGCTGTATGCCCTGCCTGCCCTATTCGCAGAACAAGGCTGTATTCGATGTTGATCCCAAGACCGGACATGTTCATTCCGAAATGAACTCGCCGGGTATTCAAATGGCGTATGCCAACCGCCTATTCCTGAAGATGGTCCACGAAACTGGACATTTGGGTCGCGTGGCCACTAAGCCGACACAGGCCATGGAAGACGGTATCAATGCCGGACTCCATTCTTGGCTGCTTCAGGGCACCAAGTTCGAGGTCGGCCGAAAATACGCCGTCGATCCCTACGAAGAACACAAGGAGCGGATTGACCGGATCATCGCGCTGCTGCCGTCCGACTTCAAAGACGGGATGGAAAATTGGGGCGGCCGCATCGAGCAGCATATCGCCGATACAAATTACGGCCTGCTGCTGTGGGACCTGATCGAAAAACGGGACACGATTGTGCTGGCGACGGATCTAGATGGCGACCGTCTGACCGACCTCTTGGCTGACGTATCCGATCCATTGCGGATGTTCGGCGGCTTGGTCGCAAATCATCTGGGCAAGGATGTCGATATGCGTCAGGTCTGGGAAGACATGGGGTACACGACCGGGAACGGCCGTGACATGACGTCGGTGATGTACCGCATGGACGGACCGCCAATTCACGAACAGACCTTGGGCTCCGCCGACGCCATGCTGCTGCGTCTGCTGGATGGCGACGAGTCCATGGGCGGTACAAAGCAGCCTTATGATCCGCGTATCCACTTCGTACTGATCCGAGATGCTTATCTTGACGCTAACCCGGACAATTCGGAACTCCGGAGATGGCTGGATAGTGCGCTCGACAAGTTCGACGAAGTCTATTCGGGTACGCGTCCGGGTTTCCTCGAGGGCTATGCGGCCTTGAAGCAGGCGATTATGCCCTGGGGCTCCTAAGCAAATTATACATAATTCAAAAAACCCCGGCCTTGTGCCGGGTTTTTTTGTCAACCGTTCAGCAAATAATCTATCGCGGCGGATGGATCGGGAACCGTGGTGAAGTAGGTTGTTGTGTCGCCATGCGCGAAATCATTCGACACCACGCAGTCCACCAATTTGTCGAATGGCTGCCAGTATGCGTTGGTACTGACCAGGACGATCGGTTTTTGATGTCGACCGAGCTGACGCCAAGTCACCATTTCGAAAACCTCTTCCAAGGTTCCCAAGCCGCCGGGCAGGGCGACGAATGCATCCGACAGGTCGAACATCATGCGTTTGCGCGTATGCATGCTGTCAACCACGTGAAGCTCGGTCAGACCCTCGTGAGCGAGTTCTCGATCTCGCAGGAATTGAGGTATCACACCGATCGCTTCGCCGCCGCCCGCCAAAACCGCATCGGCGACGGTCCCCATCATGCCGACGTGGCCGGCTCCAAAGACCAGCCGAATACCGTTTTCGGCCAACCGCCGACCGAGATCCTCTGCGGCGGCACGGAATGCGGGGTCTTTTCCAACCGACGCGCCGCAGAAAACGCAGACGGATTTTATAGATGGATCAGACATTCTAGGTGTTCCCGAGTTATTGTGGATTTGCCTGTCAGGCGTCACTTGACCGAGCAAGAGAAACCACGAATATCGAAGGCCATCAAGTTGGAGTTTGATTTAAAATCCGGAAGGCATTTTAGATGCGCCTGAGATCGCTATGGATTGGCTGCCTGTACGCCTGGTTTACGATTGCCGCAGGGGTGCCGGCCCATGGGCAAAAGAACGGCGCCGTAAAGATGGGAGAATATCTCACGATCGCTGGCGGCTGTGTAAGCTGTCACACCGATTTCAGGAACAAAGGACAGCCTTTCGCCGGAGGCGCTGCGATCCCAACGCCTTTCGGCAAATTCTATGCGCCCAACATAACCCCCAGTAAAGAGAACGGGATCGGTGACTGGTCGGACGCCGATTTTATTCGTGCCATGCGAAATGGCAAAAACCCGAACGGGGCGCACTATTTCCCTGCCTTTCCATATACGTCCTATACACAGATAACCGAGCCTGACCTGAGGGCGATGAGGGCCTACCTGTTTTCTCTGAAACCCGTAGAACGGGCATCGACCCCGCACGATATATCGTTTCCGTTCAGTTGGCGGTTGCTGCAGGTCGGATGGAAGATGTTGTTCTTCCGGGAAGGCGAATTCGAACCGGACCCGAACCGGTCGGCAGAGGTCAACCGCGGCGCCTACCTTGCCAATGCACTGGCCCATTGCGGCGAATGTCATACGCCGCGTAACAAGTTGGGCGGCCTGGATTACGATAGCTGGATGGCGGGTACGCCAAACGGTCCGGGGAACGAGACAATTCCGAACCTTACGCCTGATGTCGATACCGGCTTGTCCTGGACCGTCCGAGAAATCGTGGAATACCTCAAGACCGGGGCGACGCCAGATTTTGATTTCGCCGGATCGATGATGGCGGAGGTGATTGAGCACAATACTGGAAAATTGACGGACGCCGATCTGAAGGCCATTGCGATGTATCTAAAATCGCTGCCGCCAGTCCGCAATGCATTCTGATGCTGATGCAGTGTCGATCCGAGAAAATTGGTGCGATTCCGCGGGATTTGCCTATGTTTGATATCAGATATGAACGGGCAATGGTGATGGCAGGGTGAACAGGCCGCTGATCGTTGGAATAGCAGGCGCGTTGGTGGTTCTGGCGGCGATTCTGCTAACGTTTTTGATCGATCGCGAACCCGACAGGCCATTACCGCCTGCATCCGGCGCCGGCGATCGTCTCGACCAGCTGGCGGCGGACAACTCCAAAACGTCGAAACCGGTAGCATCTCCAGCTCCGGCGAAGAAAACGCTGCGCGCGCCCTCGAGCGAACTTCCGGCATTTAGACGGCCCAAAGAACCTCCCGGTAAGTTGGAGGCGACCGCGAACAAACCCTTACCGGGACAGCCCTCGTTCGACATCGTCCGTGTCAACCCGGAGGGCGATACTGTCATTGCGGGTAGAGCGCCGCCCGACTCAGTGATATCGGTGCGTCAGGGCGATAACGTCATCGGCATCGTGACCGCAGACAAACGCGGGGAATGGGTGCTCGTCCCGCAACATCCTCTCGCCGCGGGCACGCATGAACTGTTCGTGGTCGCGAAGCTTTCCGACGGGACGGAAGTTGCATCGGCGCAAAATGTCGTGGTTGTGGTTCCGAAACGCGGCATGGATATTGCGGGCGGCGCTGTTTCCGGGCCGGCGGGATCGTTAGCAGTCGCTATACCGAGGAAACCGGGGGAAGCGCCGGTGGTCCTGCAGCGTCCGGGTGGCGTCGGCGATGCTGGGTTGTCACTGGATGCTATCGATTACGGTCAGCGCGGCGATGACCTGACGCTGTCGGGGCGGGCAGATCCCGGCAAGACAGTCTGGGTTTATCTTGACAACGAGTTTGTTGGTCGTGCCATCGCTGACGAGAGAGGCATATGGCGCCTGCAGCCGGGTATTGATATTCCGACTGGGCTATACCGCATGCGCGTGGATCAAGTCGGGGCCGATGGAAAGACGATTGCGCGCATAGAATTGCCGTTTCTGCGGGCGACGCCGGTGGGCGATCTGCCCGACGGAACGGTCGCATTTGTGCAACCGGGGAACAGCTTGTGGCGCCTTGCTCGCCAAACCTATGGCAGCGGTCTCCGCTACACGGAAATCTATGAAGCTAACAAGGACCAGATAAGGGATCCCGACTTGATTTATCCCGGTCAGGTGTTCGTTCTGCCCAGAACAAATTAAGCGGACGTTCGCCCGACTGGGCGGTCATGTACTCGGTGATAAGTTTACGGAGCGGCTAATCTTAGCGATGGCTGTAACCGCGCCGGCTAGTAGCTGCCTGGGGTCGACCGGGTCGTCGATCATCTCCGATACCAGCAGAAATTTTCTGGAAATGAGTCAAGATCACCCGTTGCAAGATCAAATTGCTTGACGACCTAAGAACTATGAGAACGGCTCTGCGCTCGGTTTGTTTTCGGCGCTCTAAGAAGTTTTTCAGCGGACATTATAAGCAGACACGGACGTCAGAAGTCGACTCTTCAATCTAGCCGTCGTAGCGAAGGTCTTCCATGGCTTTGGAAAACCGCGGTTTTAGTCTGTTTCGGACTTGGTCCAGATTTCCTTCAGATCGCCGCGGCGGACTTTACCCCGATCCGATTTTGGCAGGTCATCCATGAAGAATACGCGTTTTGGAGCCTTGAAATCGGGCAGAAAATCCGAGCACCAGGATTTTACTTCTTCTTCTCCGAGCGTTTCCCCGCCCTTCACGGCGACATAGGCGATGACCTCCTCGCCGTAAATCCGGTCGGGAACGCCGACCGCGGCGGCTTCTCTGACCTTTGGGTTTTGCATCAATACGTTGTCGATTTCCAGTGGAGCGATATTGACCCCGCCTCGGATGATCAGGTCCTTGGTCCGACCCGTAACCGTCACGAAACCGTCATCGTCCTTAATGCCTAGATCGCCGGTCTTGATGTGCTCGTCTGACAGGTCTTCGAAAGCCCCTTCCGGAGAGATCGTACCAATGCAGGTCTGCGGCCCGCCGACCGTGATTTCGCCCTCGGTGTTGGGCGGGCACTCGGCCTCGTCGCTGTCGAGGATAACGAATTCCTGATGCCGAGCGGGTGGGCCGACGGTGCCCATCTGCCTGCGGTAGTGGCGGTTACCACAAATCCAGCCGGCTTCGGACATTCCGTAGAGCTGAAGGAGCGTGACGCCGTACATGGACTCGAACAATTTCCACTGATCCGGAGACAGCGGGGCGGTCGAGCATGTCATCAGGCGCAAGCTTGGAACGTTGCGTTCCGATTCCGGCGGCGGTTCGTTCAGCAGCATGTTCACGACTGTCGGTACACCCGCCGAAAACGTGATCTCATGATCGCGAACCCACGCAAAGAACCGCGATCGCGAAAAACGCTTTGCGATATGCATTGTTAGCCCCGTCTGAAGCCACGGCATCAGGCTTAGGATCTGCGCTGAGTTCCAACCGAAGGAACGGTATTCCAGGGTTTTGTCGTCCTCGGACAGTCCCAGCATGTCGAGCGTGTTGAGCCCGTTCAGCCAATAGGCCATATGATTATAAACGACGCTTTTTGGCTTCGAGGTGGTGCCGGATGTGCAAAATATGCAGGATAGATCTTCCGGGCCGTTTTCGCTATCAACACCGGCTCCCGTTCCGTTCTCGTAGGCCGCAAGAACGGTGAACAGTTCGTCCGACCTCGCATCCCCCGTGGAGGCCGCTCTCCAGCCTGAGAAAGAAATCGATGGCGTTTGCAGACCCGCAGTTAGCGATGGGCCGTCGAGATCAGTATGCCAAAGCGTCAAGGTTGGCTCGATCCCTGCGAGGATCTCCACCAGATGAACTTGGTTCATCTCCACGTTAAGCGGACAGACGGCAGCGCCGTAGCGCCAGATACCCATCCAGACGATCAGTTTTTCAATATTTTCATCCGAGAGCAGGGCGACCTTGTCGCCGGGTCGGACGCCGCGTTCGTTCAGAAACTGCGCAATTCGATCCGCTTCGGCCGCAATCTGCCCCCAGGTAATCGATTTTCCATCCTGATCGAGGTCCACAATTGCGGTCTTGTTGGCGTCGCGTTTACGCCACTTGGCCAGCAGGGCGCGGGTGGATTCGAACGGAAGCTTGAGTTCCGGCTGGTTCGACATGTCAAGCGGCATTGTGTTCCCCGTATTTCGCACTTTACAGGCGGGTTGGCCTTCCAGAGACTAATTAGCGGGGCGCGACGGGGCAGGTCAAGCCGGGGGCGGGGAGCTACTGCGCCGGGACCGCCTAAGCGGTTTGACGCCGTTTGCGCCGCAATTCCCGCCATACCGAGACATTGGCACGGATCATTAGTAGCGATGGCGTTACGAACATGGTTAGCAGGGTCGCGAAGGCCAGTCCGAAGGCGATTGCGGTCGACAATTGCTGCCACCACTGCGTTGACGGCGCACCGATTGCTATTTCCCGGGTGACGAAATCGATATTGACCCGTGTTACCATTGGCAGCACGCCGAATATCGTAGTCGCAGTCGTAAGCAGAACGGGACGCAAGCGCTGCGCACCGGTGCGAATGATCGCCTCACGCGGCGATGCCGCAGTCTTAACGATGCGGTCGAAGGTATCGATCAGGACGATGTTATTGTTGACCACGATTCCGGCCAGAGCGATGACGCCGATACCGCTCATCACGATGCCGAAAGGCTGTTCGATAATGAGTAGGCCCAGCATGACGCCTACGGTTGACATAATGACGGCGGAGAGGATTAGGAACGCCGAGTAGAACCTGTTGAACTGCGTCACCAGGATGATCGCCATCAGAAATAGTGCAATGCCGAAGGCGCGTCCCAGAAAGGCGGAAGCTTTCTTCTGTTCTTTGTCTTCGCCCTTGAATTCGATCTGGACCCGAGGGTCGAGGTTGGCCTCGGTTTTTAGCCAGGAATGAATCTCGGTGTTCTTGTTGTCCGCGAGAACACCGGGCAAAACGTCCGCTTTGACGGTCATGGAGCGTCGCGCATCTGTGCGTTGCAATACGCTGGTCTGCTGGCGAGGTACGCGCTGGACGAAATTACTGAGCGGAATAAGCCCTTTAGGGGTTTGAACCCTGGTGCGGTCCAACTGCCCCAGTGTCCGTTTGTCCTCTGGATAGCGGATAACGATATCGATTTCGTCATCGGCATCGTTGGGCTGAAATTCTGAAACCTTAAGCCCGTTCGTCACCAAGCGGATGATGTTACCAATGACGGTGACATCGGCGTCGAACTTCGAGGCCTGCGCCCGGTCGACCTTCATTTCCCATTCGATCCCTGGGACGGGGCGTCCGTCCTCTATATCCTTAAGCCCGGGCATGGAGTTCAACTTCTCACGGATTTTGGCGACAGCGGGCTCGATAGTTTCCGGATGGCGGGATGCCACCAGCATGTGGATGGGCTTGCCGACCGGTGGTCCAGCCTCTTCCTTGGCCGTTTCTAGGTAGATACCGGCCAAACCTTGGGACCGCTGGACAATGTCGGCAAGGATTTCATCGGCTTTTCGTCGTGTATCCCAATCGGCGAATTCCAAGTTAATGGTACCGATGATGTCGATGGGCGCGTCGTCGCGCCGCCGTTGCTTGCCCGACAGAGTGTAGATCGCGCTTAGTTCGCCGCGCTCTCGCTGAATGTCCAAGATATGGTTTTCGACATCGGCGACCAACGCGGCTTTTTCGTCGACTGACAGATTACCCCGTGCAAAGACTTTCATCACGGCACGATCCGGCTCGACCGACGGGAAGAATTCGAAACCGCGGCCAAAATTGGCATACATGACCCAAGCCGATATCAGCGACACCACGGCGAGAAATACAACCTTCGAGGGGTGACGAAGAACACCGCTCAGACACTTGATATAAAGGCCAGTGAAGCCGCGTACGTTATTGATATCGCCGGTCTCCATCGCCGACATCTGCCTGACCAACTTTTCGTTACTCCCGCCCGGTTTGCCCATCTGGGCGCCGAGCGTTGGCACGAATACAAGCGCCATCGCCAGCGAAGCGATAAGCGTCGCGATCAGCGTGATCGGCAGGAATTTCATAAACTCGCCGACGATACCCGGCCAAAACAGCAGGGGAAGGAAGGCGGCAAGCGTAGTCGCGGTCGAAGCGATGATCGGCCAGGACATCCGCTTGGCGGCCTCCGCATATGCTTTGGTACGCGGCGCCCCTTCGATCATTTTCCGGTCGGCGTATTCGGTAACGACTATGGCGCCGTCGACAAGCAGGCCGACCGACAGAATTAGAGCGAACAGCACGACGATATTGACCGTAAGATCGAATGCGCCGAGTACCAGAATACTTGTCAGGAACGATCCCGGAATGGCGACCCCTACCAGGATGCCTGTCCGAACACCGAGGGCCGCCACGATGATAATCATCACCAGCAGGACCGCCGACAATACGTTGTTCTGCAGGTCGGTCAGCATGTTGCGAATATTTCTGGAGTCGTCCCCGGAGAAAGTCACCGTAATCGCGGCCGGCCAGTCTTTGCGCTCCTGCTCGACGAGAGCTTTGACGGCATTAACCGCCTCGACGATATTTTCACCGGTCCGTTTTTTCACTTCCAGCGAGATTGCCGGTTCGCCGTTCAGCCGTGCGTAGGTTTCGCGGTCTTCGAACGTTCGGCGAACCGACGCTAAGTCGCGAACGGTGACGACGGAGTCCCCATTCGATTTGAGCGGCATGTCTAGGATGTTACTCACGTTCTCGAGAAGACCCGGAACTTTGACCGCGAAACTGCCCTTCGCGCCATCTAGGGATCCGGCGGCTATAAGACGGTTCGATCGGCTGATGGCATCCAATACCCTGCGGGGATCCAGCCCATAGGAGTCGAGCAGAAGCGGATCGATGACGATTTCCACCTGCTCGTCGCGATCGCCGCCGATGTTGGCTTCGAGTACCGCCGAAATCCCTTTGACTTTCTCCTGCAGGTCGCGGCCGATCTTCAGCAGGGTCCGTTCCGGCACCTCGCCGCCAAGCGTGACGATGATAATCGGAAATAGGCTGAGATTGACTTCCTCGACCCTTGGTTCCTCGGCGTCTTCTGGCAAGTCGGCTTCGGCGATATCTGCGCGCTCCCGCACGTCGTTCAGCGCCTGATCAGCATTGAAACCTGCTTCGAATTCCAGCAGGACGTTAGCGCCCCCGAGATAGGCGCTGGATCTCATTTCCTTGATGCCCTCTATGGACTTGAGTTCAGATTCCATTGGACGCACCAGAAGACGTTCCGCATCTTCGGGCGATATGCCCTTGAGCGACATGGAGACATATATGATGGGTATGTTTACGTCAGGGCGCGCTTCTTTCGGAATATTGACGTAAGCAGAAAAGCCGGCGATTAGAATTAACGTGAGAAGGGCAATAACCGTTCGTGATCTCGATAGAGCGGCGTCGATTATGGTCATGCGCCGGTCTTCGCGGTTTCGGACACGGGCTGGACCTTCTGTCCGGCTTTTACGTATTCATGCCCGACCGTAATGAGCCGCTGGCCGTCCTTGAGACCGGACACTAACAGGCCATCCGGTAAGTCCGAAAGAATTTTGGTCGGGGCAAAGCGGACGATGTCTCCGTCATCGACGATACGCACGCCGATACGTCCGTCATCCGCAAGCGTCAGCACTGACGGTGACACCACATGTGCCCGGACCGGATTGATGGGGAGGTTCAGTTCACCGGTCAGGCCCGATCGAATCCGATGATTCGGATTGGGCACTTCTAGTTCGACCCTGAAAGACCGCGTTTCAGCCTCGGCTACCGCGGCGATAAATCGGACGGTCCCGTCGGCGGACCGTCCGTCTATCAGCGTTACTCTGCCCGGACCTCCGACTTTGAGGGAACCGATATCGCGCTCGGATACAAACCCGACGGCAAGTAACGGATCAAGGTCCACGATCTTCGCAACGTTGTCGCCGATTTTGACGAAGCCGCCTTTTTCGACGTATCGCGTTTCCAGAATACCACCGAAAGGCGCCTTGATTGTGGTGCGGGAAAGGTCAATCCGCATCGACTTGGCCTGCGCCCGCGCCGCATCGAGAAGGGTGCGCGCTTCCGCTAGTTTGGTGCCCGACCGGAAACCCTTCTTGGCCAGTTTCGTGGCAGCACGATGCTCGATTTCCCGCTGACGCACAAGCGCGAGTGTTTGTGTCAGCCTGGCGTTTCGGTCTTCTATCTGCTGTCGGGCGATGACGTCTCCCGCTTCTACTATGCTGCCTTCTTCACCCGGAACGGCGGCGATCGGGCCGGCTGTCTCGGCACGGATGGTCACTTTGCGCGATTCCTCGGTCCGGCCGTTGACGATGACCGCTCCCTGCTGGGTTCGGGGCTGGACCGGTCTAACCCGGACCGAGATTAGTTTCGTTGTGGGGGTGGGCTTCTCGGCACGTTCGTTGGCGACTGCCTGAAGGTCGTGATCGCGGATTTGCCCGGAAAGTATCCAGGCCGTTGCGCCTACGGCCAAAACGCCAGCTACGATGATAGAATTTCTCATACCTAAGCCTCGCTGTTGTGCGCGGAGCAGGGGGGGCGACCTGCGGCGTCAGCCCTATTTAGGAGGGCCGCATCAACAAGTTCGTGTCTGTGATTTTCCAGGTATCCTGTACCAGCTTCGAAGACGGCAATCCTGGTGTCCGGTGCGAATTTCTCACCGTCGGGGATCGGCCCCTCCCCGCACTGTTTCTTGATCCAGTATCCGGGATCTTCACCACTAAAGAGAATGCCCAGACATAGTTTGCCACCCATGAACTGTTATCCGATTTCTTATAAAAATGTCTCAGGATGATATATTTCCAATGTGAAAAAATGCGAGCCTTAGTTTCACATTAATACGTTTAGATTCTTACCTAAATGTGTTGTCCCATAGTGACACTTTTCTCGATCGGATAGGTGGCGTTTCAGGTCCGAGTAGTGTCGGAGCCTTCTGCGCTTTTCGATAAAGCGGTGTGAGTCCAGTGAGCATCTATTGGCGCTAGTTAGATGCTTCTCTCTGATTGAGGGTTTGTGTGACATTACGTCAGCGGAATAGAAACGCAACGTGTTTGTCGGTAGACGGATGGCAAGGTTAATTCAGGCTAGGGCGGCCGATGCTTCGGCATAACGAGCGTGCCAAAAATTTAAGTAGCGAGCTATGAACTCCGTTACGGGCAATTCTTACAATGTCTGTAAAATAGGTTGGGTTGTCCCAGCGCAAGTCTGGGCGGCCCGACCTACGGGTTGTCTGAAGTCTACCACGGGCAACGTGTCATGACGATTGTTTGACGACTACCCCGGACAGCGCATCAAAGAAGGCGGTACAGGGCAACTAAGTCGCCGTCGATGTCTCTAAGGGCGAAAGCCTCGGCACTCGTCACGGGTCATTTATCAAAAAGGTTTACATGATGGCTGGGGAACCTTGATTTGAACCGGGACTAAGCGGGTCAGAGCCGCTCATTCTACCATTAAACTATTCCCCACTGGGGAAATTCGCACATCTTTTCCTGAAAAGGGAGGCGCGTTTAGCACACGCATTTCAAATTGAATAGCCCTAACGGCGCATCGGGTTGTCTGTCAGCCGGCCGTGAAGAAATTCCTTCGCAACCGAACTATTCGCCGATATAGTTAATTAGTCTGGATAGAACATTTCTTGAGCACTGACCTGCTCGCGGCGGTGCACAACGGAGAGGAAAGGTGACGGCATCGCCGCCACAGAAAAATAATCGCCGGGCGAGTGGACCAAACAGGGCGGGCGGTAGGAACAAGGCCGGTCGCAGGAAACGTGTGTTCGCGGCGCTAGATCTGGGGACCAATAACTGCCGGTTGTTGATCGCGCAGCCTACTGGGTCTGGCTTTCGCGTAATAGACGGATTTTCCCGCATTGTGCGTCTAGGTGAGGGTGTCAGCGAAGCCGGCGCGCTTTCGGATGCAGCAATCCAGCGCACGGTCGATGCGTTGAAGGTCTGTGCGACCAAGATGTCGCGGCGGCGGGTATCGCAGGCAAGGTGCGTTGCCACCCAAGCGGCTCGGTCCGCTGGAAATGGTGCCTATTTCGTTAATCTGGTGAAGCGCGAAACCGGGATAGATATGGAGATCATAACCTCTCGGGAAGAGGCGGAGCTGACATTGACTGGGTGCTTTTCTCTGCTCGACTCCGCCTACGATCACGCACTAATGTTTGACGTCGGCGGTGGTAGCGCGGAATTCGTCTGGGCGCGGATTCTGGAGAACGGTGGTGCAGAGGTGATGGGATGGACGTCATTGCCCTGCGGCGTCGTTACGTTGACGGAACAGCACGGAAAAAAAGAATTTGCTCCGAAGGAATACGAAAACCTAATAGCCGGCGTGGTCGAGACACTCCGGCCGTTCGACCAACAGTTCGGCATTTCCAAACATATCGCGGGGGGCGGTGTTCAGATGGTCGGCACTGCGGGCACAGTCACGACCATCGCGGGAGTGGACATGTGCCTGCCGCGTTACAACCGGGCCCGCGTTGACGGGTCCTGGCTTGGTTTCGATGCAGTCGAACGGGTCAGCCGATTTTTGTCCGGTCAATCGTACGAGGAACGCGCAGCTCATCCCTGCATCGGTTACAATCGCGCTGACCTCGTCGTCGCCGGCTGCGCCGTGCTGGAAGCGGTGTGCCAGATATGGCCGGCAGGCCAGTTGCGTGTCGCAGACCGAGGTGTGCGTGAAGGCATCCTGAGCGTCATGTCCGGAAAACCCAAGGCAATCTGCGATGGCGCCACCGCGTTCGCCGCGGAATAGGCGGTGCCGTGTACCGAAGTTCTGGAAAAAAAAGCGGTGGAAAGGGTGGGCGCCGCGGTAGAGGACTGACCGGTCGCAACATGCGAGTCCGGGTCAAGACTGCTCGAGGACGCAAATCTTCATCCACCCGCTGGCTGGATCGGCAACTGAACGATCCCTATGTCCATGAGGCTCGCAAGCAGGGGTATAGGTCCCGAGCCGCTTTTAAGTTACTGCAGCTAGATGACAGGTTCGGGTTTCTCGCGCGTGGCCAGCGTGTAGTGGACCTCGGAGCCGCGCCTGGCGGCTGGACCCAGATAGTCGTCGAAAGAACCGGACCCGCGGGAAGCGACGGAAAAGTCGTTGCAATCGACATCCAAGAAATGGAACCCTTGGCCGGCGCGGAAACGCTGGTTCTGGACATATGTGCTTCCGACGCACCTGGTCGGTTACGCGCCGCATTGGGCGGAACGGCTGATGTAGTGCTGAGTGACATGGCGGCTGCGGTCACCGGCCATAAATCAACCGATCATTTGCGCACCATGGCTTTGTGCGAAGAAGCGCACGTGTTCGCTACGGAAACTCTGTTGGACGGCGGGACGCTGGTGATGAAAGCGTTTGCCGGCGGCGCGCATTCTGACCTCATGTCGGCCATCAACAAGGATTTCGACAATGTCCGTACGGTTAAACCGGATGCGTCTCGGCCTGAAAGTCCTGAGACCTACATCGTCGCCATCGGATTCAGGGGAAGGCAGAAACGCTGACACGAGCATTCTATCGATTTGTCCGTCGACGCCGCCCATTCCGTTTGGGATTCGATGGACCAGTGTGTATATTTCGCTGCCACTTGAGCAAACGGTGGTGGCATGGAAATCCGCGACGCGCTGACTTTCGACGACATACTTCTGGTACCCGCGGAATCCGCCGTTCTCCCTTACGAAGCCGAAACACGCACACGACTGACGCGCTCAATCGGCCTTGGTATCCCGCTGATCTCGGCGGCGATGGACACGGTCACGGAATCGAAAATGGCAATTGCGATGGCGCAGGCTGGTGGCATCGGCGTGCTTCACAAAAACATGGATATGGCGAACCAGGCCGACGAAGTGCGGGCAGTCAAGAAGTTTGAGTCCGGAATGGTGGTCAACCCGGTCACGATCACGCCGGAGCAGACTTTGGCCGACGCTTTGAGGTTGATGGAATACCAACGGATTTCGGGCATTCCGGTGGTAGAAGGAAACGGCGGCAAGCTGGTCGGGGTACTCACCAACCGAGATGTCCGGTTTGCCGACAAGGCCGACCAGCCGGTCAGCGAACTTATGACAAAGGAAAACCTTGTCACGGTGGAAGAAGGTGTAGACATGGCGGAAGCGCGCCGGCTGCTGCACAAATATCGGATCGAAAAACTGCTGGTGGTCGACGATGCCTACCGCTGTATTGGGCTGATCACCGTCAAGGACATTGAAAAGGCGAAACTGCACCCGAACGCGACCAAGGACGACAAGGGCCGGCTTAGGGTTGCGGCGGCGACCGGCGTGGGCCCGGACGGTCTCGCCCGCGCCGAGGCCCTGATCGATGCGGAAGCAGACGTGGTGGTGGTCGACACCGCGCACGGCCATTCACGCGGGGTCTTGGATGCCGTCGCCAGGATCAAGCGACTGTCAAACAGCACCCAGGTTATCGCGGGAAATATCGCAACGCCGGACGGCGCCATGGCGTTGATCGATGCCGGCGCGGACGCAATAAAAATCGGCATCGGGCCTGGTTCCATCTGTACGACCCGTGCTGTCACCGGAGTTGGTGTTCCCCAGTTTTCGGCGGTGTTGGAGTCCGCCGAGGCCTGCCGCAAAGGCGGCGTACCCTGTATTGCCGACGGCGGCATCAGGCTTTCCGGCGACGTTGCCAAGGCGGTTGCTGCGGGCGCGGATTGCGTGATGGTCGGTTCTTTATTGGCGGGGACCGAAGAAAGCCCCGGCGAGGTTTTTCTGTATCAGGGGCGGTCGTACAAATCATACCGCGGCATGGGCTCGCTCGGTGCGATGGCGCAGGGATCCGCGGACCGCTATTTCCAGCAGGAAGTGCAGGACAGCCTGAAACTCGTCCCGGAGGGGATCGAGGGCAGAGTACCGTACAAGGGCCCCGCCGGCGCTGTGTTGCATCAGCTTATCGGCGGTTTGCGCGCGTCGATGGGTTATACCGGCAACGGTACCGTCGCCGATATGCAACGAAACTGTTCTTTCCGGCGGGCCACGGCAGCGGGCTTCCGAGAAGGACATGTCCACGACGTGTCGATCATGCGAGAAGCCCCCAACTACCGGCCGCCGGAATAGTCCAATGGTCGAGATCACGACGGAAATAAGTATACGTCCCGCCGTCGCCGAGGATGCGGCGGAGATTGCGCTAGTCCATGTAGAAAGCTGGCGGTCTACCTATGCCGGCATCCTGCCCGAGGAGATACTCCTGAATCTGAGTTCAAACCAGCACGAAGCCCGGTGGTGGCGCTCCGTGCTTGGCCGGCTTCGCCGCAATCATTTCGTGTATGTTGCGGAAACAGGCGAGGGCGAGGTGGCCGGTTTTTGCAGTGCCGGGCCGTCGCGCCACCCGTCGCTGCCCTACGGGGCGGAGGTTTACACCATTTATCTTCGTGACGAATTTCATGGCGTCGGCGCGGGCAGGCAGCTTTTTGCAAGCACCGTGGCAGCAGTTGGGGAAGTGCGGGGGCCGTCGGTCATCGTGTGGTGTCTTGTTGGTAATCCGTCGCGGTATTTCTACGAGGCCATGGGCGGGTCTCTGGTCGCCCGCCGGCCGAGCAAAGTCGGCACAGAAAATGTCGAGGAAGTCGGGTACGCCTGGAACGACACTACAGAGCTCGCCGTCTGGGGAAGCAGCTGAACCGTGACCGCGACCGACCACGTCCTCATTATCGATTTCGGTTCTCAGGTTACCCAGCTGATTGCGC
>MDTD01142053.1_pt1 | contig 28155 bp, 31 predicted proteins | sample 811221 | NCBI WGS metagenome assembly MDTD01 (sample SAMN05326646, study PRJNA326480) | marine metagenome | isolation source: seawater | place: Pacific Ocean: South West | collected 2011 | reverse complement strand
CTGGACATATAGTAAAATTAGATGGTTCTAGAAAAAATGACTCAGATTGGACTGCAGTCACAGGTACAAAAATAATTGCTGGAGCATCACAGCAAAGACCTGGTATATTAGTCACTAACTCATCAGCACCATTTGCTGTTGGTGCCAGACTTTCTGGTGAAATACCAAGAACTGCACTCACTGCAGTAAAATCAAAAATTAAAACTGCAGTTGTTTATGACTTTTCATCAGTAAGACAAATTAGAGCTGCAAAAGATGATTCAGATAATGTAGCATTTACTGCTACTACAGAATGGACTCCAGGTTCTGGTGCTACACTTAAAAATGTGAGTGGTGAACTATTAGGTAGTTCAGATAAAACATTCAAAACACTCAGGTCTGGTACAGTTCCATTTGATAACGATTTTGAAGTAATGTATAAATCACCACCAACAATTACTTCTACTGAAGGTGGATTATCAGTGACACCTAATCTAACTGATAGTCAATGGAGTCATAATAGAAATGGTGATTACAAAAGAACAAGAATTGATGATGCTGTAGAGATTACAAAAACTCTAAAATATGGAGTATTAAAAATTAGAAATACTGACAGTACAAGGACTACAGCAGTAAACTCATCATGGTCTGCACAAGATAGAAGAATTAATCTTTACTATCCAGACATTTACAAAGTTTATAAGATTGTACAAGCTACTGAAAATAATTCATTTACTCAAAGTACAACTGCACCAAGTCCAGCATTTACACCTATAAAACTTTCTATATCTGGTGGTGCTACAATTCCACAAGGTACATTAATTGTAGGAAAACAATCTAAAACAAGAGCAAGAGTAGCATTATCAAATACAGTCGCAACAGGAGAAAGTACGTTATCAGCTACAACAGGTTATCATATTGTAAAATCTGGTACTGGATTAGCAGATGAAGTACAAGTTTGTTTTGAAAAAGGTGTAGCATTTGTAGAAGGTGAAGCACTTACATTAAAAGTTCCTGATAGAGAAACTGCAATTTCAGATACTATTACATTTACTTCATTAGGTACTACAATACCTGGTACAGATATTACAAATAATTATTTACTTGATAACGGTCAAAGAGCTGATTACTATGGTATTGGTTCTATTATCCGTAAGAAATCAGTACCTGCACCAGCAAATGGAGACATATTAGTATTCTATTCTTACTTTGATGCTGACCCATTTGAAGGTTTCTTTTACAGTGTTGATTCATATGCAGCTGATGGATTCTATTCAGTTGACCCAAGATATTTTAAAGACCCTCAAGAAATAAAATACGAACCACTTGCTGGTGTTAATTTAAGAAACTTTGTAGATTTTAGATTTAGACAAAGATTAGGTTCTAATTATTCAACAGCACAAAACCCACTATCATTTAGCTGGAGAAACTTAGAGAATACCGGTGCACACGTCATGCCTGATGGACAATTCTCGACTGATGCAGAATTTTTCTTAGGACAAAAAATATCATTTGTTTTAAACAAAGATGCAGAAATTAACGTAGTTCCTGGTATTGGTGATACTACAGATTCAAAAGAACCTGATTTATCTCCTGGTACTATGTTATTAGCAACTATTGATGTACCACCTGCAGTAAGATATCCAGCAAAAACAATTGGGATAGCTGAAGGTCAACAACGTGGTTTCACTATGAAAGATATTTCTAAAATCGAAAAACGTGTTAGAAATCTTGAAAGTGCAGTTTCATTATCATTGCTTGAATCACAAGCATTGCATGATAATGTTGGCACAAGATTAAAATCAGGTTTCATAGTAGATGACTTTACATCAGTCGTAAATACTCCAGGTGATTTAACAAATAAAGAATTTAGAGCTTCAATTGATACACAATCAAATCAGTTAAGAGCTCCATCAATAGAAAGAGATGTACAATTAGAAAGAACTGATGCTGGTACAAATATTGACCCGTATTACTTAACTCAAGGACCTGGATATATAGTAAAATCTTACACTGAACAACCGATGTTAGAACAAGCGTTTGCTTCTGAACTTGTAAGAATAAATCCGTATGCTGCTTGGACTTACAGTGGTGTTATATCATTAAGTCCAAATCAAGATTTTTGGAGAGACCCTTCTTGGAATATAGTTGAAAACTTCTTTATTGATAGAACAGCATTTGGTGGAGGTACAACTACTGTATCTGAAGCTGTATTTGATAACTTAACACCAGTCACAAGAGATATTCCAAACACTGAATTTAATACTACAGAAACTAACTGGACTGGACAAACTACTACAACTACTACTACTGCAAATAATATTTTCTTATTTGGTACTACAACAACGACGACAGAAACTGAAAGTGGTACTGAAACAACAAGAAATTTCATTACACAAGAAGAAGAATTTACTAGTAGTAATAATTTTAACATCAGAGAAGTACGAGAAAGAGATGATGCTTTCATCAGGTCAAGAGTAGTAGAATTTGTAGGTACTGGTTTTAGACCTAACACAGATTTAAAAGCTATATTTGATACTGTTGATGTTTCTAGTAATTGTCAACAAACAGACTACTTGCCAATTGATGTATCTACTACAAGAACTTATGGTACAGTTGGTGTTCTAAGAACTGATGGTAAAGGTCAAATTAGAGGTAGATTTACAATACCTGCACAGACATTTAAAACAGGTACCAAAACTCTCTTATTAACTGATAAAGACGGTTCAGCAACTACTGAAGGGCAGGTGACTTATGAAGCCAGAGGATTCTTTGAAATTGGTGATTTAGTAGCAATAAGAGCTACAAGAGAAGCTGGTAATAGACTTATATCTTCATCAACAAGCGACGTTACTCGTTCAACAACAACTACAACAAGAACACCTTTTGTATGGCCAGCAATTCCCTGGAACTTTGGAGACCCAGTAGCACAATTATTTACATTACCACTTGACCCTGGAAATGACCCTAACAACTTTAATCCTGCTAATCAAAATGCAAGAGCAACTGGTTCATTTATAACTTCAGTAGATGTTTTCTTAGGATTTGTAGATACTAGAACAAACAATGACCATGTACTTTGTGAAATAAGAAGCACTGAAAACGGCTATCCTGGGAGAGATATTTTAGGAAGAGCAAGAGTTGATGTCACAAAGTCAAATGAGAACTTAACCAAACCAACTACTAAAACAAACTTTAGATTTGATGCTCCAGTATTCTTAAGAGAACAAACTGAATATGCAATTGTATTACTTACACCTTCAGATACTACATCAGTTTGGACAGCACAACAAGGACAAGAAGATGTAAATACTGGTGGTAAAATTGATAAGCAGCCTAACGTTGGTGGGTACTATGGTTCATTCTTTAGTTCACAAAATGGAAGTACTTGGACACCTGAACAAAACAGAGATTTAACATTTACTGCAAATAGAGCTGAATTTACGACTGATGATTCAGTTATAACTATGAGAGATAAAGCCAACTTCTATGGACAACCAATTGGTCAAGCCGCTGGAGGATTAGCTATAGAAACATTTGCTAATTCATATTACATAAAAGTACATCATCCAAACCACGGTATGTATGGTCCTGATGATACTCACCAAGTAAGAATACTAGGTGTAAGTGGTAATGGTACAGTTAGTAATTCAGCTGACTCAGACTTGGTAAGATTTAGAGGTCAATCAACACTTAATGGTATACCAATTTCATTTATTAATAATGTTGACGGACTTTCAAACTTAACATCATCTACTGCAGGAGCAAGACACAAAGTTAAGAATGCTACTCAAGATACTTATATGATTGATTTAAGTGAACAAGATTCCGATGCTTCCGCAATTAATTCTAATCCAGTCACTGGTGGTTGGCACAAAGGTATTGTATCTGGTAGAGGTGGTGGTGAGAATGTAGTTGCTACAAGTAGTATACAATATGATTCAATAAGAACAAATACATCTCCAATTATCTTTGATGAAACAACTGTTGAATCAAAACTAAAATCAACAAGTGGTGCTAATTTAATATTAAGAGCTGCATCAAATTTATTTGGTTATAGTACAGGAGACCAGTATTATGATTCACCTCAAGTAAAAGAAACTAGTTTTGTAAATGCACCAATTGATAGAATTGTAAACTATACATCACCAAGATTGATTAATGGTTCAATGAATAGAACAGCTACTGCAGATTTTGAACAACAATTAACTTTAAAAACAACTAATAAGTTTGTATCTCCGGTAATAAGACTAGATGCTGCTAGTACTATGTTCGCATATAAAAATAACATAGGTACATATATTGATGATTCAGATATGACTGGATTAGTTTCTACACCAGTAGTAGCTTCATCAACAGACATTGCACAAACTGAATTTGCAGCATTCCAAGCTGGTATCTCTAGTAGAGATGAACAAGCTGGATATATTACAAAGGTAATAAAATTAGATGTACCTGCATCTCAAATTAGAATTTTCTTTGATGCTGATATGGACCCATCTGGTGAATTTAATATAAGATATAAAACAAGAGCTGTAGGTGATAACACAGAGTTTGCTGAAATTGAATTTGAAACGTTCCCAAGAAATCAACTTGTAAATGAGACTAACTTTGGTAAATTTAGCAGTGAAGCAAAATTTGAACAATTTAGTCTTACACAAGATGTGGGCAAAGAATTCGATGCTTTACAAGTTAAGATTGAAATGAATACTAAGAATTCATCATTTGTAAGTAAACTAAGAGATTTAAGGATAATAGCTGTAGCATAATGAATAAAAGAGACATAAGAAGAGACCCCAAGAGTGGAGCTATTTTAAATACTAATAGAGCAGCTTATGAAGAATATAAAGCTAAAACATTAAAAGAAAAACAATTAGAAGAGAGACTAGTAAGAGTAGAAAATAAAATGGATAAATTGCTAAATATTTTGGAGAAATTAGATGGCTAATTTAAGAGATATTCTTGTACCTAATTTTGGATTTCAAGACTCTGATACACAGATTGGTATTGCACCTGTAAATACTCAGGCTGGTGTTATTGCATTTAATGACTCAAATCGTATAGTTAAAAACAATGTACGAATTAATATTGGTTCATCTCCAAACTCAAACACTGGTGACCCATTAAGAACAGCATTTATTAAAGTAGGAAACTTTATGGAGGCAGTTTACAGAGCTGACTCAGATAAAGACTTACGTATTAAAAGATTTGAAACTCCAGTAGGTGATTCAGATTTCAGAATATTAGGTATTAAATCATCTAATGATTTGAGATGGGATTCAGATGCAGTACATACAAACATAGGAAATGCAAATACTGGTTTTGATAGTGATACATTTGCTGGATTAAAAGCAGGTGATACAGTTTTCTTAACTGATAGGATTGACCCAATTAGCCGTCAAGCATTTATTGATAAGTATTCTAGGTCTAATCCTCACGGAAGAATAGACATAAACACAGTACGTCTAAAAAATAATGAGTATAGTGTTAACGCACCCGCTTTCTTAAAGGTTGGTTCTGATGGTCTATTAAAAGTACAAACTGAATTTGCTCTAGACCAAGTTGGTTTGGACTTTGATGGTGCTCTATCAAGATTAAGTGCTGGTACTCAATCAAGTAAACTATCTGCATCTGACCAACAACAACTGTACTCTGACTTTAATGATATCCAAGGATTGACTAATTCTTCATTTAGAATATCTGCTGATAACGTTGAAGATGCATTTGCAGAACTTGTTGCAAGACAAGTAAGAATTGGATATGATGCAGGGTTTTATGGGTAATGAGCACAAATGTCTTCAGTAAAGAACAACTTTGCAGGTTTTACAATCGCACCAACTGGCTTTGGTGGCGATTCTGATAATGATTCAGATTTCGGTGAAAATCTAAACCGTTCTATACAATCAATCAACAAATCTTATTCAATTAAATCAGGTATTCAAAATACTTTTATTGATGGTTATATAAACCAATTTGGTGCATCATCTCGTTTCTCTACTAACGAACAAAGAACAATTCAAAATTTAATTAGAGAATCTATAAATGTAAATGGTATAACTGTACGTTATATGCCAAGAGCATCAGATTATACTGATGATGTTTGGAATGAAAGACCAGAATCACATTTTGATTCAGGTTATCAAATTGATATGTTATTAGTTGCTTCAGCTGGATTTGAAGGTGAAGGTGATACTATGACTCTATATGGTATGGAGTTTAGAGAAGAAGTAATCATGTCAGTTGCAATTAATAGATTTGAACAAAGAGATTCAGATTATAGAACTATACTAAAACAAAGACTTACAGATTCAGATACTTTTGGAGCTTCATCAGCATCAAATGATTCTGATTCTGACCAATATCAAACTTTACTTTCTAAATTTGCAAGAACAAGACCTCTTGAAGGTGACCTTATTGTAATTCCTTTTGGTAGGTCAGCACAAAATAAAAGTCAGTACGTACCGAAAGTTTTTGAGATTACACGTGTGACTACATATCATGATGGAGCCTTTTTCCAATTAGGTAATAACTACCAATATAAATTACATTGTAAACTATTCGAATTATCAGGAGAAGATTTATACTTCAATCCTACTGCTATCACATACGACAACACTGGAAAAGCTACAAGTACAACAGACGAAATAGTCACACAAGCAAAACTTGGTGTACAATTTACTGACTCTGAAACTAAAGCTATAGATATAACTGATAGCGATTTAATTTCTGATTCTTGGGCTGATAATACTGAGATAGAACAAAGAGCTGAGAATCAAGAGGTATTCGATAATAGTGGCGTCGTAAGAGAAACGCCGAAAACAATAACAGATGACTATACAGCTAGAGCTTTTGGTCAGCCTGGTATAAGAAATTTGGATGATATTTAATGTTAGGTACTCACTTTTATCACGAAACTGTTAAGACTGCAACTGCAGTATTTGGTAGTTTGTTTAACAATATCGTTATTAAAAGACGTGACGGTAAACTAGTACCTGTTCCAATTGCTTATGGTCCTAGACAAAAATGGCTTGAGGCTCAAAAAGGTTTACAACCTACTGAAGAAATGTTTGAAAGACTTTTACCTAGAATGTCTTATCAATTTGTTGCTATGGTTTATGACCAAAATAGGAAGCTAAATAACAAACCTAATGTTTTAAGAGCACCTGATAGTTTACAACATCCTAGACAAAAAGCTAATATGCCTGTTCCTTACACATTGTCTTATACTTTATATTGTGAGACAAAAACTTTAAATGATGGTTGGCAAATAATAGAACAAATTGTACCATTCTTTAATCCAGCTTACACAGTGAAAGTAAGACATTTTCCAGCTGATGCTGATACAAATACACCTGTACCAACAAATGCATTTGACATGCCTTTTTCACTAACATCAGTGACTTGGACAGATGATTTTACAGGAGATATTAATACAAGAAGAACAGTAGAATGGACACTAGAATTTGAAACAAAAGTCTGGTTCCACGGTCCAATTGCTCAAACTAAAGTAATTCTAGATTCAAGAGCTATTGTGGCTACACCAGGTAATGCTACTGACTCAGATAGAAAAGACCTCAACTTACTAAGAAGAAGTGATAGCGATTTATTAGGTGCTGATGTTGGACATGTAGTATTGAAAACACCAGACTCAGATGCAATCTTTGATAGTGATTCTAGAATCAGTCCAAGAATTACAAATTTATCTGATTCTGATGGTAATGTTATTAAGATAGTGAGAGATTTTAACCTTTAGTGAAATAAATAAAACATGGCGACAAAAGATTTAATCAATTTAGGAATATCCCCAGACTCAGGTACAGGAGACTCAGCTAGAAAAGGTGGGTCAAAGATAAATGAGTTGTTTTCAGATGTATATAGTAAATTTGGTGATAATCCTATCGGCCAAGATGTAGACAAACCTTTTTATGGTTATCGCAGAAGATTCGGAGAGTTTGAATACCGTGTCGGTGAGCTACATCCAGCAGGTAAATACCTAAACATTTCATTTAGAACACCTGATTCTACAAGAGATTCTGAGTTTGGTGAACCTTCAAGCTTTAAATTATTAGATAGAACAAGAGGTTGGAGATTAGATGCTGATTCAGATGGTGATGGTATACCAGATTTATATTTAGACTCAGAATTTTACTTTGCATCAAGAGGTGAAATGATAGATGTGGATGCATCTGGTATTGATACAAATAGAACTATTCATGTTGTACTTCCGTTGGCTCAACCAGGTGATGTAATTAAAATTAGAGAATCAAGAGGTTCATTCTCTAATAGTAGAAGTATGTCAGTGTGGACAACACCATTTAGATTTAAAGATTCAGAGCAAAGAGCTGAATGGTCAAATAATTCTGGTGGTTTATCCGCTCCTGGAAACAGACATACACATATTAGAAATGTAGATGGTATATTTACTAATGCCTCAGCTTTTAGTATACCATTTGATTCAGAAGGAGCTACTTTTGATAAAAGAGCTTTAGGATATGCAGTAAACTTTTCCGGTGTACAAAGTTCGAATGGTGTTAAATCTCCAGTACTTTTAAATTCACCACACTCAATTTATGAGTTTACTTATTCAGGACATGATATTGGTTGGGTATTTGTACGACATAATATTAGGTCAGCAGCAAGAGATTCAGATTCTATAAGAATATTTACAGATAATTTTGATTCAGATGATTGGCATAAGACTACAGCCGCATTTAATATAAATGGAGTAGAAGAAGTACCAGCTGGTAGATTTATGTTGCCAATGACTGCAGCTGCTTTTACTGATTCACAACAAAATAGAGAATTCGCAAACTTAGCATCGGTGATGGATGTAAAAGTTTTCAAAAAAGTATATAAAGCTGGTACATTATCTGATGTAAATACAGAAGTATTAGGTTTCATTAGAACTCAGCTTTACAATGCAATTGATTCTGAAATGACATCAGCATCACCGGACTCAGATAAAATACAAAGATTTAAAACTGTATGGGGTACACAAGGTGCCGATTCAGATGCAATATCAGGAAATCCAAACAATTATGGACATGATGGATATGTTGGATTTGAATCAGCTGACCAAATGTATATACCAGTCACAGTGACAACAGTGACAGATACTGCAGGTAATGCTATTATCTTCTCTCAGACTAAATTTAAAGGTCAAGCTAAGATAATTACAATGGGATAAATAATATATGACTATTAACTTTTCAAATGGCAGACCAGTTTATAAACACCGTAGAAGTTTATCTACGGGTTTGAATGCTGAAGGTCAACCGACTACTGACCAAATTGAACAAGGTGAGATAGCAATTAACCTATCCACAAGAAAGCTTTATACAAAAAGACCTACAATCACAAGAGACTCAGATGGTTCATCTGATATTTTAGAAGTAAATAAGGTAGTGGTTTCAGGTGTCAAATACAGATTACCTGGATTTAGACCTTATGGTCAGCAATTTCAATCTGGTGCACAGATAAGAATTATTTCAAGAAGAATTTTAGACTCAGACACAGCTGGATTAAATGTTAAATTAAGAATTAGACAATCTGGTTTCTTAGATTCAGATAATGCTCTTAATTTTGTCAGAGATTCAGATGCTTATACACCAACATTTATAGATTCAGATGGTACACAAACTCTTACTGCAATTACGGGTTCAGGTAGAGATTCAACTATTACAAATGGTGACGGTAAAGCTTATAAAGTAAGACACATACCAGTATCAAAAGCATTTAGAAGTAGGTCTGACAGTAATAAGCTTAAGTTATTATTGCATGACTCAGATGGTACTACAGATTCAGACGTGACTCCAGTAAATGCAGTACACGGTAGTAAATTTGGTGGTGGTATAGTAGATATATCATTTAACATAGACTCAGATTTAACATCAGCTGGAATAGCTACAAGAATAGCAAATGCTGTAAATGCATCAGCTTCTCTTAACTCTATGGACCAAAACATTATTGCTGAAATAGATAAGGTAAATACATCTATTGTTTACATTTATGGTGGAGATAAAAAATTAGAAGTAGAAGCTGCAGATAAATTTGTACAAACTACAGACCATTCAATCACACCACTATTCAAATTCGTACCTACAGATTCAGATACATTCTTCTTGAAGAGAGATTCAGATAATGATTCTGACTTTGCAAAACGTGTAGAGATTACATTCTTCTTTGGTAATGAAACTACTCCACGTATTGCATCATCTGGTGAAGTAATGGAAACATCTACATTTGGTATAAATGAAATAGCAAATTCACCTATCTATGCAAGAAAAGGAATTACCCTGAAAAATATGGTGGGTAATATTGGTACAATTGACTCAGATGAAACAGCGCCTGGACAAATGGGTGTCACTGAAAATAACAGATTTAAAATTAGAGGAGCAGCATTTACTGGTGCAGATGAAGTTGTCACACTAAACGCTGTTGCGGTTGTAAGTGCTACACCTCCAGCATTTGATGTAGAGAATGGTTCACTTTGGTTAGAAGATAATAGTACTAAGACACCAAGATTTGACTCTGTGGATTCAGAAACCCACCACATGGAAGTTGTATTTAACAGACGTGGTTCATTCACAGGTAATCCAGATTCAGAATTCTCAGTACCTTACGGTGCATTAGTAAATCAAGCTGCTGCTGATTCAGATGATAAAGTATTGAATATAGATGTTGGAGATTCAGAAGCTGGTATTGCTAGAAAAATTGTTAACTTATTAAATGATTCTGACTATGCAACAAGAGCAGGTAGGAAAGGTACAGCAATTCAAAGAAACTCTATGGGTTCTGGTCTCATGGGTGTATTTGATTCAGATTCTGAAGGTTCACCAAGAGGTACAGGTTATAACTTCATTTCAGTTATGTTTGATTCAGAGCATGACTCTGATTTATTTGGTAAGAGAATTTATCTACCAACAACTGATGATTCAGATGGAAGAAATATAGTTGTAAGAACTGGTACAGATACCGATGCACATTTTGATGGATTGGTAATAGAAATCATAAACAAACAAACAGAAACAGGTAGAACATTTGCCGGATTTAGAGCGGCAGAAATTTACTTCTTAGATGCTACTCTAATAGATGACCCAACTGCACAAACTAAAGCATTGGAGATGTCTTCAGCAGAAAGAACAGAAAAGAATATTGTTAAGCACTCAGTAAAACCTGGTATGAATAACACTGACTCAGATGGTTCATTTAGATATGCAGAGTGGAGAGCTATTGATTCAACATCAGTATTATCACCACAATCTCTATCACTATCAGTTGCAGGTCAGAGTTTCTCAAGTACTCAATCTCTAATTATACAAGATAAAGATGGATTGACGGTTCTTTCTGGGTCGTTATTAGTGTAAGGTAAATTATGGCAAGACCATTAAAGATAAACGGAACTTCAGGATTAAAACAGATGTCTGACACTGAGTTAGACCGTCTACAATATAATATCAGAAAACGTTATGCATCTTTCTTAAATTACTATCACACATCATCTACTGGTGTAGATGCTGCCAATGGACAAACATCATCTGGTACAGGACCAGCTGGTGCTTTAAACGTAGGTTCAGTAACAGGTTGGACATCAATTGGTTCAGCTACAGATACAGCTTCTACAGAACAAACCGCCACACAAGAAAGAAATAATTCTGGTGGTGATGACTATCCTTCATTTCCAGGTTTGGGAACAAGCACTGTAGCAACTTTTGCTTATCACCAAAACAGGTCAGCATCTACTTTAGGTACAGCATTTTCTGCTAATGACCAATATTCATACTTAAAATTTGTATCACCTTCTACACTAAGAACTGCAACAGGATATAATGATGATTATTTTGATGAAATTATTTCTCAATGTTTAGTAGATATGTATTCTGGTGATGAAGTAGGTTCATATAGAATTAGTACATCAGCTCCTTCAAGCGGTGGTGCAGGTACATGGGTAGACTGTGGTACTTGGCACAGTGATACAACATTTTCTGCTGGTACAACAACTCATAAATTATGGGTAAAAACAGCATTAGATACACCACCTGGTACAGATATAAAACCAGTAATGTGGAATGGTACTTTAGTAAAAGAAGTTGCATCAATAGATGAAACTGGTGCTTACCAAGCTACAAGTTTTATAGACCAAGCTTGTATACCTGCACTTATTAATAAAGTAGCAGCATCAAAATTACAATATACAGTGGTGACTTCAGACCCAGGTGGTAGTTCAAATAGAGGTTCTTTTACAGACACTAGACAAACTACAGAATCTCAAACACAGTCTTTTAGTGACCCAACTTATTCATCAACTTCAACACCGTCAGGTTCAGCAACGGCACAAGCGACTTATTTTCTCTCGCTTGCTAATCCGGCGTAGGAATAAATAATAATATGGCAAACGACGAATATACAGAAGATAAACCAGATTTTACATCAGCAGATATAAAGATGTATGACCGTGATGGAAACGAGACAACTCGTGAAAAGATGCAGGTCAAACGTGGTGCTGTATTAAACAATCAAGGTCAAAGAAGAGAAGAGATAAATGGTAAGCTTACAATTAAAAATGTAAGATGGCTTGATGAAGAAAGAACTTTAGTCCAAGCTAGATACTTTGATAGTGAAGGTTGGGGTAGAGTAGAAAATCATGCAGCTAACGCATCTGGTCCAGGCACATTCTTCTCAAAAATATTACAACAATACACTATAGATGATATTGATGAAGATACTAAAAACTTTTGGAAAGCTGAAGATGAGGCCATTGAAGAATATCAACAGTTTAAAGATTGGAAAGACTCTGGTGGAATACTTAACAGTCAAGTCGATGAAGATGAATTAAGAGCTCAGATTGAACATGAAGTTCGTGCTAAATTAGAATCAGAACAAGAAGTCATAGAAAAAGTAGTTGAAAAAGTAGAAGAGGTACCTGTTGAAGTACCAACCATATCTGTAGAACACATGGCTAAAAACTACAGTCAAGAAGATTTATTTAGAATGAAAATCGAAGTATTCGATATTCCGGCCGTAAGAGATGCTAGTAAAGATATTAAATCAAGAATAAGAAAAGCATCTACTCCTGTGGAGTTGTTTTCCATAATCCATGAAGCGAACGTGTCTTTTGAAAATGCACAAGCTTCACAGAAGGATTAAACACTTCCTTTTTATTATCATAAAAATAATCACCAGGATACGCGTCATTACAATCATTTAGCCATTCACTTCCTGGATTTAAAATCATTTTACCAAACCAAGAAGATGGCACATATTTTAGTTCTAACTGTTCTTTTACTGAATCCTCTACAAAATACTGCTCACCATTTACTGGACCATGTGTTATGCCGGATGCAATGTAGTGGTTCATCCAATACTGAGGGTCCGAGCATAATTTCTTGTAGATATACTTACAGTCTTTGGGATAATACTTGTAAAAAGCACCATTTAGACTATAGCCAGGATGAGACGTATCTTTCCACCAAGATTTTAGACCAAGAAACTGACCTTTCTCAATAGGATATTCTATCAATTCCATATAATCATTTACTAATAAAATATCAATATCAATTACAACAATTGGGTCACGAGTAGGCAAGTCCATAAATCCAACTTTATTCCATTGGAGTTTAAATCTACAGTCTGATGTTCTTACAAAATCTATGTTAGGTATTTTAGACCTTAAATAGTCTTCATATTCAGGTCCGTATTTGTCTCCAATTCTTACTGCCAGTACTTTTGTACCCATTCGTAATTCCTTTCAGCTTGATGTAATTCTAATTGAAAGTGTTTATTCCTACCATATTCATCAGTATTAAAAACACATATTATTTTATTCTTTCTATGTTTATGCATGTCTGTATCGTGTGGCCATTCGCATCCTCTATTAAATGAGTAGTAATATTTTGCAGGTATATGGTCAAACTTGTCATAGTGTCTATAAGTAATCCAGTTATCTGAACCACCAGTACAGATAAAGTAAATTTTTTCAGCATTCTTTTTTAAATCATTCCATAGTGGTTTACCCTGTTCATCATTCCACATCATCATACCACCATTACATCTAGCACCATAGTTTTTAATCCAAAAAGGTTTCTTTTCATCATTCATATTATGCCACCAAGACCTACCAATTAAAGGTTTATCCTTATGTAGTTTTACAATTGGTAAAAGACTATTTTGTATAACTAAGTCTAAATCAAAAAACATCTTTTGGCCTTTGATTCCCCAGCCATTTGGTTTCCAATAATTAAGTTTAGGTCTATCCCATAGTCTTGGTAATCCAGTTATAAATTCTTGAGATGAGTACATCTTTTCTGGTGTAGAGTTTGGTAATTCATCTAAAAAAGGTAATGCAACTATATTAGTGTCCATACCATTTGTATCATCTGTTTGACAGTAAAATTTAAAATCAGCTCTCAGATTTCTTTTTACCATATTGTACAAACGATTTACATAATCTATACTATATTTAGTTCCCCACCTTACACAAAATACATGTATCATTTATATCCTATCACCATAAATCTTTTATGTAAGTCATCCCAATCATGGAATGGTTTTTCTCCTGAGTATAATATCTCTTTAAAATTGCATTGTTCAATAAACTCATCTAAATCTTTACAACAATTAATGTGTGATGGGTCTTTAGCAAAATTAGTAGATTGAAAAACGCACAGACCGTTTGGATTAAACTCTTCTGTTAAAGGGTACATATGTTCACAGCTAGTATTAATCCAAACGTCTGCTTTCAACTTTGAAAGACGTTTCATCTCCCAGTTTACATCTATATGATGTGTTGAAATAGCATAATCACCGTGTAATTTTTTAGCGATATCTAAAGCTTCTTTATCAAAATCTAATAAGTGTATTTTGCTTGTAGGCTTGAATGTATTACGTATCATAGGTACAGTAATTGAACCATACCATGAACCCATAATCCACCATTTAGTAGTTCTATCTAAATCAGCATAAACTTTTAAAACTTCTAACATCCAAGTTTTAGCTATGAACTGATTTCTAGAATATGATTTAGCAAAGTCTTCTACACGATGTGGATAGTCATGGGTAATTTCAGCTAACTGTCTACTCCATTCCCAAACAGGAATAGGAAAGCCTTCCATCATTTTTGTTTGTTGCATCAAACCCATAGTTCTTTAACCCACTTTTTTCTTATTTGATGTTGTTTCTTATCATTATAATCAAATAAAATTATACTTGATTCTGGCCTGTATTCTTTTTCACAATTCCAATATGAATAGCAAAACATTTGGTCTTGTGGATATACTTCTATACTTCTTTTTTGTCTATTCTCTAAATAATTATCTATCCCTTTATACAAGAATAAAATCTTATCTCTATTTTCTACAAAGTCATCCCATATAAACTGTCTTTTAGTATCTTTATCCCAACACATAACTGATGAATTCAATTCACAATACTTGTAATTATCACCAATTGTCCACCTTTTTTGTTCTGCTAAATCTATCCAATTAGTGTATAAAATTCTCATAAATTTAGATGGTGCATATAAATGTGTAATATCATCTTTGATTATAATATCTAAATCTAAAAACATACCGTCTTCAAAAAAGTCTTCTTTGAACATTAGCATCTTCCACCACCATTTATCAAGACCTAAGTCTGGAAGTTCTACAATTTTTACATCGGGTATTATATCGGTTGGGTCTTCAGTCATACAATGTAATTCAAAAGGTATACTAACATGCCTTGTAAGCATGCTGTATAATGTATTTACATATTGTGATGAATATTTTGTGCCATATTTTAGACACACAAAATTTATTTTCGCTGGAAACATATTATAACCTTATAATCTATTTATTTTCAAGCTTGGTATAATTATACTATGAAACATGCAATATTGACAGCTACAATCGGTATCTCTGGTATCGTAGGCATTATTTATGCAGCTGTGACAAATGCAGATGTAAAAGGATATACTGATGTACATGGTTGTTGGGGAGAATGTTATGAAGAGTATACTACTAAGTATGGTACATTCTTAGAGCAATTAGAAGCTAAAAGAGTAGCAATGCAACAAGAAACACCAGCTGATAGAGGTGGCAAGTTATATGTAAATTGTAATATGTGTCATGGTGTAAATGGTGAAGGTGGTATTGGTCCTAAATTATCGGGTAGTACATCCATTGTTAAAATGCTACAACAGTATAAGAATGGTGAAACTAGAGGTGCACAGTCAGCACTAATGTGGGGACAGGCTGCTAATTTATCTACTCAAGATATGGAAGACATACAAGCATATATTGATACTCTATGAAACCAGACCACGTCAAAAAATTCGAAGAAAGCTTATCTTATCCAGAGTACACTGAAGAAGACAAAAAGAGAGGTATGAATAATAAAGACCTAGACTTTATGTGTAAGAATCCTATGTACTGGATGGTTTTCTTACCATCAGTATTTGTGATTGGTATGGGATTACTACCATTCATTACTATGTTTATCTTTTTTGACAAACCAGAATTTCTAAAACCTTAAAACAGTTATAAATAATGCATGCATGCGTTAAAAACTACACTAACTGTACCATCTGATGAAACTGTATTAGAAGCCGAATTTGGTCTATACATATATTCACATATGTCTAGAGACCAGTTATCTGCCCTCTTAGAATCTCAAGGAGCATTTGTTGAACAAAACAAAATGCTTTTCTTTATAAGATTATTAGATGAAAAAGACAGAAAAGCTGGTGAGTTTACTATGAACACTTACCGTGTTATGACAGATGAAGCATCTGCTACTGAGATGTTAAATACAATTCAACCAATCTTACAAGCAATACCTGATTCTGGCGGAGGTACAGTAGAACATACAATTGATGAAATGTCATATGATGACTTTGTAGACTTACAATCAAAAGTCGGTACTAAGTATTATTTTCCTGGTCTGGCTGATGAGCTTGAGAAGTATGAATAGATTCTTCAAATAGTTTTCCACCACCCTCAGTCCATTTTACACCGTTTTTAAAAGCTTCAGCTTTTACTTTGACAGTGTTTAACTCATTAGTTGATATTTTAAATGGACTATATCCTGTGACATCATAACAACTACATAAGAAATGCCATCTATCTTTTTTAGTTGGATTTATAATTTGGTGTATATTATTTACTTGCATGATATAAACACTACCATCAGCAGGAAAGTGTTTTTCATCTATTTTAGTACCATTATTTAAAAATAATGAGTGTGTACATTCTTTATCAGTAATTAGTGGTATATGAATCCTACAAGCATACTCACCTTTTTTAGAATCATTGTGTATTGAACTTTTACCACCAGCTTTTAGCACAGTATATCTAGCTCTTCTTGGTGTCATACCCAAATCATCCAATAAATCTATTACTCTTTCAGTCTCACCAGTACAAAGTTTAGTTTTAGTGTGATAATTGTACTCAAAATTAATACCTTTTTTGATTGCTAGTTCAAAATTAACTTTACCATCTTCCCATATTTGTTTACCAGATACCATACCTCTTAAATGGTCACCATTATCTGATAGTATAGATAATCCACCAAATTGAGGTCCATATCCGTGGTCATCATAGACAGCACTGTACATCGCTTTAGCAACTTCTAACTGCTTTACCATCGCATCAACATCTACTGTAAAATCTAATTTAGCCCACCACATATTGACCCATATCTGATTTTAATTTAGCATTTACAACAATGTGAGTTCTAAATAAACCTGAAGAAAAATTATAGAATGAATGAAATTTATGACCAGTATTACATAAGTAAACACTTCCATCAGCTTTTAGATAGTATGGTTTATCTAAGAAATACATTATTGACCACTTATGAGATACAATTGGTAAATGTATTCGTAATGACTTTGGTTCATCAACATGGTCTAAGCAAAAATGTCTAGGATGAGTTTTTAGCAGCCTTGCTCTATATAAATGTAATTCAGGAAACTTTTCAGCACACAAATCAAAGAATGGCTGAAACATTTTACCAGCATCATTTAATTTACTTCTATCATATTGCCAATCATCAAAATGTTCTCCACCAGTTTTTAAGTATTTTTCATAACCTACATCTTTGTAGCTGCCATACTCATTCGAACCAGCTGCTTGATTAACACCGTCAGAATAAGGATTGTCTTCATCAAAGTATTGTAAAGCTAAACCTTCATAAGTTTCTTGATTATCTTTTTTATAGAACGGAAACTTTGCTTCAACTTCTTTTAGAATATCTCGGTACATTTTTATATCAAGACCAGCTTTAATCTTGATAATATCAAAATTAGCTGTAGTTTTTAATAGTTCAGCGGCTGTACTAAAATCACCCGTTTGCATACACTCCTCATTGTGTTGTTGGTTTACCAGGAAATGTTTGTTTATTAAACATTCCTATTACAATATCATCTATATTTATGTAGTCTGGAAGTGTCATTATGAATTCAGATATTATTGGTAAATCTTCTTTTGCAATAGGAAAGAAAGCATGAAATGGTGTTCTACCTTTATGATAATTCTCTTTGAGATAGTACTCTAAAGTATTTTCTTCTACTACACCTTTATTGATTTGAGTTTTTCTTAAAATATCAGCATCTACAGCATCAGTTTTTACAACACCTGGTATCAAATTACATACATGCACTGGTCTGTATTTAGACATATTTACATTATTTACAAATTCATATAAAGCTTTTTTACTTGAATAATAATAAGAACGTTCTCTACTCATATCTTGCCAACCATACATTCTAATACCATAAGATATTACATTAAAAATATGAGTGTACGGCAGCATCTTATCATAAAATCCTTCAAAGATTTCACCAGCAGATACAGTATTCAAATGGTATGTCTCATCGAATGATTCTCTAAATCCACCAGCATTATTAATAACGACATGTGGATTGTGCTTTTTAATTAACTCAGTTCTAAACTCTTTGTCTGTGATATCACCTGGGTCGGTAATCCACTCTTTCTCAGTCCTTGCAGTTGTAATAAGTTCATACTTATCTTTGTAATGGTCTACAAAAGCTTGACCAATACCAGATGAAGCACCTGTAATTAACATCTTTTTCATTTGTTGCCTTCCACTTGTTTTATTAAATCGGTGGTAGAGAATCTATGGTCTCTCTTGTTAAAAAATATTTCAATATCTCTTTGTCTACATATATCTCTACCTGTAAAATCTTTATCACGATATTCATCTCCTAATATCCTTACATCAATAGTGTATAGACTTAAAATATCTTCTAAGTCTTTCTCAGTTGCATAAGGTATAATCTCATCAACATACTTAATACCTTTCAGTTGCGTGTATCTTTCGACAATAGTTTGAGTAGGTTTATTCTTTTCTTTTCTATCTACACTTGGGTCTATTTGTAAACCTACCATAAGATAATCACACTGACTTTTTGCATCACGTAACATCTGTACATGACCAGCATGTAATAAATCAAAAGACGATGCGGTAAATCCTATTTTCATTTTTCGCCTTTCAGTTGTTTTATCAAATCATTGTACTCAATTTTTACTTCTTGACTATAGTCACCATACTCATTTTGTAATGTAGGTCTTAGTTGATTATCCATTTTGGCTAATTGTTCAAATCCATCGTACTTTTTCTTTTGTAGTATTCCAGGAAAGTGTTTTGAATATATTTCTTTTTTAGTACTAGTGTTAGATAATTTACCAGGCCAATTATTCATTGCTAATTGCTTTGTCATTTCTTCATCAAGGAAAGCATACATAAGTTCTGGTGTATATTGGAAAAATCCTGGTATTGCTTTTATATTTTGTTTTTGTGCAAATCTATACCAACTATTAATCTTTTCTCTTTCATAAAAGTACCAAGGTGCAGGTTCATAATCATCTTTGCTATTACGTACAATTTTACCGTCCACTAAATCATAGTATTGTTTTAAATGACCATGTGCAATATAACATTCTCCCATTCCCATCACTGGTATACCTTCACTCAGTCTTTCCATAAGCAGCATGTGAGGCAAAATTCTTGGTGAAATGGACTGAGATAATGATGCATATTTGAGACCTTCTTCATGTAACCACTGTAGTATTGGTACTTCATGTAATACGTAATCAAGATTATGTGTTTCACAAAATACTATGGCATGAGATATGTCATGTAAGTTTAAGTGCGGGTCATAAGTCATTATATTAATATTGACTGGTATATCTTGGTCTATAAAAGAACGAAGCATAACTTCAGATTCAGAACCACCACTAAACATAAGTTCAATAGATGTACCTACAGCATAAGCATATTCATCAATTAATCTTGCAGCTCTATAACACTCTTGTTTAAAATTTAGAGGATTATCAATTACACCAAATTCAACAGTATATCTATCTTGAGGTTTTTGTCTTTGTGTAAACCATTTCTTATTATATCCCCACTTAAAATGATTATTGTGTGTATAAAAATGTTCCATCTAATTATTATACTCCAAAAATGGCGTACCTACATCATATTCTAAATAAGGTTTACCATATCTTAATTTTGAACTATCCATTCTCAAAGAGTCACCATCTAGAGTCATCAATCCATTTGAAGCATCAACAAGTTGTTTTAGTCTTTTTTCAGCTCTATCTTTAGCTTTATCTAAGTTTATTAAAGCTTGATTAGTAAATTCTTTTTTATTACTAAATATTTTTGGTGATTGTGTCCAAAAATCATTTGGTTTATATGGACAGTTTACATTTAAAAACTCATTATAATTATCTGGTATTTCTTTAATTTCTTTCATCTCTATTATAGAACAAGAGACTTCTTTTGTAAATATGGAGTTTATCATACCATAAGATTGGTCCATTATTGCAGTTGATGTGTAAGGATTTACAAAACTCTTTGAATCTTTCGCCCCACCATATTTCCAAGTATCTGTATTCATAATATCTTCATCATCAAAGAAATGAAACTTGTCTCTAGTTGCACCAAACATTAGGCTTGAAAATGCATCTTTCCAATCTTCTCTATACAAAAATATCCAATGGTAGTGATACAATAATTCTTTACAAAACTCCTCATCAATTCTATGTAATACACAAAAATCTATGGGAAAAATTTTCAAATGTATATTATCTAACCCGTGCTCTTTTAGCTTCTCTATTCTTGGTTTTAAATATTCTAGAGCTTCATCGGTTGTTATATTAAATCCTGCATATTTTTTATTACTTTTAGTACTGAGAGCAGAAAACAAATAACCACTATAAGCTGATTCTTGACTAAAATCTTTTACTCTTGGTATAGGTTCCCATTGATACTCATATATACCTCTGGAAAGTCTCATGAATTCTTCTAAAAAGCCTTGAGGTTCTGAGCTGTTTATAACTGCATGTCTGTATAATTGTCTGTTTAAAAAAGATGTGCCAGAACGACCTATGCCAGTGACAGCTATTGGTTTACCATTTGCTAGTGATATAATGTCTTCAGTCTTTTTCAAACCAGTTTCCTGTGTAAGTATAACTTTTGATTACCATATCAACTGGCCATTTGCGATTTCCAGTAATGATTTTAAATCCAGTCCAGGCTGTATCAGTATTTGCTTTTACTATTTCTTCTACTTGTGTAAACCAACGATTATCACCAGCTCTTTGTAATAGTTTCTTTTTAGCTTTTTGCATCCTTGTTTTTGCTGTGACTGCATCAAGAGTAGTTTCTGCATCTGAAAAAGTAAATCCCTGTGTGATACCATTTTCTAACATCCACTTAAAATGAACTTTCCACATATCTTCTACAATGGCAAATATTTTCATGCCCACTGAATAATCAGAAACAAAAATTGTAGTTGTACATCTTGGAATAAGTTTCCATTTATATACACCACACATACTAATTAATTTATCGTCTTCAATATAACCCCACAAAAAGTACGGCTCATTTGGGTCAAAGTACTTATTAAGATATTCATCATTCCAAATACTATCAAATGCAATAGTATCTTTCTTCATACCACTATGAGTATCTCTTAGTTTTAGTAATTCTTTAACTGGTTCTTTCCAGCTTTCATCTAATATTTTAACTTTTTCCGAACTCATTATCTAAATCCTGCAATGGTACATAATCTACTTTTAAATACTCTTTAAATGTTTCATGTCTTAAATGTGGCTTTATTCTTGCTGATTTAATAGCCAAATCTATTGGATGTTTTCTATAACCAGTAATAACTTTTTCATAATCAAACTTTGGCTCAGTATTAGCTGGTATAACATTCTCAATAAAGACATTATACCTTTTAAAGGTATCACTATAGTTATACCAGAGTTGCTCTCTTTTATTCCACCCTTTTGTAGAAGTGACCCAATAAAACTGTGTATATCCATATTTTTCAGCATCTGATACAGCCATATCTAATAACTTAGCGGTATATTCAGCAACAGTCCTATAACTCTTTAGTGATGGACATGAAATCATATTACCCACATACCAAGATGGCATTCTTCTTGTTGAAAATTTCTGAGTTAGTATCACCATCAATTCTTGTTCATGGAATACACCAAAAGCTCTGCCTTTGTTAACCTCATTAGGGAGGCCGTCGGTCCATTTAAAATCCATGTGTTCATTCATAAATAAGTTAAATTGTTCTTGAACATTTTCATTGCTTCTGGATTGAACTGGTGATTTAGACAATTGAATATATCTACGCATCATAAGGTCATAGATTTGGTCTTTGTCTTTTAGAGAAAGTTGTCGCAAAATTGTATTCATGGTATAGATATATTTATATGTCTTATATAGTAAATGAGAAATGTATTGGATGTAAACACACAACTTGTGTAGATGTATGTCCAGTAGATTGCTTTTATGAAGGTCCGGATATGCTTGTAATAGACCCAGATGTCTGTATCGATTGTGGTGTGTGCGTACCTGAATGTCCAGAAGATGCTATTGTAGAGGAAGATGAGTCATTTGAATGGTATCAATTTAACAAAGAGAAGTCACTAATCTGGCCGAACATCACACAGTCGAAATAAATAATTTATGATTAACTATATTAAACAATTTACGCGTCCGAGGTCTGAATGGTTTCCATATCAGCATCTCTTACTTTTAGCCGGAGTTATATATGCTTTCACTTTACCAGTAGCAGCTGGTTGGTGGGTAGCAGCATTTGCTATGTGGTTTGCAATTATAGCTCTTGGAATTAATTTTACATATCATAGGCTATTATCTCATAGGTCATTTAAGACTTATAAGATAGTCGAGTATGCTTTTTCCTTACTTGGCATACTCGCAAATACCGGTTCGCCATTAGCGTGGGTGATGATGCATAGACAACACCACCATTATACAGATAAGGAGTATGACCCACATTCTCCACATGAACATGGATGGAAAATCCTGTTTTCTTTTTATGATGATAGATTATTTAGAGATAAGCCAAGTGCGGCTTTAATGTATGCACGTCATATGTTAAAAGATAAAGTACATGGCTTCTTTCACGATTGGTATCATCTTATTATTCTGTCTTACTATGCTTTACTCTTCGCTTTTGGCGGACTTAATGCACTGTTATTCTTAGGTATTGTACCAGGATTCATGGGTGTATTTAGTACCAATATGAGTAATTATTGGAATCATATGAGTGGTTATCGAACATATGAAACTAGAGAAGATAGTAAAAATACACCTTGGATGCTACCGATAGCATTAGGAGAAAACTGGCACAACAACCATCATCACAGGCCTTCAAATATGTTTCCAGGTGAAAAGTGGTGGGAACTCGACCCCGTAAAGCCGTTTATACTACTCCTAAAAAAATGATAATACAAGAAAAAAAGAATCCACAAGAAATAACAGAGTTTGATGGTACTTATCTTAAAAAGTCTCTACCAGTAGATGTTGTAGAAATTTTTCAAACACCTTTAACTGGTTCATACAATTGGGACTATACTGTTCAAGATAATAGAATTAGAAAATTGTATGACCTGGGCAAGAAATTAAATTGGGATGTAGAGGTAGATGTAGATTGGACACCAAACTTTATTGGTATGCAAGATGAAGAATTTGACTTTGAAGACAATCAATGGGCAAATCATCCAGTATACAAGACATGGGATAAAGATAAGAAGATAGCATTTTTAAGTGATATGAATTCATGGGCTGTTAGTCAGTTCCTACATGGAGAACAAGGAGCTTTACTTGTTGCATCTCAATTAGCTTCATGTGCACCTACATTTAATGCTAAACTATATGCAGCTTCTCAAACATTTGATGAGGCTAGACATGTAGAATGTTTCAATAAGTATATACAAACAAGACTCAGAAAAAGCTGGCCAATTGGAAGAGCACTAAAGGGTTTATTAGATAAGATATTAACTGATGAAAGATGGGATTTAAAATTTATTGGTATGCAAGTTATTATTGAGGGACTAGCATTAGCTGCTTTTAATGCAGCAAAAGAAGGCACAAGAGACCCAGTGTTTAAAGAAATGTTAGAACTTATAATAAGAGATGAAGCTAGACATGTGACTTTTGGTATTAACTATTTGGCTGATTTTGTTAAGACATTATCTGAAGAAGACAAATTAGATAGAGCTAAATTTGCTTTGGAAGCTTGTACAGTAAGTAGAAATAGATTAAGAGCATTTGAAGTTTGGGAACAATATGGATTAGACTTTGATGAGACTGAAAACTATATGAAAGAAAATGTATTTCAAACACAATTCCAAGATGTATTATTTAGTAGGATCATGCCTAATCTTAAAAAGATTGGACTGTTGCATGATGAACTGATACCTGAATACGAAAAGCTAGGTGTCATGGGTTATGCTGACGGTGATAATGATTATGAAACTAGTTGGGAAGAATTAAGTAAGCCATTAAAATGAAAACAAAAATACATAAAAAATTTAATGAATTTTTAGATGAAGCTTCTAAACCTCAGTGGCTAAGAAATGACTTAGGTAAAATGAGAAAGCGTGGTCGTATAACTATTTTAGTAGACAAAATAAGAAATGGTGAAGAGATACTAACTGTAAATGGATTAGCTGTTTTAGATAAAAAGATAGAAGTAAATGGAGTAGAACATGGTGTTGAATCTATGCAAGCTACTTTAGAAGACCCAAAATCTACTAATACAAAAGTTAAGTTTTTTGTAAATGGTAAAGCACTTAATATTAAAGATACATTTAAAACACCTGAGTTTGGTGGAAGAGGTGCTGGTTCTGGAGAGGCGGCTGAAGATGCATACCTAACAAGTTTTAGAAATCATTTACTACAAACAATAGAAAAAGAAGGCTCTCCTTACATTGAAATAATAATCAGAAATAGAAAAGTAAAAGTCACTGATGTAATTAAAACACCACCGTATAGAGGAGATAGAAATCCAAAATCTGATTTTTCACTTATTGGTCTTGATGGTAAGACACAAGTAGGTTTTATATCACATAAAGCTGGTTCGACTGCAAGAGACTTTCAACAGTATGGTGGTATTGCTAAAGACAAAAATTTAGCAAAAAATCCAAGGGTACAAGATTTTGCACAAGCAGTCAAAGATGCTAGACCTGATGGTTTACGTTCTGGTGATAAACTAGTAAGAAAAGTAAAAGATAAAAAAGTTCAACAATTAACTTTATATGGTCCTGAAGCTGGTAAGAGTCCATCACCATATAATGTAGATGAATTTCACCAAGGTCAAATGACACTAACTGGTGGTAATGGTGTTTACAAAATTACATCTACTCATAAAGTAGTAAGACCAAAAGTTCCTAAAGGAGGATATGAACCTACTTATGTAGCTAGGTATAATCAAAGAAGGCAAAAAGTAGATAAGATTGAAATTGATAATGCTAGATTAGGTGTTTATGCGAAAGACCAGTACAAAGGTGGAACACCAGTCTAATAGATTGCGTGTTCGAAATCTAAGAACGTCTTATAATCTGATTTTAATTTTCCAAATACTCTTAATTGTATTCTTCGTGATTTCGTCTCCGTAGTACAGTGTGGATTTGAATCATCAAAATGCCAAACCTTCCATTTAGATTCATCAATCATCTTTTCACCAGTATCTGTTTCAACCCAAAGATTAGCACCACCAGCTAATACATTAATAGTGATAGAACCATTACCATCAGCATAATATTGTTGATTCATTTTCTTACCAGAATCAGCATGTATAACACCAATTGATGGAGGACTTTGTAAAATACATCTGACAGTAGTGACATATTCAAAAGGTAATTGTTCAATTACAGTTTGTGTGTAAGGTATATTCAAATCATCTCTAAACTTCCAAGGGTGCTGATGTTCTACCCATAATGGTATTGTTCTTTGATAATCCCAACTCTCATATCTGGAACGTTCATCATGGTAAGTAAGATTAGTCATCCAAAACGTATCCATACCTCTTACAATTGACCTTGAATCTTCATTACCTTCATAGTGTATTACATCTTTAGTTTTAGCAAACTTTTCATCTTCAAATGACATAACACCTTTCCATCTTGATTGTCCATCTTCAAATGTAGTAGTAGCTAATACACTGTGTTTATCAATATCATTACCTAATAGTTCTTCAACAATCTTATGTTCACTGAAGTCTATTTGATTTTTAAGAGGAGCAAATACTGGTATCATAATACTTTTATTGCTACTTGTTGTAGAGTGTTTTTAACTAACATAGGACCTTTTAAAAATTTAAGGTCTTTATATGTATCTGAGTTTTTCATACCAAATGCAGTAGCTTTACCTTCACTAATTCTTTTTAAAAATTTATATAGCCATACATTGTAATCATTAAATGTAAACCAAGCCGCATGGCATCCTTTTTTCTTGGCATATTTAAACTGTTCAGGGAATATATGATTACCATGAACATATTTAGTTCTCATATCTGGCACAGTCCAAGAACGGCAACCACATATCATAACTTTATTATTTAACTTATAACAAGCTGATATACCTACTAATCTTTCACCGTGCCAACCTAAAAATAATCTTTCATATTCTTTAGATACCCACAATTTGTGTAGTAAAGTTTCTGGCTTATTTTCATAATCTTCAACTTCCATATTTTTAGCAGGTGGTAAATCTTCTTCTGCTGCTTCTGAACAAAATTCAAATAACTCTAACATTTGTATAGAGTTCATTTGAGCAGGGTCTACTGATTCAACTTTTATAGAGAGTTCCATTCGCATTCCATTCATGTAATAATTCCCAAGGATGTTTTAGTGTAATTTGAAAACAATATCTTTCTTTGTCTTTATTATCCACACCATGAAAGTATTTGTGAGTGTGCATAATAACTGGATTACCATTATGTTCATGTTGATATATTAAATTGTAGTCATCATCATAAAAATTAGTAGGTTCACCTGGTCCTAATGGAAAGTGAATACTACCTGTTCTTAATCTATCTTTGTGTTTTGCTAATTTCATATAAGGTGGATATCTTAAAAAGTTTGCCGGTCTTAAAGCCATTTGAGCCCATAGTAATATGTTAGGATTTACTCTATCATATATATGACGTACATATTCAACATGTTTTGTTTCTAGTTCTTTTAACAAATAACCACCACCTTCCATAAGGAAAGTGCTCCCAAGATTAAATTCATTACTCAGCCCTTTCATAGGAAAATGGTTTAGTTCTCTCCACTCACCTAGTACATCTGAATTCATAAACTCTATCAATCTATCTTTATCAAATTGAAAGTCTGGTAATTCAATTACAAAATCATCCTTATTCATATTATACTTATACTATAAATAGAGTATGGAAAAAGATGATAAACAACTAACTGAACTAGATACCGAGGTCAAAGATACCAAAGGTCAAGTAGCCAAATTAGTACAACATCGTCAAGATGACTATGAGTACGCCAGGGAAGTCCTGTACGCAGCAAGCGAGAGACTTCAAGACGTACTGGATAGTGCTGTTCAACTCGCGCAGGAGTCCGAGCACCCGCGAGCCATTGAAGTGGCATCTAATACGGCACAAACGCTAGGTAATATTGCAGGCCAACTTATGGACCATCACATCCGTGTGGAACGTATTAATAAAGGCGGCACAAAAGATAGCAATGTGACAAATAACAATCTCAATGTAAAACTAAACACGAAAGATTTGTTAGAGTTATTAGGCAAAGAGTAATCCTATGAACTATATTAGTGATAAGGAGTACGACTCAAAGCTTCATGATGGCTGGAAACAGTTCGGTGACCATT
>MDTD01067267.1_pt1 | contig 28158 bp, 24 predicted proteins | sample 811221 | NCBI WGS metagenome assembly MDTD01 (sample SAMN05326646, study PRJNA326480) | marine metagenome | isolation source: seawater | place: Pacific Ocean: South West | collected 2011 | reverse complement strand
ATATCCGGCCAGTGCTGGATCGGTTTCTATCTGATTCAGACCTTCCACTAATTTTTCAGTGTCGTTGTTGGTGATCGATTTACCCAAAATGATCACTCCACCCCATTCTCCGGTATCATCTTTGGTCAAAGATCCGTCATCATTGATGGAAGTGAAGATGATTGGATCAGTAGCGGTACCCTCAGCAAAGATCTTAGATCCACGGGTGATCACAAGAGCAGTGGCATCTACATCCTGTCCGTCTTCTGCTTTAATTACAGTTCCGGCTTCGATATACAGGCTTGCGCCATTTGTTACATATACAATTCCGTCAAGAATGTATTCTGTATCAGCAGTCCAGTACGTATCTGAAGTGATTTGTCCGGTAACGGTAACCTGTGCCATCGATACGAATGGCAAGAGTAGGAACACGAACAAGATTTGTAGTCGTTTTAACATAGTTGTTTGTTAGGTTTTGTTTTGGTGTTTGGGTTTAATAATCCAATTCCTTTTAAAGCCTGTACTTTACTCCGAATTTGATCGCTCGCCCGATCTTGTATGAGCTGTTCACAAATTCTTTTCCTTTGAATTCCTGTGACTGTACGATATCAGGATCTAATATATTTCTGATGGAGAAAGACAATTCGAAATGATCTCCAAACTGCTTGGTGGTCAGAAAATCGAGGGTTCCGTACGACCTCTCATAAATATTTGGGGTAGCACCATAACTCACAGCTGCTAATCGATCCCCGAATGTGTTGAAATTCAACGATGCAGCAAATCCATTTTCCGGATTTTCATACGACACATCAAAGTTTGCTATATAATCTGACTGGCCAAAAAGCGGACGGGTTCTAGAGGCAGAAGAGTCACGACTTTGTATAACCATATATTCCTCTTCAGGGATATCAACTTTTGAGTTGATCAATGAGAGGTTTGCTGAAACTGCAAAATATTTCATTGCATCAGAGATGAACCCAAGATTCTTTTTCGCTTCTAATTCCAGACCAAGAACCTGACCAGTAGGCACATTCATATAGGTTATAGCATCCCCGTCACCACTTTCCAGATCAATTACTGTCTCAATTGGTTTTTCGAAATCTTTATAGAAACCACTTACAGCCAAAACCTCGCCCGGACTCATGAACCACTCCCAACGCAGATCATAGTTGGTGATAAGGGTCCTCTGAAGGTCCAGATTACCTGCTTCCTGAAATCCACCTGAAAAGTTTACTGTTACGTATGGAGCCAGTTCTCTGAAGTTGGGGCGAGCCAGTGTTTTTGTATAAGCACTTCTCAGGTTCATATTATCAGCAAGTGAGTAGACCAAACTAACTGAGGGGAGATAATCGGTATCATTCAATTGTCCCTTTTCCAGAGTAGAATCCTGAGTTACCAGAGTGATCTCTGCCATCTCCATACGAACACCAGTGATCAGTTTTAGCCGGTCAATAACCGGTAATTCAATCATGGCATAAGTAGCCGTAATATCTCTTGTACCATCATAATTATTACGAATATCAGAGATCTCAAGAGGTACTACCCCAAAATAATAGCGTCCACTTTCTGTTACTTCTGTTATACCGGAATAGCTGAAAAAGGCATCCAGATCACCTCTTACATTTGGGTCACGAAGCAGATTACTTATTTCAGACTGAAAATCGAAAGCATCTTCCCTGAATGTTCTTTCTGCCTGATTAATATAGGCCCCAAATTTTATTGAACCTTTTGATCCTGTGAAGGACTTAAAGGGCACGGTAATATCCAATGCCGCATTCACACTTTGCTCCGTCAATGTTCGGTAAAAGCGGGTAGGGTATGGAAATCCATTTGGGAAACCGTAAAAAGTTGAATCCTTACCGGCTAACTCTCGATCAAACGATTCTGTTATAGCAAGTCTACGGTTGGGTTCGTCCTGAGTATTTTTTGAAAATGCAGATTTCCATTCTACAATAGTGTTATTGAGTGCAGGAAATGAATGTTTGCCTCCAAACTGTGTAGAGAAGAGACTTCTTTCAACATAATCTACAACCCGATTATGCGCAGTTGCACCATCATTAGTTGACAGTTCGTCATCAAAACCCGCAAGATAACGTCCGGTCTGTGCTCCGTTTCTTGTGGCAATGAGAGTAGCTTTAATCTTATGCAGATCCGATAACTTATAAGCCACATTCAATAGTCCACCTACATCTACCGATCTTGTTCCCCGACGATCACTATATGTAAAAATTGGATCTAACCCTTGAGCTGCATCCACTGTGCTATTCAATAAATAACCTGCGTTTACTCCGTTACGATACGAAGAGTATGCATTTCCATAATTCAGACTGGCAATATATCCGAACTCTCTTCCAAATAAGGTGGATTTGTTACCAAATGAAATTCCATAACCTTGATTCAGAATTGCTCTTTGCTCAACCGGTTCAAAATTCCCTGTAAATGCATTGGACAAACGATCCAGTGTATCGGCAGCCAGAGAATCCCGTCTTGCACCTCTGGCTGATGGAAAATTATCGTGAGCCGGATCATCAAGATATCCAATCACAAAATCAGACAATTCTCTGGAACCATCTCCGTAACCCAGCCAATCTGTACTGGTACTTTCACCCTGCAAAACATCCTCAAAAGTTGTCCCGGTGAGATAGGTGGTGGAGGCAGACAACTGAAACATCATCGTTTCAGGGAAGTCTTTGGTATTTACATCTACCAAACCACCACTGAAGTTACCGGGTTTATCCGGAGTAAAGGTCTTTATTGTAGTGATATTCTCTAGCAGACTGCTTGGAAAAATATCTAATTGGAATGCTTTCTTATTAGGATCTGCACTTGGTAGCTCGAGGCCATTCAAATGAGATGAGGTATAACGATCTCCTAAACCACGAATGAAAACATATTTACCTCCTACCACAGAGGCTCCAACCACTTTTTTGAGTGCTCCGGCTGCATCACCTGCGCCGGATTTAGAGATCGTTTCTGCAGAAATAGCATCGCTAAAGGCAAGCGATTTCTGTCTCTGCCTCAATAAGCCGGCCTCGTTATTAAGTACGACTTCTGCAGTTACTACAATTTCTTCGAGAAGCTCAGTTTCGGGTTGCAGAGCAATGTCGAGCTTTACGGTTTCGCCTTCGCCTACTTTTACCCCGGTTATTAACTGAGTAGCATAGGACAGATAACTGACTTTGATATCGTATGTCCCCGCATCCACATTGCGGATCGTATAATTTCCGTCAATGTCGGTAGCAGTACCTTTTATGGTACCATCAATTACAACGTTAACTCCGATTAGTGTCTCACCTGACTCAGAGTCAACTACGGTTCCGGTAATTTGCCCTTTAGATTGCGCAAACGTATTTGTTGATAAAAAGAGTGCTGTAAGGATTACCGTGATTATGTGTTTTTTCACGTGTGCTGATTTTTAACTTTAATTCTCAAGTTGATGAACTAAAGCTATAGCACAGGTTTTTCCGTACTGTTACGGTGAATTTAACCTTATGTAATCCCTACATTACGAAACCGTTACCAACGGCCTTCAAGAGTGTTTATTCGCTCTTTTCCTCAGAATCAGTATTATCGTTTTGTTCGCTATCTGACTCAGTTTTTGCAGTCTCTTCCTCTACAATGGTAGCGTCCTCTGCTTCTTCTTCTGCGATGCCATTGGTCCCTTTTTTCGACAGATCGTCGAACATTCCTTCCGGATACTTCCCTTTCGGGCGGTCACCCAGAAGAGTCCTCAGATCATGGTGATTCAGTACTTCTTTCTCAAGTAATGACTGAGCCAGTGCTTCGAGTTGTTCTTTGTGATGAGTTAGCAGATCAATGGTCCGGTCGTAATTCTCTTTAATGATACGACGAACAGCTTCATCGATCTTTGTACTGGTCTCCTGAGAGTACTTTCGGTTGAACCCGTAGCTGTTATCAGGATTCTGAGAGTCTTTTAGTGAAATGTATCCGAGCTCTTCACTCATACCATATTCTGCAACCATGGCATAGGCCATATTTGTGATACGTTCCAGATCATTCTGTGCTCCGGTTGAAATCTTTCCAAAGATGATCTCTTCAGCAATTCTACCACCTAGTAGCGCACAGATCTTATCATCCAATTCTTCTGTGGTCATCAGAAAGCGATCTTCCAACGGCGTTTGTAACGTATAACCCAGGGCCGCTAAACCACGAGGCACAATACTCACTTTAAGCACCGGATCGGTGTGTTCCAGATACCAGCCAACTACTGCATGACCTGCTTCATGATATGCTACGATCTTACGCTCATCCGGGCTGATCAGTTTATTCTTACGTTCCAGACCTGCAATAACTTTTTCGATAGAATCCTGGAAGTCGATCATCTCCACGGCTTTCTTACCACGACGTGCCGCGATCAATGCCGCTTCGTTACATAAATTCGCCAACTCTGCACCGGCAAATCCGGGTGTTTGAGATGCCAACACTCTCAGATCGATATTATCTGACAGTTTAAGATTTTTGATGTGCACTTTAAGCACTTCCACACGACCATTAAGATCGGGTTTGTCAATCAGGATCTGACGATCGAATCTACCCGGGCGCAATAAGGCGGAATCCAATACATCCGGCCGGTTCGTTGCAGCCATCAGGATCACCCCTTTATCAGAATTAAACCCATCCATTTCACTCAACAGCTGATTCAGGGTATTCTCGCGTTCATCGTTTGAACCCATAGCCATCCCTTTACCGCGGGAACGTCCAATGGAATCGATCTCATCAATAAATACAATACAAGGCGCTTTTTCTTTAGCTTGTTTGAAAAGATCACGAACACGTGCAGCCCCAACCCCGACAAACATTTCCACAAAATCGGAACCACTGAGACTAAAGAACGGAACACTTGCCTCACCGGCTGTTGCTTTGGCTAACAAGGTTTTACCCGTACCCGGAGGGCCTACAAGTAATACCCCTTTAGGTAGAACACCACCCAGTTTTGTAAACTTCTGAGGGCTTTTCAAAAATTCTACCACTTCCTCTACCTCTGCTTTCGCTTCTTCCAGACCGGCCACATCTTTAAAGGTAACTTTAGTTTCGGTCTGCTGATCGTACAGCGAGGCCTTATTCTTACCGATATTCAATACCTGCTGTCCCGGATTCATTCTTCTGAAGATGAAGACCCAGAATCCAATGGCGAGAGCGATCATAACCAACCACATAAATACCCCGGAAAACCATTCTTCTTCGATGCGAACTTCGTAGGCTACATTGTGCTCATCAAGGATAGGACGGATCTCGTCATTTGGGATCATCGTAGTGATGAAGGTTTTATACTCTTCTCCTGTTGAAGGAGTGAGTAGCGGAGCGTCATCCTGTGTGGGAGGTTTTACAATGCCGTCGCTTACGGCTTTATCATTGTATTTACCATAAATATTTACCCCATTTTTAATGATGATCTCTTCTACATACCCTTTCTTAACCTGATCCAGAAATTCACTGTATTTAATACCATTTCCCGACTCGGGATTCAGGAACATTACTTGTAAAACGATCAGAAACAGAATAATTACAAGGAAACCCCAGGTTGGAAATTTAGGAGTGTTTCCCGGTTTGTTACCCAATGGGGATTTAATTTGCTTCTTGTCTTTGGGCTTTTGTTCGGCCATTTAATACTTCTACTTAAAATTTATTTGAATATAGCTATCTGGAAGCTTCTTTTCGCATTGAATAGTTGAAACGCAAATTTGGCAAAAAACGTGCCATCTGTCTTGTCATGACAAATCATCAAAAGCGATCTGATCTCCTTCGGCAGTCTGCATGATCAGGCCTTCATCCTTTGGCGTCATCCTTCCGATCACTGCAAAATCTTTAAATAATTCTACGAATTGTTCTACTTGCTTCTCGGTAAGTGTGAAAATCAGTTCAAGATCCTCTCCACCATATAGTGCATATTTATCCACATCCTCCTGCATTTCATCGGCAACGTGGCGTGTTTCAATGGCAATGGGTAAAGCTGCCTGATACAAATACGCCCCTAATTCCGAGGCATTGCAGAGTTCTGTAACTTCATGAATGATACCCTGGGTGAGGTCGATCATTGAAGATGGCAATACATCATGCTCCTCGAATTTATCGATGAGATCTTTTCTGGCCTCAGGCATAAGCTGTCGCTGAACCACATATTTATAATCTTCGAGATCCGGTTGAATGGCATCATCACCATGTTGTTCCCAGAACTTTTTTTCTCTCATCAGTATTCTTAGTCCTGCCAGTGCTCCCCCCACATCACCGGTTATACAGATCGCATCGCCGATCTTTGCGCCGGATCGCTTTACGACTTTTTGTTTTTCCACTTCCCCAAAAACGTTTACCGTAAATACCGCATGTGTATGATTCCCGGTAAGGTCACCTCCTGCAATTTCAATATCATGTTTTTCGCAGGCATTATTTATTCCGGCATACAACTGTTCAACCATCTCCACAGATAAACTGTTTGGAATAGCCAGATTTATCAGGATATGGCTTGGTCTTCCGTTCATCGCATATATATCACTTATAGCAGATGAAACCATTTTGTATCCGAAGTGAGTGAACGGAGTATATGATGGATCAAAATCTACCCCTTCGATGTAGGTGTCGGTAGTTAGTAACTGAAGATGTTTCGACTTGGTTTTTAAGATGGCCGAATCGTCTCCTGAACCTTTGACGGTGCGTGCGTTGACTTTTCCCTTGAACTTTTTGAGTCGCTCAAGAAGTCCTGTTCGTCCGATACTTTGTATGGTGGTGAATTGCTCTTTCATAGGAAATCAAATAGGTATAAAAAAAGGCAGCCACGAAGTATCGTGGTTGCCTTCTAAACTGTTAAAAGAAGATCTAGTCTTCGCGTTTAGTAGAATAATTGATTCTAAAGGTTCCTGCCTGCTGAAGTTCTTTTTGAACATCCGTTAACAGACCGAATTCAGAATTTTTATCTACACGAAGAGAAACAATGAGTTTCGGTTGATCTAATAACTTATCGTACATCAGGTTTCGGATAGCTCCGATGTCATCAACAATAGCATCGTCGATTTGTACTTTATCCTCACCTAGTTGATTTCCCGGGAGTCTTTCCGGTCCGATATACAGATAAGAAACCAATCGTTTTTCTTCGATCTTCTCGATATTCGACGCTTTTGTGAGGTCTAACTTCACTTTAAGCGTTACTTCTCTAAGTACCGTGGTAACCATGAAAAAGAACAGGAGCATGAATACTACGTCAGGCATAGCTGAGGTAGGTATTTCCTGTTTAGTTCCGGCTTGTTTCTTTTTAAAATGAGCCATATTAGCTGTCCGGTTCTGCGATTGAAATTTTCTTAGGGTACATGTCCTTGATGTGCTTCTGCTGTGGACTCTCAGGCTTTAGCTTGTCGTAATCCACACCATAATTTGCACGTGAAGCTGAGTTACGTAGATCTTCATAAGCACCCATCACTTCATCCAACATATCTATGTAGATATTGTACGGAGTTTCGCGCTGGGTTTTTAAAGATACGATCGCAGCTTCCGGAGATACAGCCAGTTCTTCGCTGTTTTCGGGGTTGTCGATAAACTCGATGAGTTTAGCTTTAACCTCGCCAACAGGAACGGGTTGTTCGTCCATCAGAACTAATCCCTGAGCATTCACGAGAATTTTCATCAGGTTACGTTCACGAATCGGAGGTGGATCCTGTTCCGGATCTAACGGGGGAGGAAGAACCATCCCGATCCCTGTATCCACATTTATAGTGGTGGTTACAAGGAAGAAGATCAGAAGCAGGAAGGCGATATCCGCCATTGAAGATCCATTGATCTCCGCTCCTTCTCGTTTTCTCTTTTTTAAAAGCATACTACTTGCTCCAATTAAAATTTAAAGGTGCTACGTAGTCCGGTTATTACAATTGATACTACCATGATGCCCATCATAACCATTGTTGTCATGACTCCGGCATTCACTAATGGTTGTTCTGCACTAGTCATAACACCATATGAAATACCAAATACAATAAATGGAACTGCCATCAGGGCAATACGCTTGAAGTCCTGCTTACCTTGCATCAGACTTTTTACAGCTGAAACAATCATTGAAAGAACTCCTAGGCCTATCAAACCGAATGCAAGTATAACGGCTATTTTAACAATTAAACTGCCATCCATAATTATGTCTCCAGTTAAGTTTTGACCAGGTTATTTTATTATTCAGCAGAATCAGTTGATTCTTCAACAGGGATAAGTGGCTTACCTTCCTGTAACAGAATCATAGAATCAATAAGGGTAATTGAACTTTCTTCCATTTCTGCGATTAACCGGTCAATTTTAGATACACAATAGTTGTATCCGATCTGCAGGATAATACCCGCGATCAAACCACCAGCTGTTGTTAAAAGGGCAACTTTAATACCACCGGCCACAATACTTGGGGAGATATCAGATGCAGCTTCGATATCATCGAAGGCCGCGATCATACCTACTACCGTACCAAGGAAGCCGAACAGAGGAGCAATTGCGATAAAGAGTGACAACCAAACAAGACCTCTTTCAAGGAAGCTCATTTCGATTGAACCGTAAGCAGCGATCGCTTTTTCAGCAGCGTCGATACCTTCATCAGCTCGCATAAGACCAGCCTGGAATACTGAAGCAACAGGACCACGTGTTCTGGCACATAATTGCTCAGCAGCTTCAACACCACCTTCTTGCAGTGCCTCCTGAACATTTACAATGAACTTTCGTGTGTTAATATCAGCTAAGTTGAGCGTAATAATTCTTTCTAAGAAAATGGCAAGACCCAGGATCAATGTGATCAGTACAGGCCACATCCATCCTCCATCATTACCTTGATTAAATTTCTCTACAATGAGATTAAAAAAGCCTTCTTCTGCAGGCGCTTGTAAAAGAAATAGAGCAATCGACGATGTCATGTTCACTCCAATTAAATTTTAAGTGTTAGTGTCTAGATTTAATGAACCGCTAGAATAGGTCATTTTATCTTAAATGTCAAAGCTCGAAAACCTCAAAAAGTTAACTTTTAGTTAACAATGACAATGATTTTTATCTTCACAATACTTTCAAATAAAAGCCCTATAAACCCTTAAAAAACGGCACTCACGGTCAGTTTCAGGGTATGGATATCCGGTCGGTCATTCACGGTTCTGCCATCATACTCAAACCGAAACCTTACCAGATCACTTACCCGGTAATTCGCCGAAACAGACCATATAAGATGATTTCCGCTCCCGGTACCCTCTGTTAATTCAAACCGGCTAAGTGTACCGGGTACACCTTCCAGTTTTGTATTCCGGAATTCTATCCTGGAATCAGCCTGTATTTTTTTAAACAGGAACGCTCTGTTCGTCTGAACGATTTTAACCATTGCAGCCTCAGCGGGTACTACAGGAAACCGATCTGTTTTTATTGAAAAACTACTGCTGAGCGAAGTTTGCCACGAACGGTTGATCAACCACTCCACTCCGGGACTCACAGTCATGGAACGGATCTCAAAATTACGATTGCTGAGCTGATCACTTAAACTGATGTTCCTTCCTCTGTTCAGATCTCCAAAAAATCGCAGTTTTGGGGTGACCCGATAACTAATACTCGCATACCATTCCTTTGAATAATTCTGAACCGATTCATTGCTCCTTTGATTTAACGATCGGTTGTCACTGTAACCCAGCCGTGTATCCATATTAAAATCGGTTGGAAACAGATCTGCTTCGTACGATTGGTTGATACGTCCGGAAATGGTGGTTGAATCATTCCTAAAGGTATTCATCTTCAATAAATAGACATCGCTGAATACATCGGTGGTAGAATTTTCTCTTATATCTATGGATGAGAATAAGGTGAGTTCACTGAATCTGTGTTCCTTATTAATGAATGGCTTGACCTGATTTCTCCACCGGGTGGACAGGTTTATCACCGATAGCAGATCATCGGATGGAATGAATTGCTTCACATAGGTTCCTTCATTCGGACTCAATTCCGGATAGAATTCATCGAGTTGCTCCGTTCCATCACCATTTTCATCGATCCATACATACTGTCCCAATTCCGGACCGACCTCAAAATATGTTTCCTGTGTTAAGGCCTGCCTCTGAGTATTTACTTCGTAATTAAACTGTCCCTCCAACATTTTATCTGCTGCGCCATAGTTAGTCCGTGAAGTAACAAGTAATGCATCCCTGTCCCCGGTCCGGTTTTCGGCAAAGGCTTCACTGTATGATTTTGATCTGAGTACTATATTATTCACCGTTCTGAAACCGGATGATGCCCTGTAGTTGAAACCGAATTTTTTTTCTAACGCAGAGAATTCATCCTGAAGCGCATTGTCCAATACGGACTTCTCCATTCTCGCTGATATCCCTGTATTCAGTTCCAGAGCTCCTTTTTTGTACCGCAACCCCGGCCCTATCTCTGTAAACTCCAGGGAAGTTGCCAACAGTGAGTCTGAAATTGTACTTCGACGGATCCGCTGTTCCTGTTCCAGCATAATATAGGGTGCAAAAGCATGTACCTCTTTACTGATGGAGCCACGTTGCCGGAACCACTCGCCTTTTTGCTGAGTCAATGAATTTTCTGAGTCAATATTCTCTAACGTGTAATTCAGAACGGGTAACCCAACCTCTGCTGAACTAAGCTGTAATGCTTGCCGGTTTCCGCTATAATCTGATAATTGAATGGTACCTGCACTAATTTCTGTCTCCGTATTTTCACCTGTTTTATAATTAACGTTCAGTTCATTGATCACTTCTTCCTGTCCACCACCCAGCTGTACGTCACATTGCCGCTCAAATTCCACCGGCCTGATCCTCTCAAAGGTTTCAAAATTCTTTCCCCGATAGGATCTGCGTACATCCAGCCTGAAAACACCCGCCCCTGTATGTATACTATCAACACTTAGACCGGAAGTGTAAGCATGATCGTTATTATCACCATCATCCAGCCCGGAAAACCGATTCTTATCATAGCCGCTTACCGACCATTCCCCAAACCAGGATATATGCTCTGATATTCTTACCCTGGAATTCAGTGCCACCATTTGCAATTTCTCAGGAGCCGGCAGTTTTCTGAATGGTTCATAATCACCGTTACCCGGCCCCACCCAGTTGTATACCAATCCGTTCACGCTACCCGAAACTCTTTGATAGCTTCCTTTTCCCGAATTCACCTTCGAAAAACTAACGACATAAATCGCATCCTCTGAACCGGGCAAATTTTTATAGATCTGATAATCCTGCCCGTTCCATGTGGTATCTATCAAAGCATATTTCACATTATACCGATCTTCGTCTGTCGCTAATCCGGCGCCGGAAACCACTACCCCATCCGGATCATCTCCGGCCAGTTTCAGATCATCGATATTGGCCTGAGTCAGTGTTTGCTGCGACAGCAGATCATTTCCATCTGCCTGCCGGATCACTGTAGCTCCAATGCTGAACCGGTCATTAAAAAGCTGTTCTTGTACTTCTGCAGCGATCAGTGTTCGGTTGAAATTCTGTTCCAGATATTCGTATTCAATTACGATCCGTGTCTCATCTTTAATGAGCAGGTTATTAGTGAAGTACACTTCACCCAAACCATAATCAATGATATATTCATTTTCCTCACCCCGCTTCACTTCCACTCCGTTTACAAACACCCGTTCTGTACCAGCCAGAACGATCACGAACTGTTCGCCATTCTCGCCGGTTAAGCGATAGGGCCCTTGCACACCATCCTGACCCTGAAAATATTTAGACTGAAAGGTTCCCTTAACTACCGATAATGCGGATCTGTAATTGCCGGCTTCAGTTCTAAACTCTCCATTCACTCCCTGAAGTCGTCGATTCAATTTTGCATATCGGCTTGCATTAAGTGAAAGGTCCACATCTCCCATATCCAGATCGAAATTATTCCCGTTTAACTGGATCAATACGCGATCAAATTCCCGGATGCTTTGGGTTGTCCCGTCGGGTTGAAAGGGAATACTCGCATCAGTCAGTGATGCATTGATTGCGATATCATCGGTTAATTGCCCGCTTAACTCAAATTGCAACCCGCTTTCGAGTGCAAAATCCTGATTTGAACCTACTATGATACCTCGGGTAAGACTTCCCCTTTGATTCAGATCAGAATCATAAAATGAGTTACGGGAAGTTCGTATCAATTCCCGGGCAATGGAGTCATTCTCTGCTGTATAAAAATTGTCGGGAATGGACGCTACCGATCTATTCCCAAAGGTTCTTCTTATTGCATACGGATAGATCTGATATTGAATAAACAAAGAATCACTTTCAAAACCGGCAATCGATCTCTCCAGTTTCCACCTCCCGTTCAAAGGGTTGAAAGACCAAAATTCTCTATCTATAGCAGCCTTACCGGCACTGACCGATATGGATTCCTCCAAAACCCAGTTCCCTAAAAAGTAGGAGGTATCTGTTTCTGGTGAGGGAATGATGAGCTCTCGCGTAAAAACAGACTGGGCGTACCCATTTTCGTATGCGACAAACACGTTGATTGCCGAAATAACAAAAATGATGAAATAGAATTTGGTTACCGCCTTCAAGATAGATCGTGGATAAAATAAAGTGGAGTGCTTACTCCCTTTAGTTATGTATCTGTGCTGAATGTAATTTATAAATCGTAGCGGTACTCTGAGATATGCTTATTTGATTGAATTATTCTGCAATGATAAATCTTAAAATGATATGAATCCAAAAAAAAGCCGGCGATAACCGGCTTTTATTCACTTTAGACTTCTTCTCCGTTCAGCATCTTATTCCAATACAAATAGGGAAGCATATGCTTTTTCAGCATCCATAATCTCCAGTGCTCTTTATCACTGTTGAAAACGAGCATTCGTTTGAGTTTAGGATCCGGAGTAAAATTCTTGCCATAATCGAATTCGGCCAGGGTCATTTTACCGAAACCGGTAACCAGAGGGCAGGATGAATAGCCATTGTAGGAGGTATTATCCGCTGCTTTGGATCTTCTGAGCTTTAAGATGTTATCTACCACTACAGGAACCTGTTTTCTGATCGCAGCGCCGGTCTTCGCGGTGGGTAGTCCATTCACATCTCCTACGCCAAAGATATTCTCGTATTTATTGTGCTGCATAGAATAGTGATTCACATCCAGCCAGCCTGCTTCATTCACCAGCGAAGATTCCCGCACAAATTTTGGTGCTGCCTGAGGTGGAGCAATATGCATGAAATCGAATGGTACTTCGATATCCACATCCCCTTTAAGGGATTCGTTGAGTACGTTATCTTCGTTGATCACACATTGGTTCTCAGATTCATCCACATACTTGAAATGAACGATCTTATTCTCTACATCAATTCTTGTAGGGGCATAAAACGGTCGGAAATGGATGCCATATCTGTCCAACACCTGATGCAGCGTCTTTTTGATCGGTTCCACTCCAAAGATCACCGAACCCGGCGTCGCAAACATTACATTTGCCTTCACATTATTCTTCTGGAAGTAATCGGCTGCCAGATAGGCTATCTTTTGAGGCGCACCACCACATTTTATCGGAGTTGTAGGCTGTGTAAAGATCGCATTTCCACCTTTGAATTTTTTTAACAGATCCCAGGTATGATTCGGATCGATGTAATTGGAACAGACGATCCCTTTTTCCAGTGCTTCCGGCAAGCCTTCGATCATAGAAGGTTCCATCACCAATCCGGGTGAAACGATCAGATATTTATAAGTGATATCTCCATGTTCAATGGTTGACACCTTATTCTCTTCGGGCTTGAAAGCTGTTGCTTTATCCTTTAACCAGGTTGCTTTATCCGGCATTACGTCTTTCATCGGTTTAGCCGTTTTTTCATATTCATAAGCTCCGGCTCCAACCAGTGTCCACGCAGGTTGATAATAATGAGTATCGCCGGGTTCAATAATTCCGACACTTAGCGAAGGGTCTTTCTTTAGTAACATGGCTGCGGTCATGATCCCGCCTGTACCACCGCCAATTACGAGTACTTCAAACTCCTGATTCATAAAACTAGATTTTTGTGATTGATATTTACCGGCCCTGTCAGAAAAGAACATGACACCATCACCATTTCTTGGAAGGGCTTTTTTAGATACCAAAAAGCATATTCACTTACCTAGTTGTTATGATAAGTTTAATTTTTAATGCACTAACTACTTAATTTTAGATTCAATTGCAGTTACCGAATGCCAACTATTTATATCGTTCCAGTCCCTTATCCAAAAAGGAAATAAACTTATCGGAGGGTATATAACCCAGTTCCTGAGCCAGCACCTTTTTATCTCGGGGATCCAGGATCACATATGTAGGCAAAGCTACATTTCCGGTTAATTCAAATTGAATATTCTGGTTCTTTTGAGCATCTGCTCCCCCATCAGTATAAAGCTGCACCAGTTTCATTTGACCGAATCGTTCCTGTACTTCATCTAAGGGAAATACATTACTCTCCATCGCCCTGCAATTTGTACAAGTGTACCCGGTAAAATCGATAAAGACCGGAATACCCGCTTCTTCAGCATCGCTAAGAGCCTGTTCATAGTTTTGATCCCATTCTTCTGAGCCTTCCATCTCTCCGGCTCCCCGGAATGCTGAGATACTATTAACAACGCTTACATCGGTTTGCATTTTGGGTGGTAACCAGGAATCCCAAATTCCCAGCGAAGCTCCCATCAAGCCCGGTATGAGGTAAAAACTGAATAACAGTAAGGGTAATGCCAGCATAATTCGGCCGGCACTGATCGTTTCCGGTTTGGTTTCGTGTTTAAGTGCAAAAACACCCAGAATGTATAATCCTGCGATCAGGAAGATGGCCATCCAAAGGGCAATGGCGAATGGCCGGCTTACCAATCCCCATCCCAATACCAGATCCACATTGGAAATGAATTTAATAGCCGCAGCCAGTTCAATAAAACCAAGCAGTACTTTGATCACATTCATCCACGAGCCACTTTTGGGAAGAGAATCCAGCCATTTCGGAAACATGGCAAACAAAACAAACGGACTGGCAAACGCGGCTGAAAAACCGATCATCCCCAAAATAGGGTATAAAAGCTGTCCTTCGGTGGCCGTTGCTGCAAACACTGCACCTACAAATGGTGCTGTACATGAAAAAGACACGGCACTGATCGTCATTGCCATAAACAAAATCCCGATGATCCCGGAGCTTTCATTACTCTTGCGATTGAGGTAATTCGTGAACTGATAGGGCAATTCCAGCTCATACATACCAAGCAGACTTAGTGCAAAAGCGATCAAAACGATCGCGATAAAGGCATTCACAAACGGGTTGGAAGCAAAATTCTGAGCACCGGAAGCCCCCAGTACCGCGGCCAGTATCATCCCGATAAGCGTAAACGTGATCACTATTGCCAGTCCAAAGATCAGGGCTTTCCCAACACCTTTACCTTCTCCGTCCTGTTTAGAAAAATAGGAAACCGTTAGCGGGATCATGGGGAACACACAAGGGGTCAGAAGTGCTCCGAATCCGGCAAGAATTGCGATCCACATAAAGGAAAATACGCCATCCGAAGCCAGTTCGTTAGCGGAATCCTCTTCTTGAATATTTGCAGTCTCATCCTGAATATCTGTTACGCTTCCGCCAATGGCCGCTTCAAAGGGAGTATCAGAAACTCCTTCAACGGTAATATTTGCAATGATGGATTTCTTTTTGGGAGGCAAACATACCCGGTCATCGCACACCTGATAATAGGCTTCCACATCGATGATCTGTTTGCCGGAAAAAGCCGTTTTTATGGCAATGGGTATTTTAAAAACTGCGCTGTTAGCGTGGTATCCAAGATCAGTTTCAAAATTCGGATCGTATTCAACGATCGCTTCCGATTCTTCAATATCTCCGGCAACTACGAAATTCGGTGATTTTGCTGTAAATGAAGTGGGGAACGGACCAGCATCGGGTGCATTTAACACGGAATAGAGATGCCAGTTACTTTCGATGGATGCTTCAATAGTAAGGGTAAAAACATCACCGGCCTGAACCGATTCAGGGACATCCATTACCTGAAAAGAGACCGGATCAGGGGCTTGTGCAAATAAAAAAAATGGGGATAACATCACTAAGATGATCCCCATCAACATTTTCTTGTAAGTAATCATAGCTGCATTTGGGGTCGTAAATAATAAAAACATTGCTTTTCAGCGCCTTCAAAAGTACAGAAAATTTAGATTCTGTGGACTTTAAAAGATGTTTCTACCGGTTAAGAACCCTTATGCAAAAACTATCATTCGTCTTTAACCACCCAGAATTTAACGGTTGGTTTAAGATCACCTAAAAGATTTACAGTAGCTGTGTATTCGCCAAGAGCTTTTACTTCGCCATCAATACTGATGTTACGGCGATCGATAAGGATCTCACGCTCTTCGAGAGCTTCAGCGATCTGTACGTTAGTAACGGTACCGTGAATTTTATCATCTTCGCCGGTAGTTACAGGAATAGTAACAGAAGTAGCTTCCAGTAACTGAGCCAGGTCTTTAGCTTCCTGTACAGTAAGTTCAGCTTTAAGCGCTGCTCTTTTCTTCATTAACTCAAGCTCTGCAATAGCGCCTTTCGTTGCCAGAACGGCTTTACCCTGCGGGATGAGGAAGTTACGTCCGTATCCGTCTTTTACTTCAACAAGCTCACCGGCTTGTCCTAATTTTTCTACGTCTTCAGTAAGAATAATTTTCATTGTATTAATCTCTGTTTATCGAAGGTTTTCAGCTACGTATGGCATTAACGACAGGAACCGTGCACGTTTTACCGCACGGGTTAACTGGCGTTGGTGTTTTGCGCTGGTTCCGGTTACACGACGTGGAAGGATCTTGCCCTGGTCGTTCGTAAAACGCTGTAAGGTCTCTACATCTTTATAATCGATGTATTCTAAACCTGCTTTAGTGAACTTGCACTGCTTAACCTTGCGTACACTTTTCTTTGGGTGTGATGGATTCTTAATCATAATTCAATCTCTTCTGTTGATGTTAGTCTTCCTGCTCTTCTTCAACTGCAAAAATATCAGGAACTGCATTTTTCTTAACCAGTTCGCGATGTCTCAGCATTTTTGCATCGTACTTTAATGTGAGGTAACGCATGATCTCATCGTCAATTCTCATAGTACGTTCAACTTTGTTGATTGTCTCAGCAGGTGCTTCGAAATACATATTTACATAGTATCCGCTCTGCTTTTTGTCGATCTCGTAGGCGAACTTGCGAAGGCCCCAATCATCAACTTCTTCGATTTCTCCGCCGTTGTCTGTGATTAGCTTATTGATCTTCTCAATAACGGCGCCAAATTGATCCTCTTCGAGTACAGGATTAATTATATACGTTAATTCGTAATAGTTTTTGCTCATAGTATATTGTGTTTCTATGGTTGTTTTCGTTCTTGAAAACAGTCATTCCGGCACTTTGCCCGAATAACAGAAGGGCGCAAATATACGACTATTAAAGTGTGAATGCTACCATTGATTCACTTTGAAATTCAGATGGAATCGATGGCCTTTGCCAGCTCCACATCTTTGTCGGTTACAGTATCTCCCGCATCATGGGTAGATAAACTAAGGGTAACCGAATTATATACATTTTGTATAGATGGATGATGGTTCTGAGACTCAGCCTCAAATCCCACCCGTATGATGAAAGCGAGCGCTTCCTTAAAGGTGCCGAACGTAAAGCTTTTGGTAATTGTATTTTCTACATGTTTCCAATCATTTAACTCAGTTAATGCTTCACTGATTTCATCTTTGCTTAATGAATTATTCATCTAAACTACCTATTTAAGATTTTCTTGTTCTTTTCGATAACATTCACGAAATAGTTGTAGTTCATTTTCTTCCGGTCACCGGATCGGGCATTAAGCTTTTACAGAGTTTTATTGAAAAGAGCGATTGCTGTTTTTTGAAAGGAACTTCGTTCTTTTATTTTCACATTTGTCACTGTTAATTTAAAATGTAGTCACGTGGTACGGACATTTATTCAACGTTTTATGCGGATCATTCCGGCAACTTTATTGTTTATCCTGCTTACTCCGCAACTTATATTTGCCTCCGAAGGTGGCGGACATCACGGTATTGAGGGCAGCGATCTTTCTCTATGGTGGACCCTCCCGTTCGCCGGCATTCTGCTCTCAATTGCTATCGCTCCACTGATCAACGAAAAATGGTGGCATCACAATTTTGGTAAAGTATCAGCCGGTTGGGCATTACTCATGGTAGTTCCCATGATCGTATCATTCGGTTTTGAAGCGACCCTTTACGAAGTACTTCATGCTTATCTGTTAGAATATTTTCCATTCATCATCCTGTTACTCGCTTTATTTACTATTTCGGGCGGGGTTCGGATCAAAGGCTATCTTAAAGGAACACCCGAAGTAAATACCGCTATTCTTCTGTTAGGTACCATACTCGCCAGCTGGATGGGAACCACCGGAGCTGCCATGTTGCTTATCCGCCCGATCCTGAGAGCCAATGCCTGGAGAGACAACAAGAAACATATTGTGATCTTTTTCATCTTCCTGGTTGCCAACGTAGGGGGTTCTCTTACTCCACTGGGCGATCCACCGTTGTTCCTCGGTTTCCTGCAAGGGGTAGGATTTTTCTGGACCACTTCTCACCTCTTCTTTGAGATGACCTTCGTGGCTGTGATCCTGCTGGTATTGTACTATATACTAGACCGCTATCTGCTCAGTAAAGAGACTAACACACAACCGCAGGATGATGGTTCTGAACCATTAGGTATTGAAGGAGGAATTAACCTTGTATTGATCCTGGGTGTTGTTGGCGCAGTATTATTCTCCGGTCTGGTTCATTTAGGTGAATTCAGTGTCTATGGAGTACACATGACCATCGAAAATGTGGTACGTGATATTGCCCTACTGATCCTCGCCTGGGTGAGCTGGAAAGTGACATCAAAAGAAAGTCGTGCCGCAAATGGGTTCAACTGGTTCCCGATCGAAGAGGTGGCGAAACTATTTGCCGGGATCTTCATCACTATTATCGCACCCTTATCGATGTTAAAAGCTGCCAATCATGGCGAAGGTGCACTTACGTTTGTAACCAACGCCGTATTTGATTCCAATGGCGACCCGATCAATTCCATGTTTTTCTGGATCACCGGACTTCTGTCTGCATTCCTCGATAATGCCCCCACTTATCTGGTGTTCTTTAACGCTGCCGGTGGTGATGCTCAGCATCTGATGACAGATATGAGTCACACGCTGATGGCTGTATCGTCGGGAGCGGTATTCTTCGGAGCCCTGACCTACATTGGTAACGCACCGAATTTCATGGTAAAATCAATTGCTGAACAGAACGATGTAAAAATGCCAAGTTTTGGTGGATATATGGTATGGTCAGCCGGTATATTGGTACCTATATATTTACTGGTTACCATATTATTCATATAAGTGCGTCGTACACAGCATACTCTAAGCTTTTACTTCATAATTTTTCTGATCCTGGCTTCAGCCCCCAACGCTGAAGCCCAGGTTTCTTCCCCACCTGATTCGGTTAATTTCGCTTTTCTGCCCGCCATCTCATTCAACAGTGATCTTGGCCTTATTGGCGGAGGTCTGGCAAACTGGTACGTGTATAAAGATCAGCATGTACCTTTTCACCGGTATATCTCACTGGCAGCGATCGCTTCCACTAAAGGGCTGGCGTCCTTCGACTTGTTTGTAGACAAACCGTTTGCCTTCGATACCAAATTCAGATTGAGTTATCAGGTGTATGTGGCCCGTTTTTTTGAAGATCCTTATTTCGGAGTTGGGAATTACACCCGGGATGTCTATGATCAGGATCCCGGAGTGGATAACTACTTCAGTTTCAGATCCTTTAATTCCGGTCTGGATGTACAGTTACGGTATCCACTCACAAAACGGAGTAAATTCGGCCAGCTTGATCTGAAGGCAACGGCCTTAGTTCATTATGAGACTCCCTGGGACAATTCACCGGATCAACTGATCTCAGTATCTCCCCCTCCCGGAAATAAAGGTACACATCTTGCACTCTGGGGAACCGGACTGACCTGGGAGAACCGGGATAGTGAATTCAGAACAACCCGCGGAACCTATGGGGAATTCAATATTCAGATCGGATCAGATCTTCTCGGCAGTTCCGGCAACAGCTTCATCATGAACAATGATCTGAGGAGCTTTTTCACCTTCCATCTTATCAAAGACATTACGCTGGCCAACCGACTGCTGATCACTCATACTAACGGCGATATTCCCTATTGGAAACTGGCTTATGCAGGTGATGAGGAGACCTTACGCGGGTATCCGGCCCGACGTTTTCTGGATGATAACGCAGTGATCTTTAATACTGAACTGCGAACCTGGTTGTTTGAGTTGCCCATGCTCGAATCTCAATTTGGCGGCACGCTGTTCTTCGATGCCGGACGCACATTTCCCAACAGTTTACCGCTAAAAGACCTTACTTCCGATCTGCGCTATACCTTCGGATTTGGCGGATTGGCTTCCTTTTTCACCCCCGATTTTATCATCCGTGCAGATATAGGTTTTTCTGAAGAAGACTTTGGAATTTACTTTACTACCGGATATATGTTTTAGTAAATTCAGCTCTTAAAATTCATCTGAGTGCTAAACATAAAAATAAGTTCATGATTGAGCTTGTCATTCTCATTCTTGGTATCATTTATGTACTGATCGTATTAACCGTCACTCTGGGAATGTACCGCCTGCCCAAATCCACCTATAAAAGTGACGAAGAGTTGCCCACCGTAGCTGTGGTTGTTTCTGCGAAGAATGAAGAGGATGACCTGCCTAAATGCATAGCAAAACTCGAGAAACTGGATTACCCGAAAGACAAACTTCAGATTGTGCTGGTTAACGATGACAGTGATGATTCCACCGGTGAGATCATCAGGGCTGCAGCCGACCGTAATCCCCATTTTAAAGCATTGGATACCAGCAATGCCCCTGATAACGGGTTAAAAGCCAAGGCCCGGGGTATTGCCTGGGGAATCGAAAACTCAGAAAGTGAATGGATCTTCATCACTGACGCAGACGGAGAGGTTCCCGAATTATGGTTACGCCATTCCCTATCTCTTGTAGATGACACCATAGGTATGACCGGTGGCATGCTGAGTGTAAATCCTGTTTCCACGCTGGCTGTGCTCGAACGGGTAAGCTGGGCCTATACCCTGCCATTCGCTTTTGGTATGGCAGGCTGGGGCAGTTCATTCATTTGTGTGGGACCAAATATGGGACTCAGACGCTCGATCTATGAAGATTGTGGTGGCCTGGAAAACTCCGACTTCGAGATCGCCGAAGATCTGGCCTTATTCCGCATGGTGGAAAATTCAGAATATACCTCGCTGTCGTATATGAGTCCTGAAACTACGGTACACCTGAATCCGGTTCCGAGCTTAAGACATTTACTGAGTCAACAACGGCGGTGGTTACGGGGTGGCTTTGAAGGTGGCTGGCAATACTGGATCGGTCTGGTACTGGGATTCGGATTTCATAACATACTCTCTTTCTTCATGATCTTCGGATGGTTCTTTTCAGTGGAAGCCACGGCCATCACAGTAGGCATGAAGCTAAGCATCGATTTTATACAATTAGTCTCTACCCGTCATCTCATTAAAGAGGGAAATTTCATCCGTTATTACCCTGTTTTTGCCTTATATGTGATGATCACGCTACTCTGGCTACCGGTAAGTTTGTTATTCCATTCCAAAATTAAATGGCAGGGCGAAGGTTACGAGATCAAATACGACTGATCCGGATACCGATCACACTCCGTTCATCAAAAAGTAAGTAAGTCCGATCGCACCTACCACCCAGCAGTAATAAGCAAAATAGTGGAATCCTTTTTTCTTGAGGATGATGATCAGATACTTCAGGGCAAAGTAGCCGGATATGAATGAAGTGAAGAAACCGATCAGTAAACTTCCCAGCTGGGCATCGCTAACTCCGATCTCCATCATCTCTTTGATCTGAAGTAACATGGCTCCGCCGATCACCGGTATCACCATCAGAAAGGAGAAATTAGCTGCTTCTTCCCTTTTTATACCCAGATATAAAGCCGTGGAAATGGTAGAACCCGAACGGCTGATCCCCGGGATCATAGCGAATGACTGCGCGATCCCTATCAACAAACTCTTACCCAGTGAAACTTCACCTTGGGGATCTTTGGCAAAACGGGTCATAAATAAGATGAATCCGGTCACGATCAGCATTCCGGAAACCAGCAACGGATCCATGAAGATCTCTTCCACATAATCTTTGAGAGTAAAGCCCACAATTAAGGCCGGGATCATACTCACCAGAATAAAAAGGATCACTTTTACATCCTTGTCGTTCTTCTTCTGAGCCGGAGCTTTAAGGAATCCGAATCCGGCACCGGCTAATCGCATCAGGTCCTTCCAGTAATAGATCAGAATACTGCACAGTGTCCCAAAATGAACCACCACTTCGAACGTTATGCCGGCCTCGGTGTTTCCGCCAAGTATATATCGCCCCAGTGCGAGGTGACCAGAACTACTGATCGGTAAAAATTCGGTTAAACCCTGAATTAGTCCTAAAAGGAAAGATTGTATGGAATCCATTATTTATATTTGGTCGTTTTTGTAAGCCGAGAAATTAACCATATCATCTTCAAATACTAAAAACGAATTTCAGAAATATGAGTGAATACGCAATGGACATGGAAGCACTATCCGCTAAAATTGAAAAACACAGTGCCTTTATTGAAGATATACGTGCTGAGCTGGATAAAGTGATCATTGGTCAGAGGTACATGATCGACCGTCTTCTCATCGGATTGCTCACTAACGGACATGTGTTGCTTGAAGGGGTTCCCGGACTTGCAAAAACTCTCACCGTTTCTTCGCTGGCTACGGTATTGAATACGGCTTTTCAGCGAATTCAGTTCACTCCCGACCTGCTCCCTGCCGATCTTATCGGTACCTTGATCTACAATCAGAAAGAGGGCGATTTCTTTGTTAAAAAAGGGCCTATTTTTGCGAATATCATTCTGGCTGACGAGATCAACCGTTCCCCCGCCAAAGTGCAAAGTGCCCTGCTCGAAGCCATGCAGGAAAAGCAGGTAACTATCGGCGAAAGCACCTTTAAGCTGGAAGAACCCTTTTTGGTATTGGCCACTCAAAACCCCGTGGAACAGGAAGGTACCTACCCATTACCTGAAGCTCAGGTTGACCGTTTTATGCTGAAGCTGAAGATCGGTTATCCCACTGAACGGGAAGAGCTGGAGATCATGCGCAGAATGGCAAAAACAGGAAATAAACAAACCCTGAATACTGTGGTTGATCCTCAGCAGATCCTCGACGCCAGAGCAGTGATCAACGAAATTTATATGGATGAAAAAGTTGAAAAATATATCGTTGATCTCGTGTTCGCTACCCGTAAACCTAAAAATTACGGACTGGATGAACTTTCTGATCTAATTAGCTTTGGTGCTTCTCCCAGGGCAACCATTAACCTCAATCTTGCAGCCCGGGCTCAGGCCTTTATGGAACATCGTGCCTATGTGACCCCCGAAGATGTTCGCACCATTTCTATGGATGTTTTACGACACAGAATTATACCTACTTTTGAAGCAGAAGCTGAAGATATTTCTGCGGAAGATATCGTAGAAAAAATTATGTCTAATATTCAGGTTCCATAGATTTATTTCTAATTGCTTTTTATAAAAAGAAATGCATTCTTAAAGTCAGTGTGAGGTAGTAATTAAGTCTGACTGAAATGAAAATAAAAATGGTTCCGAGAGCTGAAATTTCCAGTTCTCGTAAAAAGAGCTCTAAATATGCTCCGTTAATAGAGGCATTGAGCAAATTAAGACCGGGTGGGGATGCTATTCAGGTAAAATACGGTAATGAAAAAGAATTGAGCTCAGCCCGTAATGTGGTGTATGCTTTTAATCGCGAATACGATAAGAAAGTAAAAAGCAGAAAAGACACACAGAACAAGACGGTCTTTTTCTACCTGAAGTAATTATTCAGGCAAACTGAGCGATCCAAGATTTACTTTTACTCCGTTTACGGTAAAGGCATTACCGGTGATCCATTCATTGGCTAAATATGCCATTAACGCAGCTTCTTTGGCATCCGGGTCCATTCCCAGATCTTCAAATTGATTGAAGGTTGCCAACGGGAGATTCTCCTCCAGCCCGTTCATGATCACAGGATTATGCAAACCCCCGCCACTTACAAACAACTCATACTCCCGTTCCCCGACAAACTGATCGAAGGCCCGCTCAATGCTTTTCACCGTTAATTTGGTAAGCGTTGCTACCAGATCTTCCGGCTTAAGTTCTATCTGATATCCCTTCATCAGTGCCTCCACCAGATCCAGATTGAATTCCTCCTGCCCGGTGGTCTTTGGCAATGGTTTACGGAAATAAGGTTCCAGTAACAGGTATTTCAACAATTCGGAATGGACCATTCCACCGAAGGCTATCTTCCCGTCCTCATCAAAAGGAAGGTTAAAATACTTCTCGCAGGCTTCGTTTATGAGTGTATTGGCCGGACCGGTATCGGAAGTCAGGATCTCTCCTCCCTCATTTTTTGAAGGGATCCAGGTGAAATTAGCTATCCCGCCCAGATTCAGAAGCATCCGGTTCTTTTCAGGATGCCGGAATAAACGCTCATCCATCAATGCGGCGAGCGGAGCGCCTTCACCACCTGCTGCCACATGTTTCTGCCGGAAATTACTTAACACAGGTATGCCCGTTCGAACGGCGAGATTATCCCCGTCTCCGATCTGCAGGGTACTCGATGATGATCCGTCCGGGAGATGGTAAATGGTTTGCCCGTGTGAAGCGATCAGGTCGATCTCACCCGCAGGAACGCCCCATTTTTCTAACCGCTGGGCAATGAAGGTGGCATACAGATCCGCAATCTCACGATTCAACAGGCATACTTCGGCTAATTGCACCATTTCCTTTGATCGGATCGCCGCCAGGCGTTCGCGAAATGCTTCGGTATATTCCGCCGTATCAAAATGGGTGACCTTTAATCCGGAATCGCTGAACCGGCAGAGTGCAATATCGAGTCCGTCCAGCGAAGTTCCCGACATCAATCCGAGAATGGATCGTTCCGGTTTATTACTTAATTGCGAAATTGTCTGAAGATGCTTGTTCATGGCCCAAACTCGGAGTATTTTTGGATTCAATCAACGGGAAAAATTAATGAGTACTTCAGAAGAAACCGAATACCAATCCTTTGAAGAAGATCTAAAGATCTTACTGCATACGCTGGCCGAAAGCTTTGAGTCTGCCGAAGTGGAGCATTATGTGGATGACCACAACGATATTCTCTACGTTAAACTGGAAGGTTTACAGGATTACGATGAATCGGAGATCGAAGAAATTGCCGGCCCCATTCTGGAAGAGCTGGATATGAATTTCGAAGAGATCGTTCTGCTCCCACTCTGATCCGGTCACACCGAACCGCACTTATATCTCCATAGTTTACGCTACTTAGCACAGAGCTTGTAAATATTTACTCTGTTTATCAGAAAAGCGCTTTTTCTCCTACCTAAAAGCTTCGTATTTTTCAGAAAAATTAATCCTGATCCGGCTTCTATGACTGCACCCAACAACGGCTATACGTTACGCTGTATTTCCTGTAATGCTGTAAATGATGAACGTAAAACGAGCACCTACTGCACCGAATGCGGCAGTGTGCTTACCGTTGATTATCATGAATCCCGGAAGGAGATCCAATACCCGCTCAATACGCTGCTTCCCGATCCACTCAAACACGATGCCACCACATTACGGCGACTGAGCCGGTTGTCGGAACTGTACGGAGCCGACCTGTATGCCAAACTCGAACTGGAAAATCCCACGGGATGCTTCAAAGACCGGGGCAGTTTTGTGGAAGTACAGAAAGCACTGGAGCTGGGTGCCGATGCGATCTGTCTCGCCTCCACCGGAAATATGGCGGCATCGGTGGCGGCTTATGCCTGCTATTTCAAGATCCCCTGTTTCGTATTTGTGCCCGAGAAAACGCCGGAGACCAAGCTCGCCCAATCCACCATCTACGATGCTACCATCATCAAAATAAAAGGGGATTTTAAAATGTGTGAGATCCTCTGCCGGGAGTTTGCCAAATCGGGCAATTACTATCTGGCCGGGGATTATGTATTCCGTCAGGAAGGTCAGAAGTCGTTCTCCTATGAACTGTTTGAACAAGGTCCCGTAGATTACGATTACATCTTCGTACCGGTAGGTGCCGGAACCAATCTCGCTGCCATTTACAAAGGATTCAAAGAACTGAAAGATGCCGGACAGATCACCAGGATCCCCTCATTTGTGGCTGTTCAGCCGGAACAGAGTTCCCCGGTGGTGGAAGGCATCTTTAAAAAAGAAAAGATCATCAAAGATCATGTGAATACCATGGCTGATGCTGTGGCTGTGGGCGATCCTTTTGATTTCTATAAGGTGATGGAAGCTATTAAAGACACCAACGGACTTGCTTTCACCGCCACCGAAAATGAGATCCTGGAATCGGTGAAAGAGATGACGGTGGAAGAAGGTATTTATACCGAACCGGCCTGTGCCATTCCGCTGGCCACCTTCAAGAATAATGCAGCTACCTTCCGGGGAAAGAAATGCCTGTTCGTGTTAACGGGAACCGGATTAAAGAGCTCGCATATCGTCACCAAATATTCTCTCTCCAGTCCGGTACTATCGCCCAAGCTTGAACGGATTCAGCAATATATTGAATCCGGATTCCCCGAAATGCAGCGTAAAAGCTGGGGACAATCCCGCGAAATGATCATGGGAAATGTGAATATGGATGATGAACATTCCCGCCTCTACGAAGAATATGTAAGTGGCATCAGCAAAAAAGGAAAAACGCTGAAAGAAGAAGAGATCAAAGCACTGAAATCGCTGGTGTATAATGAAGACACCAAACTCGAAAAACCTGTGGAAGTACTCGATTACAAACTCACCATGCGCATGCACGGACTGGTGAGCGCGGCTGTGAAACTACGGTTACCGAACGGTGAAGAGATCATATCGCTGGATCAGGGAGTAGGACCTTTGGATGCCGTACTCACCGCCATTAAAGCAGAAACAGACGAGTTCATTCCGCTGGTGGTGAAAAGTCATGAAGTGGAGATCCTCTCCCCCGACACCGACTCCCTGGTAGTAGCCACACTGGTACTGGAAAAAGAAGATTTCACCTTCACCTCCAAAGGCGTCAGTCCGGATACGATCGAGGCCGTTATTCAGGCTTTTGTGAAGGGATTGGCAATAGCTAATAAGGCGCTGGTTGTTTAGGTTCCAGGCGTTCAGGTATTAGTAACCATCAGTTAGATCTGTGTTCAGCCACATTAAGCTCCTACTTATTTTCTTTACTTTTGCCCTGGTAAATTACCTGACAGGTACGTACTCCGCTTTAACTCAGCTCCACTTTTATGGCTTTTGGTTTGATTATGCCCCTTACTTATTCCTTACTGTTTTATTTTCGGTATTATTAAAAAAAGACATCATCTCTGAAAAATTCTTACCTGTTTTTTCTACCATTACCTTTGCATCCATATCCGGATATGTAGTAGCTGAACTGATCTTAATCTTTCAATGGTATTGGTTCGTACATCCTGAATACCGAAATGTACCGGGAGATATGAGTGAAGGCATTGGTTTTACTGTTATATTTACAACAGTATGGTGCATTGCTCAGGCTCTTGTTTATTTGCTACTTATTGCAGGAATAAAATCTATTTCAAAAAATGAATTAAGCGATTGAAATAACTCGCCCCCAATCTAGCGCAAGCGTCCGCTTGTGTTGTAATAACAAAGGTCCAGGCGGACGCTTGAAGCAGTTACCATAGTTCATAGCTTTTCTATGGAATGTACCCTTGAGAGACTCTGCCCCACTACATAAAATACCTATTGGTCCATGGATAGAGATCATAACGATGGAGCAGAGCTCCTGTTCCCGGGTTTCGCAGCAGAGCTACGGAACCAGCTATAACTATGATTTCACTCCTTCCCAGACAAACGCTGCTCCTGAGACGGTCTCATTGTTATATCCCGAAACCATACAGGCGTAACACGCCCAGGTACCGGATAGCTGCAGTTCCGCTTCAGCCTTCGATGCATCAAACCAATAGACCTGAGCCTCCAACCGTTCTTTATTAATCAGCAGGAGTATTAATCTGCTACCGGCTTCTTCCCCTTCTTTTTCCGGATTCCAGCGTAGTTCCAGGACCTTTCGTTCGCTGTTATAGCTCCCT
>MDTD01144520.1_pt1 | contig 28164 bp, 29 predicted proteins | sample 811221 | NCBI WGS metagenome assembly MDTD01 (sample SAMN05326646, study PRJNA326480) | marine metagenome | isolation source: seawater | place: Pacific Ocean: South West | collected 2011 | reverse complement strand
CGGGAAACGGGATTTGAACCCGCGACTTCGACCTTGGCAAGGTCGCACTCTACCACTGAGTTATTCCCGCTCAGCAGAAGACGGGATACTTTCTATAGAAAATCGTTAGGCTTGTCAAGCAAAGATTAGAATTAAATTTGAGAAAATTGATAAGGTATTGATACAAAAGACAAATGAAAATTGAAAAAGCAATGGTTACCGGCGGGGGCGGGGTTCTGGGCAAGGCCGTGGTCCGGAAACTGATCGAAAAAAATGTTGATGTGTATTCCTTTTCAAGGGGCCGATATCCGGATCTGGATGCCATGGGTGTCACCCAGGTCCAGGGAGATCTGGCCAACCGGGAAGATGTGGTGGCTGCCTTCAAGGGTATGGACACCGTATTCCATGTGGCGGCCAAACCCGGAATCTGGGGCAGTTATGACAGCTACTACCAGGTAAATGTGACCGGTACGCAAAACGTGATCGCGGCCTGTAAGGAAAACAATGTCGCCCGGCTGGTCCACACCAGTTCCCCCAGCGTCATTTTTGACGACTATGATATGGAAAACGTGGATGAATCGGTTCCCTATCCGGACCATTACCTGGCGCCTTACCCGGAAACCAAGGCCATCGCGGAAAAAAACGTGGTCCAGGCGGCAAAAGAGGGGTTGCCGGCAATCATCCTGCGTCCCCACCTGATCTGGGGGCCGGAGGACAATCATCTGTTCCCGGGTATTGTCAGCCGGGCCAGCCGGCTTAAAATCGTGGGGTCCGAAGATGACCTTGTGGATACCATTTACGTGGATAACGCCGCGGACGCCCACATTCTGGCTGCAGAAGGATTGATTTCAAACCCCGAGCTTTCAGGAAACGTCTATTTCATCAGCCAGGACGACCCCATGTCAAAATGGGCCATGGCCAACGCTTTTCTCAAGGCCGCCGGCAAACCGCCCATTACAGGGAAAATTTCCGCCAGAACCGCCTACATCGCCGGTGTGGTGTTTGAAACCGTGTACAAGCTGTTTCGGATCAAATCCGATCCGCCCCTGACACGGTTTGCCGCCAAGGAGATGGCCACCTCCCATTGGTTCAACATTTCCCGCGTGAAGGCGGACTTAGGGTATGTGCCGAAAGTTTCCACCAAAGAGGGGCTGAAGCGACTGGAGGCATGGGCGTCCGAACAGGATGAATTTTAAGGGAGATATACGGCTGCCATGGCGCACAGGAAAGTGTCCGGAAAATCAGATTCGCCCCAGAAAAAGGATTTACGTTACTTTTATACGAAACTGGGCCGGGTTCTATGGCGGTCGGCCAGGGGGTTCCAAAGAGATCAATGTGCGCTGAGGGCCTCGGCCCTGACCATGTACACCCTGTTTTCCATTGTTCCGGTGATGGCCATGGCGTTCGGTATTGCCAAGGGATTCGGGTTCCAGCAGTTTTTGGAAAATGAAATTATAGCCATGTTTGCGGGCCGTGAAGAGATTATCACCAAAGTGGTGACCTTTTCCAACAACCTGCTGGATAAGACCAAGGGCGGGCTGATGGCAATTTTCGGCAGCGTTTTATTGTTCTACTCCCTGCTCAAGCTCATGTCCCATATCGAAAACGCCTTCAACCACATCTGGCTGGTTCAGGGCGGCCGGTCCATCATCCGGAAGATCACGGATTATCTCACCATTTCCCTTACGGCAGGCCTGCTGGTTCTTCTGTCCGCCGGAACCAATATTTTCGTCACCACCCAGTTGGAACAATTGTTTAACAACGTTAATTTGTCCGTCAATGTGGAAGGGCTCATTTCCCTTGGGCTGAGTTGCCTTCCCTATCTGTCCACCTGGGGGTTGTTTATCTTTTTTTATCTGATTCTGCCCAACAAGCGGGTGGATGTCAAAGCGGCGGTGACCGGCGGAGTGATCGGCGGCAGCCTGTTTCAGCTTATTCAGATGGCCTATTTTAAATTCCTGGTGGGTATGACCAGCTACAACGCCATTTACGGCAGCTTTGCCGCCCTGCCGTTGTTCTTGATCTGGCTCCAGGCATCCTGGGTGGTCCTCTTGTACGGGGCTGAGATCGCATCGGAATGGGAGAACACCAACCTGATGGAAACCCAGGATATCGTTGTTGATGATATCAGTTTAAGGCAGCAGAAGCTGATACTGCTGAGAATCGTCCGTCTCTGTGTCAAACGGTTTGTGGATAATGAGCCGCCAGCCACCGACATCGAAATTTCACGTCAGCTAAAGCTGCCGTTGGCCATTGTGCGCCATCTTTTGGGAAAGCTTATCGCAAGCCGGCTTCTCTTTGTGGTCACTTCCCCGGATGAGGTGGTGGGATATGCCCCGGCAAAGGATATTGAATGCATGACCGTCATGGATGTCATAGACGCCGTGGAAAATCAGAAGAATCTGGATGTAAACGTGGGGGTAACGCTGGTGGCCCAGGCCTTAGAAGATAGTCTCGATGCCTTTGATGCCGCTGCCAGGGCTTCTGTGGGGGAACGCAAGATTAAAGATCTGTGACAGGGCGGTCAGGAGGTGGTGATTTTGAAGAACTCTTTGATTTGGGGTTCTTTGCGTTTTAACTGATCAATGGTCAGCCGCAGTACGGAGTCGTTCACACCGATTTTTTTGGGAGCGTTTTTCACGGTGACGGGTACGGGATTGCCGGAATGTCCGATTCCAGCCTTCTGGGTCAGGTAGTCCGCCAGGTTGATGATCAGGGCCTGGTGGCGGTATTCAACCGGAGAGGACTCCGGGTTGTGGTGGAACCTGCAGGGGATGAGGATGGACAAAGGAAAATCCCAGCGTTTCATCAGCAGGGCGGACAGCACGGCATGGTCCATCTTAATGACGGCGTTTTCACTGAAATACAGCGGCTTTTTGTTTTCCATGGCATACTGCCGGACCTGGGTATATTCCTGCTTGAAGTAGACGCTGAAAATGACTTTGCCCATATCGTGGAGCAGGGCGGGAATGAAAATCTTGCTGGCCACAGCCGGGTTGGTTCGTTTGGCCAGTTCCTTTGACACGGTGGCCACCCCGATCCCATGGATCCACAGGGCTTTCATGTCCAGAGTCAGGCCCGATTTGTCCGATACGCTGGACAGAATTCCCATGCCCAGGGCGATCCCGATGATTTCGTCAAACCCGATCACGGAAATGGCGCGCTTGATGGTCTCCACCGGGTTTTTCTGGGCATAGTATACGGAGTTGGCCAGCTTGAGCAGCTTGTTTGTCATCCCCTGGTCATAGGAGATGATTTCTGCCAGCTTTTCAGTGGTGGTGGATTCATCCGATGCAACGCTGATGATCCGGTCCACCACGACGGGCAGGGTGGGCAGGTCACTTTCCCGCTTCTGAATCATTTTGAGAATTTGCTCTTTAACGTCCATCTAGCCCTTTTCACCGTAACGGTTGTAAAAGACTTTATCGTATGCCAGTGTATCCGCGCCGTGACCAGGTTTTTTTTCAGCAGGATACCCTATCGCAATAATGGATTCAATCATTAAATTCTCGGGGATCTCCAGAAGATCCCTGATATAAGCGTCTGCGCTCTTGGTTCTGTCGTGGTCCCTTTTGCGGATCTGGATCCAGCAGGACCCCAATTCCAAAGAGGTGGCGGCCAGGTGAATAAAAATTGAGGCAATGGATGCATCTTCGACGCAGACATCGCTTTCCGTGGGATCCGCACAGACCACGATACCCAAGGGGGCTCCCTTGAGGAAGGATGCGCCGTGGGGCTTGGACTCGGACAGCTTTTCAAGCAGCTGCGGATCATCCACCACGATAAACTGCCAGGGGTTGAAGCTCCTTGATGACGGAGACCGCAACGCCGCTTCGATGAGTTTTTCCCTGGTGGCCTGGTCTATGGGTTGATCCGTGAATTTGCGGACACTTCTGCGCGCTTTGATCAAATCTAAAAACATGGACTCCTCCGTTGGTGTTGATTGGAAATTGAAGGTGAAAGCGAGTGTCAACCTGGTGCGGGTTCTCGGTGTCGGACGTGGTCCGTGTCGACCTTCAAGAAATGCAACTGCTTAGGGGTACCGGGTGATGTTGATGTTTCCCCGGGCATTCATTTCATCAAATTTTTTCCTCAAAAACCGTTTGAACCGGTTGCGCGTTACGGGCCACAGCAGCATCAGCCCCATGGCGTCAGTCAGAAGGCCCGGGGTAATCAGAACCAGGCCGGCGATGAGGATGATCAGGGCATCTATAAGTTCTTCGGCCGGCATGAGGCCCTGGTTTAGATTCTGGCGGACCTTCAACATAGTGTTCATCCCTTCCATCCGGGCCAGCCAGGCGCCTGCAAAGCCGGTGAGAATAACCAGGGCCACGGTGTTCAAACCGCCGATCACGGTACCCACCTGGATCAGAAGATAAAGTTCAATCACCGGAATGAGGGTGAAACACAAGAAAAGCTTAAATAACATGGGCATCTCCCAAAAGGTTTATATCTTACTGCATTATGGAGATGAAACATTAAATGTCAAGAATTAGCCTGCCGGTCGGCATAGACACGGCCGATCATTTCCTTGAGGAATTTGGCGGCCACCATACCGGTTACGGAGATAAAGTCCCTGTCCGGGTTGTATTCAACGATATCCCCACCGATGATTTTGCCGTCAAGGGTGTGTAGCAGATCCAGCACCTGGCGTGTGGTCATCCCGCCGGGCTCATGGTGGGATACCCCCGGTGCAAAGGCCGGGTCCAGGCAATCCAGGTCGATGGAGAGGTAAACCGGACCGTCAAACCTGAGGGCGGATAGGCCTTCCAAGCCGTCTTTCATTTCGTGGACCTCAACCTTGAACCTTTCAGCCTGCTTGCGCTGATGGCTGTTCATGGTGCGAATGCCCGCCTGGACAAGGCGCCTGGCATATCCTTGTTCCATGATCCTGGCAAAAGGGCTGGCGTGGGAATGGGGATTGTTGTCCAGATTGTCGTATAGATCCGGGTGGGCATCCAGATGAAGGATATTAAGGTTCGGATGAACCTTGGCAACCGCCCGGACGATGGGATAGGTGACGGAGTGGTCTCCGCCCAGAGATATCAGCCGGTTGTTCTGTGCCAAAAGTGTTTTTGCCTTGCTCGTGACGGCGGAAAAGGCCGTTTCCCTTGAGGCCCATTCCACATTGCCGGCATCGTGCAGGCAGTCCAATTGTCCCAGGTCAATTCCCGTTTCCGTCCACAGGTTGGATGAGTCGCTTGCATAACACTGCCGGATACGATCCGGTGCCTGTGCGGCACCTCTTTTAAATGAAGAATTATGGTCCAGGGGGATACCCAGTACACACAGGGCATTTTCAACAGGGTCAGTTGGGGAGTATGGGATCATCATCAGTCTTTGTTAAATGTGGGTTCATGGATAGGTTCCGGTCAGAAGGGGCAAGGGTTTCCGGAGTTATATGTTGTCCGGATCGCCAGATCTTTTCAGGTACCTTGGCCTCGATTGACGGGGCCAGGATATCAAGAAAATGGTCCCTGGAGATTTCCACGGCCCCCATACGCAGCAAGTGATCCGTGGTCACCTGGCAGTCGATCATATGAAATCCGAATCCTTCCAGGTGTCTTGCCAGGGCCACAAGCGCTGTTTTAGAGGCGTCGGAGGTCCGGCTGAACATGGATTCTCCGAAAAAGGATCGGCCGATGCTGACGCCGTAAAGCCCGCCTGCAAGTTCTCCGTTCTCCCAGGCTTCCACGGAATGGGCGATTCCCATCCGGTGAAGTTCGATGTACGCCTCAATCATGCCATCGATGAGCCAGGTGCCTTCGTCTTTGTTCCGCCGGGGCAGGGCACAGGCATGGATCACCTCTTCGAATGCAGTGTCCACACGGATGTCGAATACCCTCTTTTTTATTTTTTTCTTAAGGCTCCTGGAAATTCGGATTTCTGAAGGGAAGAGCACCAGCCTGGGATCGGGGGACCACCAGAGAATGGGTTCACTGGCGGAAAACCATGGAAATATGCCGTGTTTATAGGCCAGCACCAGACGATCCGGTGACAGGTCTCCTCCGATGCAGAGGAGACCGTCGGATCGTGCAAGCCATGCCGGCGGAAATTCGATTCGGTCGGATAGCCTGAACAGGGGCATTAGCTGGATTTAAAGCTGAAGGTCAACTCGTCGTTTTTCAGTCCGATGGACAATTTGCCGCCTTTTTCCAGTCTGCCGAAAAGGATTTCATCTGTGAGCTTGTCCTTGATGGTAGTCTGGATGAGACGTGCCAGGGGCCGGGCGCCGAATTTGGGATCGTATCCCTTGTGGGCCAGATGGGTCCGGGCATTGGCCGAGTATGTCAGGGAAATATTCTTTTCCTTGAGCATCTCTTTGAGTTCCCTCATGTTCTTGTCCACGATCAGTTCCATCACCCGTTCGGAGAGGTGGTTGAACTGGACAATACCGTCAAGGCGGTTGCGGAATTCCGGGCTGAAGGTTTTTTCCACCGCTTTAAACCCCTTCATATCCGCCGTGGCGGTCTGAGAACCGAATCCGATGGTGTTGGAACTCATCTCCCTGGCCCCGGCGTTGGAGGTCATGATGATGATAACGTTCCTGAAGTCGGCCGACTTGCCGTTGTTGTCCGTGAGCGTGGCATAGTCCATCACCTGGAGCAGGATGTTGTAAAGGTCCATGTGGGCCTTTTCAATTTCATCCAGCAGCAGCACCGAGTGGGGGTGCTTGCGGATATTGTCCGTGAGAATGCCGCCCTGGTCAAACCCCACATAGCCCGGAGGGGCACCGATGAGCCGGGATACCGCATGCTTCTCCATGTATTCACTCATGTCGAAGCGCAGGAACTCAATGCCCATGTTCGCGGCCAGCTGCTTGGCCACTTCGGTTTTGCCCACGCCGGTGGGCCCCATGAACAGGAAGGAACCGATGGGACGGTCCGGAGCGGCAAGGCCGGCTCTGGAGCGCTTGATGGCAGTCGTCAGGGTATGGATGGCATCGTCCTGTCCGTAGATGACGTTGAACAGTTTGTCCGGCAGGGTTTCAAGATTGCTCTTGTCCGCTGAGGTCACATTGGACACAGGTACTTTAGCGATCTTGGCAACGATGTTTTCGATGTCCTTGGGACTTACGTTCTTTCGTTTGCCCTCGTGCTTGAGCCGGAGGAAGGCGCCGGTTTCATCCAGAACGTCGATGGCCTTGTCCGGCAGGAACCTGTCGTTGATGTACTTGTCGGACAGGTAGGCGGCTGCTTCTATGGTTTTATCCGGATATTTAAGACTGTGATGTTCCTCGTAGTAAGGCCGCAGACCCTTGAGGATCTGTGTGGTCTCTTCCACGCTGGGTTCCGAGACTTCGATCTTTTCAAACCGGCGGGAAAAGGCCCGGTCTTTTTCAAAGTGGTTTTTGTATTCCTCATAGGTGGTGGTGCCGATACACTTGATGTCACCGGATGACAGCGCCGGTTTCAGGATGTTGGATGCATCCATGGATCCTGACGTGGTGGCGCCGGCCCCCACAACCGTGTGGATTTCATCAATCACCAGCAGGGCGTTCTCCTTCTTTTCAAGGGCGTTGATCACATCCTTGAGCCGCTGTTCAAAATCCCCCCTGTATTTGGTGCCGGCAAGCAATGCGCCCATGTCAAGGGAGTAAAGTTCGCAGTTTTCCAGAAGGGTGGGTACGGACTTGCCTTCGATCTTCAGGGCCAGTCCTTCGGCAATGGCAGTTTTGCCCACACCGGGATCACCCACAAGAATGGGGTTGTTTTTCCGGCGGCGGCACAGCACCTGCATCACCCGGTCCGTTTCCAGTTCGCGTCCGATCAACGGATCAATCTTGTTGTCACGGGCCCGTTGCAGCAGGTCGGCTGTAAAGGACTCCAAGGGATCCTTTTTTTTCTGGCGTTTGGTTTTGGGGTCGGCCTGGGGGAAAATCTGCTGATCCCTGCCCGGGCTTTCCTGCTTTTGTGTTTTATCTGAATCGCTCTCGTGGGAGATGTGTTTGAGCACGTCCAACCGGGTAATTCCTTCGGCTTCCAGGTAGAATGCCGCATGGCTGTCCTTTTCCTGGAAAATGGAGGCAAGGATATCCCCTAAATTGACTTCGGATTTTTCAGCGGACCTGGCATGGTTGATGGCCCGCTGGATCATCCTCTGAAACCCGATGGTCTGCTGGAGCACATACTCATCTTTGGTGTCTATTTTGGTCAGCTTTTCATCAAAGAAACGTTCCAGTTCCTCTTTGATCTGTTCAGGGCTTCCACCGCATCTTTCAATGGTTTCCATTCCCGATTCATGGTTAAGGATGGCGTAAAGAACATGCTCAACACATACATACTCATGCCTTCTTTTCTTTGCTTCCCGAACGGCAAAACCGAGAGCTGTACTGAGTTCTTTGCTTATCATGGGTCATTCACTCCTTTTCCATTGTACTCTTTAAGGGGAACCCTTTATTGCTGGCCAGGTTGTGAACGGTTTCTACTTTGGTCTCTGCGATTTCCCTGGGGTAAATCCCGCAAACTTCCTTACCCTTATGATGTACATTAAGCATGATTTGTGTTGCTTTTTCAAGTGATTTTCCGAATACGCGGACCAGTATGTCCACGACAAACTCCATAGTTGTATAATCGTCATTATGGAGCAGGACTTTATACATGGGCGGCTTTCCCTCCCGTGTATCCGATGAAATCCTTGGTCTTGTTTTTGAGTCCGTGGATGTCATGGGGGCTTCCTAGTTCATACAGCATTTTTTGTATTTTTTCCCGCTGCCGCAGGGGCAGGGATCGTTGCGCTGCACTTTCTTTGACGATCGTTTCACCGGCTTTTGGGCGGTGGGCTCATCTGCATGGGAGAAGGTCAGGTCCTGCTCTTCTTTGGCCTTCATCTCCTCCACCTGCGACGGAGAGGCAATCTGAATTTTAAACAGGATGTCCACCACCTCTTCCTTGATCCGTTCCATCAGACCCTGGAACATATCAAAGCCTTCTTTCTTATAGATTCTCAATGGATCCTGCTGGGCATAACCGCGCAGGCCGATACCCTCTTTGAGGTGATCCATGGAGAGCAGGTGCTCTTTCCAGCGGGTATCCACGGTCTGAAGGAGGATAAAGCGTTCTAACTGGCGCATCTGCTCATCTCCGATGAGGTTTTCCTTGGCCAGATAAAGATCCTTTGCCGTGTTGAAGATAAACTCCGCCAACTGGTCGGTGGACGGATGGTCTGCCGCCGCCTTTTCCATGGGCAGTGCCAGGTTGAATACCCGTTTGATTTCATTGTCCAGCCCGTTAAGGTCCCAGTCTTTGACCGGTGCCTTTTCCTGGGCAAATCCTTCAACAATATTGTATGCCAGGTCCTCGATCATATCCAGGACCACGGGTTTGAGGTCCTTTTCTTCCAGGGCCTGCCTGCGCTGGCGGTAGATCACTTCACGCTGCTGGTTCATGACATCGTCATATTCCAGCAGATGCTTCCTGATTTCAAAGTTGTGGCCTTCCACCTTGGACTGGGCGTTTTCTATGGCCCGGGAGATGAACCGGTGTTCTATATGCTCTCCTTCTTCAATCCCTAAACGGTCCATGACCGCATGAATCCGTTCTCCTCCGAATATTCTGAGCAGATCATCTTCCAAGGAGAGATAGAACCGTGAGCTGCCCGGATCTCCCTGGCGGCCGGAACGGCCCCGCAGCTGGTTGTCGATCCGCCGGGATTCATGGCGTGAGGTACCCAGGATGTGCAGCCCGCCCAGCTCCTTTACCCCTTCTCCCAGCTTGATGTCCGTACCGCGGCCCGCCATGTTGGTGGAGATGGTAACGGCGCCTTTCTGGCCGGCATTGGCCACGATCTCCGCCTCCGCCTTGTGGTGCTTGGCGTTGAGCACATTATGTTTGACGCCTTTTTTCTTCAGCTTTTTACTCAAGCTTTCGGATACGTCAATGGAGATGGTGCCCACCAGTACGGGCTGGCCTTTTTTATGAAGCTCTATAATTTCTTGTATGGCAGCATCATATTTTTCTTTCTGGGTCTTGTAGATCAGGTCGGGAAAATCTTTTCTGACCATGGGCCGGTGGGTGGGGATGACCAGCACTTCAAGGTTGTATATTTTTTTGAATTCAGGAGCCTCTGTTTCCGCGGTGCCGGTCATGCCGGACAGCTTGTTGTACATCCTGAAGTAGTTCTGGAAGGTGATGGAGGCAAGGGTCTGGTTTTCATTTTCAATCTTAACCCCTTCCTTGGCTTCCAGTGCCTGATGCAACCCTTCGGAATATCGCCGGCCTGTCATGAGGCGGCCGGTGAATTCGTCTACAATCACCACCTGGTTGTCCTTGACAATGTAATCGGTATCCCGTTTGAACAGGGTGTGGGCCTTGAGGGCCTGGTTCAGGTGGTGGAGAATTTCAATGTTGGCCGGATCGTACAGGTTTTCCACCCCTAACAACTCTTCTCCCCTGGCAATGCCTTCCTCAGTCAAAGAGACACTTTTGGACTCCTCATCCATGGTATAATCCGTATCCTTCTTGAATCCCGGAATGATGGTGTTTACCTGGTGGTAGAGGTGGGTGGACTTTTCAGTGGGTCCGGAAATGATCAAGGGGGTTCTTGCCTCATCAATGAGGATGGAGTCCACTTCGTCCACAATGGCAAAGTTCAACTCCCCCTGGGCAAGATCCTCGCTTTCGAATTTCATGTTATCCCGAAGATAGTCAAATCCGAATTCGTTGTTGGTGCCGTAAGTGATGTCTGACTCATAGGCCGCTTTTCTTTCCTGGGAATCCATGTCACTTAAGATGACACCCACGGAAAGATCCAGGAAATTATAAATTTCCGCCATCCACTCGGCATCACGTTTGGCCAGGTAATCGTTGACCGTAACGATGTGTACCCCTTTTCCGCTCAGGGCATTGAGATAGGCAGGAAGGGTGGACATCAGCGTTTTGCCTTCACCGGTTTTCATCTCTGCAATGGTGCCGTTGTGCAGGGCGATGCCGCCGATAAGCTGTACATCAAAGTGGCGCATGCCAAGGGTTCTGACAGAGGCCTCCCGGACCAGGGCAAAGGCTTCGGGTAAAATGTCATCCAGGGATTCACCCTTGCTGATGCGGTTCCTGAATTCATGGGTCTTTCCGGCCATTTCTTCATCGGTCATCGCCTGGATTTCAGGTTCAAGGGCATTGATCTGATCTACGATGGGCTGGATTCTTTTTAGTATTCTGTCGTTGTTGGAGCCGAATATCTTGGTGAAAAATTTCAATACCATGTAAGCCTTACCTGTACTGTTCCTTGGGGTTATGTCATTTTCATCAACTGCCGATTGCCTGTAAAACATATAAGCATTAATTGAGGAAAGAAAACACAAAAATTAATTTTAATGATCATTATATAGTGGCAGGTATGACGCCGGGTAAAAAGATTTGAAAATCCGAGCGTTCGGAACCAGGGGGAAATGCACTATACCTCAGTTAAGGATATACTTCAGGGGGTTTTCCGGAACACCATTGGTGCGGACTTCGTAGTGCAGATGGGGACCGGTGCTCTGTCCGGTATTGCCCACTGTGGCGATGACTTCACCCCGTTTAACCTTCTGGCCGCGTTTCACGAGAATATCTTTGCAATGGGCATATTTTGTTACCTTGCCGTATCCGTGATCAATGACCACCAGGTTGCCGAAGTACATTTTTCTGGCAGCATAGGTCACCTTGCCGTTGGCCGTGGCGATGATTTCGGTGCCGGACCGGTTGGAAATATCCAGGCCGGAGTGAAAGCTGCGTTTTCCTGTGAACGGGGATTTGCGGTACCCGAACCTGGAGGTGATCCAGCCGCCGTCAATCGGCTTGATGGAGGGGGTGGACGCCAGCAGGTTTTTCTTTTTTTCCAAATTATTGATGAGATCCTGGAAATCCAGGGTTTTGCCCGAGGCCGCAGCCTGGGCCTGGTTGAGTTGCTGGTGCATCTCCCTTATCAGATTGCTGTGCCGGGTTTCCAGGGGCAGATCCGGATCCAGTTCGTTTTCGGGCAAGCCCCCGATACCAATGAGGCTGGAAGAGTCTCCGCGTTTCTGGATATCCGCAATCAGTCTCACCTGATCTTCTAATCTGGCCAGGTTTTTTACCTGGGTCTTGAGCCGTTCGATTTCCCTGGCAAAGGTCTGTACCTGTTTGCGCTGGTTCACAAGTTCGCCGGTCTGTGATTCAAGGACCTTGTTTAAACTTGCGTTATCAAAGGATATTTTTTTTAAGTGGTAATAGTCGTATCCCAGGTAGGACAGACCGCCCACGGCCCCGAGCATCAGAAAAAAGAAAAAGAGAGCCAAGGGTTTATAAACGGAAATTTCTTTGATATCCGAGCTTCCGCCTGAGTGAAACCAAATTTTTAATCTTTTTTTCATCTTCACTCTCTTATAAATGATATCCTGATGATGTCAAGCAATTATTGGGCTACAACGGCGTCTGGACCGCATCCAGCCCGGCTGTTTCCGGCAGGTTGAACATGATATTCATATTCTGGACCGCGGCTCCTGCAGCCCCCTTGAGCAGGTTGTCGATGGCCGAAACCAGGATGAGCCGGTTGCCCGATGGCTCAAGATGACAGCCGATATCACAGCAGTTGGTGCCCCGGACGTGGGACATGGCCGGAAATTCCCCCGGATTCAACAGCCGGACAAAGGGTTCATCCTTATAATAGTCTGTGTATGTTTCCCTGACTTTTTCCAGAGTGACGCCCTGGTTTGCAGTGGCATAGATGGTGGATATCATGCCCCGGGTCACAGGGACCAGGTGGGGGACAAAGGTGATGGCTACATTTTTTCCCGCAGTCTGGCTCAGGATTTCCTCAATCTCCGGGGTGTGCCGGTGATTGCCCACCTTGTATGGTTTAAAGGATTCGTTGACTTCGCAATAATGGGTGGCCAGGGACAACGAGCGTCCCGCACCGCTGACCCCGGACTTGGAGTCGGAGATCAAGCCTTCCGTGGAAATCAGCCCCGCTTTGATCAGGGGAACCAGTGCCAGCAGGATGGAGGTGGGATAACATCCGGGGTTGCCCACAATCCTGGCGGATTTGATTTTTTCTCTAAACAATTCACACAACCCGTAAACGCTTTCCGAAAGAAGGTCGGTGGCCGAATGGGGCTGGTAGGCCGCCTCGTATGCCTTTGCATCGGTGAACCTGAAATCGGCTGAAAGATCCACCACCTTGATCCCTTTTTCGATGAGTTGGGGGGCAAATGCCATGGACACCTTGTGGGGCAGGGCAAGGAACATCATGTCCACCCGGCCGGCAAGGTCATTCGCGTCAAAGGCTTCGCAAACCAGGGTTTCAAATCCGCGCATGGACGGGAAAATGTCGGTAAGGGCCTTTCCTTCGTAAGAACTTGAAGTGATGACTTCAAGGCTTGCCTCAGGATGGTTTGAAATCAGTTTGGTAAGTTCTACCCCCGTATACCCGGATGCGCCTGCAATGCCTGTTCTGATCATGGTATCTCTACTCTTCTTTTGGGTTTAGTCATTATCTGCTATTGGGTTGATGTCAGCCCATATTTGTAAACCAAAACAGCCGGCTTTGTAAATCATATAAATGAATCCGGTGCGCAATTTTATGCACACCCCATATTCCACCGGTATGGCGAAAAGGCCTGTGGCTGCTTGTTAATTCGGCGTTTTCATCAAAAATGTTTAATTGCAAAAAGCATTCCCCATCTGGTATGTGAAGGAGAATATAACCCATTTCACTGTGATAAGGAAAGTTGACCATGAAAAATAAGGTTGTCGTATCCGCCGCCATGATCCAGGATTGCCCTGTTTTCCTCAACCTTAAGGCCAGCCTTAAAAAGGCCGAAGGATTAATCGAAAATGCCGCCAGGAAAGGGGCGGAGCTTGTGGTGTTCCCCGAAACCTGGCTGCCCGGTTACCCGGTGTGGCTGGACAATTCACAGGGCGCGGCCATGTGGAACCATCCCGGAGCAAGGTCTCTTTACAGAATATTATGCGAGAACGCGGTAACCGATTTTGAACTGGCACAACTATCGAAGATGGCCGGTAAAAATAAGGTGGATCTTGTCATGGGCTGTCATGAAATTGACGCAAATACCCTATACAACACCATGGTGTTTTGCCCTGGATCGGGTGGAAAAGCGGTGTTGCATCGAAAACTCATGCCCACCTACAACGAAAAGTTGATTTGGGGATGGGGGGATGGATCCACACTGTCCACGATGGATACGCCTGCCGGGTGTGTGGGCGGTCTGATCTGCTGGGAGCACTGGATGCCCCTGGCCCGGGCAGCCATGCACGCCAAAAAAGAGGTGGTTCATGTGGCCCAGTGGCCGTCGGTAATTGAGCTTCACCAGATTGCGTCACGCCACTACGCCTTTGAGGGCCGGTGTTTCGTTCTGGCCTGCGGTACCGTGATGAACAAAGCAGAGGCATTGTCGGGGTTCGACTCTTTAGGGATTGATGCCCCTGACGCCAGGGATATGCTTGCCTCTATTCAAGGACGTGCAGAAACGCTGCTCATGACAGGGGGCTGTGCTGCCATTGGGCCGGATGCCGCCTATGTGACAGAACCCGTATATGATAAACGCGGTATTTTTATGGCCGATCTGGATCTCAACAGTATAACGGAATCGGCCATGGTGATGGATACGGACGGCCACTATGCCAGGCCTGATATTTTTTCCCTGACGGTGAATGAGGCGCCCATGGGATCAGTGGTATTTCAAAAATAAAAAAAGGGACACAGGTCTTAAGAGATCTGTGTCCCATAGGTGATTCTTATTTGAATCTGCTTAGTGCAGGATCTGGCTCAAGAAGAACTTGGTTCTTTCATGTTCCGGATTTTCAAAGAAGTCGATGGGGTTGTTTTCTTCAAGAATCATCCCGGCGTCCATGAGCATGACCCTCTGGGCAACGGTCTTGGCAAAACCCATCTCGTGGGATACCACGATCATGGTCATGCCTTCATCCGAAAGCTGGACCATCACGTCCAATACCTCTTTTACCATTTCAGGGTCAAGAGCGGAGGTGGGTTCGTCGAACAGCATGACCTTGGGTTTCATGCAAAGGCTTCTGGCAATAGCCACACGCTGCTGCTGGCCGCCGGAAAGCTGGCCCGGATACTTTTTCGCCTGTTCTGCAATTTTTACTTTTTCCAGGTAGAACATGGCGGTTTCCTCCGCCTCTTTTTTCGGGGTTTTTCTCACCCATACCGGACCCAGGGTCAGGTTTTCAAGGATGGTCAGGTGGGGAAAGAGGTTGAAATGCTGGAACACCATGCCCACCTCAGTCCGGATTTTTTCAATGTTTTTCAGGTTGTTGGTCAGCTCGACGCCATCGACGATGATCTGGCCTTTCTGGTGTTCTTCCAGCCTGTTGATACAGCGGATCAGGGTGGATTTTCCAGATCCGGACGGGCCGCAGATAACTATTTTTTCTTGTTTTTTTACTTCCAAGTTGATGTTTTTCAATACGTGGAAGTCCCCGTACCATTTGTTCAGATCCTTGATCCGGATAATGGTGTCATCGTCCTGGGACGTGTTTTCCTGCTTTGTATTTTTTTGTGGGGTGGTGTCGGTGTTGGGTTCGGTCATGGTTTATCCTTAGCAATTAGCTGCGTTTATCTGTATCCAGTTCCCGTTCAAGTTTCCTTGAAAAATTGGACATGGAAAAACATCCTAAAAAGTACATCAGGGCCACAAATAGGTACATTTCCGTGGAAAAGCCCATCCATTCCGGATTCTGGATCACGGTTTTGGAGGTCAAAAGGAAATCGTACAGGGCAATGATCACCACAAGCGAGGTATCTTTAAAGGCCGATACCAGTACGCTGACGGTGGGCGGAATCACGATTTTCAATGCCTGGGGCAGGATAATGAGCCGCATGGTCTGTACGTAGTTTAGCCCCAATGCGTCTGCCGCTTCATACTGTCCCTTGGACATGCCCTGAAGGCCGCCCCTGACAACTTCGGCCACATAGGCGGCCGTAAACAGGATAATGGCCACCTGGGCCCTGAGGATGGTGTTGAAGGTCACCCCTTCGGGCAGGAAGAGGGGAAAAATGATCGAGGACATGAACAGCAGGGAAATCAACGGCACCCCCCGGATCAACTCGATATACGCCACGGACATATAGCGGATGATGGGCATATGTGACCCGCGGCCCAGGGCCAGCAGTACGCCTAATGGGTAGGCTGCCGTAAGGCCGAACACGGAGAGCAGCAGGGTCAGGGGCAGGCCGCCCCATTTCATGGAATCCACCGGGGTGAGCCCCAAAATGCCGCCCTTCATGAGGACGCCCATGGTCACGAGACCTGCCAGCCATCCATACCCTAAGGCCTTGCCCCAGTACTTTTTGTTGTTTGAGAAAAAGAGCAGGGCAAAGAGGATCATCATGGCGGTAAAGGGCCGCCAGTGAAGTTCGTGGGGATAAAACCCGAAGATAACGAATCTTAAGTTCTGGGTGACAACGGACCAGCAGGCACCGGAACCGTTTTTACAGCCGGCCCCATCCGAAAACCAGGACGCATCGATGAAGGCCCATTTCAAAAACGGGGGAACGAACTTGATGATAAAGGCAAGGAAAATAATTGTGAGAACGGAGTTGAATATCCCGTTAAACAGGTTCTCCTTCAGCCATCCCACCACGCCTCTCCGGTTTACCGGCGGTTTGATGGTTTTGATATACTCATAGTCAATTTGGACGACAGCCATATTACCTCTCTACCAACTTGGATTTTTTGTTATACCAGTTCATGAACAATGAGGTGGAGATGCTGAACACGAGATAACAGGCCATGATCAGGGCCACACCTTCAATGGATTGTCCGGTCTGGTTAATGGTGGTGTTGGCAACGGATACGAAATCCGGGAATCCGATGGCAATGGCCAGGGACGAGTTTTTTGTCAGGTTGAGCATCTGGCTGGTCAGGGGCGGGATGATCACCCGCAGGGCCTGGGGCAGGATGACCAGGTTCAGGATATGTCCCTTCTTAAGGCCGATGGACATGGCTGCCTCAGTCTGGCCACGGCTCACGGCCTGGATGCCGGCCCGCACCGCCTCTGCCACAAAGGCTGAGGTGTAGATGACAAGTCCCAGCAGCAGGGCGATAAATTCCGGGGACAGCATCAGTCCCCCCCTGAAGTTGAACCCTTTGAGTTCCGGGATATCCATCCCGGTGGGAGCACCGAACACCGCCCAGGTGATCAGCGGCAGCCCCAGGGTTACGCCGATGGCGGTCCAGAATACGGGAAAATCCTGTCCGGTTTTCGCTTTGCGGCGTTTGGCCCAGCGCCGGACAAGGTAGGCGATGACAAGTCCCACACCCACTGCGGCCAGCATATATCCGTGGGCCGGGTGGGCCGCCGGGATCCCCATGGCCACGCCGCGGTTGCAGATAAAAAGCCCGGCAAAGGGGTGGAGTGCCTGCCGCGGAGATGGAAACGACTCATAAAAAAGGGCATACCAGAAGAAAAGTTGCAGCAGGACCGGTATGTTCTGCATCACTTCGATGTAAATCATGGCCAGCTTTTGAACCAGCCAGTTGGTGGACAACCGGGCTACACCGACGAAGACCCCGATGATCAGGCAGAGCACGATACCGATAAAGCTGACTTTCAGGGTGTTGAGTACCCCGACCATCAGCGCCCTGCTGTAATTGTCCGCAGCAGAGTATTTGATGACGCTCTCTCCGATTTCAAAGGCCGCCTCTTTTTCCAGAAAGCCGAACCCGGAAGAGATGTTCTGCTTTTCCAGATTCACCAGGGTGTTGCTCACCAGGTACCAGGCCAGCAGCCCGAACATCAGTACCGTGAACGCCTGGTAGGCAATAGCCCGCTTGTCCGGATCCAGCCAGAACGGAACTTTTTCTTCTGAAATGCTATTTTTCATGGCGTATTTTCATGGTCTATAAGTGTCGCTTCGGGTGAAACAGCGCCTGCCGGTCGGCAGGCGCTGTCAGGGGTATTCTAACTATCTGATGGGAGATGCGTACATCAGGCCGCCGTCTGTCCAGAGGGCGTTGAGACCGCGCTGCAGTCCGAGGGGGGTGTCAGGGCCGATATTCCGGTCAAATATTTCACCGTAGTTACCGACCTGTTTAACGGTGTTGTAGGCCCATTTGTCATCCAGACCCAACTGTGCGCCCATTCCCGGGGTAACACCTAAGAAACGTTTGATGCCAGGATTGTTGGATGCCATCATTTCGTCAACGTTTTTAGAGGTAATGCCGAATTCTTCGGCCTGGATCATGGCCATAACGGTCCAGTTGACGATGTCATACCACTGGTCGTCGCCGTGTCTGACAACCGGTGCCAGGGGTTCTTTGGAGATGATTTCGGGCAGCAGTTCATACTCTGCGGGGTTGGGCGCTACGGATCTCTGGGCTGCCAGCTGGGAAGCGTCAGAAGTCAGAACGTCGCAGCGTCCGGCAAAGAAGGCCTTGTTCAGTTCCGCGGTGTTTTCAATAACAACCGGGGACCATTTCATGCCGTTGGTTCTGAAGTAGTCGGCAGCATTCATTTCGGTGGTGGTGCCAGGAAGAACACAGACGGTGGCACCGTCAAGTTCTTTGGCGCTTTTCACCCCAAGTTTTTTGGAGATGAGGAAGCCCTGGCCGTCATAGTAGTTGACCTGGGCAAAGTTCAGCCCGGATTGGGTTTCCCTGGACAGGGTCTGGGTGGTGTTTCTGCACAGCACGTCAATTTCTTTGGACTGGAGGGCCGGCAGACGCTGTACTGCGGTGAGCGCTGAAAATTTAACCTTGGATGCATCGCCGAATACGGCGGCGGCAACAGCCTTGGCAGTATCCACGTCCAGGCCTTTCCATTCACCTTTGTCATCCGGCATGCTGAAGCCGAAAACGGAACCGTTTACCCCGGCCTTGATATAGCCACGGGCCTTGACTTCATCCAGTGTGCCGGCAGAGGCGATGGCTGCCATGGCGAGAACGGTGATGCAAGTTGCTAGAATTTTAAACATTTTCATAGATACTCCCCTCCTAAAAACAAAAAGTTTACTGTGATGTGAATTACGAAAACCTCTGCCACTATTAGCATACCAAGTGAAATTTTCAAGCAGTTTTCGCTAATGGTTTAGCTTTTGAACGCGATTCATTGAAAAAACGACCGGGCGTGATCCTAATTTGTCAAGGGATCCGGGGGCAAAATATGAGGGAATTTAGTAAAAAAAATGTAAAGACCGCAACCGGGCTTGAGCAGGGAAAACTTATGGGCTACACCTTTGGGTATGAAGATATCAAAACTATTCAGGGAACCGGTAAACGCCCTTTCCCACGGGGCGGGTGCACTGGGCTCGGTTGCCGCGCTGACACTCATGGTGGTCTATGCCGCCATCCGGGCAGAAGTCTGGCACGTGGTCTCTTTCGCCGTTTTCGGCACCACCTTGATCCTCATGTACACCTCAAGCTTTCTTTACCATGCCCTCCGGTTGTCGGAAAAGACCCTGGAACTCTTCCGGAAAATCGATCATATCATGATTTTCATGGTTATTGCCGGTTCCTATACCCCCCTGTGTCTGGTACCGTTGCGCGGACCCTGGGGGTGGAGTCTTTTCGGAACCGTATGGGGAATTGCCGCTGCCGGGGTTTTCCTGAAAATCTTTTTTATGAAAGCCCCCCGGTGGATATCCACCCTGATTTATCTGACCATGGGATGGCTGTGCGTCACCGCCATCTATCCTTTGGTGACAACCCTGTCGCCCATGGCGTTGTTTTGGCTGGCCGCCGGCGGTGTGTTTTACAGCGTGGGGGCGTTGGTCTACGCCATCAAACGGCCCGATCCCTTCCCCGGGGTGTTTGGGTTTCATGAGATCTGGCATTGCTTTGTGATTCTGGGCAGCGCCAGTCACTTCTGGCTGTCTTTTAACTATCTGATGTATATGTAGTGCCTTACCTTACAATCCTATAGCTTTTAGTTTTTTTCGTTCGCCAATTCTTACCTTGCTGTTTGGTTCCCGCTTGTTATTTGGCGGCGGATCTGTAAAACTCACACTCTCGGGGTGGCATCGCGCCCCGTTCATGCTTATTATAATCACCAAAGAAGTTATAAGGACGAACGTGTTGAAGATCTGCAGCAAAGAACAAATAACCAACCATAAATTCTTAAATCTGGTTTCCGTGGCCTACCAGGACCGGAACGGCGCGGATAAAAGCTGGATTTACGCCACGCGGGGACAGGATGCCTGTCCAGATGCCGTGGTGATCGTCCCCTATCATCCGGATACCGGAAAACTTGTGCTGATCCGTGAGTTCAGGGTCCCCCTCAACGGTGATCAGATCGGCTTTCCGGCAGGCCTTGTGGACCCCGGGGAAAGTGTTGAGGCCGCAGGCATAAGAGAACTGCACGAAGAGACCGGGCTTGAGGTCCGCCGGGTGCTCAAGGAAAGCCCGCCGGTTTACTCCTCGTCCGGAATGACCGATGAAAGTATCAGCATGCTTTACGTTGAGGCCCAGGGTGATCCCACCACCCGGTTTAATGAAGGATCTGAGCAGATTGACGTGTTACTCCGGTCACAGGAGGAGGTCCTGGAAATGCTTGAGGACAAGACGCTGATGTTTGACGTAAAAACCTGGATCGTTCTGGACCGGTTTGCAGATACCGGCCGGGTAACCTGATCCCAGCCGTTAGGGAAGACAATGTTTTCAAACTTTTTATATTTCTTGATCGCCCTGGTGATTTATACCACCGCCGATCTTTTTGAAGCACCGGCCACCATCAATATGAGTGGCCTGTATTACGGCATCATCTCCGGCGTATTGTTCGCCCTGGTCTGCCATTTTTCATTCAAACGGCTGACCCTCAGGGGGCAGAGTAAATCCCTTGCCGTTGTTGACCAGTCCGTGAACCTTACCATCTCCCGGTTATCCATCATCGCACTGATGCTGTTTGCCGCCAATATATATGTCTTCCGGCTCAAACACATCCTGGGGGGATTTCCCCCTTTCCAATGGCTTCCCACCCTGGAGGCCCTGTTTTTCCTGGGGGTGTTTCTCCTTTATCTGGTCCTGATATGGAATGCGGCCTATAAGATCCAGAAGCAATATTTCCCCGGCAGCGTGAGCAAGAAGAGTTTCATTTTTTCGAACATCGCCTTTGCACTGCCGGCGCTGCTGCCCTGGTGCTGTCTTTCCCTTATGGCTGACCTGATTGCCAAACTCCCCTATGCGCCGGTCAGAGAGTTCTTTGCCACCACCACGGGGGAAGTGCTTTACATCTTTGTGTTTCTCACCGCCGTCTCCGTGTTCGGCCCGGTGCTGATCCACCGTCTGTGGGGCTGCAAGCCTTTGCCCCAGGGGTATGCCAGGGCCAGGATTGAGGCCACATGCCGGCGGGCCGGCCTGAAGTACAAGGATATCCTCAAGTGGGAGCTGTTCGGCGGCTCCATGATCACAGCCGGGGTCATGGGCATCGTCGGCAGGTTCCGCTATATCCTTGTGACACCGGCCCTGCTGTCCTCCCTGGACGATGATGAGATCGATGGGGTGATGCTCCATGAGATCGGTCATGTCCAGCGGTACCACATGCTGTTTTATCTGTTCTTTTTCGCCGGATTCATCGCCTGTAATTTTGTTTTTTTTGAACCGCTTTTAATGCTTCTGCTGGTGGCCCAGCCGGTTTACGAGGTTATGGGACTTCTGGGAATTGGCGAAAAAACGGCCCATCCGCTTCTCATCTGCCTGGGGATGATCGGTTTTTTCATTGTCTACTTCAGGTATATTTTCGGATTTTTCATGCGCCACTTTGAGCGTCAGGCCGACCTGCACATTTTTAACTTCCAGTCCAGCCCCTCGCCCCTGATCTCTACCTTTTACAAGATCGCCTCCATGAGCCGCCAGTCCATTGACAAGCCCAACTGGCACCATTTCAGTATCGGGCAGCGTATCCGGTTTCTGGAAAACTGCAGGGAAAATCCTGCCCTGATCGGCCGCCACCACTCCCGGGTCCGGAAGATGATACTGGGATATGCCGTCATCGTGGCCCTTCTTTTTTCCCTGGGGTACAACATCAGTTACGGCAGCTTGAAACCTGCCTTCGAACGGTATATCGCCGGTAAGATTCTGGTTCAGCAACTGGCGGTTGATCCGGAAAATTCCGATCTTTACGTCTTTGTGGGAGATTATTACTACAACGACAAGCTGTACGCAAAGGCCAGAGATGCCTATGAGAATGTCCTTCGCATTGATCCTAAAAACGTCCATGCCCTCAACAACCTGTCATGGCTGCTGTCCACCTGCCCGGATGAGGCCTTTCGAGATCCTTTGCGTGCCCTGGATCTGGCTGAAAAAGCCTTGAACCTGGAGTCCGCCCCCCATATTCTGGACACCTATGCCGAAGCCCTGTTTTTAAACGGCAGAAGGCAAGAGGCCTTTGTGGCAGCCCGGAACGCCCTGGAACTGGCTAAAGAAAAGCGCGATTATTACGAAGGGCAAGTGAATCGGTTTAAAGAAAGCCTCTAGTCCGGCCGTGGTGCCGGTTTATATCCCCACCGGGAAAAAGGCCATTCCCGCCATGTGGACGGCTTCCTTGATGAACCGGTCCCCCCGGCCGGCAACCACCAGGGCCATGGTGTCCTGCAGGGAAATCAATTTACCGAAAAGACGTTCAAAGCTTAAGTTCTGCACCGGTCCCTCGCAGGTGTTTGTGGTAAAATATAAGCTGCCGTCCGGTTTGTAGCGGGTTTTAAGCCGCCAGACCAGGATTTCGATATTTCTGGCCGAGTTGTACAGGTTCTGGGCATCAAGAAAGTCCAGCATGAACAGATCGCACTTCTGGTTGTAGGCCGCATGAAGCATGGTGAAAAGGCCGTACATGAGTGCATATACCCGGTCCCCTGCAAACTTTTCATCAAAGGCCAGTAAAATGGCATCTGTGCTTTTTTTCCCTTCCATTATGGGCAACGGTTCCAGGGGTGGGCATTGGAATATCTTGGTGATCTGGGTGTCGATGGTGGAGCCGGGGGCGCGGGCAAGCTGCTCGGAATTCATTTTATAGAGCTTGCGTGTAAGGTCTTTGAGCAGAATTAGGCTCTGGTCGATGTGGATATCCGACACCTGATTGATATCGGACTTGGCCAGGGTCTCAACCTCGAAATCCGAGGAGACACACCCGGCCGTCACGAATAAAAAACTAAAAAAAAAGAGAAAGCAAAGGATAGCGCTTTTTTGTTTAGGTCGCGTTCGCAGCTTTGTACTCTTCAATCCCCTGGTGCATGGTCTTTACGGCCAGTTGAATGCAGTGGTGTTTTTTCTCGGGGATATTCTCCAGGGCCTTGAATACGTCCCCGTCGTTAAGGGCAAGGGCTTCTTCCAGGGTTTTTCCCTTGGCCAGCTCTACGGCTGCCATGGCGGCTGATATGGCGCCGGCACATCCCGTGATCTCATAGCGGATGTCTTCAATGCGCTTGTCATCATCCAGTTTGATATAGATCTTCATGGTGTCGCCGCAGGAGCCCACCTTGTGAGAGACCTGATCCGCGTCTTCAAGGTGACCCATATATTTTTGTTCGATATAGTAGTTGATGGCCGGCTCTGCATATCCGGCATCCGCCAGCATCTTGCGCTGTGCATCTGATGTTGAAATTTCAGTGACCACGTATGTTTTCCTCGTAAACGCCCTAACAAAATCAAAAAATATTTTACCGGGCTATGGAATAAAATATTTTCCCCAAGTTTATTTAAATAATAACCTTCCTAAAATAATGGATTTCGTTTTGATGTCAAGGAAAATGCGCCTGACGGACGAATCTGTCTAAAATCCTTAGGTAAAATTTTCTTGACAGGAAAGAAGTGATTGGCGCAATAATGCGGCAGCGAATCAGGTTCGCCATAAAACATTGTTTGTGAACAAAATTTGCATTCTCCGGATCGAACCTGATGAAGCGCATAATTAGTGCTTGTGATTATAACCGGTTATGATATGCTGTACCATACATCCGATTAGTCAGTCCTTAACCGTTAAAAGCTGTAGCTTAGATACCATATTCATTATCACCTTGGCTAAAGGAGATCACGCTATGAAAGAGTTGATTAAGTTTATCGCACAGGCACTGGTTGATGACCCGGAACAGGTCGATGTCCAAGAAATTAAAGCACAGCAGACACTTGTGCTGGAACTCCGGGTGGCCAAAGAGGATCTTGGTAAGGTGATCGGGAAAAAAGGCCGCACCGCCCAGGCCATGAGAACCATCCTCTCCTGCGCCTCGGCAAAGGAACAAAAACGGGTGATTCTGGAGATCGTGGAATAGTCTTCGTCTTGGGAGCGGACCACCACTTCGGATCAAAGAGCAAATAATCCAGACTCAAAACAACGTTTACGCTGTTAAAAGGCCGGTCCCGTACCGGTCTTTTGTCTTTGTGCGTTATCCCGATGTGTTACGCCACTTATTCAGATAGGGCGTTGCCGCCCTGAATCACCCCTTGGATGACCCGGTCCTTTTTTTTTGCTGCGGGCAGTTGCTTGGTCTGATATTCCAGGCGGAAGGCATCTTGCTTGCACAGCATGGGGCTTGCAGCCACACAGGATACCGGCAGCCGTGACCGGGTATACCTGGAGGCTTTTCCCTGATTGTGCTTTTGGATTCTTGCCTCAAGATCCTTGGTCACACCGCAGTACAAACTTTTGTCAGCGCATTCCAGCAGATATACCAGCCATTCTTTGGTTTCGTTTCGTTTTTCCATTGGCCTTATCAGGTATCATACCCCTACGGTGCCGGACAATAGTATAATTTGCTAAGACAAATTCCGGCGGTGGGTTTGTTTTGAACGCCGGCACCGTGTGCGGCAATTGATTTTATGGGGGGAAAGGGGTAATATCCACCACGGTTTTAGAACTTTTACAGGATAAAAAAATGAGAAAATATATTTGCCTATTCATTGTTATATTTGCCTTGTCTGCGGCCTCTGCCGGTTTTGCAGGACCGTCCGTCAAAATCTCCGCCCCGCCTTCCATCTGGGTGCAGACCAAAGACGGCAGACCCTCCGGCCCGGTCATTGATCTTGTGGAGGGCATTTTCAACCGCTTCGGTGTGACGGTGGTTGCAGAAGAACTGCCCTGGGCAAGGGCGGTGGCCCGGATGAAAACCGGGGAACTGGATATGATCCCCGTCATATTCTTTACGCAGGAACGAACGAAATTTATGTCATTCTCCATTCCTTACGTCCAGGTCTCCACCGCTGTTTTTGTTCCCCCTGGAAAATCCTTCCCTTTTAACGGCATAGATGATCTTGTGGGGCGAAGCGGGGTCATGATGACCGGCGACAGCATTTCAAGGGAATTTGAGATGGCGGAGTCCCGGCTGACCCTCACCAGGGTCAGCCGCTACGACCAGATTCTGGACATGCTCAGGGCCGGCCGCGCAGATTACGCCGTGGCGGCTCGTTTCGGCTTTGTCATCCATGCCAAACGCCTTGGCCTGGAAAATACCTTTGAACGGCTGGAAAAACCGGTGGCCACCCGGGATTTGCACTTTGCCATTTCCAAACGTTCGAAATTCCTGAACTATCTGCCGGCCATCAACCAGAGAATCCTGGAGATGAAACAGGACGGCAGCATGCAGGAAATCATCAATCAGGCCGTGGATATGGCCGCTGAAACCCCTTAAAAATTACAACAACGGCCATGGGCCGCCCATGAACATCATGCGCCGTGCCCACAACAAACCATGAAAGAATTCAACGAGTTGCCTGGTTCTTTCATATAAATAAATATAAAGACGGAGGAAGCATATGGAATGTGGTAAAGACAAAAACCTGAATCGTTGCAATTGCACTTACGAACCCTGCAGCCGGAAAGGTGCCTGCTGCGATTGTCTGGCCTATCACTTGAAAATGAGACAGCTTCCGGCCTGCTGCTTTCCCGATGAGATTGAGAAAACCTGGGACCGCTCTTTTGAGACCTTCGCAGGCCTTGTAAATGAGGGCAAGGTGTAAGTACCGGGCTTTTTGATTTAAAAATGGGTTATTGTAGAAGAAATCACGTAAATCGCAGGCAACCATTTATATAAAAAAGAAAAAAATAAAGGAGAACCTATCGTGAAAGTTGTTGGATTTAACGGCAGTGCCAGGAAAAAGGGAAATACCGTCGGCTCTTTGAACTCCGTGTTTGCCGAGCTGGAAAAGGCGGGGATTGAAACCGAGCTGATCCATGTGGGCAAAGAAAAAGTCCGGGGCTGTATCGCCTGTTACGGCTGTGCGAAGAACCAGGATGAGGCCTGCACCCTAAAAGATGATCCGGTAAACGAATGGATCCAGAAGATGAAGGCGGCGGACGGTATCCTTCTTGGCTCTCCCGTGTACTTCTCCGGTGTTGCCGGTACCATGAAATCCTTCCTCGACCGGGCCTTTTTCGTCTCCTCGGTAAACGGCGGTCTCTTCCGCCACAAGGTCGGCGCTGCCGTGGCTGCGGTCCGGCGCTCCGGGGGGCTGCCCACCGTGGATACGTTAAACCACTACATCAACTATTCCGAGATGATCATGCCTTCTTCAAATTATTGGAATGTGGCCCATGGGATGAATCCCGGGGAGATGGAGCAGGATGATGAAGGCAAGCAGATCATGGAAATTCTTGGCAGAAACATGGCCTGGATCATGAAGGTGATTGACGCTGGCAAAGATCAGGTGCCGGCACCAGAGGCACTTCCCAAAACCATAACGAACTTTATCCGGTAGTTTTGAACACTGACGGCCTCAAGTAAAATGGTGGCAGGGTCACAACCTGCCGCCTCCAATATAAAATCCGAGTGTTAAACTCGGTTTAAGAAGCGGTGTCGTCTATTGCTGAAATTGTTGTACCGGTACTTCCCGAATCTGCCCCCGAGAAAAGCTCCGTGAACTTATCCGGATCGGATTTAGCAAGTTCTTCGGCCTGTCCGAGATAGTTCATAATTGACAGGGTATCGTAGCCCTCTTTCTGGAGCTGGGATGCAAACACCCGGACATTGTCGATCGCATCTCCGGAAATGCCGTTGGATTCTGCGGCGGCAGCCACCTTGCCCACACCTGCGGAGATGGACGAAATGGAAAGAAGATCGCCCTTTGCTGAGGCCACCGATTGGGTAAAGCTGGCAATGGAGGTGTCGCCCGAAGACAGCAGGCCTGCTACTGACGCGGTTTTGATTTCCGCCAGTTGAAGTTTAAGGCTGTTGAACTCCGAAAAGGGAGAGCTGATATTGCTTGCCATTGGTGTCTCCTAAAGGTTTTGTTCTTTTCACCTGAGATTCAATATCGGCAGTTTTCCACGTTTTTTTAAATCATATGTCAAACAAAATAATTCCCAACACCGTATTTGCAATAGGGCGGGTTTTGTGTCAAATGCGTTTCACCGCGTGTTTATTGGGAAATCTGCCTACTCCCCGGTGTGCCATGAATGATGTTTTCCACGTCTATTGAGTCTGCGGCATCCTCTAATTTCAGCATTAACTCATCAGCTTCTGGGTATTTCTTTGATAAGACCAGGTAAATATCAAGTTCCTTAATAATATTGGCATTTAAATCGGGGATCTCGTATTCGGCAAGGATTTTACGGGCGGCGGATTCATAATCCAGGACATAACTGGCTCTGCCCCGGTTCAGCATCTTAAATGCAGACCTGTGTGTAGGGGCGACCATGTTCGTGATCCCATTGGCAGGATCAGATAAAAAATGGCGTAAATTCGCGTAGCTGTATCCTCTTATGGTAATCACGTCTTTTCCAACAAAATCTTCTGGGGAACGTATGGGTGACTTGGCTCCGATGTAATATACGCGAAGGGTCGTTGAGTAAACCGGTCTCCGGCTGAAAAGACAATGATCCCTTAAGGAAGAGGCTTTTACCAGTATGGAAAAGTCTGTGGAACCGTTCCTCAAATTGTTGAACAGCCTTCGGGCCGGGTAGGCTTGGGCTTCAATGGCGAATCCCGCCTTTTCTAAGATTGCCTCGGCCAGATAGAGCATGGGGCTGACAGGCTGATTCTGTTTGTTCAGGGTTGCGACAAATATGGATTGTGTCGGGTATCCGTATGTTATCGTGGGGGGATTTTGGGCTTTCACCTGGCCTGGGAATATGTGGACAAGGACAATTATTGCGATGACCATAGCGCCGGCACATTTCTGATGTGCCGCAAGCGCGTGGCTCCTGGCGGATAAGAACGCCTTTTTGAGTATTTTAAATGCCTTGCTCATGTCCCAGCGTACTTTCCGCACCACAACACATTAAGATGTAAGTAATTTTTCGGTACGGAAGTCATGGGGTAATGAAT
>MDTD01077719.1_pt1 | contig 28166 bp, 23 predicted proteins | sample 811221 | NCBI WGS metagenome assembly MDTD01 (sample SAMN05326646, study PRJNA326480) | marine metagenome | isolation source: seawater | place: Pacific Ocean: South West | collected 2011 | reverse complement strand
GATGGCAAGGGAGATGAATATTGCCCTTCACCCCATGACCCAGACCCTGGAAGAACCCCATGGCAAAGGTCAGATCCGTGAGAATCACGAGCCTGGTATGATCCCCCAGTTCATGCTGCGGGCAGGATATGTGGACGACTACCCTGATCCGGTGTCACTCCGGCGGCCGGTGTCCTGGTTTTTAATTTGATGCAGTCAATCGTCCGGCAGCCGGGGCTGCCGGACGATTTTGAGGTCTACTTGATGATTTTCAGTGGCTTGGGCTGGTTCCGCCACTCTTTTTCCGCCGCCTGGATGGCGGTGATGGCAACGGTGTTGATGATATCGGCCACCAGGCATCCGCGGCTCAGGTCGTTCACCGGTTTGTTTAGGCCCTGGAGCATGGGGCCTACGGCCATGGCGCCGGAGGACCGCTGTACCGCCTTATAGGTGTTGTTGCCGGTGTTGAGGTCCGGGAAGATCAGCACGGTGGCCCGGCCGGCCACCGGGGAGTCCGGAAGTTTTGTCCTGGCCACGTTGGGTTCCACGGCCGCGTCATACTGGATGGGGCCTTCAATGAGGATGTCCGGCCGTTTGGATTTTACGATTTGTGTGGCTTCCCGGACTTTATCCACATCCTTTCCTTTGCCTGAGGTGCCGGTGGAGTAAGAGAGCATGGCCACCCTGGGTTCAATGCCGAACATGGTGACGGAATCGGCGGAGGTGATGGCGATTGCCGCCAGTTCCTCGGCGTTGGGGTCCGGGTTGATGGCGCAGTCGCCGTAGGCCAGGACCTTTTCCGCAAGACACATGAAAAAGATGCTGGAAACCGGGGTGGATTTGTGCTTGGCCTTGATGATCTCAAAGGAGGGTTTGATGGTGGCGGCCGTACTGTGGGCGGAGCCGGAGACCATCCCGTCCACATGGCCCAGGTGAACCATCATGGTGCCGTAGTAGTTGACGTCGCAGATCCGGTCCCTGGCGTTTTCCAGGGTCATGCCCTTGTGTTTTCTTAAGTCGTAGTATTCCTTGGCATAGGCTTCCAGATTCGGGGAGCGCATGGGATCGATGATTTCCAACTCACCCATGCGCAGGCCCAGTTTGGAGATCTTGTTCTGGATGGTTTTGGCGTTGCCCAGCAGGGTGATGTCCACGATTTCCCGTCTAAGAAGGGTTTCCACAGCGCGCAGTATCCGGTCTTCCGTGCCTTCGGGCAGGACGATGCGTTTTTTAAAGGTCCGGGCCTTGCAGAGCAGGTCGTATTCGAACATCTTGGGGGTGACGATGGTGGAGTCGGTGGTGATCACCTTGTTGCCCAGCTTGTCGATGTCGATGTGCTGCTCGAACAACGCCAGGGCCCGGGTGATCTTCCTCTCGTCGTAGGGGGAGATGTCTGCCCTGAGTTTTTCCACTTTCACGGCGGTCTGGAAGGTGTCGTCGGCGACACTCAGCAGGGGCACCATGCCGGAAAATCCCTGGATCAGATCCCAGATGGGTTTCTCGGGCTCAAGGCCGCCGGTAAGGATGATGCCGGAGATGTTCTCAATGGAGGCGGAAGAAAGGGTGGCCATGCAGGCCACGATGACGTCGGCCCTGTCCCCGGGGGTGATCACCAGGGTGCCGTGTTCAATGCGGGATAAGAGGTTCCTCAACTGCATGGCGGCCACGGTGAACTGCCGGGCATGGCGGTAGAGCTGTTTGTGGCCGCAGAGTACCTTGGCATCCAGGGCGTCCGCCACCTCGCTCAGGGTGGGTTTGGACAATACTTCTTCTTCGGGCACGGCGTAGATCAGTTGGTTTGTAAACCGGCCAGTGGCATGGAAATGCTCTAAAATCGCCTCTTTCTCGGAAGGGGCCACCCGGTTGATGATGGTGCCGATGACGTTGCATCCCTTGCTTTCCAGTGACTCCAGCGTCAGGCTGGTGAGCATGGAGACCTCTTCCATGGGCTTTTCATGGGCATCCGCCACCAGGAGTACCGGGCAGGAAAGGTTTTTGATGATGGTGGCATTAATGTCAAATTCCACCCCGGCTGTGGATGACACAAAATCCGTACCCTCACAGAGGATGAATTCACATTCCTGCTGGGCTTCGTTGTATTTTTCGATGATGCGGTCCAGCACCTCCCCCTTTTTTCCCATGGAGAGCAGGCTGTCGGCCTCGGCCTGTGTGATGCCGTACATCCTTTCATAGGGGCGGTCAAGGTTGAACTGGCTTGACATGAGTTCGATATCCAGATCCCACTCTTCCCGGGGATCATGCCGGATGATGGGTCTGAAAAATCCCACGCAGTCCATTCTTCTGAGCAGGGTTTCCATCACCCCCAGGGCGATGGCGGATTTTCCGGAACCGGCTTCGGTGGCGGTAATGTATAAACCGTTTGACATTGGTTTTCCTCCTAATATACGAATAGAGGCTCGCTGGTCCTAAGCTTTATATGCTTTTTTTCAGGCCTGCAGTACCCGGCGCTTGCGTCTTTGGTGTGCCGGCCAAAAATGATGGTTGTCCGTTAAAAATTAATGGCTTGCGCCATGCAAAACCGGTGGAGTCTATAGGAAAAAGCGATCATTGGCAATGTATTTTCAATAAAATTTTAGTTAGAATGCGGGTAAAACCGGCTGTCTATACATAATAATGGTTTGAATAGCGGTGTCAACGACCGGCCGGATTGAACGAAATCGGATCGGGCCCAAAGGGGGATATGGCGGGAAACGACAACAAAAACATGGTGATCAAGGCCTTGGCTGCGGAAAACCTGCGGCTGAAGCGTGAAAACCGTGCCTGCCTGGAACAGAGCCGGCTTTTTGAAAGCTTTTTAGAGATGGTGGGGGCGGTTTCCGAGGAGAACCTGCTGCGCCACACCATGAAAAGAACCCTGGAAATCACTGCCCAGCTCTCCGGTGCGGAGACCGGCAGTCTTTTTTTGCTGGATGAGTCCGGCCGGGTGGCTGACAGTCTGCTGACCCGGGGGGATGTTTCTGAGGATGAACGGTCAACACTTGTGGGAACAGTGCTGGACCAGGGCCTTGCCGGATGGGTCCGGCAGCACAAAACCGTGGGGCTGGTGGCGGATACCAAAACCGATGACCGGTGGATTTCCCTGCCGGATCAGCCCTACACCGTGGGATCCGCCCTGGCCGTGCCCATCGTTAAAAACCGGGCGCTTTTCGGTATCCTGACCCTGATGCACCCCACCCCTGGGTTTTTTAGCCCGGAGGCGGTTGAAACGGTTTGCATGACTGCGGATCACATGGCCCTGGCCATCGAAGGGGCAAGGGTTTACATCCGGATGGAGCGGTTGAACCGCCAGCGCAGGGAGGCCATGACGCGGGACCTGGACCTGGCCCGCCAGGTCCAGGAAAGCTTTCTGCCTGCCCGGATGCCCATGATCGATGGGTATTCTTTTGCCGCCGTCAACCAACCGGCCCTTACCGTGGGCGGCGACTTCTACTCCTTTTACACCCTGCCGGGAAAAAAGCTGGGGATTGCCCTGGGGGACGTTTCCGGGAAGGGCATTGCGGCCTCGCTTTTCATGGCGCGGCTTTCCAGTGAGCTTCAACATTATGCCCCGGTGTTTATTGAGCCTGGTCGCCTGATGTCCAAGATCAACCGGGTGCTTTGCAAACGGTCGCAACAGGGAATGTTCGTTACCCTCATTTATCTGGTGGTGGATCTGAAATCCGGTATCGTCCTGTTTGCAAATGCCGGCCATATTCCGCCCCTGCTCCTGGATGGCAGCGGTGTGACGCCAATGACAGACAATGGTTTCAAGGGGCCGCCCTTGGGGATAATGCCAGATGCGGCGTACGGCCAGGAAAGTTTTGTTCTGGAGGAAAACGCCAATGCCCTGCTGCTCACCGACGGGGTGCTTGAGGCCAGAAATCCGCAAGGGGGTATTTACGGTTTGGCGCGTTTCTGTGACGATCTGGAAAGGCTGGACATCCGGTCGAAGGGTGTCCGGTCTGAGCCGGACCGGCTGATAGACGGGATTTTAGATGCGGTTGACAGGTTCTCCCAAGGGCAGGGGGTGGGAGATGACCTGACGCTGGCGGTTATCCATAGAATAAGGGAAAACAGGATAGAGAATAAAGAATAACGCCTTTTGTGTTATTCATCCAGCAGCATATGCGCAATGGTCGCCCTGATCTTTTCCTGCTTGCCTGTGGCTGTTCTGAACGCCATTTCAATACCTGCCATTTGCCTGTAAAACGGTGTCCGGTTAAAAGGGATGCTGGTGTTTTCGTCAAATCCGCCGGCGTCGCACCCCGGGCCTTTCATAATCTGTCCGTCCGGCCTGTGAAGTTCGTGGGGCAAACCGTGCATCCGGCAGATCATCGGGCGGTAGGTGTACAGGCCGCAGCGGCCGTCAACCAGCAGCGGGCAGGGGATTTTTTTTGACCCGGTGTCCGGTGACGGGGTGCCTGTGCCGCCGAATGTTTTTTCCAGGTATTTCCTGGCTTTTGCCATCACCTGGGCCTGGGTCTGTGGGCTTAAGGTTTTAAATCCGTGCCAGAGATAGGCTTTCTCCACCTGGGTGTGGTGGTAGAACAAGGAGAGGCAGCAGTTGTCTTCACAGCCGTTGCACTGGAATCCGTTGTCTGCTGCAACCTGGTCCCAGGTTTTGTCCATGGTGGAGAACAGGTCGGCCAACTGGTTGAATATATCTTGGGGGGTGTCTTGGGGCATCATGGCAGTTCCCTAATGGATTCGGGGGTTAAACCAGCGGGTTGGGAAAGAAGAGTTCGCTGTAAAGCTTCAGGGCGTAGCGGTCGGTCATACTGGCAATAACGTCGCAAACGGATCTTTTCAGTGTGTTCTGGGTGGAGTCCCAGGGGGCCATCTCCATTTTTTCCAGTTCTTTTTGCATGTCATCCGGGTGCTCCATGAAGTGGTTATAGAGACCTGCAATGACCTTTTTGGCTTTGATGAATTCGCTGTGTACCGCCGGGGACCGGTATACTTTTTCAAACAGGAATTTTCTCAGGATGGTCATGGCCTGAAAGGTATCCTCTCCCATACTCAGTACGAACTTGCCGTTCTGGGGGCCGCTGTTGTATACCAGTTGTTCCATCATTGTTGATGCCCGTTCGGAGTGTGTTCTTCCAAGCTTCTTAAGACAGATGTCCGGCACGTCGTTCCGGGTGATGACCTTGCCCCTCAGGGCATCGTCCAGGTCGTGGTTGAGGTAGGCGATAATATCTGCCACCCGGACAATCCTGCCTTCAATTGTAAAGGCGGTTTCGCCGGGGGTGGCCGGGATGATGTTGCCAAACCCTTTGGAGTGTTTGAGAATCCCGTCCCTTACCTCCCGGGTCAGGTTCAGCCCCTGGCCCCTGTTCTCCAGGATATCCACGACCCTCAGGCTTTGGTCGGAATGGGCAAAGTGGGCGGAGTGGGCTTCGATCAGGGCGGTTTCCCCGCCGTGGCCGAAGGGGGTGTGGCCCAGGTCGTGCCCCAGGGCAATGGCTTCGGCCAGGTCTTCGTTCAGCCGCATGGCCCGGGTAATGTTTCTGGCGGTTTCCGACACTTCCAGGGTGTGGGTCAGGCGGGTGCGGTAATGGTCCCCCAGGGGGGATAAAAAAACTTGGGTTTTATACTTGAGGCGTCTGAAAGCATTGGAGTATACGATCCGGTCCCGGTCCAGTTGGAAGGGGGTCCGGATGCCACAGGGATTGATTTCCGGCTGCCTGCGGCGTGCCCCTGCGCTGGGGGTGCCGTAGTCAGAGAGGAAGTTCTGTTCCCTTTGCTGGAATTTTTCCCTGATATTCAGGGTGTCTTCCTGGCGGTCATCTGTTTTTTCTAATGCTTTCATAAAATCGGTATTGATTAATTATTAGGATTCAATAAAATACAGGATTTAGTGAAAAATGCAAGTGTTGCTCAAATCGATGCCTTGGGGTCGGGGTACCGCAGGATGAATATGAAGGGAGCTGTTTTGGAGTACGAGGTGTTTATGGAAAAAGCCCTGGAGCAAGCCGGAATCGCATTTGATACCGGCCAGTTTCCGGTGGGGTGTGTGATCGTGCAGGACGGAGAGGTTATCGCGTCCGGGGCCAGAACCGGGACATCCGGCGAACTGCCTTTTTTTAGCGAGATAGACCATGCGGAGATCCGGGCGCTCAAGGCCCTGCAGCACTACAAGGGGGAGTTCAAGCCCTGCGATGCCGTTCTGTTTTCAACCATGGAGCCATGTCTGATGTGTTTTTCCGCCATCCTGCTGTCGGGTATCAAAACCATTGTTTTTGCCTATGAAGATGCCATGGGCGGCGGGACCAACTGTGATCTTACCTCGTTGCCCGTCCTTTACCGTGAGGCCGGAGTAAAGGTGGTTCCCCACGTGCTTCGTGAAAAAAGCCTTGATCTTTTTTATGATTTTTTTAATAAAGAGGCTAACTTATACTGGAAGGACAGTTTCTTGGAGACCTATACCCTTGCCCAGCGTGAAGATGGAAGGGAAAATTAAATATTTCTTGCATTTATTGGGTCAGGTCGTTATAATTCCAAGGTTATGCTTGTTATATTGACATGATTTTTTTTAATTTTTTTACATTTGTGCCTAAGGCAGGAGGTGAAAGATATCTAAGCAAAGAGGACGGCAGGATCAGACACGAGTGAATAAGGGAATCAGGGCCAGTGAAGTTCGGGTGATTGGTTCTGACGGCGGACAGGTTGGAATTTTGCCCATCGCAGAGGCATTGCGGATTGCCGGAAACGAAGAACTGGATTTGGTCGAGGTGTCTCCCGATGCCAATCCCCCTGTCTGCAAGATAATGGATCATGGAAAGTATAAGTACGAGCTGACCAAAAAGAAGCAAGAGGCCAAGAGGAAACAAAAGAGTTCCCAGATCAAGGAGATCAAGGTCCGTCCCAAGACAGACGACCATGATCTGGCAACCAAGGTCAGACACGTTGAGAAGTTCATCAACAACAACGATAAGGTGAAGATTACCCTGGTCTTCCGCGGGCGGGAGTTCATGCTCAAGGAGCAGGCTGCCACCGTTCTGGAAAAGGTGGTGGATATGACCAAGGATTTCGCCCAGGTGGAGCAGCACCCCAAGTTTGAAGGCCGGGTGATTACCATGCTGCTCGGACCCAAGTGATCCGCTCAACACCCTTAAAGTTATTTAACGTCTGGCCCAACGCCTTGGATCTGGCGCTTTAGAGTTTGATGCGTTGAACTCAGGCGTCCTGCGTGTGGACCATATTCGTTATGGTGGTATGTCTGCGTATATACCACCTTTAGTTTTTTGTAATTGCAACACTTAAGAGAGGGTATTATGCCTAAGATTAAGACAAGCCGTGCGGCTGCCAAACGGTTTAAGAAGACCGGATCCGGAAAGTACAAATTCCGTAAATCCCATGCCAGTCACATTCTGACCAAGAAGACCACCAAGCGGAAACGCGGCTTCCGCCAGGATCAGATGATTGACGCAAGTGACATGAAAGAAGTCAGACGTCTGCTGCCCAACGGCTAGCAGGCCGGTAACAATCAAAAAAACTTAAATTCATCCCCCGGTCACGGGCCACGGCCACGGAAGCCGGCAAGTTTGTAAAAAGGAGTGAAGACCCATGAGAGTTAAAAGAGGTTTTAAAGCAAGACGACGCCGTAATAAAGTATTGGCGCTTGCAAAAGGTTTTAGAGGCGGCAGGAGTAAACTTTTCAGAACCGCTGCAGATGCGGTTGATAAATCCCTGATGTACGCCTACCGGGACAGACGCGCCCGGAAAAGAGATTTCAGAAAACTTTGGATCGTCCGCATCAACGCCGGCGCACGCATGAACGGCCTGTCCTATTCCCGTTTCATGCACGGCCTGAAACTGGCCGGGTGCGAACTGGACCGTAAGGTGCTGGCAGATCTTGCTGTATCCGATCCTGCAGGATTCTCCCAGCTGGCATCCCAGGCGGCTGCCAAACTCAGCTAATCGACCACACGTGGGGGGTAAGTTGCATACCAGTATTGCAGATATTGAAAAAGAGGCCCTTGACCATATTTCAGCGGCAGATTCCAAAGATGCCCTGGAAGAGGTGTCCATTCGTTATCTTGGGCGGAAAGGGGTGTTAACCGGTTTTTTACGGAACATCTCGTCACTGCCCGAAGATGAGCGCCCGTCAGCGGGTAAGAATGCCAACCTGCTCAAGGTGAAAATAGAGAAACTGATCCGTGAGGCAGAAGCCGGGCTCTTGGCGGCGGACGCCGGTGCTTTCGCCGGCATCGACGTGACCCTGCCCGGCCGCCCTGCGGTCCGGGGGGCACTGCATCCCATCACCCAGGTGCTGGATGAGATCTGCGGTATATTTATGCGGCTGGGATTTGATATTGCCGAAGGGCCTGAAGTTGAGACCGATTATTACAACTTCGAGGCCCTCAATATTCCCAAATACCACCCCGCCAGGGATATGCAGGATACCTTCTATGTGTCCGACAATATTGTCCTGCGAACCCACACCTCGGGCTCCCAGCCCCGGGTGATGGAAAAAACCGATCCTCCGGTGAGAATTATCTCACCGGGTAAGGTGTTCCGCTGTGATTCCGACCTTACCCATACCCCCATGTTTCACCAGGTGGAAGGGTTAATGGTGGATGAAAACATCTCCTTTGGAGACCTTAAAGGGGTGCTGACCACCTTTGTTCATCAGTTTTTTGACAAGGATACGTCTTTGCGGTTCCGTCCCAGCTTTTTCCCCTTTACCGAGCCCAGTGCGGAAGTGGATATCCGCTGTGTCATGTGCAAGGGCGAAGGGTGCCGGGTCTGTTCAAAGACCGGGTGGCTGGAAGTTTTAGGTTCCGGCATGGTCCATCCCGCCGTATTTGAAAATGTCGGCTATGATACGGATAAGTATACCGGGTTTGCCTTCGGCGTGGGCATTGAACGTATGGCCATGCTCAAATACGGTATTGATGATATCAGAAAATATTTCGAAAACGATGTGCGTTTTTTAGGGCAGTTTTGATATGAAAGTCAGTTTAAGCTGGTTACGCGACTATATTCCGGTTGATTTGGATCCGAAGGATTTGTCCGACAGGCTCACCATGGCCGGTCTGGAAGTGGATGCTGTTGAAAATCTTTACGACTACCTGGACAAGGTGGTGGTGGGACGGGTGGATGAAGCCCGGCAGCACCCCAATGCAGACAAACTGACCTGCTGCGCGGTTGATACCGGCGCAGGAGCGCTTGCGCCCATCGTTTGCGGCGCCCCCAATGTCAGGGAGGGCATGCTGGTTGCCTGCGCCCTGCCAGGCGCCGTACTGCCCGGTGATTTTAAGATTAAAAAAAGCAAACTCCGCGGAGAGCCTTCCAAGGGGATGCTATGTTCCGCGGCGGAACTGCGCCTGGATGCGGATGCTGCAGGCATCATGGATCTGGATACGGATGCGGCCCCCGGAACCCCGTTAAAAGACGCCCTGAAGCTAAACGATGCCGTGCTGGAAATTGACCTGACCCCCAACCGACCGGACTGTTTGAGTCTCATCGGTGTGGCCAGGGAAACAGGGGCCTTCATCGAGCCCCGGGCCAAGGTGACAGTGCCGGAGGCGGAATTTCCGGCCCACCGGATTGCCACTGAATCCATCCACGATTTTACCCGTGTTGAGATAAAAGATCCCGAGCTTTGCCCGAGATACACCGCGGGCATGCTCTTCGACGTAAAAGTCGGCCCGTCTCCCCACTGGCTGCAGGCGCGGCTTGAGGCCGTCGGTCTGACACCCATCAACAATGTGGTGGATATTACCAACTACGTCATGATGGAAACCGGACAGCCCCTTCACGCATTTGATTTTGACAATCTGGCCGGTGGCAAAATAGTCGTCCAGACGGCCGGCAGCGAAATCGAGTTCACCACCCTGGATTCCAAAACCCATAAAATGGAATCCGAGATGCTGATGATCTGTGACGGTGAGCGGCCTGTGGGCATTGCCGGTGTCATGGGCGGTGAAAATTCGGAAATCTCCGATACCACCACCCGGGTGCTGGTGGAAAGTGCCTATTTTAACCCGGTATCCGTGCGCAGAACAGCCAAACGTACCGGTATCGGCACCGATGCCTCCCACAGGTTCGAACGCGGGGTTGATCCCGAAGGCTCCTTGTATGCCATGAAACGTGCCGTTGCCCTGATGGCTGAACTATGCGACGCCAAAATTGCCGATGGTGTTATCGATGAACATCCCGTCAAGCACACCCCTGTGGAAATTGATCTGAAAACGGCCGCGCTGAACGTGCGTCTGGGAACTGATTTTTCCGCCGATGTAATTGCGCAGATTTTAGAATCTGTTGAATTCAGGGTAGAAAAAGTTGATGACGGTCGTCTCAAGGTCGGTGTTCCCTCTTTTAGGGTGGATGTCACCCGCCATGAGGACCTGTCCGAAGAGGTGGCAAGGCTTTGGGGGTACAACAATATTGAGACCAGCTATCCGCCTGTGCCTGCCAAGGGGAAAGTACTGGCACCGCGGCTGATACTCAGAAATAAAATCCGCCAGGCCATGACCGGATTTTCTTTTTTCGAGGCCATCAACTACAATTTCATCCATGAGGCCTCATGCGACCGGCTAGAGCTTTCTGAAAATGATGCCAGGCGGACCGTCGAAGAAATTTTGAACCCCATCTCAGACCAGATGTCCGTGCTGCGGTCCACGCTGGTGCCAGGTCTCCTTGAAACCATGCGCCGGAACACCGCCCAGCAGATCGAAACCCTGAAGATCTTTGAGATCGGCAAGGTGTTCTACGCCAACGGAAAAGGTGAGCAGCCCACGGAAGTTGAAATGGTGGGCGCCCTGATGACCGGTAGCCGAACCTACCAGACCTGGTTTTCAAAACCGGCGCCCTTGGATTTTTTCGACCTTAAAGGCGTAGTGCAGGGGCTATTGGACGATCTGTTCATTACCGGTGCAGGGTATGAAAGAATTGATGACGACACCTGCCCGTATTTCGAGGCCGGTCACGCCGCCCGTGTTGTCTGCGGCGGTAAGGTTGTCGGTACGCTTGGCAAAATTGCCGCAGGTGTTTTGAAGACCTATGGGCTCAAGCAGGATGCCTTTGTGGTCGAGATGGACATGGCGGCACTTCAGGCGGTCATGCCCGAAGCCATCCAGGCCCAGCCACTGCCCAAATTCCCCGCCATTTCCAGGGACATGACCCTGATCGTGGACAAGGGGGTGGCTGTGGGTGCCATCCTGGAAAACATCCGGGAATTTGCCGAAAAGCAGGCGTTGATTGAGGACTACTTTCTTTTTGATGTGTTTGAAGGGGAAAACATTGGCGAGGGCAAAAAGTCACTCTCTTTCAGAGTGGTGTACCGGTCTGCCAGTAAAACCCTGACGGAAAAAAATATTAAAAAGATTCATTCCCTGTTGTCCGGCCGCGTGCTGGATGCCTTCAACGCGAGCCTGCCGGGTTAGCTTTTTTGTTGGTGCGGGCTCGGGGCCTTGTCTGACGAGGCTTCCGGGCCCTGCCTGACACCCATTCGGTTGGGGTGTTGACAAACAGAAGCAAGATTGCTATATTGCGCTGCTGATGCGGGCATAACTCAGTTGGTAGAGTGCAAGCTTCCCAAGCTTGATGTCGCGAGTTCGAGCCTCGTTGCCCGCTCCATCTTTTTGGGTAAGGATGGCAGATTTGTTCCATTTTATGGGGTGAAATATGATCTGACCCAATGGTTTTTGGTGATGATTTTGTTGAGAATTGTACTAGGAACGGGCATCTGCCCGTTTTTGTATTTGTGGAAGAAAGTTTATAAGGTTGCAGGCAGGTATGGATTTTATCAGGCAAAAAGAATACGGCAGACTGGCACAGCAGGTCAAGGATGTGGCTGACCCATTGTTCGCCGCTGAGAAATTCGAGCTGGTCCATATTGAATGTGTCACCAGCAACCGGGATAAGATTGTTCGGCTTTACATGGACAAACCCGGCGGGGTCACCCTGGATGATTGTGTGATGATCAGCCGCCAGCTCGGGGATTTGATCGACGTACATATTGAGAACATCGGGCGTTACCGCCTGGAGGTGTCATCCCCCGGTTTTAACCGCCCCTTGAGCCGGAAAGAAGACTTTATCCGGTTTACGGGGGAACGGGTGAAAATTGAAACCCATGAGCCGGTCAACGGCCAAAAAAAGTTCACCGGGATTCTTGAGAAGACAAACGATGATTCTGTTGTAATTGCAGTTGATGGTAACCAGGTTGAAATAGCCGGCTTTATGATCAGCAAAGCAATGCTTGCAGGTCAGTAAAATGGGAGAACGCTTAACATGTTTATCACAGATATAAAAAGGGTAATCGACCAGGTAAGCCGTGAAAAGGGGATTGATGCAGAAATTCTGATCCATACCCTGAAAGAGGCAATTATCTCGGCTGCCAGGAAAAAAATCGGGCCCAGGGCTGATATCGAAGTCCATTATGATGAAAAAAGCGGTGATGTTGAGGTTTTCCATTTTAAGGAAGTGGTGGAGGAAGTCGAGTATCCGGACAGTGAGCTGACCATTGACGAAGGGCTTGAATATGACCCGGAATGCGAGATCGGAGACTCCCTGGGTATCCGGATCGATACCGAAGAGTTCGGCAGGATTGCCGCCCAGTCCGCAAAACAGGTCATTATCCAGAAGATGCGTGAAGCTGAACGCAACGCGGTATATGAAAATTTTATCCACAAAAAAGGCAAGATCATCAACGGTATTGTCCAGCGGTTCGACCGGGGAAGCATCATTGTTAACCTGGGGCAGGCCGAGGCCGTACTCAGGCCCCGTGAGCAGATGCCCAAGGAAAATTACAAACGCGGAGACCGGATCAGGGCCTACGTGGTGGATGTCCTGGAAGAATCCAAGGGCGCACAGATTATCCTGTCCAGAACCCATCCGGAATTTCTTGTGGAGCTGTTCAAGACCGAGGTGCCCGAGGTGGCTGAAGGGATTGTCTCTATCCGCGGGGCTGCCCGTGTCCCGGGTATCCGGGCTAAGATCGCCGTGTCTTCCATTGATTCCGATGTGGATCCAGTCGGGGCCTGCGTCGGGATGAAGGGCAACCGGGTTCAGAACATTGTTCAGGAACTTCGGGGTGAGAAAATTGATATCGTACAATGGAGTCCCGACATTGCCCGGTTTGTATGCAATGCCCTGTCTCCGGCGGAAATTGCCAGAGTTATCATTGATGAGGACAACCAGTCCATGGAGGTCATCGTCAACGACGAGTACCTCTCCATTGCCATCGGTAAAGGCGGGCAGAACGTATCCCTTGCCTGTGAAATCACCGGGTGGCACCTGGAGGTCACCAGCGAAGAGGATTACAGCCGTGAGGTGAAAGAAGGCTATGACAGCCTGATGAAACTCTCAAATGTCGGCCTGCCCATGGCCGAGGTGCTGTTTAAGGCCGGTTACGCCTCCTTGCTGGATATTATGGACGCCATGGCTGAAGATATAGCCGCCGTGATGAATATCAGTATCGAAGATGCAATTGCCACCATCGAAGAGGCCGTCTATATCGTTGAAGAAGAACAGCGGCTAATTCAGCAGGCTGCCGCAGAAGAAGCGGCCGCACTGGATGCGGCCAAGGCTGCGGAAAAGGAAGCCGGTGACGCGTTTGAAGCGCAGGGCGGCACCCAGGAAGATACGGATCCCGACGGGATTGCGGACTAGGTTGTATCAAGCAGGGTGACGGACGAAGGATTTGGATTTTAAATAAAGAGGATTTACTGGGGGCGACGAATGGCGAAGGTCAGAGTATATGAGTTGGCTAAAGATTTGAACATGACAAATAAGCAGCTTCTCAACAAGATGAAAGAACTGAAAATCGAAGTTAAAAGCCACATGAGTTCTCTGGAAGACAGCACGGTCACCGCGATCAAAAGAGAGATGTTTGGTAAGAAAAAGCAGAAAAGTGTAAAGGTGCGTCCATCCGTTATCCGTCGCCGTAAAGCCAAACCAGAGTCCGATACCCAGATGGCAGACGTGGACGACGCGGTTGATACCGAGGATGAAGAGGCTGCGGAAACTGATACGGCTGCGGTTGTTCGGCGCCGTGCCGCAGCCCCTGCAGAAGACACACCGGAACAGGACACTTCTGAACCTGCTGCCCCTGCCCCATCAGCCGAAGCGTCTGAGACAGAGGGCGATTCCGCTGCGGTCAAAAAGCGTCCGGCCAGAAAGGTGGTGGGAAAAACCGCGGAACCGGCTAAGATTATCCGGCCCGTGGCCACTGAATCCCCTAAACCCGAACCCGAACCGGAGCCAGAGGTTGAGGTGCCATCTCAACCGGAAAAAGAGGCGCCTGTTACCGAGGACAAAAAGGATCCCGAAACTGTGGACACAGATGCCGTAGCAACGGCTGTAAAGGACGCACCGGAACAGGAGGCCACAGCCCCGCCCGTTGATGCGGATGCCTCAACTGCCGACAACCAGGCTCAAGAAGCCAAAGCGCCAGCTAAAGCCCCGGCCGGGACAGAGGATGTCCCCGAGGGTAGCGATGATGGCCAAGAAGAGGACGATAAGGGTCAGGCCAAAAAGAAAAAGAAAAAACGCAAATCCTCAACACCGGCTAAAATTGTCAGGGTGGCGGATCCCGCGGTTCTGGAAAATATCAAGCGGATGAAACAGCCTGCCGACGACAGGCGTCAGAACGGCAGGGGCGATGCCCCGTCACGGCCCAACCGGCCGAACCGGCCCAATCGACCCGCCGGCACTCCCGCCCCCGGACCTGATCCGAGCATGTCTGTTCAGGATATGATGATGCCGCAGCCCGGCAGTGATCCGCGCAAGAAAGGGTGGGGCGGAGACGACCAGCCCGGAAAGAGAAAGCGGCGTAAGAAAAAATCCGTGGTGGAGGGTAACGACCTATACCGCGGCCGCGGCCGCAAGAAAAAGGGCAGAAAGGATGTCCGGGGTAAGAAGGGAGCCTTCCAGAAGACCCAGATTACAACGCCTAAGGCCATTAAGCGCCGCATCAAGATTGATGAGGCCATTGAGCTTGCGGAACTTGCCAAACGTATGGGCATCAAGGCCAACGAGATGATCGTCAAGCTTATGGGCATGGGGGTTATGGCCACGGTGAACCAGACCATTGATTTTGACACGGCCTCACTGGTGGCGGCTGAATTTGACTTTGAAGTGGAAAAGGCCAGTTTCGAAGAGGAAACACTGCTCGGTTCCGTTGAAACCGAAGTCGAAGATGAGGGCGATATGGAAGAGTGCCCGCCGGTGGTTACCATCATGGGCCATGTTGACCATGGTAAAACCTCATTGCTGGATGTTATCCGGGAATCCAAGATTACCAGCGGCGAGGCCGGCGGTATCACCCAGCACATCGGTGCCTACAATGTTGAAACCGAAGCCGGCGGCCGGATTACCTTTCTGGATACCCCGGGCCATGCCGCCTTTACCGCCATGCGGTCCAGGGGCGCCAAGGTCACGGATATCGTTATCCTGGTTGTGGCGGCGGACGACGGTGTCATGCCCCAGACCATTGAGGCCATCAACCATGCCAAGGCCGCGGATGTGCCTGTGGTGGTTGCCGTCAACAAGATGGACAAGGCCGGTGCGGATCCCGACCGGATCATGCGTGAGCTTTCCGAACACGATCTTTTGGCTGAAGACTGGGGCGGTAACGTTATCTTTGTGAAGGTGTCCGCCAAAACCGGTGAAGGTATCAACGAGCTCTTGGAAATGGTGCTTCTCCAGGCCGAAGTCCTGGAACTTCGTGCCAATCCGGACCGCAAGGCCACAGGTTACGTGGTTGAATCCCGTCTGGATACGGGACGCGGCGCCGTTGCAACGGTTCTGGTGAAACAGGGTACGCTCAAAGACGGTGATCCCATTGTCTGCGGCCTTCATTCCGGCCGAATCCGTGCCATGATCGACGATACCGGCAACCGCATCGACACTGCCGGACCCAGCATGCCTGTGGAGATCGTCGGCATGACCGGTGTGCCCGATGCCGGTGACGAATTCATTGCCGTGGCTTCCGACAAGGATGCCAAGCAGATTGCCGGGCACAGGATGCAGAAGCAGCGCGCCAAAGAGCTGGCCAAGAAGAGCCGCGCCAACCTTGAAAAGATGTTCGAAAACCTGGGTTCCGCCGAAATCAAGGAACTCAAGCTTATTGTCAAGGCCGACGTTCAGGGCTCCATCGAAGCCCTCAACGACTCTCTCAAAGACCTGGCCAAGGAAGAGGTGGATGTCAAGATCGTTCACTCCGGTGCAGGTACCATTAACGAGTCTGACGTTGCCCTGGCCGCAGTATCCGATGCGATCATTATCGGCTTTAACGTCCGTCCGAATCCCCAGATCCGGAAGATGGCCAAGGATGAAAACGTGGATATGCGCTTCTACGACATCATCTATGACGTCATCAACGACATCAAGGCCGCCCTTGACGGCATGATGCCCTCCACCTTCCATGAGATCATCGTGGGCCGGGCGGAAGTGCGGGATACCTTTGTGGTTCCGAAAATCGGTACCATTGCCGGTTGCGCCATTACAGAGGGCAAGGTGGTCCGGGGCAAGAAGGTGCGTCTGCTCAGGGACGGTGTTATCAAATGCGATACGGAACTTTCCTCACTGCGGAGGTTTAAAGATGACGTCAGGGAAGTGGAGCAGGGGTTTGAATGCGGTATCGGTCTTGAGAAGTACAACGACATTAAGGTGGGTGATGCCATTGAATGCTATGAAGTTGAAGAAAGAAAGTACCAGGGCTAACCGACCATGAAACCCTATTCACGCGGAGAGCGGGTCTCGAATATGATCCAGACGGCCATTACGGACCTGCTTTCAAAAAAAATGTCTGATCCCCGTCTGGAAATGGTCACCATCTCCGGAGTCAAGATGTCACCGGACCTTAGGATCGCAAGCATATATGTGACGGTGTTCGGTGACGAACGACGGGTTGCTGAGGCCCTGGAGGGATTCAAAAAGTCCAAAGGGTTCATAAAGAAAAGCATTGCCCCGAAGCTGGGCTTGCGTTTTATGCCTGAATTGCGGTTTTTCCACGATGATACCTTTGACAGGGCTGCCCGCCTTGATGCATTGATCGATGCGGCCCCCAAAGGGGAAGACCGCGAGGACGATGCTGAAGATTCCTAATTCTTAAGCGAGTTTCCTAAGAAATTGCCATGAAAGACGGTATTCTTGTTGTCAACAAGCCCGAAGGCTTGTCGTCCGCTGCTGTGGTGGGACGGCTTAAACGTGCCCTTAAGGTTAAAAAGATCGGTCATACGGGCACTTTGGACCCCTTTGCCACCGGAGTGCTTCTAATTGCAGTACAAAAGGCCACCCGTATTTCCAGATTTTTCCTGGACGGCAGCAAAGGCTACCGGGCCAGGGTGACACTGGGGGTTGAAACCGATACCTACGATTGTACCGGGGAAGTCGTTTTTAAGGCGGATCATGATGTGCTGAAACGCATAACCCCGGAAGATATCCGGCAGGTGGTGTCCAAGTTCCATGGGCCCCAGGACCAGGTGGCCCCGGCCTATTCCGCACTCAAACATGAAGGACAGCCCCTGTACAAGCTGGCCCGCCAGGGGAAAATCATCCAGAAGCCGCCCCGGCGAATTGAGATTTACAGCATCTGCGCTTCTGTGCCAGAAAAAGACGATGCGGGCCTTCCCGTATTTTCCCTGGATGTCCATTGTTCCGGGGGGACTTATATCCGCAGCCTGGCCTATGATATCGGCAAGGCCCTGGGATGCGGCGCCCATCTTTCCGGACTTTGCCGTACCCGGTCCAGCCAGTTTGCCATCGAACAGGCAACGGAACTTGCTGAACTGGAAGACATGGACAGGGAGGACATCGAAAGCCGTATGGTTACTATGGCCGATGCCCTGACCGATCTGCCGGCCGTTGTCGTGGATGAGAAGATAAAGAATCGAATTCGTCACGGCCAGCGCCTGCCAATCAACGAGGCCGGACAGGTCACCGCAGATGCCCAGGTAAAGGGGCAGGCCCCCGTTCGTATCCTCGATCAGGAGGGCGGACTTCTGGCCCTTGTGGAACCGGATAAACAGGGCCGAACCTACAATTATTGTTGCGTTTTTATCACTTAGCTGGTAAATACATACGGTTATATGTGCGCTATGCAGGCACGGTCATGTGCCGTCTTTCTGAATGGAATATTGGATTAACGGCCATCGGATGACCTGCCGAAAATATAGCGATTTAATTTATTCCAAATAAAGGAGTGTTACAGTGGTATTATTAGCAGAAAACAAAGAGGAGATGATCGAAAAGTTCAAGCTCCATGAATCCGACACCGGCTCCCCCGAAGTACAGGTGGCCATTTTAACCCATAGAATCAGCTATCTGACTGAACATTTGAAGGTCCATAAAAAAGACCACCATTCAAGACGGGGCCTGCTGATTCTGGTCGGTCGGCGCAGAAGCCTTCTGGACTACGTTAAGAAAAAAGACGTAAACAGATACCGTGCCCTGATCGAGAAACTCGGACTCAGAAGGTAACATGACCTTAAACCGGTTTTTGGCATCTTACGGGTCAAAAACCGGTTTTTTTGTTTTTAACGGGCGCAGCGTTAGTCAGATACTTTTATATAAAGTCGCATCTTTGCTATCAAGCCGGCAGACGGAACAGCAAACGGTTTGATGGTAAATATGCGGGTTTATGACTTAAAAGTATCTTTCCTCTACACTTCGCCCATTTTTGTATCTCATTGAATTAAGGAGTGAAAATGGAAAAAATTGTATCAGCCGAAATCGGCGGAAAAGAACTATCCATCACCACCGGTAAAATTGCAAAGCAGGCATCTGGATCCGTTGTCGTTAAATACGGGGAAACCATTGTCATGGTCACCGCCGTGGCAGCCAAGGAACCCAAATTGGACGCAAGTTTCCTGCCCCTTTCCGTGGAATACCAGGAAAGAATCTATGCGGCGGGCAGAATCCCCGGTAACTATTTCCGCCGGGAAATCGGCCGTCCCTCTGAAAACGAAACCCTGAACGCCCGTCTCATCGACCGGCCCATCCGTCCGCTGTTCCATGACGACTACAGCTTTGAAACCCAGATCATCGCCACGGTCATGTCCACGGACAAGACGTGCGAACCCGGCATCCTGGCCATGATCGGCGCTTCCACTGCCCTGGAAATTTCCGACATCCCCTTTGACGGCCCCATCGCCGGCATCAAGGTGGGCCGTGTGAACGGCGAGTTCATTGCCAACCCCACCCCGGCCCAGATGGAAGAAAGCGACATCGATCTTACCGTTGCCGGTTCCAAGACCGGTGTGGTCATGGTGGAAGGCGGGGCTGAAATCGTATCTGAAAAAGACATGCTCGACGCCATCTTTTTCGGGCATGAAGCCATGCAGCCGGCCATCGACCTTCAGGTGGAATTGAAAGCCGCCGTCGGTAAAGAAAAACGGGTGCTTGTGGCCCCGGAACGTGATGCGGAACTGGCGGAAAAGGTCAAGGCCTTTGCCAAGGATAAGATCCACGAAAAAGTCCAGATTAAAACAAAGCTGGAACGCCAGAACGCCCTTTCCGCCCTCAAGGAAGAGACCATCGCCCACTTTGAGGCGGACTATCCCGAGCAGGTCAAGGAGATCAAAGAGGTTTTCGGTAAAACCGTCAAAGCCGTATCCCGGACCATCGTTCTGGAAGAAGGCCGCAGAATCGACGGTCGTGCCTTTGACGAGGTCCGCGACATCACCTGTGAAGCCGGCATCCTTCCTAGACCCCACGGTTCCGCCCTGTTCACCCGCGGTGAAACCCAGGTGGTCGGGGTGCTGACCCTGGGTTCCGGCCTGGACGAGCAGCGCATCGAAACCCTGAACGACGGTAACGCCACCCGGGCTTTCATGCTCCACTACAACTTCCCTCCCTACTCCGTAGGCGAGGTAAAACGCCCGGGCGGTCCTTCCAGACGGGATATCGGTCACGGCAACCTGGCTCACAGGGCCCTTGAGAAAGTGGTTCCCTCCCCGGAGGATTTTGAGTACACCATCCGCCTGGTGGGCGAAGTCACCGAATCCAACGGGTCTTCCTCCATGGGTACGGTATGTTCCGGCTGTCTCGCCCTCATGGACGGCGGTGTGCCCATCAAGGCACCGGTTTCCGGTATTGCCATGGGCCTGGTCTCCGAAGGGGACAAAGTGGTGGTTCTTTCCGACATCCTCGGTGACGAGGATCACTTCGGCGACATGGACTTCAAGGTGGCCGGCACAAGGGACGGTATCACCGCCCTGCAGATGGACATCAAGATCAAAGAGCTGTCCAAAGAGATCATGGAGAACGCGTTGAACCAGGCCAACGGCGGCAGACTTCACATCCTTGACAAGATGATGGAAACCCTGGACAAATCCAGGGACGAGGTCTCACCCCACGCCCCCAAAATTGTCAGCGTCCAGATCAACAAGGACAAGATCCGCGATATCATCGGCCCCGGCGGTAAAATCATCCGCGCACTCCAGGCCGATACCAACACCACCATTGAGGTGAACGACGACGGTATCGTGAAGATTGCGGCTGAAAATGAAGAAGACTCCGCCAAAGCCGTGGCCATGGTAAAAGACATTGCCATGGATCCTGAAATCGGCACCATCTACGAAGGTGCGGTGGTCAAGATCACCGATTTCGGCGCCTTCGTCAATATCAAGTCCGGCACCGACGGCCTGGTTCACATTTCCGAGCTGGCCGACTACCGGGTGAAGAAAGTCACCGATGTGGTGAAAGAAGGCGAAGTGATCAAGGTGAAAGTCCTGGACATCACCAGAGACGGCAAGATCAAACTCAGCTACAAGGCTGCAAAGAAAGACGCTGAAAACCAGAAAGATGCCGAAACCCAAGACTAGTTCTTTCTGCATGTGTCCCCTTGCCAGCGGCAGCAAGGGGAATGCCGTCTTTGTCTCCACCGGGGACACTGCCGTACTTGTTGACGCAGGGCTTTCAGGGGTTGAAATCCAGCGGCGCCTCGACACCATCGGAGAGCGCCCGGAACACCTGAAAGCCATCGTCATCACCCATGAACATACCGATCATGTCAAAGGCGCGGGAATATTGAGCAGACGGTTCGATATTCCCGTTTTTATTACCCGGGATACCTGGCGGGCCTGCTCAAACCTGGGTAAAATTGACCGCCTGGAATTTTTTGAGGTGGGCACGGAATTTACCGTCGGGGATATGACGGTGACCCCATTTTCCATCTCCCACGATGCCCGGGACCCTGCCGGCCTTACCCTGGCCTGCGGCGGTAAAAAGATCGGCCTTGCCACGGACCTGGGCCTTGCCAACAGCCTGGTGAAGTATCATTTGTCCGGCAGCAACGCCCTGTACCTGGAATCCAACCATGACCCCCGGATGCTGGACAACGGTCCCTATCCCTGGCATTTGAAACAACGGATCAAGGGGCGGCACGGCCATTTATCCAACATGGATGCAAGAGACCTTGTGGCGGAATTGCACCACGGGGATCTGTCACACCTGGTGCTGGCCCATCTCAGCGAAGAGAACAATTGCCCGGACAAGGCCGCAGCAGAGGTGGCCAAGGGGCTAAACGGGTCTGATACCGCCCTTTATGTGGCAGGCCCGGACCGTCCGGGGGAAATGATCCGGCTCTAGCGAATAACGATTTGATTTTGTGCGCTTTTTTTATTCGTTTACATACCTTTGCCAAAAGGGCAGTGAGGATGCGTACATTCAGGACAATCCATGCACAGTCCTCCATGTCCGATAAAAGCCAGTTCTTTTTTTCCTATACGTTCGCCTATTAAAATACGGGGTAATATCAAATCAAGAACGGTTACTTTATGGTGCAGGCCGCATGCAGGAACACCGAGCAGAGGAATATTGTTAATATATGCTACCATAAACATGGCCCCGGGAAGCGCTGCGGCACCATAATGCATTTCAGTGGCCCCTGCATTTCGAATCCCTTTTCTTGTGACATCATCCGGGTCAACACTCATACCTCCTGAAAGTAAAATCAAATCACAATTATTTTGAATATGCGTTTCAATCGCCTGCTGGATCAATTCAGTGTTATCAGGAACCAATTCAATACGGGTGATATGTGATCTTAAATCAGTAATTTTTTTCTTTAAAATCGGTGCAAATTTATCATCAACCAGCCCGTTAAAAACCTCATTTCCTGTTATAATCACGCCCACTTTGGCATCTTTTAAAACATGGACCGATACAGTGCCGCCTTCCTGAGCCGCAATAGCAGCTGCCCGTTCTACCGGATTTCGTTTCATAACCAGAGGAATCGCCCTCGTTGCAGCCACCTGCTGACCTTTTTTCACCAGCGTGTAGCTGTGCAAAGACGCGCACATCACCTCATCCACCATATTGAATGCGGCCAGATTGGCTTTGTTGATCACTAAAAGCCCATCATGTTCAGCATAGAGACAAATTTTACCTTCTTTTGGATTGTCTACCCAGGTGATGCCTTCCCCTGCCAGACCATTTGCAAGAATAGATGCGGCTTGATTCTCATGTATCTCGTCTTTTTCAAGATCAATGAGATAAAGATGGTTCTTCCCTAATTTCTGAAGATGACAGATATCCTCATCACAAACAGTATGGCCTTTTCTGAAAGCAGCATCTTTAAATTCGCCAGGTCTGATTTCGGTAATATCATGGCTTAAACGCTGTCCGACGGCATCCTCAACACGTATTTTTTTTAACACAAGCAATTCTCCTTTACCATTGTTGGCAAATTAAAAAAAATATCCGGATTTAGTAAGCTGAACTCTTGTTTTTACCTTTATCCCTTGTCGTGCCGTTCGCCCCATTTACCGGTGTCCAATCCATATCGGGCCATAAAATTTCTTGGGGGGCTGAAAAATAGCAATTGTCGCTGCAAGGCCTGCACAATGGTTTCCCGTCATGTATGACTTCCCTGCCGTCGCGTACGACTTGGCCACAGCGAGAGCAGGCCACTTTTTGTTTGGTCGGACCCGGCAAATCCAACGCATTCACTTCTACATGAACTTTTTGCACTCTAAAAAGAACATTATCCGGCATCCTCTTGTAGGCCAGAAGCTGTTGAATTCTTTTTTCAGATTCTTCGGGTGCATAGACGCAGGAAAGGTCTCTGGATTCTTCCGTAGATAGAATTCTAAAAGCCATTCCTGTTTCAAGGTGAACAAATGTAGCGGCCATGATACCATAATCCATGAATTTAAGGCTTCTTCGCCCAAGCTTTACCCCCGTTACATGGGCAACCGCATCCGCTGTGCATCTGTCCATCTCGACATAAACCAGGAATTTTTTGATCTGCGCTATGCTGGTGGGATTATCAAGGCCAAGCAACCGGCACCCGAGAATCGCCATCCTGACGCCGACGACCTGGCCCGGACACAAATGCCCATGGGCTTTGGCGGATTTAGATAACAGTGTTTCAAACGATTGCATCTTGTCATCCTTTTTATTTCAAAGCGGCTTTCTTACAGACATTATTGAGATATAGGCAATCTTCCTTAATAAACAATCGAGTTGCCTTTCCAAGGTTGCGGTAAAATTCAGTTCCTGAAAATTCTATAATGTTACCCGTGAATTGAGGAGCCCAGACATCTAAGTGATCTGCCAAAAAAGACAATTGTTCCTTTATGTAGAGTTGCGATGATTCTAGATCATTGGAAAGAATTGATTCTATTTCTTTGTAAATCAAAAAATACATAAACTCAAGCTCGATTGTAATGTGGTCAGGCACCTCTTTTAGCCCTTCTGCGATATCAAGGCCAAATCTTCGGTAAAACCGAAGAACGGTCATGGTGGAGTCCCCCATCACCTTACGTTCATTTTCTAAATACACTGAACCGTAAGGTGGTGCAGGCAAGCTGTAAGGCCCGACAAAAAGACGGGTAAAATCAACGGATAAGACATCCAAAGGGATCTGCTTCATCTCAAGGATCATATCGTTCAAATAAGGCAACGCTTCGGAACCTGTTCTGCCAAGATCCTTCTGTAGCACCTGCAGGTCCTTTTTCAGTGATTGAGTCGGTAAATGATAACATCTGGCAAATGCTTGGTAACAATTTTGCCTGGCTGATTCGGATTCGACCATTTGTTGATTATCCATATGCATCTCCTATCATTGCGATTTGCTGAAGTTTCATCCGGGTAAGGTGGGCAAAACCCGGATGAAAACTTCAGTTTCAGGCCTTGGTTAATGACCAGCCCTCAAAATAATTAGGCTGGTGTTGATTCAAGCTTTAAAAAGCGTTCCCCAAGGCTGAACAGCAACAGCATTACGGCAACGGCCAACAAGAATACCATCCATTCCCAACTGCTAGGATAATAAGATATTACATCTGGGAATTGTTCTGCTTTCGGCCCGACAGGACGGCTTTGTCCGGCCAAAAGGATTTCCATGTGCATCGCAAGCGTTCCCAACAGTACCAGCGCGCAGGTAAGTATTCTTGTACTGTTGTTGTGGCGAAGCCCTGGAATGGAGATTAAGATGAACGGCAGGAACAATCCCAGAATAACTTCTGTATTTAATCCGGCAATACTACCGAAAGCCTGTGCATATTTATGATAATTCAAAAATTCAGGGATAACGGTTGATCCTTCAATAAAAAATTTAATCAGCGTCAAAATGATCACAGCACCCAGAGCACCGGTGAAAATCCGGGTGAATTCTTTGAACAAGGCATCCTTGTCTCCGGAAATTACATTACCGGTCACCTGTGCCTGGATCAGATTATAAAGCAGACAGAGGGCCGAACCGCTGAGGATTGCCATAAACAGACAGTAAATCGACATGACCGGACCAAAATACGTGACTCTCGATTCTGTCAGACCAAAAACAGATCCAATCATCAATGGGGCAATCAATGCGCATAGAAACCCGACTTTCCCTAACCACTTGCTCAAACGACTGTCCCAGTCACCGGCATGAATTCGCTGAAATTTGATCAAAAGGACTACCAATTCAAGGCTGTAAATGGCGCCCATCCACCAGATCGGCGAGCTTAAATTAGGGGACAGTAGGATATACACCATATGAAAAACATTCCCCAGCTCAAGACCGATTGAAACAAATCCGCCCAGCAAAGCCCCTATCGCCAGGAAGACCAATCGCTTGGCGAAAGGTTCATACCTTTTTATACCAAATACGAGGGGAACAGAGGCAAGCAATGTCAGACCGGAGCTTGTTAAAGCCAGATAAATGTATACACCCAAAGGCAGAGACCAGATGAGAACATCATTGGCGTTAAACAGGTGGTGGCCTTCTGTCAGGAGTTTAAAGGCGGCGAACAGGCCGATCAGGATCGAAATGCCCAACAGGCCCAGCCAGGTAAAAAACAATCCATTAGAAGATTTTGTCTGATTCATCAGATACCTCCTTTGCTCGGCTGATAGTTGGCAGGGTTGAAGTCCCTGATATAAAAGACATGTGGCTCGGTGCCGATCTGCTCCCTGAGTCGGAAGGGACGGAACTTACCCAGCAGTTGACGTACTTTACTGTTCGGATCGTTCATATCACCAAACACGCGTGCGTCGGCAGGACAAGCTTCCACACATCTGGGCAGTTTTCCCCTTTTAACCAGGTGGTCACAGAACGTGCATTTTTCTACGACGCCTTTGGGTCGTATCCCTGCCAATGTATCTTCTCTTTCCGGGTTGTAATACGGTAGTGTTTTTCCGCTGGTCTTGGCGACTTCTTCTGCCGGTGAGGTTGTTCCCTCAAGTACTTTTTCCTTGTTTTTCCATTCTTTGTGCGGATAGGTCCAGTTAAAATAGATGACGCCATAGGGACAGTTGAATTCACAATATTTACATCCAATGCATTTTTTGGGATTATGCATGGTAATCCCGTTGTCCAGCTTGTGCATAGCCTGTGTGGGGCAGCCTCTGACACAAGGGGCATTTTCACAATGATTGCAAAGGGTTGGTATGTAGTGATACCGGACATTCGGAAACGTTCCGGATGTCTCTGTTAATTTATTTGACCAATAGATCCCGTCAGGCACATTATTTTCGTTTCTGCAGGCGATACTGCATGCGCTGCACCCGACACACCTTTGAAGGTCTATGACCATTGCATATCTTGGCATCCTGTTTCCTCCTTATGCCTTTTCAATTTTTACCCGGGTTACACCGTAATAGGCGGTACTGCCGCTTAGTGCCTCATATTGTGCCGGTATGATATCGTTTGAACTTCCTCCACGTGGCTCTACGCCGAATTTTTTGGACGCAAGCCGACCGTATACCCAGTGCCCCTGACCGTAACATTTTGCAACCGTCCCAGGACGAACCCCTTCCCAGAGTTTGGCCGTGCAGATCAGGCTTCCGGTGGGTGAGGTGAGTTTTATCCGGTCACCGTTTTGAATATTGAATTTTTTACCGTCAACCGGATTAATTTTGGCTACATCATCCCAGGCTTCATCTCCCGGATCAATGTCTTTGAAATCGTAATACCACGAGCAGTTGGCCGAGCGCCCCTCGCGGTTGAGGCGGGATTTGTGATCCACATGAATAAAAGGGTATTCTTTTTCATCGCCAAGTGTAAAGGGGGCTTCATAGTGCGGGACAAAAGCCATTTCGCCTCTGGCCAGATAATTCGTAGCCTTCATAACCTGATCCACTGTCACACCATGTTTTTCTGCATGTTTTCCAAGTGCGGCTTTCAGTGTTTCACTGTAGAATTCAAACATCTTGGTCTTGGTTTTCATGTTTCCCCACCGTTTTTTAAAGGGATAGGGATCTGAATTCCAGACACCGTTTTTCAAAAGGGCATTCCACCCGTTAAATTTATCGCCGCCTTTATGTTTGCTGGGGTCCCAAAGCTGCTGCGTCGCGTATTTCAATGCGTACAATGCAAATTCTTTATCATTGGTAGGTGCTTTGCCGGTTTCAGGATCAATATATGTCTTATAATGCCGAAGCAGATTATCAAAACCCCTTTCGGCCAGTTTTTCTGCAATCAGCCAGGGGATTTCGGTTTCATCAATCTTATAATCCCAGATATTTTTGATGATAGGCTGCATTAATGTGACATGGCGATAGCCATTTCCATGAGATTTTACATACCCCCATTTTTCAAACATGTGGTGTGTGTCCGGCAGCAGGATATCGGCAAACCAGGAAAACTCCGAAGCATTGGTTGTGATATGTGTCAGGAACGGTATCTTGGATAGCGCTCTTTCCCATCTTTCCGGTTGGGGTGCAGAAAAGGCAAAGTTATTCATGTATGCGATTGCGACTTTAATCTCGTTGGGATCTTCATTCAATATGCCGTCCGCCGCATTGTTGGTGATCACACCACCACCGGATTTCCCTTTTGATATGCAAGGAAAGTGAAGCCGGCCGCGATGATCAATTTTTCCATGTTTTTTGCCTTTTTTGGCAATATCATCCATGAATGCATCCGGTTTGGGAAATTTGGACGTATACTCTTTGTTTGCCACTTGAGTACCTCCCACATTATCCACCGATCCGACCAGTCCGTTGAGTGCATGGACCGCCATAGAGGTAAAACCGCCTCTAACCTGCATGCACGGCCCCCCTCCCAGCCATGAAATGGCATGCGGAGCAGCCTTGCCATATTCCAAAGCAACCCGTCGGATTTGTTCGGCCGGGATATCTGTTATTCCCGCAGCCCATTCAGGGGTTTTATCCTTGAGTTCGAGGTTCCACCATTTGACAAGGCCATAAGTGAATTTCTCCTCGAAAAGCGTTTCATCAAGCTGCTGACCTTTGACAAATAGATTTTTCCCGCCAACGAAATCTCCTACAAAAGGCTTATGCCAGAGCTCTTCCGTTAAAAGGACATGCGCAATCGCGACAGCAAGAGCGCCGTCGGTACCCGGTTTGGCCGGCAGCCATTCATCCGCTTTTGCTGCAGTGGCCGATAGTCTAGGTTCTACGATAGCGACGGTTGCCCGGTTGATGGCATCGCCCCAGACCTTTGAGTAATATGAGACCTGCCGGTTGGCAGCCAGGGGGTCTGCCCCCCAAAGAAGGATATATCCGGCATTGGTAACATCGTACTGGCGGTACCCCCAATAACCCTCTGTATAATAGGGACCGAACTTTTCCGCTTCAGCGCACAGGGCGGAATGCGAAATGTTATTGGGCGAACCAATGATTTTCGTCATTCTGTCGTACAGAACATCTCTCATGTATGAATAACGCCCACGCATCAGCATATATTTGTGGGTTTCATTGTTTTCCCGAAGCGCCATGATTTGGTCGGCGATTGTATTCAATGCCTCATCCCAGGATATGGAAACAAATTTTGGATCTTCATGACG